>Ga0115002_10000137_pt1 | contig 100583 bp, 109 predicted proteins | sample ArcticOcean_MG_C_8_FD_89576 | JGI IMG/M metagenome (GOLD analysis project Ga0115002, IMG submission 89576) | Marine microbial communities from western Arctic Ocean - ArcticOcean_MG_CB11_86 | ecosystem: Environmental > Aquatic > Marine > Oceanic | place: Arctic Ocean: Canada Basin | collected... | reverse complement strand
TTTGCGGACCTTGCCGAAGCCGTCACATTGAGAGACCGGGAAATGCTTGAAGGTGCACGCGATAGCGTCGCTGAACGTGTCGGCGAAGAAGGTCTGGTTGACGCAGTGGCCGTAGCGGCGGCCTTTCACGGCTACACCCGCGTTGCCGACGCGACGGGGGCATCGCTGGAGAAGGGCCCGGGTTCCGAAATGCTCAAGAATTCCGCGAAGGAACTCGGCCTGAGCGAGTTTTACGGCATGGAGCAACGTGCGGGTCGTGATCATCGTTCGCAATGACGGCACCCTGACCACGGTTGATGTCACGGGATGGTACGCGCACGACCTGTCGAACTGCGAGCGGCCGAAGGAAAGAGTTGCTCTTCTTGGAAGTAGAAATCAAAAACTACACAGGGAGACTGCATGACGATCGAGATCATAGCCATTCTGATGCCGGGCGATATGGGGCACGGTTGTGCCAAGGCTTTTCGTGCCAACGGCATTCGAGTCGTAACGGACCTCACCGGCCGGAGCGAGAGGACACTGGGGCTCGCCAAGGAGGCTGATATCGAGGATCTCGGTTCCCTCAAGGAGGTGGCTCGGCAGGCGGATTTGGTCCTCTCGATCCTGCCACCGGAGATGGCGGTGGAACAGGCCACAGCTGTCGCCAATGCAATGATCGCCACGGACTGCCGCCCGCCATACGCTGACTGCAATGCAATTTCGCCAGCCTCGACAAGACGGGTGGGTAACGAGGTTGCCCGCGCTGGAGCGATATACATTGACGCTGGTATCATCGGACTCAATCCGGTGAAGGAAAACGGCGGTACACGCTTCTATGTCAGCGGACCTGATACATCATCTGTGGAGGCGCTGAATGGTCGCGGCGTGGTTGTCCGCCCGCTCGGCACGGATATCGGTCGTGCATCCGCCATGAAAATGGTCTACGCCGGTGCGACCAAAGGAACCTTCTCGCTTCACGCCGCGGTTCTGACGACCGCTCACATGCACGGACTGACCGAAGACTACCTCAAGGAGCTGGAAGAAAGCCTCCCGAACGTTCGCGCCGCAATGGAGCGCATGGTGCCCCGGATTCCTCTCGACGCGAGGCGCTGGCTTGCTGAAGCTGGTGTGACCCCAAATTTCCATGAAGGAGCCGCCGACATCATGGAATTGGCTGATCGCACCCCTATTGCCGCCGAGACCCGCCAAACGGTTGATGAGAGCAGGACACTTGTCCAGGCCCTCGACATGTACGTGGCCGCCATCCGGGAGATAAAGAGCTCCACGGATGAGCGCTGATTACTTGTCTTCAGTTGGGGTCGGTGAAGGCCCGGGCCGCATGCACGACCGCTCCCTAGAATTCACGTTTTGTCACACAACACTATCTCACCGCGCCTCGCAGCACCTCAGTTTGCTGCGCGCTCCGTATAGTCTGACGAAAGCACATGCTCACAGGGAAACTCGATCCATGCTGATCAGCGGCCGGCCGAGAGGATATTCGAGGTAGCCGGCGACCCGGCTGCTCCATTCGCTGGCGGCCGCATCGGCGAACGTGGGTGGCGGTGCCGTATCAGCGGTTCGGGTATGAATGATCGTGTGGCGGGCGTCACCGCTGGAGGCTAAAAGTTTGCGCATGCCGCAGCCGGTTAGCGATGGCGCGTGTTGCTGAACTAACCAAGCACTGAAATCCATATCGTTTCCAGAGGCGTCACAGAGGGTCAGGCAGATGGAATCCGCATTCACCGGAGATCCTTCAATTCCGATCCCGTCATTATCGGTTGTCGCCCATTCGCTACTCAGGATCAGGGTGCGGGACTCACTGCGGCACCCCATCATTGTGCGGGTTTCAGGGGTTTGTTTCGGCGCAATTTGGGCCGGGCTCGGATTGTAGAAGACCGCACTGGATTCACCGCCGAATAGAGCGACGTAATGGGTGGTGTCGTCCACGCCTCCCGTTGATGCGGTCCGGTAGTGCGTAGCCCAGGTATAGCCGGGCCGGGCCAGTTTCTCCGGTATGTGAACCCTGTGAAACCACTCAAGGTACTGATCTTCACGTTCACGATTTAGATGGTAGGAAATAAGCCAGATTGCGCTCGACATGGTTTTCTTCGCCTTCGATGAGGACGGTCTTCTGACGCTTCATACAACTGGTCGCTTGCAAGTTTATATCGGACGCTCTTGTTGAGTTCTAACAAAGACAGCCAATAGCCGGGCGTGCTCATGCGCGAAGCTCATTCCCGATGGCATCCTCCCCAGTTGGTATAGCCTAGAGCAGCCTGATTGCCGGCGTCGGCCGCCCGCCGATACCATTCGCAGCTCAGGGCGCGATACGCCTTCCCCAGATTCTCATTCAATTCGATGTGCGGCCACCAGGTTTCGCTCCTCACGGTGTGGTGGCGGGCGGATTCCCGGTATTTATGTGCAAGCTCTTCGGCTGCCGACCCGTCCCCTTGGAGTGCTGCCCATCGAAACCAGGCAATGGCAGTTCTGAAAAACGCTTCGCTTTCCTCGTCGTAGGTGATGTCTGCGGCGCGTGCCGCCGCGTACCCTTTGTCCTTGGCTTCATAAACGGACGTGCCGGCCGGAACGGACCGCGAGAATTCCTCATTCGCCCTGAGCTCTGCTGCCTCCAGTTCCAAGAGCGACCGCGCCGATTCATCACTGTCCAGCTTCAGAGCAGAAACTTGTACGTCACTAGCGTCCGCCGCCTGCGCATGCGCCAGCCTGTCATCCGAGGGAAGGGTGAGCATTGCCGCGAGGGCGGCCGCCCCATATCCGATAAGCATTCCGCTATGCAAGGAGATGGGCCTGTCCTTTCGGTCTTCTCGTCCGCTCCGTTGCACTATGGTTCTTGACCGACGTTTCGTACGGACGGGTCCCATACGAACGGGTGCCATACGAACGGGTCAATGAACCCCGTAGAAGTTTACGCCTTGCGATTTGATGGAGCAGTAAATGAGCGACGGTATTATCACGACCGGCATTGTCAGCGAAGATGAACGTGGGGTCGTGGCCGTGGTCACGGTCGACCGCACGGCCAAGCTCAATGTCATGACCAGCGCGATGTGCCGCGACCTGACGGCTGCGGTGGACGCGGTGGCCTTGCGCGACGATGTCCGGGTGGTGGTGTTGCGCGGTGCCGGCGAGCGCGCGCTGATTGGCGGATCGGATGTCGCGGAGATGGCGGCGCTTAACCCGGCAACGGCACGTATATTTATCACCGATCTTCATCGTGCATGCGACGCCCTGCGCAGGCTGCCGGTGCCCGTGATCGCGCGGATGCGCGGCTATTGCCTGGGCGGGGGCCTCGAAATAGCGGCGGCATGCGATTTCAGGATCGCGGCCGAGGATGCCCGCATGGGTATGCCCGAAGTGCAGGTCGGAGTTCCCTCGGTCATTGAAGCCGCGCTTTTGCCCGAGCTGATCGGGTGGGGTCGGACCCGGCGCCTGGTGTTCACCGGCGGGATGATCGATGCAGCGAAGGCCTATGACTGGGGTCTGGTCGAAGAGGTGGTCGCGCCCGACGCGCTCGATGGCGCGATCGATGCTGCCTGCGAAGCCATCGTCGCTGCCGGTCTGGGTGCAATCCGGGCGCAAAAATCTCTTATCGAGAAATGGCGGAACCTGCCGTTGGATGCAGCGATCGAGGCTGGGATTGATGCCTTTGAGACGGCATTTCAATCCGATGAGCCGCAGCGATACATGCGCCGGTTTTTGGAACGCGCGCAGAGTGGCTGAACCGGTAAGGCGTTAGCCGGAACGAGGTAGCGGCTCGCTCCGCTCGGCTCACCACCATTTGAGCCGGTCTTCGCGCTGCGCGAGCAGACCGTCGGCGATGCTGAATTGCGGCTCGAAGCCGAGGTCTTCGCGAATGCGGGTCGTGTCGACGGCACCAGCTTCACGCCCGCTTCCTGTGAACGTGACAGTCCCGCACTCCGGAGCGACCTGGCGCATGACCTCGGTAAGCTCATGCAGCGTGATGTAGTTTTCGTCCGGGCCGGCAACGTTATAAACGCGATGTGACGGGCTCGGGTGTGTCAGGGCGAGGACCGTTGCCGCCGCCGAATCGCGTACGTAGGTCAAGTGGCGTTGAAGCCCGCCGCCGACCTCGGTCATGGTCACTGCGGCACCATCCATGGCGCTGGTGATGTCCTGAATGACCTTCGCCATGCCGGGGCTGGTGACATTGCCCGGACCGAAGGTCATGTTGTAGCGCAGGGCGACGAAGCTGAAGCCGTGCTGCTCGGCGTATCGGTTGCCGATGTGCTCGGCCAGCACCTTGCTGCTCCCGTAGATCGTGATTTCCGGCCCGACCGGCATCTCCTCGCGCTGGCGGTCGGCGCGGATTCCGTAGGCGGCACCGCTGCTCGCGAACACGACCCGCTCGACCTCGCAGGCGCGGGCTGCCTCGAGCACGTTGAGGGTGCCGCCGACATTGATCCGCATCGCCGCGTCAGGGGTACGGTCACAGTCGAACTGTAAGGCCGCCGCCAGGTGGACGATCCGCCGGGCGCCAGTCTCCGCGACGGCACGGGCCACCTGTTCGGTGTCGCCAACATCGCCTCGAATCCACCGGATACGATCCTCATAGGAGCGCAGGATTCCTTTGGGTGGGCTGCGGCTGAACACGGCCACGTCCATGCCCAGGTCACACAGGTCGGCCGTGGTGTAGGACCCGATCAACCCACCACCTCCGAATACGATGACGTCCAAGGTTTCACCTCTTTTCCGTTGTCCTGCCGACCATTCCAGCGGCCGGCCCAAAGAATTTCAATACGTCTTGCGCACGTCGTACTTTCGATCTTGGCGCTTGGCGATCTTGGCATTTGGGATTGTGGACGCGCAATTTGACGAATTGGGGCCCCGCTCGCGTGTAGTACCCTGACTCGCGTGTAGTGCGGGGTCGAGCTAATGTTTGCGGCATCACGGCTCCGCTGCCGCGAGACGCCTCCACGCCCATTAAAACAAGGATCCCCGTGTGGTCCAGCGCAGCGAAAATACCCATTCGACGGACCGAGTCGATCCTCTGGCGATGTTGTTCCATGCCCGCTCGATCGCCGTGGTGGGTGCGTCTCAGGCGGAAGAGTCGGTGGGCGGACGCCCCATCAAATATTTGCTGCAGTACGGGTTTGAGGGACAGATCTATCCCGTTACGCCCAAGTACGACTCCATCAGTGGATTTCAGTGCTATGCATCGGATCGTGACATCCCCGGCCCGGTAGATTTGGCGCTGCTGGCTGTTTCCGCTGCCCGGATTCCGGATGTACTGGAGGACTGCGCAGCCAAGGGCGTACCGACCGTACTCATCTTCAGTTCCGGATTCGCCGAAACGGGAGAAGAAGGCCGCAAAGCACAGGCTCAGCTGGTGCAACGGGCGGAACAATTGGGCGTGCGGATTTGCGGACCGAACTCCATGGGCACGATGAATTTGCGGTCCGGCCTGACGGCAACCTTCAGCGCCGTATTGGAACGCACGCACCCCGCTGGACCGATCGCCCTGGTTTCGCAGAGCGGTATGTACGGCGCCTACATCCTGGCCCAGGCGACAGCCCTGGATCTCGGCTTGGGTCTCTTCGCCACCACCGGCAATGAAGCCGACATCGAATTGTCGGAGGTGCTCGACCACGTCGTGCGCGATTCGGAAACACGCGCCGTGCTGGCGTACGTCGAACAGGTACGAAACGGTGATGGATTCGTGCGCGCCGCCGAGACCGCGCTGGAACACGACCGGCCGATCGTGGTCATCAAGGTTGGTAGAAGCGACGTCGGGGCACGCACCGCTCAGTCTCATACCGGGGCGATCGTGGGCTCCCACGAGTCTTACGAAGCCATCTTCCGGCAGTACGGCCTCATCTCCGTGGACACCGTTGATGAGATGCTCGACATCGCCCAGCTCATCGACTACGGGATCTTTCCGGCGGGTAAACGGGTGGGCATCATCAGCCTGTCGGGCGGCGCGGCGGTCATGCTTGCCGATGCGTGTTCCGAATCCGGATTGGAAGTGCCGACGCTGCCTGATGAGATCCAGGCCCGCCTCAAGCAACGGGTCCCCTTCGCCGGGGTTGCCAACCCCATCGACGCCACGGGGCAACTCTTCAACGAACCCGATATCTACCCCGAATTTCTGCAGGCATTGGTCAACCAGGAAGACATCGACACGCTCGTCCTCTTTTTCGGTCAAATGATCGGCTACGTGGAAGAACTGGGTTCTACGGTGGTCAGCGAATCCGTGAAAGCGGCGCGGGATAGCGGCAAACCATTCATCATGGTGGCGACACCGGGGGATGGTCGGGCCGCCCAAATGTTGAAGGAAGGGGGGATTCCGCACCTGTCTGATCCCGACCGGGCCATCCGGGCTGTCGCGGCACTGGCTAATTATGTCGAGAGGCGGGAAATTCTGCTGCGGCGGAAAAAAGTCGCTCAGAAGATCGAACTACCCCTCATTCCCCGAGCCGACATCGATACGGAACTCGGCGCCAAGAGATTTCTCGCCGAACACGGACTTCGGGTGACGCGGGAACACCTTGCGCAGTCCCCAGAGGAGGCCGTACGCCATGCCGATTCCATCGGCTATCCGGTCGCCCTGAAGGTGAATTCCCCTGACATCCTGCACAAGACGGATGTCGACGCGATCCGCCTGGGGTTAGAAAATGCAGCGGCGGTCGAGGGCGCATTCGAGGAGATCATGTGCTCCGTGGAGGTCCGATGCCCCGATGCCGAGGTGCGGGGGATATTGGTTCAGGAAATGGTGCCGCCCGGCATCGAACTCATCCTCGGCCTAAAGCGTGACCCGGTGTTCGGGTCCATGATTCTCTGCGGTCTGGGTGGCATCCACACCGAAATCCTGCGCGATTTTGCCATGCGCCGAGCGCCGGTCGATCGCGAAACCGCCGCCGAGATGCTGGGCGAGCTGCGAGGTTACAAGCTGCTCGAAGGCGCCAGAGGCAGCGACGCCGCTGATATCGATGCGCTGACCGACACCATCGTCAGCCTGTCGAACATCGCTGTCAGGACCCGGGAATGGATTGAGGAACTGGACATCAATCCTCTGATCGCCTTGCCCCAAGGCAAAGGCTGCGTCGTCGCCGACGCCCTGATCCAGAGTATTCCCCAGGATGAAAAGTAGGCTGGGTTGGTATTACTGATCGTCACAACCCGTTTGGCGATCTAAGAATTTTTTGACTACCGAGGACACTGAGGTCTCCGAACTGGTGGTCCCGCCTATCGGAACGGCCCAGGCCTAATGAATGAAATGTTTTGAGATTTTTAGAGGCGCTACGCGCCTCAACAAACAGAACAAACGAGTTTCACTCACGTTGGCCGCCATGTTTACGCCAAGTGATCCACATACCCGATCCCTCAGTGATCTCGGTGTCCTCTGTGGTCAACAATACAACCGCGCCGCCTTGCAGATGATTGATGAGTCGAACTGAATCGATTCGACTTTAAGCGCCAACCGCTTTCGAGAGCCGCTCAAAGGCTTCGATGAAGTCTTCCTTAAAATCGTAGACGACGCTACGCACTGATTGGCTGGCGTTCATCAAGCCGACTCCCTGTCCGACCCAATAGGTCGCCAGGTCCTGCGCCCCCGTATGGCCGCCTTCGGACAGCTTCTCGACCTTCTTCAAGGCCGGTTCCGATATCAGCCGCTGAAGCGGCATCGCCAGAGGTTCCGGAGCGCCCGACTGTTCCCAGGCATCAGTCCAGGACGAGCGGAGTTGGCGCGAATGCTTGCCTGTGCGGCTGCGCGATCGGACGGTGTCGCTGGAGCCCGCCGCCAGAAGTTTCTCCTTTATCACCGGCGACGTTTCCGCTTCCACGGTGGTTAGCCAGACTGAACCGGTCCAGGCCCCCGCCGCGCCCATCGCCATGCAGGCGGCCATTTGACGACCGGTGGCGATGCCGCCGGCGGCCAGGATCGGAGTATCGCCATGCTCCTGGATGGCTTCATGGATTTCTGGCACCAGCACCAGCGTCGAAACATTGCCGCAGTGGCCGCCCGCTTCCGTTCCGCTGACGACAAGGATATCGACCCCGGCCTGCACCTGGCGGATGGCGTGCGACTTGGCACCGACGAGAGCAGCCACAGCCACACCGTGTTTCTTGCCCATTTCGAGCATCGGCGGCGGCGGTACGCCGAGGGCATTGGCAATCAGTTTGATGGGGTGCGCGAAGGCGACGTCGAGAAGAGCTTGTGCGCCTTCCAGGCGGAGATTGTCGCCCCAGCCCATCAATTCGAGGCGCGCCGCATCATCGACCCCGTGGGTGCTGACTTCGTGGGCTTCCAGGACATCGCCGGCGAACTTCTTATGCTCATCGGGCAGCATCGCGAGGAATTTTTGAGGCGAGGGCTGTTCGTCCTTGCCAACGAATTTGTCGGGTACGATCAGGTCAACGCCGTAGGGCATGCCGTCGATATGCTCGTCGATCCAGTCGAGTTCGATCTCCAATTCGGCGGGTGCCATCCGTGCCGCGCCCAACACGCCAAACCCGCCGGCTTTGCTGACTTCGACGACGACGTCGCGGCAATGGGTGAAGGCAAAAAGCGGGAATTCGATCCCCAACATTTCACAAACTCGGTTATCCACGATCGACTCTCCCTATTGCCCGCGGCGGCTTTCACGATGCCGAGGGGGTTATTCAATCGGTCCGGACATCGGCCCGTCAAGAAACCACCTGTCGGCGGAGACGCCGAGGGTGCCATAAACGGATGCCGCTCATGGTTTCTCGAATCAAACTGTTTGGCTATCATTGGCGCAGAATGGATACCCTGAAGGACAAGTGTTGCGTCACCGGGATCGGCGAGACCGCCTACACGCGCAGTTCCGGGAAAAGCCCCACGGCCCTGCAGATGGAGGCCTCGCTGGCCGCCATTGCCGACGCTGGTCTGTCGCCGAGGGATATCGACGGGGTTATTCCCTTTTCTACGGGATCGGCGGTGGCTGAGGACTTCGTCACCAACTTCGGCATCGAGGATCTACGGTATTCCGTGACGGCCCCGATGGGCGGCGCCAGTTGCGTCGCCGCGATTCAGTCGGCCGCCGCCGCGATCGCGGCGGGCATTGCCAATCATGTCCTGCTGCCGATGGGACGCAACGGCTATTCGGGACCGCGCGCCGCGGCACGGGTTGCCGCATTTCCCCAGTTCCGGATCGTCGCTGAATTCGAGATGCCGTACGGCGCCGTTGCACCGGTTCAGCTCTATGCGCCCATGGCGCGCCGACATATGACGCTCTATGGCACCACCAGCCGGCAGTTCGCCGAGATCGCGGTGACCACGCGCCGCCATGCGATCCTTCATGGCAATTCCATAATGACCAAACCGATAAGCATCGAGGACCATCAGGAATCGCGCATGATTTCCGACCCGCTGCGGCTGTTCGACTGCAGCCTGGAAAGCGACGGCGGCGCCGCTGTCGTGATCAGTGGAGCTGAGCGTGCCCGCGACATGCGTCAGCGGCCAATCTACATCATGGGCGCCGCCGAGGGGCATCCAGATTCGCCGAGCGCGATCACCCAGCGTCCCGACCTGACCACCCTGGGACTCGCCAAGGCGGCGCCACGGGCCTTCGGCATGGCGGACGTCGGGCCTAGCGACATCGACGTCGCCGAAATCTACGATTGTTTCACCTACACGGTGCTCTGCCAGATCGAGGACCTGGGCTTTTGCGCCAAGGGTGAGGGCGGGGCATTCGTCGAGGACGGCGCCCTGGGCCTCGACGGCCGGTTGCCGACAAATACCCATGGCGGACTTCTATCCCAGTCTCACATGGCGGGCATGAACCATATTGTCGAACTGGCCCGGCAGCTGCGCGGCGGTGCCGGCAGCACCCAGGTCCCGGATGCCGAGGTCGGCCTGGTCACCGGTTATGGCGACATGGGCGATGGCTCCATTGCCATCATGCGCCGGTAAGACCTGATGACCGTATCGACTGAAAGCCGACTCCTGCCCGAACCGAACGAGGATTCGCAGCCCTACTGGGATGCGCTCAAATCCCATCGCCTCGATCTCCAGACCTGTGCCGACTGTGGGACCGTGCGTCACTATCCGCGCCCGGTATGCGCTGCCTGCCATTCCATGGCGGTTACCTGGACGACGGCGAGCGGCCACGGCACCGTCCACAGCTGGACGATCTCGCATCAAGCCTTCCACCCGGCCTTCAAAGATTGCCTGCCGCTCATCCTGGTGACGGTCGAGCTCGACGAGGGAGTGCGCATGAACTGCCGGTTGGACGGCGTTTCTCCCGACGAGATCGAAACCGGCCTTGCCGTCGAGGTCGCTTTTGAGGACGTCAGCGAGGACCTGACGCTGCCTTACTGCAAGCTTCGGGACGGCGGTGATCGGACCTGAGCGTAGCTTGCAAATCCGCCCCGCCCCGTCCGCGCACTCAATTTCAGAAATTCCGTCGAATGACCCTGCTCACGCCTGAGATCAAATCCTGGATCGGACAATCCGAGCCACCAACTACGGTGGAAGTGAGCCGGCGCGACATCATCAAATACGCCATCGCCACCGAACAGGTGCGCCAAGCCTATCTCGACGGCGACGAGGCACCGCCGATGTTCGCCTTCGGATTGTTTCGGCCGTTGGTGCCGTTGGACGCACTCGGCCCTGACGGGCTCGCACCGATGGGCCCAATGCCCGATCTGCCCCTGAAGCGCATCATGGCGGGCGGCACCAGGATGACCATCCACCGACCGATCTGTCCCGGGCAGACCCTGGTTGGCACGCGCAGTTTCGCCGACATCTTCGAGAAGGAAGGAAAGCAGGGCCACCTCATTTTCCTGGTCAACGAGCTTCGCGTCACCACCGAGGCAGGTGAGCCGGTGATGGAAGAAATGCAAACCCGGATCGCGAGGTAACCCCATGCCCAAGCTGAACGAGCTACAGGTTGGCCAACCGGTTCCCGGCCGGGCATATACGCCCACCAACGTGTCGCTGTTCCTGTACAACGCCGCGATCTGGAACCCCCACCGCATCCACTACGACGAGGCGTACACCACCGGGGTAGAACAGCATCCCGGGGTCGTCATCGACGGGCCGCTGCAAGGAGACTGGCTCGCCCAGGTGGTCACCAACTGGCTCGGCGAGGACGGCGCCCTCATCGAATTCGAGTACTCGAACCGTAAGGCTTCCTATCTCGGCCAGACTCTCGTCTCGGGCGGTGAGATCGAATCGGTGGACCCGGCGAGCGGTCGCGTCCAGCTTAAGCTCTTCGTCACGGACGAGGCCGGCGATGTGACCTCGCCCGGCTCGGCGGTGGTACGCCTCGACTGACGGCGTTTCGCAGCGAGGGTCGTGCCGACTCGATGAACGCCCGACTCACGCACGCAATTAGGTGCGGCGCGTGATGATGTCGGCTCGGAACGCCGACGCCCTCAATCCGCCGCTTCCAACTTGTCTTGCGTCTTGGTGTCGAAATCGCTGGCATCGTGGCGTTCGCGAAGTTGCTCTTCGGGCGAACCCCTCTTTCGGTTGACCATCCGGCCACGCTTCACGCCTTCCCGCTCCGCGATTTCTCGCACCCATCTACAGACATTCTTATACGAGTCGACATCCAGGAACTCGGCCGCTTCATAGACAATGTTTTGAATGAGTTGGCCATACCAAGGCCAGATGGCCATGTCGGCGATCGTATATTCATCACCGCAAATATACTGATTGTCGGCCAGGCGACGGTCGAGTACGTCCAACTGGCGTTTTACCTCCATGGCAAACCGGTCAATGGGGTATTCCATTTTGACCGGGGCATAGGCGTAAAAATGGCCGAAACCGCCGCCAAGATAGGGGGCGCTGCCCATTTGCCAGAACAGCCATGACAGGCATTCAGCGCGCCCGGCGGGATCGCTCGGTAGAAATGCATCAAATTTTTCTGCCAGGTAGAGCAGGATTGCACCGGATTCAAAAACGCGCGTCGGTGTCGGGGTGCTGTGATCCATCAGCGCGGGAATCTTGGAATTGGGGTTTATGCCGACAAAGCCGCTGCCGAATTGATCTCCCTCCCCGATATCGATCAGCCAGGCATCGTACTCAGCCCCGGTAATCCCGAGGGCCAACAGTTCCTCGAACAATATCGTGACCTTCACACCGTTCGGTGTTCCCAGCGAATAGAGCTGCAGAGGGTGTTTGCCGACCGGAAGTTCCTTGTCGTGGGTCGGGCCCGCGATCGGGCGGTTGATACTGGCAAATTGCCCCCCGCTCTCCTTTTCCCATTTCCAGACTTTCGCTGGCTCGTACGGTGATGAGTCATTCATTCGTGGCATTCCCTTCAAGTCATGCTGAGCAGTGATATTTACCGTAGTCTACCATTTTGTGCGGATGTTCAATCCGGTTGTATGACGATGAAAGAACGTGTGGCACCGTGAGCGGGAATCATGGGAATTTGTAATCACTGCTGCGACAATTAGAGCTGGGAAAGGCCGGTACTCATGAAAATTGATGGTGGATGCCATTGCGGCGCCCTGACTTACACGGCGGAAATCGATCCGCAGAATGTCATTGTGTGTCACTGCACGGATTGCCAAACCCTGTCGGGCGCAGCGTACCGGGTCAACGCATTCAGCCGAGAAGGGGAGTTCACGCTGCTCACGGGCGAGCCGAAGACATACATCAAGACCGGCGAAAGCGGGGTGCAACGGTTGCAGGGCTTCTGTCCCGACTGCGGCACGCAGATCTTTTCCACGTCGATGGGAGACGAACCCAAGGTGTACGCCATCCGCACGGGGACTATTCACCAGCGGGAGAAGCTCGTTCCCACGAATCAGATTTGGACCCGATCGGTACAGCACTGGGTCGGCGAACTTTCGGCCATTCGCAAGTTCGAAAAGCAGCCGGTTTAGGCTCGGCCATCGACCATGTCGTCGAGACCACGCCGCAGTCGATAGCGATCGGCCAGTACGGGAACCTGCCAGTCCCAGACGCGATGGCTGGTGCCCATGGCGTGTCCGATCATCACGATGGGACCGTCCTCGGGGCCGCCCGAGCGATGGGCGATGTCTATTTCACCAACCCGGATTTAGCGACGCTCGGCATCAATGCGTCATGCGGCCAGCCCGGCCTCGGCACGCATGCGGAAGATGGGGTCTCTTTGGTCGCGTTGTAGTTGGGCCCATTCCGGCTTCAACGGTGGAATGTCAGCGCGGAACAGACGGGTCGACTCGAAAACGACGATGCGGTCCGCGATCCGCCAGGGACCACCCCTCCGTTCGACACGATCGAGATAGCGGCCGAACTGCGAAAGCTGAACCGGCTCTGTACCGTCGCCGGTGCTGTAGGCGGCTTGCGCTTCTGGTCCCAATATCGTGTGGGCCGTAATAAAATAGGTTTCGGCGACGGCGATATCGGGAGCGGCGCCACCATTGGGCTCCGCGAATTCGATCAGACAATTTCCCAGGAAATGAACGCTCTGGAACAGCAGCCCGTTTCGCTCCTCAATGAACCTCATAAGACCGTCTACGTCGCCCTTGTAATCACCGTGGTCGTCGTGAGCGTCCTCATGATAGACGCTGCGCACACCATCCCAGTCGGCCCGGTCGACGGCACGTGCATAGCGAGCCATCAGGTCGCGAATCTCCTCGCGGTCGATCAGTTCTTGCAATGCTTTTTCCATAGTGGAATTCCCCTTGCTTGTTCAGCCTCGTCGGATCCAATGAATATTATAGCTCAACGGCCATTGTCGCGGTCGACCATTGTCGCGGTAGAAATGTGTCCATGGCATTGCCCGGTGACCGACACCCGATAGACTAAGTCACGATCAACGACGGCGAGCCCCGCAACAGCCAACGCCGTGTACGATACCAAAGGAGGCGATCGTCCTTGGCGGATGCGTTCGACTACGTGATCGTCGGTGCCGGTTCGGCGGGATGCGTCCTGGCCAATCGGCTGAGTGCCGACGGCAGGCACAGCGTCTGTCTGCTCGAAGCCGGTCCGCTCGATTGGAATCCGTTCATCCATATCCCCACCGGTTTTGTGAAAATCTGGACCAATCCGAACCTCAACTGGCTCTACGAGAATGAGCCGAGTTATTGGACCGGAGGCCGCGTGATCGCCACGCCGCGAGGCAAGACCCTTAGGGGCTCGAGCTCGATCAATGGCAATGTCTACAGTCGTGGCCAGCCATTGGACTTCGACGGCTGGAGCCAGCGCGGTAACCGGGGATGGGGCTATGCCGACGTACTGCCGTATTTCCGCCGTAGCGAGCAACGGATTGGTGCCGGGGACGACACCTATCGGGGGCGCGACGGTAATGTCAGGATCACCGACCTTGGCTGGCAACACCCGCTTTGCGAAGCCTTCATCGAGGGTGCGACACAGCTCGGCATGCCGCGCAACACCGATTACAACGGCGCCCGGCAGGAAGGTGTGTCATACGCCCAGCGCACCATCCACAACCGGCGCCGGGTCAGCACGGCGCGCGCCTACCTCAACCCAGCCAAGTCGCGGCCCAACCTGAACGTGCGGACCAATGCGCACGCGCCCCGGATCCTGCTGGACGGCAAACGGACGGTCGGTGTCGCCTATGCCAAGGGTGGGCGCGGCGGCGCGGTGACGGAAGTGCGGGCCAATCGCGAGGTCATACTTTCCGGCGGCACGATCAATTCGCCGCAGCTCCTGCATCTCTCGGGAATCGGTCCGCAAGGCTTGTTGCAGGGACTCGGGATCGATGTAGAACACGCGCTGGCCGGCGTCGGTGAGAATTTCAGAGACCATTACGGCACACGCGTCATCGCGCGGGCGAAGAATACCGACACGATCAATGAGCGCTCGCGCGGTCTCAAACTGGCGCTCGAAGTGGCCAAATACGTCACCGGCGGCGACAGCATCCTGAATCTCACGCCAGCGCTGGTCTGCTGCTTCTGGCATTCGAACGAGGCGGTTCCCAATAATGATCTGCAGGTCGTCTTTACACCAGGCAGTTGGAAACAGGGCGTGATGTGGCAGGCAGACGACGAGCCGGGATTCACCATCGGGTCCTGGCAACAGCGCCCGGAGAGCAAAGGCTGGGTCCGGGCGCGATCCGCCGACCCGTTTGACAAACCCTCGATCCAGCCCAACTACTTGGCCGAGGAAGGGGACCGGCAAGTCATGCTGGCTGGCATGAAGCTGGCGCGCCGGTTGATGCGGACCGAACCGCTCTCAGCTTATTTCCACGACGAACGATATCCCGGCGAGGCGGTCCAAACCGATGACGAGCTACTGGACGCGGCGCGCCAGCAGGGCTTCACAACCTTCCATGTTTTGGGAACCTGCCGGATGGGGCCGGAGAGCGATCCAACGGCGGTGGTCGATGACCAACTTCGAGTGCACGGCATGGAGGGGCTGCGGGTCATCGATGCTTCGATCATGCCGACCATGTTGTCGGGCAACATAAACGCCGGCGTTATGATGATCGGCGAGAAGGGGGCCGACCTGATCTTGGGCCACCCGGCGCCGGAACCGATCATCGTGCTGTGAAGCACCAGGGCCAGCTCGTCCGGTGCCAACCCAGTCTCTTTCAGAATTTTCTGGACACCGGCCAACAGCGCGGCTTGAGGCGCATTGGGGTCAGCGGGAACCTTGGTAACGGAAATGCCCGCGCCGCCTTCGGCTGACAGCACGACGTCCGTGAAGGTACCGCCGATATCAATTCCTACGCGTGCGGACACGGCACCCTCGCGTCTAGGGTCTGAATGTGCTGATCTCCATTGGTGATCTTGATTTTGACGATCCGGGTTTTGACGTCCCCAATTTGATGACCGGGGCGATCCCGTGTTCCATGCTACCCTGTTGTAGCGCATCCGGCCCGGGCGTTCACGTGGGCTGGACGCTCAGGTTTCAGTCCAGAAGTAACGGAGGCGCGTGACGGTTCGTGCCCAATTTCGATCCCATCACCCTGCAAGTCCTGTGGTCGCGGCTCGTGGCGGGGGCCGACGAAATGGCACTCACGCTGGAGAGCACGGCATTTTCCCATGTCGTTCGTGATAACCGGGACTACGCTTGTGCGCTGTACGCGGCCGATGGCGAGATGGTCGCCCAGGCGCAGGCCTGCGCGCCCGGCCAGCTCGGCTCGATGCCGCGCCTGCTGAGTCAATTCCTCGACGTGTTTCCTGCTGAAACGTTGCAGCCGGGTGACGTGATCGCCACCAACGATCCCTGGGTGGGTTCGGGCCACACGCCGGATTTCTATGTGGCATCACCCATCTTTCTCGACGATGCCCTGGTGGGCTACGCGGGTTGCTCCGCCCACCACATCGATATCGGCGGCCGACTCGCCGCACCCGACGCGCGCGAGGTCTACGAGGAAGGAGTGATCGTGCCGATCTCCATGCTCTATTCCGCGAATCGGCCGAACGAGGACATCTTCAAGATCCTGCAGCGCAACGTGCGCATGTCGGACAAGATGATCGGGGACTTGAGGGCGCAGGTCGCGGCCAACCACGTTGGCGCCCGGCGCGTCCAGGAACTCATGCGTGACCGCGGCCTCCAATCTCTCGACGCGGTATCGCAGGATATCCTCTCGCTCACCGAGCAGCGCACCCGGCGCGCGATCGCCGAAGTTCCTGATGGGACCTACACCAGCGGGTTTGAGCTGGAAGACGCCGACGCGACGGGGAACCCCTTGGAGATCCAGGCCGCGATATGCGTGCAGGGCGACGAGATGGCGATCGACTACGCCGGCACCTCACCTCAGGTCGACCTCCCGATAAACTGCGTTGAGAACTTCACGTTGGCCCACACCATGTTTGCCGTGAAGTGCCTGTTGGGGCTCGACCTCCCGTTCAATTCGGGTTGCTTTGCGCCGATCCGCATTACCGCTCCCGACGGCTCGCTCCTGAATGCCCGGTTCCCGGCCGCCTGCATGTGGCGGACAGACGTCGCGATGTGCCTGCCCGAGGTCATTTTTGAGGCCCTCGGTGCCGCGCTGCCTGAACGCGTGATGGCGCCGTCCGGCAGCTATCCGCTGTGGCTGACGATCCTGGCGGGTCAGACCGATTCTGGCGAACCTTTCGTGGCCCATTTCAATGCCTCAGGCGGGCAGGGCGCGATGGCGACGCGTGATGGCCACTCGACCACTGTTTTTCCCGGTACGATTACCAATACTCCCGTCGAAATGATGGAGACGGAAGCACCGGTCGTTTTCGAGAGGAAGTCTCTGCGCACCGATTCGGGCGGCGCAGGATACCATCGTGGCGGTCTGGGCCAGGATGTGGTCATCCTCAGCCTGGCCCGTGCGCCGATCACGGCGACAGTCGTTGGTGGCCGCTACCGGAAAGGTCCTAACGGATATGCGGGCGGTGGCAGCGGCGCAACCGGTGCCATATCCGTCAACGACGGGCAGCCATTCGAACGTGCCCGGCAGGTCCACCTCGAACTCGGCGATCGGCTCAACTTGCAATACCCGGGGGGTGGGGGGTATGGCACTCCGGGCGGTCGGGACACCGAAAGCATCGACCGTGACGTTGTCGAAGGCCTGGTGTCGGCCGAGCGCGCAAAACACGGCTGAGGCCCAAACTGGCGTAAGGCAATAATGATGGGGGACGATATCCTGACGACATCTGAATCCTTAGATAGTGCACCGCCCCTTGCTGGCGTACGCGTCCTCGACATGACGCATGTCATCGCAGGGCCGTTTGGGACGACAATGCTGGCCGATCTTGGTGCCGAGGTCGTGAAGGTCGAAAAGCCCGGAAGCGGTGACGATCTGAGGTCCGCTGGGCGCTACCCGGGCCGCGAAGAGCACGAGGACCTGTTCAATGCCAACAACCGGTCGAAGAAGAGCATTACTGTCGATTTGGAGCAGGCTGAAGGCCGGGCCCTGTGCCAGCGCCTGTCAGCCATTGCGGACGTCGTCGTGGAGAACTTTGCGCCGGGCACCGCCGCTCGCCTGGGCATGGGCTGGGACGACCTCAAGCCACTCAATCCTCGGCTGGTATATTGCTCCTTGTCGGGCTTCGGCCAGACCGGGCCCTACAGCAACCGGCTCGCCCTCGACATCCTGGTGCAGGCGATGTCCGGTCTGATGAGTGTAACAGGCACACCCGATGGCACGCCGCTGAAGGCCGGTGCCCCCCTGGGGGACGTGATCTCCGGCATGATGGCGAGTTACGCCATCCTTGGGGCGCTTTATGCCGTCAAGCGGGAAGGGGTGGGGCGCTACATCGATGTCAGCATGCAGGGCTCGCTGTTGGCCGCACTCGGTCCCCGCATGGGACAGGCTTTGCACGCGGGCGTGGCCGCCCAGCGCATCGGCAACGAGAATCCCATGCGCGTTCCTTCGCACGCCTATCTCACGGCGGACGGCCACTGGTTGACCATCCAAGTAAACAGCCAGCGTCACTGGGCACCGTTCTGCCGTGCGCTGGAGCGGGAGACCTGGGTTGACGACCCGCGCTTCGCCACAATGCGGAAGCGTGCAGAAAACCGGATAGTCCTGAACGGGCTGGTCTCTGAGCGGTTCGGTGAACGGCCGCTAGCCGAATGGAGCGAATGTTTGGAGAGCGAGCGGGTTCCCTACGCACCCGTTCTGGACTATGTCGAGGCTGTATCCGATCCGCAGATCCAGCACCGTGGACAGGTCCTGGAACTTGATCACGCCACAGCGGGTAAGGTGCGCGTGGTCGGTCCCGGATGGCAAATGTCAGGTGCCCAGGCAGAGGCAACGGCACCCCCCATCTTGGGACAGCACAACGAAGACGTCTTGCGCGACTGGTTGGGGCTCGGCGACGGTGAGATCGGTGCATTGTCCGGCGTGTTGCAGGAGACGGTGGAAAACAGATAGTCAGGACGCGAACGTGATGAACAGGGGACGTTGATGTCGGAAGATACCCAAACGCGTGTGGAGTTTGACGAGCACGGCAAGCGCACGACCTACGATGAGATCGAGGTCGGCAAGGATCTCGGGTCGCTCGAATGGGTGGTCGGCGAAGAGGACATCGAGAAACAGTGCGCCATCGATGAGGATTTCCACCCCTGGTTCGCACTGGACGTCCAGGGGAACGATTCCCAAGGAGAAAGCAACTTCTGGGATGGCGTGATCGCGCCACCCCAGATCCATTACCGGCCGCCGCGCTGGCTGTTGTCGCGCACCTACAATATCCGCGGCGTGTTCTACAAATGGGATTTCGAGAATCTGAAGGCCATTCGCCCCGGCGAGAAGATCGTTGTGACGGGCCGGATCCTCGATAAGTGGATCGATCGCGACCGCGAGTTCATGAGCTACGAGGCCGAAGGGCGGGACGAGGCGGGAGATATGGTGTTCCGCACGACAAGGGTGCATGTGCTCGACGTCATCAAGCGGACGGCGCCACGTGAGGGTGCCGGACGGGACAGCGGCATCAAGCAGGAAAAGATCTAGCCAATGGCCATCATCACCAAGGACACACCCGTCGGCACCGAACTCCCGGTCTTTGCCCGCCGGCTCCGCAACGAGATGTTCGCCTCGGGCGACGTCAAGACCATTCACAACGACGATGACGCGGCTCAGCGCGAAGGATTGCCACGGGCCGTTGCCGTGGGCCCCCAGGTTGCGGCGCTGATCTTCCGCATGATGCGGACCTGTTTCGAGGAAGGCTGGATCGCCGGCGGCAAGGTGGCGTTGACCTTTCGCCGGCCCGTGTGGTCGAACGACTTCGCCACGGTACGCGGGGTCATAACGGAGAAACAGGCCGAAGGCGACAAGACGCGGATGGTGTGCGACGTCTGGATCGAGCGGGCCGACGGCGAAAAAGCGATCGTCGGGACGTGCAGTGCCCTGGTGCCCGGCGCATGAACCGCGCCACGTGTCGCGGCTGAATGGATATTCACGTCGGCATTGACGTCGGGGGGACGTTCACGGACGTTGCGGTCAACGTTCCGGCGGCGAACCGGTTCATTCATTTCAAGCTGCCGAGCACGCCCGGTGAACCCGATCGCGCGATCGTCGCGGGGTTGGCACAGGCCCTGGCCGAGAACGATCTCGAACCCGGCGATGTGGTCCGGTTGTCACACGGTACGACGGTTGGCACCAACGCCCTGATTCAGCGCCGCTGCGGCCGAGTGGCCTTGATCACCACGGAAGGATTCCGCGACCTCACCGAGATCGGACGTCAGGTCCGCCCCCGCATGTACGATATTCACCTCGACTATCCGCTGCCGCTGGTGCCGCGTGAGCTTCGTTTCGAGGTGCGCGAGCGCCGCCGAGCCGATGGTCAAATCCACGTCGCGCTCGATGAAGTGGGGCTCAGTGCGCTCGCAGGACAACTAATAGACGCGGAGGTCGACTGTGTCGTCGTGTGCTTTCTGAATTCCTACGCTTGGCCGGAGCATGAGGAGCGGGCGGTCGCTCTCCTTCGGGAAGAGCTGCCGTCAGCCATTCACGTTCTGTCTTCAATTTCCGTTTATCCCGAGTTCCGTGAATACGAGCGGTTCTCGACGGCGGTCCTCAATGGCGCCCTGCTTACCGTCATGAACGCGTACTTGAACCGCTTCACAGCGGGACTCACTGAAATCGGGGTTTCGGCGGACCCCAAAGTCAGCCAAAGCGCGGGCGGGCTGATGTCGCTCACCATGGCCCGGCGCCTGCCGATCCGAGCGTCCTTGTCGGGCCCCGCGGCGGGCGTGTTCGGGGCTGCGTATCGTGCGTCGGCGGCTGGTTTTGACGATGTCATCACACTCGACGTAGGTGGGACGAGTACCGACGTCAGTCTGATGCGGGGTGGCATCCCGGGTGAGGTGTACGAGCACGAGATCGCGGGATTCCCGCTGCGGCTACCGGCGATCGACGTGAACGCGGTCGGTGCCGGTGGCGGCTCCATTGCCTGGATCGATTCGGACGAACTGCTGAAGGTGGGACCGATGAGTGCCGGGGCGGACCCTGGACCTGCGTGCTACGCCCTGGGCAGTGACGCGGCTACAGTGACGGATGCCAATGTCGTGTTGGGTCGATTAAATGGGACGGCGCTGCTCGATGGCCGCATGCCCATCGTCAAGGCTCTCGCGGTGGAAGCCGTCGAACGCTTGGCCGAACAACTAGGCCTCGGCGTGACGGAAACAGCCCAGGGCATTGTCCGGGTGTCGGCTGCAACGGTCGTCAAGGCCATTCGCGCGATCTCAGTCGAGCGGGGGTACGATCCCGCGGATTCCGCGCTCTACGCCTTCGGCGGGGCGGGTCCGCTGTTCGCCGTCGACGTTGCCCGCCAATTAGGGATATCCCGGGTCATCGTGCCGCCGCATCCCGGCATTCTGTGCGCCGAAGGCTTGCTGAACTGCGACATGGTTGGCGATTTCGTGAAATCTGCGCTGGTGCCAGCCGGCGCCGACGCGCCCGCGGCGCTCAACCGCGCACGGCAGGAACTTCAGGACCTATCTCAGCGATGGTTCGACGAAGAAAACGTGCCGCAGGATCAACGCTCGGTGTCGTGGATCGTCGATATGCGCTACCGCGGCCAGAATTTCGAGATCGGGGTCGAGGACAGCGGAGAGTCGATCGATGACGCAGCCTGCGCGCGTCTCCTGCAGGCGTTTCATGCCGCCCACGAGTTGGCCTACGGCTTCGCATCGCCGGATGAGCCGGTGGAATTCGTCAATCTCAAGCTCAAAGGAATTGCGATGCTGGATAAGCCGCCGTTGTCGACCTGGAATGTGGCAACGGCAGGAAGTTCTCACGAGGTCCGGGATGTCGTGTTCGCCGGAACCGACAGTGTCGCGGCGCTTGTGTACCGGCGTGAGGTCTTGGGCGTGGATCAGGTGATCGCGGGACCCGCGGTCATCGAGCAGCTCGATTCGACCTTACTCGTGTTCCCCGGCGATACCGGTTGTGTCGATGCCTGGGGAAACCTCGTCATCTTACTCGGCGAAGGCGGTGAGTCATGGATTTGACGGCCATTCAGATCGAGTTGTTGCGCAATGCGCTCGGCAGCATTGTCGATGAGACGTACATCGCGTTGATGAAGAGCGCCTATTCCACCAACATCAAGGAACGGCGCGACCATTCCACGGCGATCTTCGATGTGACGGGGCGAGTCGTTGTCCAGGGCGAGAGTTTGCCGCTGCATCTCGCATCCATGCTGGGTCTCGTGGAGATCGTCCTCGAACGAAGCCGCGAGGACCCCTTGCGGCCCGGAGACATGATCGTCTCCAACGATCCCTTCGTCGGCCGGGGTTCGCATCTCCCCGATGTGGCGTTCGTGGCGCCGGTGTTCGTGGACGATGCGCTGGTCTGCTTCGTCGCCAACATCGCCCACCATGCGGACATCGGCGGCATGGCACCAGGCAGCATGGCCGGCGGCATGACGGAGATCTACCAGGAGGGGTTGCGCATCCCGCCGGTCCGGCTCGTCCGTGACGGTGAAATCGTCAAGGATTTATTCGACCTCATTCTCTTGAACGTTCGGGTGCCGGAAGAACGCCGGGGTGACTATCTGGCTCAGGTCGCGGCCAACCGGCTGGGTGAGCGGCGTTGCCACGAGTTGCTAGAGCGCTGGTCTGTGGCGCATTTCCACGCAGGCACGGACGCGATTATAGAGGCGGTGGCCAAGCGCACACGGGCCGCGATCGCCGAGGTGCCGAACGGGACCTTTGAATTCGAAGACGTCATGGATGACGATGGCCTGGGCACACAACAGATCCCAATCGTTGTACGCATCGACGTCAAGGACGATGAAATCCACCTCGATTTCACCGGGTCGGCACCCCAGGTCCGCGGCAACATCAACGTCAGCCGATCCGCCCTCGATGCCAGTGTGCTCTACGCCCTCAAGGTGTTGATCGATCCCGACGGCCCGACCAATCACGGTATGCTCGATCCGATCCACATCACGGCACCAGAGGGGTCGGTGGTCAACGCCGTGTTCCCTGCGGCGACGGCGGCGCGCTCGCAAGTCAGCCAGCGCCTGATCGATGTCATCCTGGGTGCCCTGGCGCCGGCGCTGCCCGACCGGGTGATTGCGGCCGGGAATGGCGCCAATACGCTGGCGACGTTCTCGGGTGACGATTCCGCGGGCAACTTCTACGTCTATATGGAAGCGATGGGTGGCGGCGCGGGTGCACGGTCCTATAAGGACGGTGCCGATGGCGTGCAGGTCCACTCGACCAACACCTCGAACCTGCCCATCGAGTCGCTCGAGCGCGAATACCCTCTCCTCATCGAACGCTATGAGCTGGTGCCCGATACGGGTGGCGCGGGGACGTGGCGCGGCGGTCTCGGCATGCGCCGGGTCTATCGCCCGATCGACCATACGACGGTTTTCAGCGGCCAGGGCGAGCGCATCCTGAACCACCCGTGGGGCCTGTTTGGCGGGGGCGAGGGTGCCACGGGGTCATTCGATCTCGTTCACGACGACGGGCGCCGTGAACGCCTCGCCGTAAAACCTCACACGGTTGAGATACCCGCTGACGCGGCGCTCTGGATCACCACGCCCGGTGCCGGCGGCTATGGCCCGCCCCAAGGACGCAGCAGGTTCCGGCTCGCTGAAGACGTGAAGAGCGGAAAGCTGTCGCCAGATCACCTTGCCGAACAATACGGGTGTGATGTATCGGAATTGCCTGTACCTGCGGATTCCGCCGATACTGAGGCCAGCGATTCAGACGCGTAGGGACGCGTCCGGTTCAGACAACGACAGGAGAGATCAGGAAAATGGTGACACGGGGGTTCAAGCAGCTCATCACCGAAGCCAATGCGGTGATCGAGACGGTTTCCGTTTCCGATGCGATGGAAGGGCACGGTCAACGCGGCATTGTATTTGTCGACATCCGAGAGACGGTGGAGCTTCAAAAATCGGGTTCAGTCACTGGCGCCGTTCACGCGCCACGGGGCTTTCTCGAATTCATGGCGGACCCGGAAGATCCGATGCACAAGCCCGAGCTTGCGAGCGGTGCGCGGTTGTTGCTGTTCTGCGCCTCTGGCGGGCGTTCGGCGCTTGCCGCCAAGACCCTGGTGGATATGGGAGTCGAGAACGTTGCCCACATCGCTGGCGGCTTCGCCGCATGGCAGAAAGCCGGCGGCCCGGTCGATTCCTGACGGGCAGGCCCGATTCAGATAATTTTTCGCCTGGATAGGGCGATTTCCTGAAAAAATTCAGACTCAGGGCGAGACCCGGGGCCAACAGGTGTGCTATGTAGCCGCAAGGCGCGGGATACGAACTCATGGAGCTCAAAAGGCTCGATGAGAGAAGTGTGTAATGTTCTGAAATATAAAGATATCTCCGCCAACTAGCATCAAAATAGCAAGGAGGACGTGATGCGTATAACGCTATCCGTGATCAAGGCAGACGTGGGGTCGATCGGCGGCCATACCCAACCCTCGGAACGGATGATGGAGTCGGTTCGCCAGGATGTCGCAGGAGCGATCAGCAGTAGCCTGATCATCGATGGGTACGTCTGCCACACGGGCGACGATATCGCCATCATCATGAGTCATACCCGCGGCGAAAACGATACCGAGATTCATCAGTTCGCGTGGAATGCCTTTATCAAGGCAACCGAAATCGCGCGGGAGTACGGTCTCTATGGGGCAGGTCAGGATTTGCTGGTCGATGCACCGTCCGGGAACGTCCGGGGTGCCGGACCGGCCGTGGCCGAGATCGAATTCGAGCACACGCTCGAAAAACCGCGTGCGGCCGAGTCGTTCATGGTGTTTGCGGCCGACAAATGTGGGCCCGGCGCCTATAACCTTCCCCTTTACCTCGGTTTTGCCGATCCCATGTACTGCGGCGGGTTGATGTTGCCGCCGATGATCAAGGGTTTCACCTTCCATGTCATCGACATGGACAATACGGGTGGCGATTCCATCATCGAACTCAACGCACCTGAAGACTACTATCAGCTAACCGCGTTGCTCCGGGACAACGAGCGCTTCGGCATCGACTCGATCTATTCCCGCACGCATGGAATGAAGGCAGCAGCCATCTCGGCCCAGCGAATGCACGCTATTGCGGGCACTTATACGGGTAAGGACGATCCCATCGCCTTGATTCGGAATCAGGGCATCTTCCCAGCCCCGGAAGAGTTGGTGTCACCGTTCGCGAAGGCACACTACATTGGAGGTGATGCGCGCGGGTCGCATAACATGCCGCTGATGCCGGTCGCGATAAACACGGCCGTGACAGGTATCTATTGCCTTCCGATCGTAAGTTGTCTTGGGTTCTCTCTGACCCGGGACGGGCATTTCTCCGATGCCGTGACTGATTTCTTCGATAATGTGGCGTGGGATGAAGTCCGGCGGCGGGCTCAGGTAAAAGGGATCGAGATGCGCCAGCAGGGCTGGTCCGGTCCGGCGATGATGCCCTACACCGAGCTCGAGTATGGCGGTTTCCGCGACACGGTTACCGGTCTCGTCGATCGTTTCCGGTTCCGCGAGGGTACGGAAGAGGCCGCCGACTAACCGGCGCCGTATCACGTCAAAACAATGCGGCCGTGCCGTGGATCTCCACGGTACGGCCGTTTTCTATTCCGAGCCACGAATTCCCGCACCCCGGCCTATGGCCGGGGTAAGGAGCTGCAGCCCGTCAGGTAAATTTCACGACGGCGTGCATACGCCGCGAAACGCCCGTGCGATGCACGAATTCTCTGGAAAACTACGTTGGCTGGCGGCCGGTCAGCCGCCAGGCGTTAGAGCCAGCCGGAACGCCAGGAGGCCTTCGCCTTACAACTGCGGCAAATGCGTTCGCCCGACCACGCGCTTTCGAACGGCTCGTGACACGCGAGGCAGCGGCGTTCCCTGTTTTCATAAACTGGCGTGGATGCTTCGTCTTCGCCCCACACTTCCTCGGACTCGTCCGTCGACTGCGCAACCAATTCCGAGGTATTCGAAGATTCTGTGCTGTGATTCATTCCCTAGTCCGTGCCCTCAGCTTGATTTCAGACAGTCCCATCTTGTCCAAAACCATGGCCATGTGTGTCAATTATGGTCTTCGCCACATACTCTGGCGCGCTAAACTCACCACAGATCGGTCGCAAAAGCATCCGCTACGCGTTGCAACCCGAAGGTGGTCAGCACGTCGTGCCAGTAACTTATTCTCCATAATGAAGTCACCTTAACACAGGCGCCTGTTGGTGCCTACAAAAAATCCCGTCCGCGAGTCGATTTAGAGTCTTATCTCCTTGATATTAAATAAATTTCTTGTTTGTGCCAACCACGAGCGCAGGTCGAGAAAATGGCGGGTCTGACCGCCGGGTTTGCTACTCGGCCGCCGAACGCCCCGACTTGGCGGCGGAATCATCAAATGCCGGCAAAACGGCCTCCGAAAACAGACGCATGGACCGCATGATCTGTTCCTGATTCAGGCCGGGGAAATTAAGCCAGCAGATCAAATGGGTCATCTTGGCGACGTCCTCGAGTTCGCGGATTTTCTCGATACAGGTTTCCGGATCTCCGAAGATCATCTGGCCGCGCTCATGGTCCCCTACCGGCCGGAATTGTCTTGTGGACTTGAGGTAGTAATCTATGGCTTTGGCCGCGTCGCGTTGGGCCTCTTCGTTGTTCTCGCCGACGAAGACGTGCCGAATACAGGCGAACTCGAAGGCCTCAGGCTCCAAGCCAGCCGCACCACGCGCGGCGACAAAGGAATCGCGCGCCGCGCGGAGCTCATCCGGCGTTTGCCAGTTGGACATCAGGTTATAGCCACCCTTGACCGCCGTATCGATCACGTCGGCTGCATTGTAGCGGCTCGCCGACCAGATGGGCGGATACGGCTTTTGCAGGGGGCGTGGCACGAGAGTCAGCCGGGGCACCGAATAGAATTTTCCCTCATAGGCGAATTCGTCCGTCGTCCAGGCACCGATCATGATGTCGAGGGCCTCGAGAAATCGCTCGACCTTCTCCTCGATCGGCACCCGAAGTCCTTCGAATTCATAGCGGCGATAGCCCACGCCCGCTCCAACATCGATGCGGCCGCCAGAGAGGATATCGGCCATGGCGATATCCTCCGCCGTGCGCAGCGGGTGCTCGAGCGGCAGGACCTTGACCGCTGAGCCGATGCGGACATTCTTGGTCATTCGAGCCACCGCGCAGGCCAGCGCGAATGGGGAGGCGGAAACGCAATATTCCCCATCGACGTCCGGAACATAGGGCACCGAAGAGAAGTGATGCTCGGTAAGCCATACCGAATGGAACGCGAGTTCGTCGGCGAGGCGGATCTGCTCGAAGTGCTCGGCGTATACGTCCGCTTCGGGCTTGGTGAAAGGCCGCTCCATTAAATGAAATGTACCGAATCGCATCTCGCGTTCCTTTCCGGTCAGAGCTCACGCCGGCCTGAAAAAGACAATGCCCGCGGCACCAACTCGACGCCGCGGGCAGGTCAATCCATGGTGATACGAACGTTTACTCGGCGGCCTTCTGGACCTCCCCGAAGCTGCGGCATTTGGGCATAACCTCTTCCACGAACAGGTTCATGGATGCCTTGACCATGTCCAAGGGCAGGCCACCGAAATTCATCCAGCAGATGAGATTGTTGATTCCGGCAACTTCATTGAGTTCCTGTATCTTCTCAATACAAGTCTCGGGTCCGCCGAAGATCATTTGGCCGCGTTCGTGATCGCCGATCGGGCGGAATTGCGCCGTCGATTTCATGTAGTAATCGACGTATTCGGTTCCCTTGCGCTTTGCCTCCGCGTCCGACTCAGCCACGAAGACGTGACGCACACAGGTGAACGGGAAATCCAGATCGTCGAGGCCCTGAGTGGCTCGAGATTCGCGCATCAGGCTATGGGCCTGACCGAGTTGATCGGGTGGCGCCCAGGCTGAGAGCATGTGGTACCCATTCCGGGCGACATAATCGATCACTTCGTGAGTACCGAGGCGGGTCGCGACCCAGACGGGCGGGTGGGGTTTCTGTATGGGGCGCGGCACGAGCGTCATGCGCGGAACGCTCCAGAATTTTCCGTCGTAGCTGAATTCGTCAGTCGTCCAGACTCCGAGGATGATCTCCAAGGCTTCGTTGAAGCGCTCGAGTTTCTCTTCGATGGGAATCTTCAGACCTTCGAACTCGTACTTCCGGTATCCAAGGCCGACGCCGAAGTCGATACGGCCGCCCGAGAGGATATCTGCCATCGCAACTTCTTCCGCGGTCAACAGCGGGTGTTCCAGTGGCAGGATCTTGACCGCCGTACCGATGCGAACGTTCTCGGTGATCATGGCAACGGCACAGGCCATGGCGTACGGCGAAGCACAGACGCAATACTCGCCGTCAACGTCCGGCACATATGGAACCGATGAGAAATGGTGCTCGGTGAGCCATACGGAATCGAATCCGAGCTTATCCGCGAGTTTGAATTGCTCGATATGTTCCGCGTAGACCTGGGCTTCCGTCTTGGTAAACGGTTGCTCCATCAGGTGAAATGTGCCGAACTTCATCCGCGTTTCCTCCACCGCATTCGGGAATTTATTAATCGTTCAGGCAACTATAACCCAGGCGCCCCTGTGGGGGTCAATCTGGAGCTGGCTTATGAAGCTTGTTTGCCCCGGAGCCCGAATTTCCGGTCAATATGACTTTGGCAAGCCCAGTTCGCGCTCTCCGATATAGCTGAGGATCATCTCGCGGCTGACCGGTGCAATACGGGCGATGAAGATCTCGCGAAGATACCGTTCTACGTGGAACTCTTTGGCATACCCCATGCCGCCGTGTGACATGACCGATCGCTCGCAGGCACGGAATGCTGTCTCTGCGCCCAGGTATTTCGCCGCGTTGGCCTCAGACCCGCAAGGCTTGTCTTCGTCGTACAACTGGGCTGCCTTGAAGGCCATCAGGTTGGCCGCTTCCAGTTCGCACCAACTCATCGCTAAAGGATGCTGGATGCCTTGGTTCTGGCCGATCGGGCGGCCAAAGACGACCCGTTCACTGGCGTACTTCGCGGCACGACGCAGCGCGGCGCGCCCGATTCCGACCGCTTCCGCGGCCACCAGGATGCGCTCGGGGTTGAGACCGTCGAGGAGATACCGGAACCCTTTGCCTTCCTCGCCGATAAGGTCTTCACCCGGGACCGGCAGGCCATCGATGAAAACGGTGTTGGAATCGACTGCCTTGCGTCCCATTTTGTCGATTTCCTGGGCCTCGATGTAGTCGCGGTCAAAATTCGTATAGAACAGCGACATTCCGTCGGTTGGTTTGGCGCACTGATCGATGGGCGTCGTGCGGGCCAGCAGCATGATTTTGGTGGCCGATTGGGCAACCGACGTCCATATCTTGCGGCCATTCACGATGTATTGGTTCCCCGACCGCTCGGCGCGCGTCTCGATTTTCGTCGTATCGAGGCCGGCGTTGGGCTCCGTGACGCCGAAGCAGACCCGGTCCTCTCCCCGGATCAAGGGTGTCAGCATGCGCGTCTTCTGGTCCTCTGTCCCGTGCTTGGCGATGGGCTTCGGGCTGAAGATATTCATGTGAATGGCCGACGCGCCGGAAAAACAGGCACCGGACTCGGCGATCGTCTGCATCAAGATGGCAGCCTCGACGACCCCTAGTCCTGACCCGCCGACTTCCTCCGGCAGGGTGATGCCAAGCCAGCCGCCTGTTGCGATGTCTTTCACGAAGTCTTCGGGGAAACCGCCTGCCTGATCCAGCTTGAGCCAGTAGTCGTCATCGTATTTGGCGCACAGCTTTTCGACCGCCGCGCGGATGTCGTTCTGTTCAGACGTGAAATTCAGATCCATGGCTCGCCCGGAATTGGTGAAGGAGAGAGACGAATAGCGGACCCGATTGTCTACGGGATCGGCTAAATTGCAACTTGAGACGTGATGAAGGGGAACGAGCGATGAAAATGCGAGCCGCGGTACTACACGAGCAGGGCCGGCCCCGGCCCTTCGCGGACAGTGTGCCCATGACCGTAGAGGAGTTGGATATCGACGGTCCGCGGACGGACGAAGTCCTTATCGAAATGGTTGCGGCGGGCTTGTGTCATTCCGATCTTTCCACGCTCGAGGGCCAGCGCCCGCGCAAACTGCCCAGCGTGCTCGGCCATGAAGGCGGAGGCATCGTGCGTGAGATCGGCGCCAACGTTCAGGAAATCGCGGTCGGCGATCATGTGGTGCTGAGCCCTGTGCTGGCCTGCGGGGAATGTCGCGACTGTCTGTCAGGACATCCTGCGCTGTGTACCAAATCGCAGGCGGCCAAAACGCAGGGCACGATGCTTGACGGCACCTCCCGCCTGACCTGGAACGGCCAGAAGATATTTCATACGAGCGGCGTTTCCTGCTTTGCCGAATACTCGGTCGCCTCTCGGTATTCCCTGATCGTTATCGAACCTGACCTCCCACTGGCCGCGGCGGCCTTGTTCGGGTGCGCTGTCATGACGGGCATTGGCGCCGTCGTGAACACCGCCAAGGTCCCGGCGGGCGCGACCATTGCCGTTGTCGGTCTGGGCGGTGTCGGGCTGTCGGCGATCCTGGGTGGCACGCTTGCGGGTGCAGAACGGGTCATCGCAGTCGATGTGCATGACGAGAAGCTGTCGCTCGCCCGCGAGATTGGGGCAACGCATTCCTTCCGCGCCACCGATGCGAATTGTGTTGAGTCGGTCCGTGAACTGACTGGCGGTGGTGTCGATTTTGCCTTTGAAATGTCCGGCGTGACCCGCGGCATGAGAACCGCCTATGACTTGCTTCGCCGTGGTGGCACCATGGTGACCGCAAGCCTCCCCGGGATTACGGAGGAATTTTCTTTCAACGCCTATGATCTCGTTTCGGGCGAGAAAACGGTGCGCGGCTGCTACATGGGAAGCTGCGTGCCTAAGCGAGACATCCCCAAATTTCTTCGCATGTACAAGCGCGGCCGCTTGCCGATCGAGAAGATGATGAGCGGACTGATCACGCTCGACGACATTAACGTCGGCTTCGATCGGTTGGCGGATGGAAAGATCGGCCGTCAGGTCATCGATTTCGCGGGGCGCTGAATGCTCTTCTTGCGTGCTCTAGGTTCTATCGCCGTACTTCCGGGCACGGCACTCGTGATCGTGCCCGGGACCCTGCTCTGGGGTTCTTCCGGTACCGTCTGGATGGCGGATCCCGGTGCCACGTCGGCACTCGGCGTTATATTCGGTGCAGTCTGCGGCTTGCTAGGTCTCGCCCTGGCGGGATGGACCATTATTGACTTCGCGCGCAGTGGAAAAGGGACGCTTGCACCCTGGGATCCGCCCGTGAATCTTCTCGTGACCGGTCCTTACACCCACGTCCGCAACCCGGTGATCACGGGAATCGCTCTGTTGCTGGTCGCGGAGGCCCTGCTGCTGCATTCGCTCCTTATCACCGCCTGGGCAGTGTTCTTCTTCCTGATCAATACCGCCTACATACCGAAGAAAGAGGAACCAGGGCTCGTGCGGAAGTTCGGCGATCAGTACGAAATCTATCGCGAGAATGTACCGCGCTGGATACCGCGGCTCACACCGTGGCGGCCGCCGCCCGATATGAGGTCATGATGAGCGTCGTTGCCGGGCCGGCCGGTCGTTACGGCCCGCCGTAGAGCCAGTCCAGGCCTTCCATGGCTTTCGCCTGGGTTCGGGCGCCCAATAACTGATTCCTCAGGTCCCGTTTGACCCCTTCGGCGTGATAGACCTCGCCCAAGAATCGGGCCATGTACTGCACACGGCCGGTCCGCAGATACCGGTCCTGCTGATAGGCCTGGAATTCGGTTTCCAGATCACCGTCGTTGTTTGCAATTTTTCTGGCCACGCACAAGCCATCTTCAATGGCCATGGCGGCACCCTGCGCGAAGTACTGAAGCATCGGGTGGGCTGCGTCTCCGATGAGAGTGACCCGGCCGCGCGACCAGACGTCCGTGGGTTCGCGGTCACAGAGCACCCACATACGCCAGTCGGAGACTCTTTCGAGCAAGGACATAGGGAGGGTCCCGACGTCGGCAAAGCGCGTTAGCAATTCTTCTCGGTCACCGGGCTCATTCCAGCCTTCGACATATTTGTCGCTGTGAAAGACGGCCACGACATTGAACAGTTCCCAGTCACGGATGGGATAGTGGATCAGATGGTTGCGTGGGCCGACCCAAAGCATAGCGGCGTTCTGTTTCAACTCCTCGGGAACTTCGTCCATAGGCAGGACGGCCCGATAGGCGATGTGACCTGTCACACGCGGCATCTCGTCACCGAAGAGATATGCGCGAACCGCAGACCAGAGGCCATCCGCGCCGATCAGGGCACGCCCCGCGTATGTGCTGCCGTCTTCGGTCTGCACGGTGACGGTATCGCCATTGTCGTCGATGCGGTCGACCCGGCGTGACGTCTCCAGTGTGATGAGCGGCGAGTCCTTGCAGGCTTTCAGGAACACGTCGAGCATGTCGGCCCGGTGGTGAATGGCGTAGGGATATCCGTAGCGTTCTAGGCAGGTATCCTTGACCTGGACGCGCGTGATCTCCTCGCCGGAGAGACTGTCCATCATCGCCAGATGTTCGACGAACACAGCTTTCTCGATCATCTGCTCCATGATGCCGAGATGGTCGCAGGCGCGGAACACGTTCGGACCCAAATGGATGCCGGCGCCGATCTCGCGAAACTCCGACGATTGTTCCAGTATTCGGCAGGGGAGGCCTTGAATGGACAATGCAAGTGCCGTGGCCAGGCCCCCGATGCCGCCGCCCGCGATCAGAATCTCGTCCGTGCCGCCTTCAGTCACCGTTCGCTCCGGGTGGTGTTGAAATCCGGCTTGAGCCAAGCCGTCTCAATGTGCGTGCCATCAAAAACGAGGCGGCTCCAGGTCGGCCTCCCCGATGGGTCCGATTCGTGGATGCGCCGTGTTAGGCCAGAGGCTCTTCGACCAGCGGCATCTCCTTCAACCACCGCTCGATATCTTTCGGGTCGTCAAACAGCGTCTCCAGCTCCTCGCGGGCTTCTTCTTCTGTTTGCAGCACGGATTCGACGTTGCTGACGTCGGCGCCTGCCAGACTTGTCGCAAGCTCCAGGCGGATGCCGTTGTTGTCGTAAAAGTAAGCGGACCAGAATCGGCCACCTAGCGATACGGGACCCACCACGTCGATGCCGTGGCTCTTTACCTGTTCCACCATTTTATCGAGCTTGTCCGGCGGTACGTGAAACGCAAGGTGCTGCATGCCGCCGGGCAGGTCTCGGTCGGAGCGGTCGAGCCCCTTCGGATACTCGAAAAAGGCGAGCAGAGAGTCGTTCCCCATGCCGAAGAAGTAATGGCGCAAATTGTCGTGGGGCGGCTGCCCGCGATTTGGTGCAAAGGGGACACGGCGCACGTGCAACAGCTGCATCCCCAAGACGTCTGTGTAAAACGCCATGGTCTCGGCCATGTCGTCGGTGACGAGCGCCAGATGGTCAACGCCGCGCGTGGTCGGCGTGTTCAGCTGTGTGCCGACATATTTGGCTTTCTTGGGCTTGGCTTTGGCTTCAGTGGATTCCGTGACGGCCATCGATCTTGCTCCTCTGCATCAAAGGAATTTTTTGACTTCGCGGACGAGTCCTTCAGGATCCTCGCCGCCGACATTGTGCGCAACGTCAAGTTCCACCAGTGTGACGTTCGCGTTCGCTTCCTTCACTTTGGGCACGGTCTCGTCCGCAAACATGTCGGACTGCGTTCCGCGCACCACCAGGATGGGGCATTGGATGGCACCGAGGCGCTCCCACATGTCGGCGCCGAGGGGCTCTCGCTCGCCGGTGTCCCGCTGTTTGCGAAATTTCTCGCGAAATGCCGTATCGCGCTTGATGATGAACCCACCATCCACCGGCTTCAGATAATTTTCCATCCGCGTGCGAACCGATGCGTCCTGCGGCGAGTGCGGGTCCTGACCGAAGTAATCGAGTGCCGCGTCGATATCGGGGAAGACGTCGGGCACACCGGCCACGATGTTCATCACGCGTTTCCCGCCTGCCGGTGCATTGACAGGTGAGGAGTCGACCAGGACGAGTTTCTCGACACGGTCGGGATGGCCGGCGGTGAAATAGGTGGAGTTGCGGCCTCCCATGGAGTGTCCCATGACGATGGCTTGCGGCCAGTCGAGGTGGTCGAGCAGGTTGGCCATGTCGCCTGCGAAATCGTCGAGCGTATACTTTTGGGTCGGACTCCAGGTCGAATCGCCGAATCCGCGCATGTCCATGGCGACAATTTCCCGGTCGCCGCACAATTCTCCCGCGATGCCGATCCAGTCGTACGAGAAATACGACAGGCCATGCACTATCAGCATGGGGGTCGCCCCTGGGCTGCCGAAATGCCGGTAATGAATGGTCACATCACCCGAGTCGCAGGTTCCCGTGCGGTGTTCCAGTGTGGTCAACATGCCGTGCCCTCGCACTGTGTTGTACAGCGTTCCCGCCAGAATAGAACAGGGGCGTGTTGGCCGCAAAGAGGCGACGAATTTGGAAAACAAAATACACACCCCCCTCCCCTTGATGGAGGAGGGTTAGGGTGGGGGTGGCAGCGTAAAATGGGACTGTGTCTAAGGTATGACGCGTTTCTCTCTAAGTTCATCGAACATGCGGAGGAACATCTCGCCCGTGTCGACGAATTCGTGGAAGCCCAGTCTGCGGATCCGGTTGTAGTCCGAAATCATGTCGTAGTCGGTCGACAGCATGTAGTCGCCGAACGGCCAGTAGGCGATGTCTTCGAGCTTGTAATCAATCAGGCCGTGTTTCGCGGCGATGTCTGCCCACATTGGCCCTTTGTCACCCATCATTTGGGCCAGGCTGATCGTCTGGACTGGTCCGGTCTCCATGTCGAAGTAATTAGCGATACGCGGCCACAGGTCCTCCCAGCGGAATACGTCGCCGTTGGAAATGTTGAATCCCTGATTTGCGCATTCGGGTGTCGTCGCCAGCCACGTCATGAAGCGGACCAGCAAGTCGACGTCGACGGCCTGGACAATCGTATGATACGCGGGCTCCTTACCCGGATAACGCAACGGAAGCCCAAGCTCCTTGGAGATCGTTGCGTAAGCGGCGATGAGGTTGACCAGGTTGAACGGCTTGCCGAGCGACCAGCCACAGATAATCGGTGGCCGAAAGCTTGACCATGACCAGTCCTTGCCGTCGCTCTCCGATTCCAGGAATTTTTGTTGGCTGACGTAGAAGTTGGGACCCATATGGGTGGGATCGGTCTCCCGTGCTGGATTGGTCCAAGGGCCGAGATGGGCACCGTAGTATTTCGTGCCTTGGGCCAGGCAGATGTGGCGCAGCTCCTTGGCGATCGGCTCGACTGCTCGCACCGGATTGACCAGCAGGGCGGTGTTGGGAGGATCTTGCTCGGCCCACGTGGGGCGGTCCGTGTAGCCTCCGAAAAAGATATGCGTGACCTGGTCGAGGTGGCTCAGCTTCGCTTCGCAATCGCCGGGATCAAGCAGGTCGACGGAAATGTGCTCCATCTGCGAGGGGTAATCGGGCGTCCCGCGCGACAATCCGATGACGTCCCAGTCATTGAGCGAATCGAGATGCCGGATGAGATTGCCGCCGATGATCCCGGTCGCGCCAATCACCATGGCCGTCTTGTGTTCCGCCAATTCCGCCTCCGCACCGTTGGATTTCACGTCATAGTGTAGGTCGGCTGCCCATGCTTGCAAAACGTGCTAAACAGCATCCCGAATTTTTGATTGGGAGCCCGGCCTATGACTGTGAAACGTCTTCAGAATGCCTACGTCGTCACCCACGATATGGAGCGGTCAGTCACATTCTACCGGGATGCTCTGGGGCTTCCCGTAAAGTTCCGGGACGAACTGAAATGGACCCAGTTTGACGCCGGCGGTACGAACTTTGCCGTGTCGTCACCGGATGAGGCCGCTGAGGGGGCGATGGGTGCCGTCCTGATCTTCGAAGTCGACAGCATTGCGGAAGCCAGCGTCACCATCGAAAAGAATGGCGGTGAAGTTCTTGGAAGTCGGGATATGGGTGACCACGGCCGCGTACTCACCTTCCGCGATCCCGATGGCAACATGGTGCAGTTGTTCCAGCGCGCGGGTTAGGCGGCATCTTCCGGTACCGTGTTCTGGGCCAGGCGCCCAGCATCCATGAACAACGTGGTGCCGGTGACGAAGCCCGCCACGTCTGACGCCAGATAGAGCACCCCGTTTACGACGTCGTCCGGTGTGCCGAGCCGGCCGAGCGGCGTCCGCTGCAGGCGTTTGGCGTAAACCTCTGGATGTTCCTCCAGATAGTCGCGATTGAGATCGGTGACGATCGTGGCCGGGCCCACGGCATTCACCCGGATGCCGTGCGGTGCCAGGGCGATGGACATGCCCTTGGTCAAGGTTCGCACGCCGCCTTTAGTCGTAGCGTAGATGACTTGATCCCTGTCGACGAGCTCGGATGTCATGGAGCCGAAGTTCACGATCGCGCCCCTGATATTGGCTCCGATCATGCGTCGTGCCACGAGCTGACTGCAGAGCCAGGTCCCCTTGAGGTTGGTCCCCATGACCCGGTCGAAGTCTTCATCGGTCTCGTCGAGAAACCCGACTCGATTCACCACGCCCGCGCCATTGATGAGGATGTCGGGAACGCCCCATTGAGCCTGGATCTTGTCTAGTGCCGTTGTCACTTCCGCTCTTGAGCTGACATTGACTTTGTGTCCGCTCGCGAGGCCGCCGATTTCTGAAATGGCCGTGACCACCTGTCGGAGTTTGGCCTCATTTGTATCGAGTAATGCGATCTTGGAACCCTCGTTCGCAAATCCCTGTGCGACCTCACTCCCGAGGCTGCCGGCGGCGCCCGTTACCACGACAACCTTCCCGGTTAGGTTCAAATCCATGAAAAGGCCTTTCTTGTGCTTTGTCCAACCATGACGCCCGGTTGAACCGGATCGTCCCATCTGATCGACATCGTAACGTATGGCGATCAGGTCGTGCATCTCCACACGGTGTTGGGTTTCCGGTGCGCCTAGTGGTCAGAAGGACTTGACAATCGATCTATAAAATGTATATACATGTTTATGAGCATGAATAACACAGATCTCGAATTTCCCGACATTCAGGTGTGCGCCTGCGCCAATCTGCGCCGGGCCACCAGGATGGTTACTCAGGCTTATGATGCGGTCTTGCGGCCGGTAGGCTTGAGGGCGACGCAATTCACTATGCTCTCCGTTCTGGCCAAGGGCGGCCGGATTCGCCAAAGCAAGTTGGCGGAGACTCTCGGCATGGATGGCACGACACTGACGCGGAATCTACAACCGCTGCTGAAGAACGAGTGGATCGAAATAGGACGGGACGACGATCAGAGAGTTCGTCTGATTTCGATCACGGATCAGGGCCGACGTGTCCTGGACCAGGCGATTCCTTTATGGCGGCAGGCACAGTCCAAATTCGTGAATGGTCTCGGAAAAGATGATCTGTCCACCATGCTGGGTGCGCTTGCTCGGACGGTCGATATTGCGCAGGGGGGGTGACCCTTTTTTTAACTTAAAACATGTATCTACAACAAATAAAGGATTCCGAAATGACAACTCAAGATCAGACACCCGTGTGGGGCTCGACGCAACAAAGTCGTACTCGCTGCGATATTGTCGGTTCAGTTCGTCTTCGCCTATGCCCTCGGCACCGGTCACTGGCTGACCAATGATGGCCAATCCATCATCCCCCCGATCGCTTACACCGCGTTCGCACCCGTAGCGTTGTTCGTCGGCGGATACCTGTTCTCGACGCGATCCCGTGACTTCGTGCTCGCCCAGGACATTCGCACCATCACGATGATACAGCACTGGCGAGTCATCGGGCTGGGGTTCCTGTTGCTCTACGCCCACAATGTTTTGCCGGGGTTCTTCGCTTGGCCGGCAGGTGTTGGGGACGTGGCGGTCGGATTGACCACGATACTGGTGATCGCCCGTATGGATCGTGATGCCAGCTACGTCACGACGCCAAGCTTTATGTGGTTTCACTACGCGGGTCTGGCAGATTTTGCCGTTGCCGTCGTGACGGCTGGCTTGGCCGCCAGGGCATTTCCGGGATTGATTCCTGAAGGTGTGACGACTGCCCCCGTGGACGTTTGGCCGTTAAACGTCTTCCCGAGCTTCCTCGTTCCTGCGTTCATCATCTTGCACCTGACGGTGCTGCTCAAAGTGCGTGAACTACGGCGCTCTGCGGCCGGTCAAAACAATACCTCACTGCAAACCGCTTAGTGCTGGAGGGTAGGGATCGCTTCTCCGAAGCCGGTTCCTGCCCTCTTCCTGTTTGCCTTCATACACATCAAGGACCCAGCGATATGACCATCATCCATCCGACTTCGATGTTCCCAATTATGTCTTCTGAATCTTTCCCTCTCGTGACGCTCATTGATGCGAGCGTGCTGCGCCGCGCCGGAATCGTAGCCCTCGTTCTGGGCAGCATACTTGCGCTTGCCAACCAGTCAGGAGCCATCTTCGGAGAGCTTAGGCTCGAAATTCTGCAACTCGTGCTCGTCTATTTGACACCGTTCGTTGTCGTTACGATCTCTCAGGTTCTGGGCATTCGACGGGCATTACGCGACATTCGGGCTGGCGCAGGACACGCGGCACGTGGCGGTAGTTTTCTCGCCACCGTCAATTCGCATGGGATTCCGTTTAGAGCACTGGTGCTAGGCCTGATCGTCGTGGTCATCAGCACGTCAATCGCGGCCGCCACGACGTTCCTGGAGTTCGGAACTTTGGCGGACCTGGCCATGACCCCAATCGTGCAGGCCTTCGTTCTTCCCATGCTATTCAGCCTGCTCTCGCAAGCGATCTCTTATCGCCGGGTGACAACTACGGTGAACACCTGGAACCAAGAGAACTAGCCCGACGGTGCTCTTAGCGCCGCATCCACCGCCGCTAAGACTTCCGCCATCGTGGCATTAGTCTTCGCTGCCCCTTGGGCGTGGATAAATTCGAAGACTGATTTACCGTCGCGGCCGAAAATATAGAGCGTCGGTATGCGTTCGATGTTACCGAAGACCTCGCGCACGGAAGGATCACCCGCGATGACGGCATGTTGAGGATCATGGCGCGTGAGAAACCGTCGCAGCCGGGCGCCACGATCTTTGAATCCGCCGTAGTCCTCAAACACGTTAACCGACACAATGGTCAAAGTGTCGCCGTAGTGCTCGCGAAGCTCAGCAAGATGGCGGAATTCGGCATTGCAGGGCGGGCACCAACTCGCGAAGAACGAGACGATCGTGATCTTGCCGGCGAGGTCTGCGGCGGTGAGTGTTTCACCCGTGACGATGTGGCAGGGCCGACAGCTTTGCTTTCAGACCCGACGACAACGTCAGACTGACGTCCGCTGCAGCCATGGGCGATGCCGACATCAACAGGACGCCACAGAGCGCGGCAAAGAGTCGTCCAAAAATAGTGCCTGACACCATTTTCAACCGGCGTCGCCCCGAATTTCACCGGTCGCGGCGTTCCTAATCGAGAATCCGCCCGACCAGTCGGGAGGCAACGGGCAGGGACGGGGATCAAGCCGGGCGTATGTTGCGGCCTTGCCGCGAACGATCGAGCCCGTTTTGGCACTGTGCTGGGGCAGAGTCGTATAGGGTAACGCGTCCGCCGCGGTGTAAGTATTGACCAGGAACGGCCGACCTCGGTCCGAGCGGTTTGGGTCGGAGCCATGGACCGTGCGGCAATTGTGAACGGTGACCGAGCCGGCCGGACCCATGAGAACTGGCGCTTCGTCGACCCGTAGTTCTTCAAGATTCCGATCCTGGATGCAGGCTGTCCAAGTGCCGTCATCCGTGTAGTGGGGGAACACCTCGTGCTTGTGGCTACCGGGGATGGCCCGGATTGGGCCCTGTTCCAGCCCGACGTCTTCCAGCAACGTACCGAACGACAGCGGCGAGTAATTGGTATGGGGATAGAATTGGATGTCCTGGTGCCATTTCACTTCCTGACCCACATTGGCCCACTTGAAATTCAGCAGCGAATGGCTGAACCGCACATCGGGACCGATGAGGTCGGCTGCAATGTCCGGAAGCACCGACTGGGTGGCATAGGCCCAGAAATCCGGATGATGAACGTCGGGACAGTTGAGCCGTAGCAAGCGGGGATTATCCGCCGAATGCCCTTTTTCAAGCCAAATCGCATCGTCGGACTCGGTCATCGAACCGCTGCGTGTGATGGTTTCGTCCATTGCCACCCGCAGACGCGACAGCCAGTCGTCCCCGATCAATCCCTCGAGCAGGATGTATCCGTTCTCGAAGTAGGATTCACGTTGTGCCTGACTCAGGACGCGAGCTGGCAGCGCGAGGATCTCTTCTTCGTTCATCGAACTGATTCCTCGATTTAATTGGGATTGTTGTCCCCGAAGGCCTGTCGTCCAGTTTGGCCGACGCTATCCGATTTGAACAATATGACAGCGATCCGCCGGCGAACGATGGTTGCTGCACTGCTCATGATGGCACCAGAATATCACGCCGTGGCCCTGGCTTGGATACGCACAATTAGGGTGTCATAGTTAACATGAATGCTGCCCGGCACGGCCGCCAAGAAGCCCTAGTGGAAATTGATCGGGCGCAAAATCTCAGGGAGGATCGAGCATGGCGCTCACGGAAGAACTCGCCAAAAAAATATATTCCGACATGTGGCGCATCCGCATGTTCGAGGAGGAGGCGAACCGCCAGTTGGGGCTTGGAAACGTGGTCGGCGCGCTTCATCTCTATTGCGGTGAGGAAGCCGTGGCGGTCGGCGTGTGCTCCAACCTGCGCGACGACGACTACATCGTCGGGACCCACCGCAGCCACGGGCACTGCCTCGCCAAGGGCGCCGACATGGACCACACCATGGCGGAACTATTCGGCAAGGCGGACGGAACCTGTTCGGGAAAGGGCGGTTCCATGCATGTGGCTGATCTGACGCTCAATATCCTGGGCGCCAACGGCATCGTGGCAGGTGGGCTGGGGCCGGGAACGGGCACGGCACTCGCCAGCAAAATCCGCAAGACGGATCAGGTCTCCATCTGCTTCTTCGGTGACGGGGCGGCAGCACGCGGACCGGTCCATGAAGCCATGACGATGGGGTCGCTCTGGAAATTGCCCGTCGTTTACGTCTGCGAGAACAATGGTCTTCAGCAGTGGGTGCGACGCGAGACGGTCGCGGTGATCGACTCCGTGGCGACCATGGCCGGTTCTTATGGCATCCCAGGCGTTTCTGTGGACGGCCAAAACGTTGTCGAGGTGTACGAGGCGGTCGGCGAGGCCGTCGACCGCGCGCGGCGCGGCGAAGGTCCCACCCTGATCGAGGCCCGTACCTACCGGTTTTACGGACATAGCCCCGGAGACCTCGAGGTATATCGCGACAGCGAGGAGGTCGAGGATTGGCGCGCCAATCAAGACCCCATCACGATATTCCGCGCCTACATGGCCGAACGTCAGTGGCTGACCGAGCGTGAAGACGAAGAGATCCAGGGGGCGACGGCAGCGGCGGTCTCGACCGCGGTGAAGTTCGCCGACGCGAGCGCTTACCCAGCCGTCGAGGAAGCTTTGACGGATGTTCTGGACACATCCTGGAGGGCCGAAGCATGAGCACGATCACCATCCGCGATGCTCTTCACGACGCGATCCACGAAGAGATGGCGCGGGACGAAAGCGTCTTTGTCATCGGCGAGGACGTCATTGCCCAAGGCGGCCCTTACACCATCACCGAAGGAGTCGCTGAAAAGTATCCCGACCGTATCTTTCAGACGCCGATTGCCGAGGCCGGAATTGTCGGTCTCGGGGTCGGCGCGGCCTTGGCCGGTATGCGGCCCGTTGTCGAGATCATGTACTTGGATTTCATTACCTGCGCCATGGACGAAGTGGTCAATCAGGCGGCCAAGATGCGCTACATGACGGGGGGACAGGCCAGCGTGCCCATCGTCATACGGTTGCCGTGCGGCCTCGGCCGCTACGTCGCGGCGCAGCATTCCCAGATCAACGAGTCATGGTTCATGCACGTGCCGGGTCTTCAAGTCGTCGTGCCGTCGACGCCGAAGGATGCCAAGGGGTTGCTCAAGACCGCGATTCGCAGCCCCGACCCGGTCATCTTCTTCGAATACAAGCGCCTCTACACCATGGAAGGTGAAGTGCCCGATGACGAGTATCTGATTCCCTTCGGTGAGGCCGATGTGAAGCGCGAAGGCGAAGATGCCACGGTCGTCGCCATCGGCGGCATGGTCGGAAAAACCTTGGAGGCGGGCACGCTTCTTGAGGATGACGGCTACGACATCGAGGTCATCGACCCGCGCACCTTGTCGCCGCTCGACACGGATACGATCTGTGAGTCGGTCCGCAAAACCGGCCGCGTCGTGGTCTGCGAGGAGGACACATCTTTCGCCGGCACCGGTGCGGAGATCGCCGCGATGATCGGCGAGAACTGCTTTAAGGACCTGAAGGCTCCGGTGACGCGCGTCGGTATGCCGCACGTGCCGATGCCCTTTGCACCATCGCTCGCGGACAGCGTGGTTCCGCAGGTCGGCAACGTCGTCGACGCGGTCCGCCGCGTGATGGCCTGAAGGCCGGGACGTCGGAATGGCAACACGGTTTCGCTTGGTGGCCTTCGGTCACACGATGGAAGTCGGCCGCGTGGTCGAATGGAAGGTCTCAGAGGGTGACGAGATCAAGGAAGGAGACGAAATCCTGTCCGTCGAAACGGACAAGGCCGTCGTGGAAGTCGAGTCGCCGTTGAGTGGCGTTCTGCTGAAAATAGTCGGTCAGGCGGATCAGGAACTCCCCGTGGGTGGGACCCTGGCCTGGATCGGCGAGGCCGGTGAGAACGTCCCCGATGAGCCCGACGAGCCAGCTGCTGTGGCTTCTGTCGATGAACCACCAAAGGAACGGGTGACCCCCGTCGCCCGCCGTCTCGCAGAGCGCAACGGAGTCGATGCCGATGCCTTGGAAGGCACCGGTCCTGGCGGCCGTGTCACCAAGGAAGACGTGCAAAAAGCGATCGAATCCGGGACAGCGCCGAAGAAAGAACCCGAGGTGCCCGAAGGCGTCGAAGTCATTCCGCTTGCGGGGATCCGCAAGGTCGCGGCGGAGAGGCTTTCAGGCAACTGGGCCCAGGCGCCGCAGGTCACCGAGGGAATCGAGGTTGATTTCACCGCCTGCCTGGAGGCCCGGCAGAATAATCGTGATGCCTGGAAGGAGAAGTTCGGGGTTGAACCGACCATCAACGACATCATTCTCCAGGCGACGGCCGCGGCTCTTAAGGACAACTCGTCTCTCAACGCTGCGCTGGTCGACGGCGCCATTCATCAATTCGCGCACATCAACCTCAATGTCGCCGTGGATACCGAAGAAGGTCTGACCGTCCCCGTGGTCAAGAACGCGGGTGAGGCGGGACTTGGAGATATTGCCAAGGCCGTTGCCAAACTCGCCGAAAAGGCGCGTAACCGAAGTCTGAGTCCTGACGATTTGGAGGGCGGCACTTTCACCGTCACCAATCTCGGCGGCATGGGTGTGGACTGGTTCACTCCCGTGCTCAACCCGCCACAAGCCGCGATTCTCGGAGTTGGCCGTGTCCGCCGCACACCTGTCGTCGAGGGTGATGATGTGGTCGTACGCGACTGCGTGACCTTCGTGCTCTCCTTCGACCACCGGGTCGTTGACGGCGCCCCCTGCGCCCGCTTCCTGGCCCGTCTCAAGGAGCTGATCGAAGCACCCTCGTCCTGGCTTGAGTAAGCCATTTAGATAAGACCCCCCTCTCTGTCTCTCCCCCTGTTAGGGGGAGAGACCCAGCCGCACTGTCCGGTCTCATATTCTCTCGCCATCGGGGAAGGGCTAAGTGATGCCATTCAGTCTCCTTCCCCCTGGCAGGGGGAAGGTCGGGATGGGGGTTGCTTTTAGACGGTGTTCCGGTGTTGGAGAGAAACGCGTCAGCCAGCCACACCTCGCAACGCATGCACCATAAGCAGATGTGCCACGCAGGCGGTCAACTTCTTGCCTGTCGGGATGTGCAGAAACTCGTTCGGTCCGTGGGCATTCGAAGCTGGACCGAGCACGCCAGTAATGAGAAACTGAGCGGTCGGGAATTTATCACCGAGCATGCCCATAAAGGGGATCGTTCCGCCTTCGCCCATGTAGACGGCCGGCTTGCCAAAGTAGATTTGTGAGGCGGCATCCGTCGCGGCCTCGAGCCAATCAGCGAGTGGCGGGGCGTTCCAGCCGTCCGCCGCGGTGTCGAAGTCCACGGTCACGCGCGCGCCGTAGGGTGGGTCTGCCGCCAGTATCCGTTTCAAATCCCCGACGATGGCGGTGGAATTCGCCGTTGGCGGAATCCTTAGTGACAGGGCCAAGGATGTCCCCGGCCGTAGCACGTTTCCGGCATCGCCCAAATCGGGCATTCCCGATTGTCCGGTGATGGAGAGTGCCGGCCGCCATGTTCTGTTGAGGATAAGTTCCGCTAAATCCGATCCGACCGCCTGTGCCTCATCGACGAATGGAAACTTGCGCCAGACGAGGTCGCCCAGGTTTTGCGCTGCAACACCCGCCTGTGTCACCCGATCGGAGGGGACATCCACGTTAGCCGAGGCAATATGCACCGCACCGGTGATCTCATCATCGATACGTGACAGAAGCTGGCGGGCAATCCGAAAGCTCGACGGGACGATGCCGCTCGCATCACCGCTGTGCACGCCTTCACCCAGGATATCGACTCGGAGCGTTCCGGAGATCAGACCTCTCAAGGACGTCGTTCCCCAAAGCTGGTCGTAGTTGCCACAGCCTGAATCGAGGCAAACGACGAGGTTCGGTTCTCCGATCCGGTCGGCCAGTGCGTCGATGTAGTGAGGCAGGTCGTAACTACCGCTCTCTTCGCATCCCTCGATCAGAATCACGCAGCGGCTGTGTCCGCCCTCGAACCGGTGAAGGGCTTCGATCGCCGTAAGCGAGGCATAGGCCGCATAGCCATCGTCGGCGCCGCCTCTGCCGTAAAGCTTGTCGCCCTCGCGAACCGACTTCCACGGACCGAGATCGTCCCGCCATCCTGTCATCTCGGGCTGCTTGTCGAGGTGGCCGTACAGGAGGATGGTGTCTCCGTTGTCAAACGGCGGCGTCCCGGGGTGCTCCATGTAGATCAGCGGGGTGCGCCCTGGGAGCCGGATCACCTCAATTTCGAGACCATCAATTTCGCGTCCCCGGCACCACTTTTCAATATGCGCAACCGCTTCGTCGATGTAGCCGTTCGCCTGCCAGTCGGGGTCGAACGAAGGGGACTTGGCGGGGATCTCGATATAGGTCTCGAGCTCGGGGATGATTTCATTTTCCCAGACCTCAGCGACGAAGGAAGAGATGTGCGTACTGTCGAGGCGGATCTCCTGAGACTTCGATGACACGAGCTTGTTCTCCCTGACGTTCGGCTGTCGGACTTCACAGCATCGTTAGTTGTAACGAGTGGCACAATTCGATGACGCGGTACTATGATTGTCAATTCGGAGGCGAGGTGTCGATGCATTGCATCTAGTTGGAGATTCCCATGATCCAGAAGATGATGACGACAGTTGGCTTGATGTTTGTAGTCGCCTCCGGATTTGCGCTCTCGGCATGTCAGTACTCCCCGGGCAACTGGGAGTTCTATGACGAAGGACGGTACGAGGAGCGGATCTGGTTTGACGGCTGGGACAAGAGCTTCCTCATCCGACAATACAAAGGCTAGCGGACTTGTAATTTGATTGAAGAATTGGTGCGGTTTATTGGCCGCGCCATCCCTATCCTTTTGTCAAAACATAGCGGTCAGATTGCGCCGACCCTGAAGCAGGCATGCAGCGCCCTCACAATACTGTGAGTAAGCGTGAGTGGCATGGAAGAATGTCTCCGTAAGAGTGTTAGCAATTCATCGGCAAGGGTCCGGTGCGCCATAACCGTTGGGGACATCTGAAATGCATAAGGTGAGAACGACTATTGGCATGGTGATTGTTATGGCTACAGGTCTCGTGCTCTCAGCGTGCCAGAATTCTGATGGCAATTGGGAATTTTATGACGAGGGCCAGTATAAGGAACGCATCTGGTTTGACGGCTGGGACAAGACATTCGCCCCGCCTAAACAATAGAGCTTCACTCTCGACCAGCTACATTGGGGGAACGGCATGGGTTCAAGAGTCCACGCCGTTCTATAGGACGACGACAATGAGCCCTACGGCAAAGATGAACCACAATGCGGCGCTTCGGTAGAGGCGGTCAGAGGAACTCCTGAAGATCCGGGCACCCGCCCAGATTCCGAACGCGTAGGGAAGCAGGATCACGGCGAAACGGACGAGGGTCTGCGACCCAATCGCCCCCTGCGCGACCATCGAGACGATCGTAGCGAACGGGAAGATCATTGAAACGAGCAAGATGTTGGCGCGCGTAACCGCGGCCTCGACGGGTGCGGACAGAAGGTACAGCGAATAGATTGGGCCGGATGTGGCGCTGCCGCCGGCAACGATTCCTGAAAACAATCCGGTGAGGCCACCGGTGATGAAATTGCGCGGACCTCGATAGGTCCAGCCCATCAACATGACAATTGAGAACAGCAGCACCATGCCGCCGATGCCGCGCCGCATCAGGTCCGCATCAATGACCAGCAGAATGTAGGTGCCGAACGGGATTGTCAGAGAGCCGGCGAGGGCGATCGGTAGGGATTCACGTATCTGTGCCCGACGTTTGATCTGGGGTGCAAGTTGCACGACGGCGGTCACTGTGGTCAGCGTGACGATGGCCACCGCGTCCGTTGGACTGAAGATGACGGCAAAGAGCGGCGACATGATCAGGCCCGCGCCGAAGCCCGCAAATCCAAAAATCACACCCGACGCCACCGAGGCGATGACCGCGTAGACCAGAGAGATGTTCAGCGAATCGGCAAGGAGTTCCATGCCGGCGGCCGGTCCGGTGTCTTAGGCGACGTGGGTCAGACGGGTGTTGCCTTTTTCCACGAAGACGTAGCTAACGTCGGGCCTGTGCGAGAGTTCCTTGATCAGGGTCGCAATCGGGGTTTTCGCCGTCGGCCGGCCTTCGCGTACCTTGCGCGCTTCGCGCCATTCATCAAGCAGTTTGGGCTTGAAGTGCATAGCGAGAATGAGCTCTTCATCCGAGTCAAATGGGCCGTGTTGGGACCGGAAGCTTTCCACCATGGGCTCGAGCAATGCGCCCGGCCGGTCCGTGATCGGCTCTTCGCCGTCGGATATCCTATCCATGACATTGCCGTCGACCGGCGCGGCTAGTTCGCCGTACCACCCGAGAACGTACCGGTTGATCTCGGTTTGCACCGTCGTATAGCGCTCCTCTTCCACCACATTCAGCAGGGCTTGAACACCGATGAATTGGGACATCGGACTCACCATGATGGGCCAGCCCAGTTCTTCACGCATGCGGACGATTTCCTCAAGCACGGCGGGCAACTTGTCGTGGAGGCCGATCTCCTGCATCTGTTTTTCGAGATTGCTCCGCATGCCGCCGGGTACCTGATGCCGGAACAGGCCCGGGTCGTAAGCGACGGGCCTGCCGATCGGCATATCATTCTTGATCGCCTGTTGGCGGAAGTGTTCGGCGATCTCATCAACCTTGTCGAAATCAAGATCCACTTCGATGCCCTGATTGCGGGCCTCCTGGGCGATCAGCTCGGTCGGCGGGTTCGACGTTGCATGCGCGATTGGAGAGATTGCCGTATGGACGACGTCGATACCCAATGGAAGACATTCCAGGGCGACGAGCGGTCCAAGCCCCGATGTGCAGTGCGTATGGAGGTGGAGGTCGATGTCTTCGCCAATCGCCGCGCGGATCGCCGGAATCAGCGTGCGAACGCGGTCGGGAGTCAGCAACGCGCCAGAATCTTTGATCTGCACGGCGTCCACGTCGAGGGCGACCAATTCTTTCGCTTTCTTGACGAAGTGTTCGTCGGTGTGGATCGGGCTTTCGCAGAACACGAGTGAGGCCACGGCGTGCAGCCCGGCCGCCTTGGTGGCCTTGATGGATATCGCCATGTTGCGCGTGTCGTTGAGCGCGTCGAAGGTGTTGATGCAGCCAATCCCGTAACGCGCGAGCGTATCGATCGTCAGCGGAAACACGTCGTCGGCGAACAAATCCCAGCCCAGGACGTTGAGGCTGCGGATATAAACATTCTTGAGGGTCTTTGGGGCAAGTTTCTGGATCATACGGAGGCGTTCCCACGGGTCCTCCGCGAGGTAGTAGATGCAGGACTCGAAGACCGCGGAACCAGCGACGCCGAGTATGCCGTACCCTGCTTCATCCATCGTTGGGATGATGGGTTCCATCATGTCCCTGGTCATGCGCGTGGCCCACAGGCTTTGATGGGCGTCACGCAACGCCGTCTCCCAGATTCGAAGCTTCCTGCTCATGTTGCCAAATTCTCCTGCGGCATCACCTGTTCGATATTCTTCTCGAGCCATTGTGTATTAAATTTGCTCTTGCGAAACGCAATCGTATCGAGCAACGCGAGATGAAATGGAATGGTCGAGGGAATGCCGTTGATGACATACCCGGCCAGTGCGGTCCGCATCCGGTCAATGGCTTCACTTCGGCTAGGAGCCCAGACGATGACTTTGGCGATCATTGAATCGTAATAGGGCGGCACCGCGTAGCCTGCATAGCAATGTGAATCGATGCGAACACCCGGCCCGCCCGGCGCGACATATTCAACAAGCGTGCCGGGTGATGGCATGAAATTGCGGGCGCCATCTTCCGCATTGATCCGGCATTCAATCGCGTGGCCGCGCAGCTTTACATCTTTCTGCTTCAGCGAAAGTCCCTCGCCGCCAGCAATCAGAAGCTGCTCCCGTACAAGATCAATGCCGGTCAGCACTTCGGTGACGGGATGCTCGACCTGGATTCGGGTATTCATTTCGATGAAATAGAAAGTCTTCTTGTCGAGATCGACCAGAAACTCCACGGTTCCGGCGCCTTCGTAATCAACGCTCGCCGATAGCATGACAGCCGCCTCGTGCAACTCATTGCGCAGGTTGCGCGTGATGACGGGACAGGGACCCTCCTCGACGACCTTCTGGTGGCGCCGTTGCATGGAGCAATCGCGCTCGCCCACATGGATGACTCCGCCTTTCCCATCGCCGAGAACCTGAACTTCGACGTGCCGCGCATTGCCGATGTATTTCTCAAGGTAGACGGATGAGTCACCAAACGCCGCCTGGGCCTCGGCCTGGGCGGTCATCGCGTTCTGGGAGAGCTGGGATGGGTTCTCGGCGAGCATCATGCCACGCCCACCGCCGCCGGCAGAGGCTTTGATCAGCACCGGGTACCCGATTTCGTCGGCAACGGCTGTAAGCTCTGCCACGTCAATCGCCTTGCCGTCCGATCCCGGAACGGTCGGCACACCCGCGTCGGCCGCCATGGTGCGGGCCACTGCCTTATCCGCCATTTGCCGGATGGATTTACCCGTCGGACCGACAAACTTGATCCCTGCCGCAACACACGCATCGGAGAAAGCAGCGTTCTCCGCAAGAAAGCCATATCCCGGATGAATGCCGTCGGCTTTCACGTACATGGCTGCGCCGATCAGCGAACCGGAGTTGAGGTAGCTGCGAGTCGCCTGGGCAGCTCCGATACAAACCGCCTTATCGGCGAGGCGAACGTGGAGCGAATCGTGATCTGCTTCCGAGTAGACGGCGACCGTCTCGATTCCGAGCTCCCGGCACGCACGGATCACCCGGACGGCGATCTCGCCGCGATTGGCAATTAGGACTCGACGAAGCATTGCTGTCTCGTGCGGCTGTCGGCTATTTGGGCTCGAACCACATGACGGGCTGGCCCGCCGCTACGGCTTCCGCGTCTTCCACAGGAAGACTCAGCACAACGCCGTCGCAGGGCGCCTTGAGTGTGTTCATAACCTTCATGACATCCAGGATACACACGGTGTCGCCCGTCGATACCTTGGCGCCTGTTTCGACGAACGGGTCCGCGCCAGGTGAGGGTGCTCGATAAAATGTTCCCGATAAGGGGGAATTGAGAGCCACGGCAGTGTCGCTGGGTGCCGCCGATTTGGCGCTGTCGTCTGCGGAGGGCGCCGCCGCCGGTTCTTGTACCGGGGTTGCGGTTGGCGGTGCGCTCGCCGTTGCGGCTGGCGGTGCGACCGTGGAAGCAACCGTCGGAGCGCCGTCGGCATCGTGTTTGCGGACGATCAGTTTGAAGTCGTCGACCTCGATATGAATTTCCTTGGTCGACGACTGGTCGATGATCTTGAGAATTTCCTGAACATCTTCGTAGGTGAGTGACACCGCGCGGCCCCCTGTAGGCTCATTGTCCCGGACGGATTAAGATATTTCGTGCGCAAATTATGCCGAATTCCAACGCAAAATGCATCCGGCGCGCGCGCTTACGAAGCATATCCGGGATGGTGTGTCAACTTGAAGCAAGTCGCACTGCCGGCCCACCTATGGGCGAGCCTCGGCCATCACATTATCTTGGTGATTTGGGGTTCGGCTAGCTTTTGGAGCCGTCCAGAATTTTGGGCCAGTTATTGTCGGCTTCACTGATGTAGTGCGATTGCCGGGCTCTCCACAGCAACCCCACGGCCCTGCTGTAATTCAGATACAGCTTGTCGTCCACGATCTTCCAGGCTTCGGGCTCGATCTTGGCGGTGTAGCCGTTGCCGACAGCGTAGGCGCAATAGCCACCATATTGAGGCGCATAGCGTTCGGGAGCGGCCGCAAATTTGTCGCGGTTTTCCGCGCTTACGAAATGCCACGTCGCACCATTCCAGTCATAGCTGAAGGATTTGTTTCCGATTCGTGGTTTTCCGTCCACAAAATAGGCGACAGGATCCGCTCCCTTGATAGCGACCCCGTCGGGCGCGTAGACGGTTTCTACGGCCATCGCTGGACGCCAGAGCATCACGGCCAATGCAACGATCAACATTGTGGAAATGGTTCTCCAAGGTCTCCGGAACCTGTAATTCATCGCAAGGCTCTCCCGAATTGGCCTATCTCGAATTCTCATTGCCTCGCGATGACATGTCGGGATGACTTCACTTTGAATCAAGTCCCATAACGTTTCCACGAGCTCACGAGCGATCAAAGATGCGTGTACTCGCGAACAATGTCTCGTAACGTCCTTATATCGGGTACATCATTTGCTGAACGACGTGTCATCGAGATTGGTCAAAATGAAGGTACCCCGCCTATTCGTCGCGATCTGGATCTGCATGCCACTGTCCATTGGACCGGCGCTGGCCGATTTTGCGACAGGTCTGCAAGCCTTTGATGGCGGAGATTATCAAGCCGCACTGGAAAACTGGCAGCCGCTTGCTGACGCTGGTGACGCGGACGCGCAAACCGCGGTCGCAGGCATGTATCTGGCAGGCGCGGGAGTTCCGCAGAATTATCGTTTGGCGCAGCGTTGGTATGAAGCAGCGGCAGAGCAAGGACAGATTCAGGCCCAACTCAATTTCGGGGAGTTGTATGCCAAAGGCCACGGAATATCACGCGATCCAGTGCAAGCCATGAAGTGGTTCGGGCTTGCGGCCGAAACCGGACATGCGTGGGCAGTGGAAGCTGCAGGTGACCTCGCACGGTCGTTGAGTCGGGGAGAGCTGGATGCGGCTAGGCACCTAATCGCGTCGTGGCGCCCGAAGCGACGCAATGCGCGTTGATAGGCGCAATTGAATCGGAAGTGTGCCCCTCCTAGTTTCGATTTGATTGCTAGTTATTGTTTAAATTAGTTTGGTAATGAGGACGCGTTTTGGCCAGGGCGGCAACCGAAGTCTCTGATCGCAGCCGCACTCAGGATCGCATCCTGAGTGCGGCCATGAAGCTGTATACCGGCCGTGGATATCAGGTCACTTCGTTTGTCGCAATTTGCCAGACGGCGGGCCTGCCGGAACACATCGTTCGGACCCACTACCGGGACGAATCTCAGGTATTTCTCGGCGTGCTTGACCGCGTTCGCGAGTATGTCGTCGAGCCGGTTATCGAGAAGATCGCGAAGGCCCCGGAAACCGCGCAGGAAAAGCTCGTGGCTTTCGTTCACGGCATGTCTCAAGTGGCATCCACGCGGGCTGACTATCTGGTGTTTCTCATTCTCATGCAGATTGAATTGAGGAACAGCGAAGAGGAAGTCCGTGCCAAATTGATGACGCTGGTCGGCCACCTGCACAGAACCGTCGAAGGCATTATCAAACTCGGCTGGATGCGCAGCCGCTTTCGCACCGACTTGAAGAGTGCTGAGCTCACGGCGCTGGTCATGGGTTCGATCAACGGTGCAATGCTGGAATGGTATACGCGACGGGACCAACTTCAGGGCCGTGAATTGACGCGTACGCTCCGCCTGGTCCTGATGCGCGGCCTGGAGGATTTCATTACCATTCAAAACATCCGTGCCTCGGGCCAGCCGGCCCCCGGATTCCATCCTTAAATCTGCCACTACTGCCTTTGATCCTGGAGGTAGCGGCCGAAGCGTACGGCTGTTTGGCCCGCGACCGCCTCGCGGGATGGTCATGACTAACACGCAGTTGTCGTAAGGCGTCTGTACCGGCTGATCCCCATCGCAGGCGATGATGGTACCTGCTTGCGAGATCATCTGAAATCCATCGACATCATTCAGGAAGACAAAGTTGTCGCTGGCAGCTGTTACGGCGTGCGTCACGTCGACGATGCGCTGAACAGGTGATTTGTTCCGTGCGGAAAGTCGTGATCGCGTGTCCTCTGAAATAAGATCGAGACAGGCTAGGAAATCGACCGATACGTCTATTGCCACTTTGGCGCTATCCGGATGCTCGCGTTGACCGCACTCGACGAGCAACGCCGTGTGGTCGCCGTCATGTGCGGAGAACGGACCGTAGTCCCGAAGCCGCGTACCATTCGCGTGACCGCCATCCCGGACGATGTATTCGGGAACGCCCATTCGGATGGCGAGGTCCAGCGCCCGTTCCGTGAGACCAGCCAACACCAGGGGCGGCCCTGTGTTCTCCATCGCGTGCAGATCCAGTAGGTAATCAGCCGACTCCACCAATGGATGAAGCTCTCTCGCCCGACTGAGTTCGCGCGACGTCCGCTGGCCATTGAGTGTCCCGGCATGCCACACGCGATTCATGTCTTCATCGAGGAACCGCGCGTCTCCTGGCTGACGGCAGTCGAACGTGTCGTAGGCCGCGACGTTGGCGAATGCCAAGGTGATCCGGCCCCTGACCGGCTGCACATTATGACTGTGGAGAAACGCGATCGCGTGGGCGCCGCACAGTTCGTTGCCGTGCATCAGGGCCATGATCAGCGTGTGGGGGCCCGGCCTCTCAGCCGCAATCGTCGCCGCGTAGGCGATGCCAGTATTGCCATGTCGCCATGGCGACAGATCGATTGGCTTCAGTTTTGCCGGTGGATTCGTCGGGTCGAGTACGAGTCCTGGTGCGTTTGGTGTTGTCATGTATGGGGCCTGAATAAGGCTGCAAGCCTACGGATTTGCGCACGGCCATCATTTCCGATTGAATGCGCATAAGTTAGCAGAGTGGATTGAATCATCATGAGCACGCAAACGGCCGTGAACTCAAACAGTCCCGCCGGAAAGTTGTATGAATGCGTGCGCAATCATGGCATCGATTTCTTTGTGTCGGTGCCCTGCAGTCTTCTTGGCGAAGTCATCGAGATCCTCGAAGTCGATAAAGACGTCACCTATACCCCTGTGACGCGGGAAGAAGAGGGGATCGGCATTCTCGCCGGGGCCTACCTCGCAGGACGCCGTCCCGCCATCGTGATGCAAAATTCCGGCTACGGGAATATCGTCAACGCAATCTGTTCGTTGACGAATTACTACAATATTCCAATTGTCATGTTGGTCAGCCACCGGGGCAGCGCCGGCGAGCGGATTGAGGCTCAGGTCCCCATGGGAGACGCCGTGAAGGGGGTCATGGAAGCATCGGGGGTCAAGTGTGTGTCCGTTGAACATCCCGCCGAACTCGACCGCGTGGATGAGGGTATCGACTGGGCTCTCAAGAACGAAAAGTCGATCGCCTTTCTCCTGCCGTTCAGCTTCTGGAAGGATGACGACAACTACGTACCCGAGCATCGATAGGTGGAAACCATGCGCCGTTACGAGGCAACCCGCGAGATTCTGAACGCGATTAGCGACGAACTCGTCGTCTGCAATATCGGTCACCCGAGCCAGGAGATATTCCAGCTCAAGGACCGGCCCGAGAATTTTTACATGTTCGGGTCAATGGGACTTTCATCGTCCATCGGGCTGGGAGTTGCGATGGCCCAGGACCGCAAGGTCATTGCCTTGGATGGTGACGGTTCCGTGACCATGAACATGGGGACGTTGGCCACGATTGGCTTGGTCCGGCCGAAGAATTACATGCTGATCATCATCGACAACAAGGCTTACGGATCTACCGGCTTTCAGCGGTCGTTCACGGCCGATAATCTGCGTCTGGAAGAGGTCGCGACGGCCTCTGGCGTCGAAAATGTCGTGGTGATTACCGAACATGACGAAATCGAGTCGACCATAGCCAGGCTGCTCAAAGCGGACGGACCACACGTCGTTGTTGTCAAGTGCGAGCCGGGCATGCCGGATGGTATCGGTGTTATCCCCATCGACGGCATGGAAGTGCGCAACCGGTTCATGGATGCCGCAAAATCCGGCGCCTAGCTATCGCTAGAGCTGACACGCCACATTTGAAACTGGCGCCTGCGCTGCCAACGGCCAGGATCAACGTGTTCGGAAGGCGGGAGCATGCAGACGGCGGGGGCCAATACAGACCAGATTGAATTTTGGAATGGGCGGAGCGCTAAGCGCTGGGCCCAGTTTCAAGAGCGGCAAAATCGAATGCTGCATCCGCTCGGACACCGCGCCTTGGAGAGTGGACTGCCGCAGCCCGGCGAACGCGTGCTCGACGTTGGATGCGGCTGCGGCGATACCACCATTGATCTCGCCCGCAAGGTTGCACCGAGTGGCACAGCCACCGGGATTGATGTCTCTACGATGATGCTGGCTCGTGCCCAGGAAAGGACTGCCGGGACCGACCTCAATATCTCCTTCATCGACGATGATGCGCAGACCCACGGCTTCGCCGATGGCTCATTTGATGTTGTGTACTCGTGCTTCGGCATAATGTTTTTTGCTGATCCAAAGGAAGCCTTCGTCAACCTGTGCCGCGCGCTTGGCACCTGCGGCCGTCTTATCTTTGTCTGCTGGCGCGCTCGTGAAGAGAACCCGTGGATGACAATTCCGGTCCAAGTCGCGGCTCAATATCTGCCGCGACCGCAGCCGTCGCTGCCCCACGCTTGGAGGTCGCCGCGTCGACCGGCGCAGCAAATGCTGCCGCGAACACCACGATCGCCGCATATAACCAACGTTTCATCAATTCCTCCCCGGCTCCAGGACATTTCCGTCAAATGTTGTATGCGAACCTTACCCGGACTAGTCCATTGAAATAAGTCACAAATGCGCGACCCCGTGGCATGAACCGCGCATTGGGTAAGTACCATTGCAAAGTTGAGAGTTCTAGCGATTCCAGCGCGACCGAACCTTCTCAGGATGTGAACTGTTCGTTCAAAATGCGCTCTTCCAGATCGTGCTCCGGATCGAACAAGAGCTTCAGGCTTTTCTCCATATCTTCCCGGACATCCACGGAGACGACACCCCTGACTTCCGTATGATCCGCAACAGCGCTTACGGGTCGTTTCCCGACTTCAAGAATGTCGAAACGGACATGGGCGCCTCTCGGAAGAATCGCACCACGCCACCGCCGCGGGCGAAATGCACTAATTGGGGTCAGGGCGAGCACTTCCGCCGAAAGAGGCAGAATCGGTCCGTGCGCTGAGAGGTTGTACGCAGTGCTGCCCGCGGGTGTGGAAATCAGTATGCCATCGCAGATCAGCTCGTCGAGACGGACGACCTTATCGATCGTAATGCGGATTTTTGCCGCTTGATAGGTTTCACGAAGCAAGGAGACCTCATTCACGGCGATTGCGCGACGTGTCTTTCCGTTGGCAGTCTTCACCGTCATCTGCAGGGGATGTAAGGTCACGGATTCTGCTGCGGCGACGCGGTCAATCAAGTCGCCTTCGCTGATTTCATTCATCAGGAAGCCGACGGAGCCCTGGTTCAAGCCGAAAATCGGCACGCCACGCTTCATGAAGCGGTGCAGTGTTTCGAGCATGAAGCCGTCGCCGCCAATGGCCACGATCACATCGGCCTTTGTTGACGATACGTGCTCGTACCGGGATTGGAACGCGGCGCGCGCTTTTTTCGCCTGTGTCGTGTCAGTGGCCACGAAGGCGATTTTTGGGTTGGTCATAAGTGAGAGGGTACCGAGGGAAACCGATTGGGTCCCGACAGTATAGCGGGGCTATCCCCCGGTGACACTCATATGCCGAGGAACCGCCGGCCTGTTGTTACGCCGATCAATGACGAAATCGTGGCCCTTCGGCTTCCGGCCAATGGCTTCGTCAATGCTTGCCTGGAGCAATCCGTCGTCATCCGGGGCAAGGCGAAGTGGTGCGCGCAGATCAGCCGCGTCCTCCTGACCCAGACACATATAAAGCGTTCCCGTGCACGTGAGACGGACTCGGTTGCACGATTCGCAGAAATTATGGGAGAGCGGTGTGATGAATCCGAGCCGCTGGCCAGTCTCGCGGACGCGCACGTAGCGTGACGGTCCGCCGGTTTGATAGTCGGTATCTTCCAACGTCCAACGCTCTTGTAGGTTCGCGCGAACCATGGAGAGCGGCAGGTACCGATCGCTCCGATCCTCGTCGATTTCGCCCATCGGCATGGTCTCGATCAACGTGAGATCGAGGCCTTCGTCTCCGCACCAGTGGACCAGGTCGTTGAGTTCGCCGTCGTTGATGCCTCGAAGTGCCACCGTATTGATCTTGATCTGGTGCCCCGCGTCTCGTGCCGCACGGACGCCGTCCAGCACCTGGGCGAGGTTGCCGCGCCGTGTGATTGTGCGGAATTTCTCGGGGTCGAGCGTATCGAGGGAAACATTTATCCGACGCACACCTGCCGCAAAGAGGTCTACCGCGTATTTTTTCAACTGGCTGCCGTTGGTTGTCAGCGTGAGCTCATCCAGGTGTCCGGACTGCAGGTGACGGCCGAGGCGGTGGAACAATTGCATGACGTCCCGCCGGACCAGCGGTTCACCGCCTGTCATGCGTAGCTTGCGGACACCCCGCTCGACGAATGCGCTGCAGAGGCGATCGAGTTCTTCCAGGCTGAGGACTTCCGATTTCGGCAGGAACGTCATGTCCTCTGCCATGCAATAGGTGCAGCGGAAGTCGCATCGATCTGTGACTGAAACGCGCAGGTAAGTTACATGCCGCCCGAACGGATCGACCAGGGTATCGCCCGCAGCCTGGCTCTGCTCGATCAGCCAGTGACGATCGTTTTCGACGGACTCGGTATCGTGGGGTATCAGGACGCTATCCATAGGCGTTATATTCCGCAAAACATAACACTTTGCAAGTGCCGCGGCGTTGCGTCTTCATCCAGGAATGGTCGAAAGTTCTCGAATTCCTTGGCGAGCGCGCTGTCGCAGCGCATATTGATTGCCATGTCTGACTTTATTGTTACGCCTGATCCTCAGGATCCGCGCCTTGTCGAAACCGTCAGCGCTACCGATCACACGGGCGCCGGGACCGAGGCGTCCGTCCCGGTAGAGAGACCGCTCACCTTATTCCTGAACTCCCAAGAGGTGGTCACGATGATGACCATCGGGGACTACCCGGACTGTCTGGCCGTCGGTTATCTCTTGAATCAGAACATGCTCCAGCCGACGGATAAGATCATTGGTATCGACGTCGACGAGGAAATTGACGTCGTCGTGGTTCGCACGGAGAGCGGGACGGACTTCGAGGACAAGTTGAAGCGGAAAACCCTTACGTCGGGTTGTGCCCAGGGCACGGCGTTCGGCGACGTGATGGAGAAGTTCGATGAGGTCGAATTGCCACCGGATGCAGTCATCCGTACATCGTGGATCTATGCGTTGTCGCGCGCCATCAACACGCAGCCGAGCATCTATCTCAGAGCCGGTGCGATCCACGGATGTGTGCTCTGCGAAGCCGATCGCCCGCTGATCTACATGGAGGACGTGGGGCGTCACAACGCGATCGACAAGATCGCGGGATACATGTTCCTCAACGGCCTTGGGCCGCAGAACAAGCTCTTCTACACGACTGGCCGTCTGACCAGCGAGATGGTCATCAAATGCGTGCAGATGCGTATTCCCATCCTCATATCCCGGTCAGGCTTTACGGCTTGGGGCGTCGATCTGGCACGCCGCGCAAACCTGACCCTGATCGGTCGAGCCAAGGGCAAGCGATTCCTTTGCGTCTCGGGAAAGGAGCGTATCGTGTTCGATGCCGATCCAGATCAGGTCCCGGACGAGAGTCCGCGTATTCAACGCAAGGCGAGTCAGCGGGAAAATGTCGTCTGACGTCGTGGGTGTGCTGTTGGCTGGAGGTCAGTCCCGCCGCATGGGTGGCGGCGACAAATGCCTCAGGACCCTTGGCGGCGAAAGTCTCCTGTGCCGTGTCATCGCTCAGGCGCAACCGCAGGTCGGTCAACTTATCCTCAACGCCAATGGCGATCCGTCCCGATTCGTCGAATTCGGCCTCACGGTAGTGACGGATGTGGTCCCAGGTTTTCACGGCCCGCTTGCTGGTGTTCTGACGGGTATGGAGTGGACCATGACGCACGTGCCGCAGGCCAACTGGGTCGCGACATTCGCGACCGATGCGCCTTTTTTCCCCACCGATCTCGTCGAAAAACTCGCGGCAGGGATAGAGAGTGGCAAGGCACAACTCGCGTGCGCCAAATCGGGTGACAGGACACACCCGGTTTTTGGACTCTGGCCGCTGACCCTTGCCGGCGATCTTCGTACCGCGCTGGTGGAAGAGGAATTGCGGAAGATCGATGCCTGGACCGCGCGTTTCAACCTTGTCGAGGTGCCGTTCCCGACCGATCCATTCGATCCCTTCTTTAACCTCAATCGGCCGGAAGATCTCGCTGAGGCCGAACGGTTGGTCGCCACCCGGACTTGACACGCTCTCCATTGCTTTCTTTGATCGGTGCCGTAAGGAAGGAGCGATGGCGCAATCCCGGAAGCCTAAAAAGCAGAAGCCTCAAGTCCGCATCCTGTTCGGGTCGGTATATCCGCTCGGACCGGGGAAGGCCTCGCTGATCGAGGTGGTCGGACGAACCGGGTCAATTTCCGCGGCCGCACGCGAATTAGGCATGTCGTACCGTCGCGCTTGGCAACTCATCGATTCCACGAACAAATGCTTCCGCCAGCCTCTTGTCGAGACGGCAACGGGAGGGCGCGGTGGTGGCGGAGCCAGGGTGACGCCGTTCGGCGTCGAGGTTCTCGCCAGGTTTCGCCAGATCGAATCGAAAGCTATTTCGAGCGTAGAGCGCGATATTGCAGAATTCGCAGACTACTTGGCGGACGATTCCAACTGACCGAGGGTAAGACCCATAACCAGAATAGGTGACGGTCGAGGCAAGAGCGGACCAATCACTGCGATATATTTCCAATCACTGCGATCTATTTAATGACCAGGACATGATTGAAGAGTTTGAAATTCGCGAAAGCCTACCGAGTGACACCGCGTCGATCGAGAAGCTTTATCCGGACGCGTTCCCGGACGAGGATTTGCTACCCCTGGTGAAGGAATTGCTGAGAGAAGAGCCAATCGTTCTCTCGCTTGTCGGAATTGTTGATCGGACTTTGGTGGGGCATGTCATCTTCACGACATGCAGCATTGCCGGAAGACCTGACAATGTCTCGCTCCTAGGGCCGCTCGCGGTCGGCCCCGCATGGCAAAGGCGGGGCATTGGCAGTGCGCTCGTTCGCGAGGGGTTGCGACGACTAGAGAACGCCGGTGTGATCCAAGTCTATGTGCTCGGCGATCCAGCCTATTATGAGCGCATTGGCTTTAAGCCCGAGTCCGGCGTTACGCCGCCGTATGCCCTGCCGGAGGAATGGTGCGGGGCATGGCAATCGATCACCCTACACAACGTCGAACAGCCTCCCCACGGAAAGCTTTCCGTGCCGCAACTGTGGCTCCAACCTGCTCTATGGGCGCCTTGAACCACTGGTTCAGCCCAGCGTCGGTTCGTTTATGGTTCCTGGTCCGGATCCTCTCTCACCCAGCTTTGAGCAAGCCCGCTCTGCGGGTGCACCAACCCCGCGCGTCCTTCTCTCCCCGCAGGCAAGCGGCTACTCCGCCGCGACCGTCTCCTCGAGCTTCTCGATCTTCGCCGCGCAGTACTTGAATTCAGGGATCTTCCCGAACGGATCGAGTGCCGCGTTCGTCAGTAGATTCGCGGCCGCCTCCGTGAACGCGAAAGGAATGAAAACGGTTCCCACTGGCACGCCCGCATCGATCCGCCCGGCGAGCTCGATGGTGCCCCGCCGGGTCGACACGCGAACGTGGTCGCCGCCCTCGAGCCCCAGGTCTCGCACGTCTTGTGGCGCCATGTGACACACCGCCTCGGGCTCGATCGCATCGAGTACGCTGGCGCGGCGTGTGATGGCGCCAGTGTGCCAGTGTTCGAGGATACGGCCCGTGGTGAGGATCATCGGGTAGGCATCGTCGGGCTGCTCGTCTGGCGGAATGATTCCGGCCGGAACGAACTTCCCGCGTCCGCTTGCCGTCGGATACCCGTCGCCGAAGATGATCGCCTGTCCAGGGTCGTCTTCCGTAGCGCACGGATACGTGACGGCGCTTTCACGCAGCAGACGCTCCCACGAAATACCCTTGATGCTGTTCATGCATTCGCGCATTTCTTCGTACACCTCCGCGGGACCGGAGTAATTCCAATCAAGCCCGATACGCTGGGCGATCTCCTGGATGACCCACCAGTCCTGGCGCGCATCTCCCGGCATTGGCAGTGCCATGCGGCCCATCTGGACCTGGCGGTTCGTGTTCGTGACCGTCCCGTCCTTCTCGGGCCAGGCCGAAGCCGGCAACACGACGTCTGCGAACATTGCCGTCTCGGTCATGAATATGTCCTGAACCACCAGGTGATCGAGGTTGGCGAGGCCTGCGCGGGCATGGCTGACGTCCGGATCCGACATCGCCGGGTTCTCACCCATGATGTAGAGACCCTTGATATTGCCGTCATAGGCCTCGTTGGCGATCTCGACCACGGTCAGGCCACGGTTCGGATCGAGTTTCGCGTTCCAAAATTTTTCGAACTTTTCCTGGGCCTTGGGATCGTCGACGGGCTGATAGTCGGGGTAGACGATGGGGATAAGACCCGCGTCCGAGGCCCCCTGGACATTGTTCTGCCCGCGCAGCGGGTGGAGACCGGCGCCCGGCCGTCCAATCTGTCCTGTCATCATGGCGAGCGCGATCAGGCAGCGCGCGTTATCCGTTCCATGCATGTGCTGCGAAATACCCATGCCCCAGAAGATCATCGCCGATCGGGCGTTGCCGATGACTTCCGCCACTGTCCGGATGGTGGCGGGGTCGACGCCACATATGGGTGACATGTCTTCCGGCGTGAAAGCCTTCAGATGTTCTTTGAGATCATCAAAACCTTCCGTGAATCCGGTGATGTAATTCTCGTCGTAGAGGCCTTTCTCCACGATCACGTGCATGATCGCGTTGAGCAGCGCAACGTCGGAACCACCCTTGAACTGCAGCATATGGGTGGCGTGGCGCGACAGTGCCTGGCCGCGCGGGTCCATGACGATGAGTTGCGCGCCGTTCTTGGTGGCGTTCTTGAAGAACGTCGCGGCGACCGGATGGTTGACTGCCGGATTGGCCCCGATGACGACGATGACGTCGGAATTCATCGCTTCGGTGAAAGGAGCTGTGACAGCGCCCGAGCCAACGCCCTCCAACAGCGCCGCTACAGAAGAAGCGTGGCACAGGCGGGTGCAGTGATCGACGTTGTTTGTTCCGAACCCGACGCGGACGAGCTTCTGGACCAGATACGCTTCCTCGTTCGAACCCTTGGCCGACCCGAACCCAGCCAGCGCCTGGCTGCCGTCTTCGTCACGAATTTTCTTGAGGCCGGACGCTGCGAGGTCAAGTGCCTCTTCCCAGGTCGCCTCTCGGAAGTGAGTGAGGGGATTCATGGGATCAATTTCCAGAGACGAATCTTTACTGGCCCCTTCCTTTCGGATGAGCGGAGTGGTCAGGCGTCCCGGATGGGCGACGTAGTCGAAGCCGTAGCGGCCCTTGACGCACAGTCGGCCATGATTGGCGGGCCCATCCCGACCGGCGACCGATAGGATTTTGTCGTCCTTGATGTTGTAGGTGATCTGGCAGCCCACGCCGCAATAGGGGCAGACGCTGTCGACCTTGCGGTCGATTTCCTGCTTGCCGGCTTCGGCTGCCGGCATCAACGCGCCGGTGGGACAGGCCTGCACGCATTCGCCGCAGCCGACGCACGTGCTGTCTCCCATGGGATCATCGAAGTCGAATACGATTTTGGCGTTGTGGCCCCGGCGGGCCATGCCGATGACATCGTTGACCTGGATTTCCCGACAAGCGCGGACGCAGAGATTGCAATGGATGCAGGCATCGAGGTTGACGGCCATTGCCGGATGGCTCGAATCGGGAGTCGGACTCATCCGGACCGGAAAGCGGCTCTCCTGCTGATCGAGTTCGTCCGCCCATTGCCAGAGCCGCGAATTCGGGTCGTGTGCGGATTCTCGCGGCGGCTGGTCGGTGACCAACAATTCCATCACCATGGCACGAGCGGTCGTCGCCCGCTCGCTTGCGGTGTTGACGGTCATACCCGCCGCGGGTTTGCGGATGCACGACGCAGCCAGAACCCGTTCTCCTTCGACTTCAACCATGCAGGCGCGGCAATTCCCATCGGCGCGATAGAGTGGTGCCGTCGACCAGCAGAGGTGCGGGATCGTCGTATTGTGCCGCTCCGCGACCTGCCAGATGCTCTCGCCCGGCTGGGCGGTGACGTCCTGGCCGTCGAGTGTGAAAGTGACCGTATCGGTCATGTGACTTCCTCCGGGAAATACTTGAGGACATGTCTTAACGGGTTGGGCGCGGCCTGTCCCAGGCCGCAGATCGATGCGTCTACCATGCATTGACCCAGTTCTTCGAGCAGCGCCGCGTCCCACTTCGGCATTTGCATCAGTTTGACGGCTTTTTCTGTGCCGACCCGGCACGGCGTGCACTGGCCGCAGCTTTCATCTTCAAAAAATCGCATCAGGTTGAGGGCGCTGGCCCGCACGCTGTCCGCCTGGGACAGGACCACGACTGCGGCGGAGCCGATTAAACCACCGTGTTCTTCGAGCGTGCCGAAGTCCAACGGAACATCACTGAGCGACGCAGGCAGGATTCCGCCCGATGCGCCGCCTGGCAAATAGGCCTTGAACAGATGTCCGTCCGCCATACCGCCACAGTATTCGTCGATCAGCTGCCGGACCGTGATGCCGGCCGGCGCGAATTTCACACCCGGGTCCTTGACCCGACCCGACACGGAGAACGATCGCGGGCCCTTGCAATCATTCCGGCCCTGGCTCGCGTACCAGTCAGGCCCACGCTCCAGGATATCGCGTACCCAATAGAGCGTTTCTACATTGTTGATCAGCGTCGGGCGGCCGAACAATCCCACTTGTGAAGGGAACGGCGGCTTGTGCCGCGGGAGACCTCTTTTGCCTTCGATGCTCTCGAGCATCGCCGATTCTTCGCCGCAGATGTAGGCGCCTGCACCGCGGCGCAGATGGATGTTCACCCCGTCGGCCAATCCAGCGTTCCGTATGCGGTCGAGTTCAGCAGTCAACAGGGAGCGCACCGCAGGATACTCATCGCGCAGGTAGAGGTAGATATCTTCCGCTTCAACGGCCCAGGCGGCGAGTAGCATGCCTTCCAGGAATCGGTGGGGATCCGTCTCAAGATAATGACGGTCTTTGAAAGTTCCGGGCTCGCCTTCATCGGCATTGACCGCCATCAACCGGGGTTTTGGCTCTTGGCGGACGAACTGCCATTTGCGCGCTGTTGGGAACCCGGCACCGCCCAAGCCCCGGAGGCCGCTCTTTTCAACGCAATCGAGAACGTCGTCCAGCGGTTTATCGCCGCCGAGGCAGGCCTTCAGCGTCGTATAGCCGCCTTGCGCCACATAATCATCGAAACCGATGCTGGCGGGCGCCGGTTCTTCGATTTGACCGCCTTGAATTGCTGTCTCAACGGTCCCAACCGTCGCGTGTTTCATGTAGTTGTGGCCCACGCACGCCACGGGCGCACCCTCACATCTCCCCATGCAGGGACCGGGCACGATGCGGATATTATCTCCGAGCTCGACCCTCAATTCTTCCATGAGACGCACGCCGCCGAGCATTTCGCAGGTCAAGCTATCGCAGACCCGCACTGTTATTTCAGGCAAGGGCTCTGCGTCATCATCCACAACGTCCCAGTGGGCATAGAAGGTTGCCGTTTCGAATACCTCCGCCATGGGTAGGCGCAACTCATGTGCCAGGGCCGCCATATGTCGGTGGGACAAGCAGCTAAAACGATCATGTATGAGATGTAGGTACTCAATGAGTAGATCCCGCTGTCGGGGCGTGTCGCCCAACAACGCCTGGATTTCCTGCAGTGCGTCAGCATCGACCTGTCGGCCTTTCAGGAACGGCCGTGCCTTACCACGGCGAGCCCCGGGGCTTTTCATGTTGCCGCTGAATTTCTCAGATCTTGGCATCGTCCCTCACATCAATTCTCGATCATATCGACAGCATTCGATTGCATCGGTCAAACTGTTGCCGATCATTGCTCATCTAAGTCGACCGCGTCCGCGCTTGTACCATCCCTTAGTCGAACGAAGCGCAGTGGGAAGTCAACGGGCCACGAGCAATATTGTCTTTGGAAACCCTACACCACTCAAATCTCATGAGTCGGAACTCACGATTAGCAACGAAATCACCTCCGTATTGATCAGCTTTTTGCCCGCGTGCTGGAAGTTTGCCGTCACACGGGTGCCGATTGCTGACTGAACTTGGCCGAGGCCCCATTCGGGATGCTGGGGGTGACGGACGAACATGCCCGGTGTGAGATCGGAAGTCATCGAATACTCTTACGTGGTCAGGCATGGTAGGTCCGGATAAATACGGAAATACTATGGCCCGGAAATACTATGGCAAGGTTGAGATGAAACAAGGTGTCGGAGCGGTTTCGGTGTCTGGTGGCCACCGGCCGACCGTGCTCTTGCGGAGGAATTGAGTTATGTAGGAAATCCATTTGGCGGCATTGTTGGCATCCCGCCTTTGCCACGATTTAACGGGCCCGGTCGGCGCAATCAACAATGGGGTCGAACCGCTGATGGAAGAGACCGACGAGGACATCCGCCGGCAATCGCTCGAACTCGTCGAAATGAGCGCCGGAGAAGCCAATCGTCGCCTCACATTCTTCCGCCTTGCCTTCGGTGCTGCCGGTGGATTGCAGGCAACAATATCGCTTTCGGATGCGCGACGCGTGGCGCTCGACTTCTTCGAAGGCCGCAAGGTGGACCTCGAATGGCCTGAAACCTTGGGTACTGGTTTGCAGCTTAGTTCGGCTGCCGTTCGGCTACTGCTGAATCTTCTTCTGCTCGCTGCCGAATCACTGCCTCGTGGCGGCCGGGTCACTGCCTTGATTGACGGCACAGGACCCTGGATGGCCGGCGCCCGTGCGGAAGGCGTAGGTGTATTCCTACGCGAGGCGGACCGGGCTGTCTTGGATGGCACGCTGGCAGAGGAAGCACTGGATGCACGCACGGCACAACCCGCGTATGCCGCGGCAGTCGCCGCATCCATCGGCAGCGCCATAGAGCATGTCTCCGCTGAGAAATCACTCTTGCTGTCCGTTGAAGTGCCTGATGGACACTAACCGACAGCGGCTTCAGTGACCTCGGCTACAGGATTTGGTGGACGTGGTACGCGGGTCCGGTTTCGGACCGGTATCCGATTCCAACTGCCAGAATGTGATTGAGCCATTCGTGGGGTCCCGGACCCGTCTCGAATTTCATTGAAGTCCTGAAATAGTACTCCGAAGCGTCGACGGCATCCCCGTTCACGTGCCGCTCGAGCACCTCCTGGTCGCCCACGCGCAGGCCGGGATAGCTGAGGCACATTTTTTGATGGTCGTCGGTTTCCAGCACCAATCTGACGTCGAGTTGCGTCGACCCGTCGCTGCGTGCCAGCAACCAGTCGCTGCCGCCGTGGATGATGCCCTTGAGTTTGGGTCCCTCGAATGTACCGCCCACGACGAATCCAACCCGTCTGTCTCCGTAGGGCGTATTTCCAATGAAGTGGAATCCACCGACTTCGAGTTGAATATCGAAGAGAAATTCTGTTTCGATGCTGGGCACGTGCGTTTCCTCCCGTGTAACCGGATGCGTGAGTCTGCTCTGGGCGGAGCCATCATGGCGCCGTCATCCTGGCGTGTAAATTCGCCGGCGCGTGACTCTGTGCTCAGGAGAAATACGATGGGCCGCCCCGGGGGGCGGCCCTAAATTCGCGGTATGCCGGACTAAGTGTTTAGGCGGCGCCCGCTTGTTCGGCGACCGGGTCGCGCAGGACGTAGCCGCGACCCTGGAGGAACTGAAGCTGGCCTGTGCCGAACCTGCTCCTGGGCGGCGGCTCGTCGCATTTTGCACTCCGGTTATCGTGCCGGCCGGTATTCTGGAGTCGACGGACGGTCTCGCCTACAACTTCCACCCCGGTCCGCCGAACTATCCCGGGCTGTTTCCGGCCTGTCACACCATCATGGACCGTGCGGCAAAGTTCGGCGCCACGGCCCACGTCATGACGAAGGAAATCGACGCCGGCTCCATCGTTGGCATCGAGGCGACGGAAATCCCTCCTGATATCGATCGGCTTCATCTGGAAGCGTTGAGTCGTCACCTTGTTGTCTCGTTGTTCCAACGCCTGGCGCCGTTGTTGGTGGATACGGAGACGCCCCTTCCCCTGCTGGATGTGGCGTGGAGCGGCCGGGTGACCACGCGACAGGATTTCAAGGATTTGTGCGAACTGCTATCGGATATCAATGAAGAGGAATTTGCCTTCCGGTACCGGGCCGTGGGCGAGGGCCCCGAACATGCTCTTTATGTGAACTTTCATGGCCGTCGCTTCCGGATGGAAAATACGGCCGGAGATGGTCGGGTCTATTCCGGTGGTCGAGTCGTGGGTGAGCAGGAAGACTGAGGCGAACTGTAACATGTAGATAGACATCTGACGTTGAGTCGGCAATAAGGATGGGATGATCTAAGTGCTTACGTTACAAGCGTTATTCGGGATGGTTGTGCTCGTGGGGTTCGCTTGGTGTTTAAGTGAGAACCGCCGTGCTGTGTCTTGGAGGACCGTGGTCACGGGAATCGCGTTACAGATCGTCCTGGCGCTGATTCTCCTGAAACTGGCCTGGGCGCGCGATCTGTTTTTGGCCCTCAATCGGGTCGTCGTCACGATTCAGGACGCGACCACGACGGGGACATCATTCGTGTTTGGGTTCGTCGGGGGTGGTGTGGTTCCGTTTGAAACCACGAATCCGGGCGCCACGTTCGTGTTGGCGTTCCAGGCCCTGCCTCTCGTACTTGTCGTCAGTGCTCTCTCGGCGCTGCTTTATCACTGGCGCGTGTTGCCACTCGTCGTCCAGGGTTTTGCCTGGGCCCTGCGGCGGACCATGGGCGTGGGTGGGGCTGTTGGATGCAGCACCGCCGCCAATGTTTTCGTTGGTATGGTGGAGGCGCCGTTGTTCGTCCGCCCTTACCTGGCACAGGTCAGCCGCAGCGAGTTGTTCATCATCATGACCGGTGGCATGGCGACGATCGCCGGGACCGTCATGGTGCTGTACGCGGCATTCTTGAACGGGGTCGTCGACGATCCCATCGGACACCTGTTGACGGCATCCATCCTGAGCGCACCAGCGGCGATTGCGATCGCTCGCCTGATGATCCCGGCGGATGGGGAAGAGACTGGTGCCGGCATTGTCCCAACACGTCTCTACGACAGCAGCATGGATGCCGTGACGACGGGAACATTCGACGGATCGCGACTGCTGCTCAACATCATCGCGTTGCTCATCGTTTTGATCGCGCTGGTCTATCTGGCCAACGCCGTGCTCGGACTCTTGCCGGAATTCGGCGATGAACCGGTCACATTGCAGCGCCTGCTCGGCTATCTGATGGCGCCGGTGGCATGGTTGATGGGCATACCCTGGGCCGAAGCGGTGAGTGCGGGCTCTTTACTCGGGATCAAGATCGTGCTCAACGAATTGCTCGCCTACCTGGAACTCGCCGCGTTCGCCGAGGAGTCATTCTCCGAACGCAGCCGTCTCATCATGACTTATGCGCTCTGCGGCTTTGCGAACTTCGGCAGTCTCGGTATCATGCCCGGCGGTCCGGCGCCATGGCGCCGGACCGCCGGGGAGAAATCATTTCTTTGGGCCTCAAGTCGATCGTCGCGGGAACCCTCTCAACCTGCATGACCGGGGCCGTTGTTGGTATCTTGTAACGCGTATCCACCCGAATCGGGATAATTGGGAGAGACACATAAATGAGCAGGTTTTTTGGAGAAATCCGTCAGAATGGATACGTGGTCCGCGACATTCACGCGGCGCTCAAACACTGGATCGAAGTCATCGGGGTCGGGCCGTTTTTCTACACGGAACGCTTCCCGTTCATTGACTTCGAATATAGGGGTGAGAGGTCGGATCCACACGTGTCGATCGCCTTCGCGAATTCAGGTCCCTTGCAGGTGGAATTGATCCAGCAGCACAACGACGCGCCATCCATGTTCAAAGATTTCATCGATAGGGGCCACGAGGGCTTGCAGCACGTGGCCTACTGGCCGGAGGACCTCAATGGGCTGCTCGATCCCATGCTGGAGCAGGGCTATACCATCGGCCAGACCGCGCAGGTCGGTGAAATGGGGCGTTTTGTCTACCTCGAGACCGAGGCTCATCCTGGAACGGTCCTCGAAGTCTCCCACCTGACACCCCGGCGCAAAGGCGTGTTCGACATGGTGCGCGCGGCGTCCGAAGGCTGGGACGGCAGCGATCCGATCCGCTCAGTCTCGGTCTGATCAGCGTATCAACCACAAAGACGCAGAGAGATCAGCGCACGCGTCACAAGTTTTAATCCCTCTCCTTTGCAGGGGGAGGTGTAGGAGGGGGCGTGTAGTTTTGTTGGGCGCGAAGCGCCCGAACTAATCAATACCAAGTAGAAAGCTCGATTATTTGATCAGCCGGCTATAGCCGCTCTGTGTCTCGGTATCTCTGTGATCAATTCTCCTGAGCCGAAATCCTCTTATCCCGCGAAGAACGCCTCCTGGATGCCGGTGGCGCCGGTCCCGCGGATCGTGAACAGCCCGCCTGCCAGCGGAGAGGCTTCGTTGTCGCCGGGCTCAATTTCCCAGGAGAGTGACGTTACATAAATGACGTCCAGGTCAATCCCGCCGAACGTGCACATGGTGGGGTAGCGAATGGGCACGGGAATCGTCCGCATGAGCTTTCCGGCGGGATCGTATTGCGCGATCTCCCAGGCATTGATATGCGCGGCCCAGTAGCAGCCATCGGTGTCCACGGTGGCGCCGTCGATACGCCCTTCTTCGCCTTCACGTGAGATGAACTCGCGCCGGTTCGCAATATCGCCGGTCCCGATGTCGAAGTCGTAGGCATAGACCGTGCGGCCGCGCGAATCAGAATAATACATGGTCTTGTTATCGGGGCTCCAGGCGATGCCGTTGGTGACGTAGAAGCCTTCATCCATGATGGTGCACGACAGGTCAGTATCGAGGCGGACCAGTTTGCCCAGCCGATCACTGAAGGTGGTGTCCATCGTGCCGCTCCAGTAGCGCCCGGCCCGGTCGCACTTGCCGTCGTTCAGGCGGGTGATCGGGTTGTCGGGATCGGGATTGGCGATCGGTGTGACGTCACCGGTATCCAGGTCGATGAAGCTGAAGCCGCGCTCCCAAAGTCCACCGACGATGCCACCCTTCTCCCGGAAGACCATGGACCCGATGGTTTCGGCCACGTCCCACGTGGAGACGCCATTGGTTTCCGTGTCGATGCGGTGCACCGCCGGCTTATCGCTGTCGACCCAATAGAGGGCGTTTTCCTTCCAGTTCCAGATCGGCCCTTCGCCAAGGATGTTGGGGCCCTTCCAGATGCACTCGACCTCAGGTTCAGCCACGTCGTCCTCCCGTATCTTCCGTTGTTCAGCGTATATGCTAGAGCGAGTTTACGTTCCCGCCAAAGGAGGACCAAACCATGCACCTTGAAGGATCGTGTCACTGCGGCGCCGTGACCTTCACAGTCGACTCACATACACCCCAACCCTATATGCGCTGCTATTGCTCGATTTGCCGAAAAACGGCGGGCTCGGGCGGATTTGCCATCAATCTCGGCGCCGATTACCGGACCCTGAACGTGACCGGGGAAGACGCCATCGGTGTCTATCGGGCGATGAGTGACAGCGGAAAAAGCGATCTCCAACGCCACTTCTGCAAGACCTGCGGCTCACCGCTCTGGTGCTATAGCGCGCGCTGGCCGGATCTGGTTCACCCCCACGCGTCGGCCATCGACACGGCGTTGCCCAAGCCAGCGCAATTCGTCGATCTGATGCTGGGCTCGGCCGCGCCGTGGGTCGCGTTACACGACGGCGACAACATCGACCGCTTCGACTCCTATCCCGCGGAGTCCATCGAAGATTGGCACAAAACCCGCGACCTCTGGGTGGATTAACACCAAGAAATGGTGTCAGACACCATGTGCTGAGACACCACTATTTAGGACCCGAAAGTGCCCAATTTCTGCGCTTCCGGGGCGGTTTCACCGAATAATGGTGTCAGACACCAATTCTTATCTGAGTTGCGCGCTGAACGCGGAGACTTATATTGCCCGCCATGGCCGTCTTGGAATCATCGATCTCGAGCAAAGTGGTGGATTCAATCGTCCCGTTGCCCACGCTCGATGTCGCGCCGGGTGCGCGCGTCGTGGTGGCCATGTCGGGTGGAGTTGATTCGTCGGTCACGGCGGCCATTTGCAAAGCCCAGGGCTATGAGGTCGTCGGCATTACCCTGCAGCTCTATGACCACGGCGCGGCCGTCGGCCGCAAAGGTGCCTGTTGCGCCGGCCAGGACATCCATGACGCCCGCCGCGTCGCGGAGGCACTCGACATGCCGCATTACGTCCTCGATTACGAGTCGCGGTTCCGCGAAAGTGTCATCGATGATTTTGCCGACACCTACCTGGCGGGCGAGACACCGATCCCGTGCGTGCGCTGCAATCAAACGGTGAAGTTTCGCGATCTTCTCGGTGTCGCCCGGGACCTGGACGCTGCGGCGCTGGCAACCGGCCACTATGTCCGGCGCACGATGGGCCCCGACGGGCCGGAATTGCATCGCCCCACGGATGTCGCGCGGGATCAAAGCTACTTCCTCTTTGCCACGACGCACGAGCAGCTCGCTTACCTGAGGTTTCCGCTCGGCGATCTGGACAAGGCACAGACCCGCGACCTTGCGGCCCGCTTCGCTCTGCCGGTTGCCACCAAGCCGGACAGCCAGGACATCTGTTTCGTGCCCAATGGTTCTTACGCGGACGTCGTCGCCAAACTCCGCCCTGGCGCCATCGAGCCCGGCGATATCGTTCATGTCGACGGGCAGGTGTTGGGCCGCCATGATGGCGTCATAAGATTCACCGTCGGACAGCGCCGGGGCCTGGGTGTCGGCGGCGAGACAGAGCCGCTCTACGTTGTCCGGCTGGATCCGGACTCGCAACGGGTCGTGGTCGGGCCGCGCGAGGCCTTGCTGGGGCTCGAATTTGACATTCGAGACGTCAATTGGCTCCAGGACACACCGTTGGCCGGCACGGAATTCGGCGCTACGGTCAAGGTGCGATCGACCCACTCGCCCATTCCCGCGACGATCGTGCCCGACGCGGTCGGTGGCGCGCGGGTTTTCCTGAAAGAGCCCGAGGCCGGAATCGCACCAGGCCAGGCTTGTGTCTTCTACGATGGGGATCGCGTATTGGGCGGAGGGTGGATCGTCCGTTCCCCTGGCTCCTGACACGGCCAATCTCTAGTCTCTTATCCAATGAGTACCGCGACGCCCCCGGCGGAGGCTTCACGCCTGCCGCCACCACGCTTGCCGCCCATCGCTATCCTCATCGTCATCGCCGGCCTCGGGCCCACGTCGCTGAATATCTTCCTGCCGTCGATGCCCGGACTCATGCGCGTCTACGATACGAGCTATGCCACCGCGCAGCTCACGCTGACGCTCTATCTCGTGGGCCTCGCCGTGGCCCAGCTTGCCTACGGGCCTCTCTCGGATCGCTTTGGGCGCCGCCCGGCGTTGCTCGCCGGATTGTTCTTGTACGTCATGGGCAGCGTGGCGTGCGTGGCCGCGCCGACGATCGAGACGCTGATCGCGGGACGCGTCCTACAGGCCGTGGGCGGCTGTTCCGGTATCGTCATCAGTCGCGCGATTATCCGGGACGTTTATGAGCGGGGCCGTGCCGCAAGCGTCCTTGCTTATGTGACCATGGCCATGGTGGTGGCCCCCTTGATGGCGCCCACCATCGGCGGGTTTCTCGACGACTGGTTCGGCTGGCGCGCGGGCTTCGTGTTCATGGTCGTCGTCGGAGTGCTCACGCTTGCCGCTTGCTTCCTGCTCCTGAACGAGACGCGCACCCCCCAGAAAGAAATCGCGTCACGCCGCGATATTTGGGATGGCGTGGCTGCCCTCCTGCGCCGGCGCCGCTTCCACGGCTACGCGTTTCAAGTCGCATTCAATTCGGGCGTGTTCTATTCCTTCATCGCCGGCGCGCCCTATGTGATGATCGAGTTGCTGCAACGCTCGGCAGGCGAATACGGCTTGTGGTTCGCCGTCGCGTCGGCGGTTTACATGTGTGGAAATTTTATCGCCGCGCGTGTCTCTGAACGTGTCGGCTCGGATCGCATGATCGCCATTGGCACGACCATCTCACTGATCGGCGTGTTTACGCTGGGTGTTTTCTATCTCAATGACTTGGTGTTTCCAGCGACACTGTTTGGCGGCATGTCGATCGTCGCATTCGGCAACGGCATGAGCATCCCGAATGGCATCTCGGGCGCGGTCAGCGTCGACCCATCCCGTGCCGGGACTGCTTCGGGAATCGCCGGATTTTCCCAGATGGCTGTCGGTGCCGGCATGTCCTTTACGGTCGGATTGCTGCTCGTGGGTACCGCGGCGCCCCTGGTCGTCGTGATGATCGTGAGTTCGATCGCGGCACGGCTCTTCTTCGAGTGGGGCGTGCGCCGGGGGTAGACTGATTCCGATGTGAAATTGGACTCAGGAGTTAAGCCCATGCAGAAGATCGTCAAGGAAGTCCCCGGCTATGAACTTCACGATGAAGCCGCCGCACCGGGATGGCACCATTCAAAGACGGGGTGGCGTTCCGATGCGGCCCGTTCATATTTTGCGGGGCGATCGGCTGCCGTCCGTTCACCCACGAACTCGGCGAGGCGGTGGAAGAGCAGGTCCGCCTTATCTTCCAGCATTTCGAGGCGGCTTTCGGGGTTCATGGCGCCACGTTGCAGGACATCGTGCACATGACGTTGTACTTCACGGACCGCAAGACCCAGTGGCCGATCTTCGATAAGGTTCGCCGCGAGATTTACCCGGTAGACCCGCCTGTCACCGTCGGTGTGGGAACCAGCGATCTGGGCGCCGGAGCGGCCCTCGAAATCGACGCCCTCGCGGCCGCACCCGATTAAGACCCCTCAATTCATCCTCCTCCCCTTTAACCAGGAGCAGGTCGGAACTTCCCCCTCCCCCCTTGCAGGGGGGAGGCCCGGAGGGAGTGTCTTGTTTCTTTGTCTCCAACCACCCAACCCCACGCCCCGGCAAGTCGAGCACCCCTGCGAGCGCCACACTTGCTTGACAGAAGTCTGAGGCCCAATTATACGCCAAAGCCCTCGTGTGGCGGAGTAGCTCAGTTGGTTAGAGCACGGGAATCATAATCCCGGTGTCGGCGGTTCGAGTCCGCCCTCCGCTACCATTCCCTTCCAAAGAAAATTTTACTTAACTAACTAAAATCACAAAGCTTTTTTAGCTTTGGGTTTTTGTTTCCGTACAGATGTGCACCTTCGGCGGCTCGTGTTAGCGACAAGCGTGGACTGGATATGGGCGACCCCTATACCAAACAGGTGCATCCCGATGGCATTTTGCGTTTCGTAATCAACATTCTAAGAGGGAAGACCGGAGCCAGAGATGCCGCAGGTGATACCGATGCCGTCATGGCTCTATAGAATATTGGGCATGAAAACTCGGAAGGCTAATCAAGAGAAGATAAACAAGGTGGCGATGCGGGAGCTCCCGGCCGTTCGAGGTGGTCGCTGAGACACCGATAGAGCAAATTGATCTTAATTGAATGGGATTTTCGGTAATGGCGGCGCAGCTACTGCCGCCACACCCCGACGTACGAGCGCGACTGATTGCCAAAACAGCGGTGATCAAACCGCGACACGGTTGGCGGTCCACGTGCCTGCATTTTCCAAAATGAGGTCAGGTTCGTCGTATTGATCGCGAAGCAGACGCTCATAGAGCTTACCCTCGGCTTCGCGATCGACCGGTGATGTTTCAGCGAGAAGTTGCGACAACGCTTGATCGAGCGTGTCGATGGTTCCGCTGCCCTCGTCGAATTGGGCCTTTGTCCGCCAAATAATTTCGGCCGGGAGCAGATCTTCGCACGCTTTACGCAGAATCCACTTTTCCGTCGTCTCTCGGGTCTCTTCGTTCGTGATCTTCATCTTCAATGAGGCCGGAATCGACTGCGCAAAGTCGATCAGATCACGGTCGAGGAAAGGTGTGCGCGCTTCCAGCCCTTGCGCCATCGTGATCCGGTCGACGCGTTGCAGGTTGATATTGTGCATGGCCCCGAGCGACCGCGTAATTTCATCGGCCAGCGCGCGTGGCCTCTTGGCGTAAGCATGATGGTAAGCGTATCCGGCGAATAGCTCGTCTGCTCCTTCGCCCGTCAACACTGCCTTAACATGGCGGCGGGCGAGCCTGGTGGCGAAGTGTGTCGGTATTGCGCTGCGCACGAGATCGATGTCTGCACTCTCGAGATGGTAGATCACATGCGGCAGGATCCTCGCCATGTCTTCGGCGGTAAAGATGATCTCGTGGTGTTCAGAGCCGATATGTTGTGCCACGACGCGCGCTGCGGCGAGGTCAGGACTTCCTGTCGTGCCAACTGAGAAGGTCTTAATCGGGTGATCGATTGCGCGCGCCGCTAGTGCCGCAATGACTGAGGAGTCCAAACCGCCGGATAGGAACGCGCCGACCTCGACGTCGGCGACCATCCATTTGCGCACCGCCATTTCGAGGACCAGGCGGAGCTCGCGCCAGATCGGTTCCGGATTTTCTCCCGCCGCGAGCTCGGCGGCACCCTGCGGCACGCGGTACCATTCGCGAAATCCGTCGATGCTGTCGAACATCACGCCGGGCTCGATGGCGTCGACATCGCGAAGACCAAGACCGTCGAATGCCTTCAGTTCGGACGCAAAGGCCAAGCCTTCGCCGATGCGCGCCAAGAACAGCGGCTTGATGCCGAGGGGATCGCGCGCCGCGATGACCCGATCCGGTGTCGCCAAAACAAAAGCGAACATGCCGTCGAGTTTGGCGATCCATCGCAATTCGTTTGAACGAAACAAATGCGAGAATAGTCTCGCTGTCGCTTTCGGTCTCGAACGCGCTCTCGCCGAGGATCGCGCGCAGATCAGCGTGATTGTAAATCACGCCGTTGGCGACGAGCACATTTTCGGCGCTGTAGATAGGCTGGGCGCCGTTCTCGGCACCAATGATTGACAGACGACAGTGCGCCATCACCGCAGGAACGTTTGGCGCCTCGATAACACGCAAATCGTCCGGCCCGCGATGGGCAATCTTGCCGATCATCCGGTGCGTGAGCTCCGGGTCACCAATTTTCCACAGGCACACAAAGCCACACATGTTTTTCCAGCTGAGAAGGCGGTAACGGTCAGTGCGCGTCGCGCTATCTTGACACAAGGGTTCGCGATTGGCCCAGGGCGACTCGCTACTTTCGCATCTAGCCTTCGATTTCGAGTCGTGTTTGGATCTGCCGTCGAACAAATGCCCGGTTGCCGATCTGGTGTGATTTGCTACCAACCTCAGCCAGTAACCAGTATTTTAGTTTCGCGACCATCCGCGACCAATTCGCAATCATGACGACCGAAACCTAATATGCGGCCGAATTAGGCAACACGAAAGGGACGAGCAATGGAACTGCGCATGGACGGGCGGGTGGCTCTCATCACTGGCGGCAGCGACGGTCTGGGTCGGGCCATGGGGCACCGATTTGCAGAATCCGGAGCGGACATCGCCATCGTCGCCCGCACGCAGGAGACGCTGGACGCTGCAAGGGATGAGATCGCCACGGCAAGCGGGCGGAAAGTTCATGCCTATTCGTGCGACGTCAGCGACGCTGGGGATATCAGCCGGACCTATGCCGCTGTCTGCGCCGATCTGGGGCAGGTCGATATTCTGGTGAACAATGCCGGTACATCTCAGACCGGCACCTTTACCGAAATCAGCGACGAAACCTGGCAGGCCGACATCGACCTCAAGCTGATGGCGGCTGTGCGCCTCTGCCGTCTCGTAATGCCGGGAATGCAGGAGCGGCGCTGGGGCCGCATCATCAACGTCCTCAACGTGGGCGCCAAGGCACCCTGGGGTGGCAGTGCGCCGACGGCGGTAACCCGCGCCGCAGGGATGGCGCTGACCAAGGTCCTGGCCAACGAAGGGGCACCTCACAACGTCCTGGTCAACGCGTTGTGTACCGGGTTTATCGCGAGTGGTCAGTGGGTGCGCCGCCGCGAACAATTGGCTCCCGACACGCCGATGGAAACGTTCCTCGCGAACATGGCGGAAGAGCGTGCCATTCCCCTGGGCCGTATGGGCGAGTCGGAGGAGTTCGCCAACATGGCTTGCTTCCTCGCCTCGGATGCCGGTTCCTATATTACGGGAACGGCAATCAACGTGGACGGTGGATCCTGTCCGGTTGTGTGAGATCGCAAAGCAACCGCTATTTCTAGAGCAGATCGTGACCCGACTGGGTCGCGTGAATTTGCTCTAGCGTACTTTCCGCCCTCTTAAGAGCCGCCTCCGACGGTCGCCGGGCAGCGGTTCTTCAGGAGCTGAATATAGGCCGCTGCCGACATGATCTGGAGCGGTACGCTCTTGGATGTCCGGACGTAGACAAGCCCGTATGAATCCGGAATGTCGACCTGAAAGCCGCAGGCTTCGGCGTATTCCGCGCTGCCGAACGGGGGACCCGGCGGTGAAGCTGGCTTTTCATCTTGCAAATTCGTCATCATCTTCTCGGATCCAGACTCTTCTGTCATTTCAGAAGCCTCAGCGGCATCGTCTTTGGCCATTTCGTTCTGGTCTTCCGCGGTGTCTTTAGAAGCAAGGTCCTCGTCTTTCATTTCCGGGGGCGCGCTATCTTTCTTCGTATCCCCGTCTTCGTCTTTGGCCATCTTGTCTTCGTCCTTGGCCGCCACGGCATCTGCAGACTCTGTCATCTCTTTGGCCGACTCGTCCTTCATCTCAGAAGCGTCTTCCGCGCCCGTGTCCTTCATATGATCATCGGTGTCTGCCATCATCTTATCTTCGGCGGCATACTCATCCGCTTCATGATCGCTGGCCGTTTTCAGTTCGGCATCTGTCTTGCCGACGGTGCCTTCCATAAAGACCTTCGTGGAATAAAGCGTCGCCAATCCCATCGGGATTTGCATGGTCTCCATATCGACCACAGGGTCGAGGATCACCTGACCCTGGGGGACCTGCTCGAGTGCGTCTCTGCGCGCTTCCTCGACGAGGACGCCGTCGAGCGCGCTTGGGGGTTCCATCGACCATGAGGTACTGCTTTGCCCCCGCACTTTGGCGATGGGTGTGACGTCCTATATGGAAGAGGCGCTGTCTGGCTCTTCGACGAACATCACGTTCTCGATCGAACAGCCCGAGACCAGAAGTGCAGCCGAGGCCGCGATCAGGACAAAGAGTCGTCGTAACTTCATGCTTGAGTCCTCGCCGTCCCCGAGAATTGCACTTTCACCCGTATTCCAAGTATCCCCATTCCTGGACGCTTGTGTTCACGGGCGTATCGTTAAACTTTATATGTTGCTTGTCTCACAATATACAACTGGTCACAAATAAAAGTGTAATCTTTGTTAACGTTTCGATGCCAGAACCCCGGTTTTAACCGGAATTCACTCTATCAATACCTCGCTTTGAGGGTCGGGTGACTGGAATCATTGCGTGGTTGAATTGCCATTTTCATCTGCTTACCATCACCGTGATGCTGACGCCCAACCAGATCGAACAATATCACGAGGATGGTTTCACCCTCGTCGAAGGGGCGGTGCCGCGCGATCTGCTTGATGAGTTGTGCCAGGGTACCGATGAGATTGTCGAAGCTGCCCGGGGATTGACCGAAAGCGACGAACGCTACGATCTCGAATATACGCATACACCGGACGTTCCCAAGGTTCGCCGGCTCAAGTCACCATTCCTCCATTGGCCGCTGTTCTCCAGATTGGTCCGCGAGGCCTGCATTCTCGATGCCGTGGAAGATCTCATCGGTCACGATCTTCGGCTCCATAACCACAAGGTGAACATCAAGGCGCCGCAGTACGGCGCAGCAGTGGAATGGCATCAGGATTGGGCGTTCTATCCCCATTCCAATGACGACGGACTTGCGGTCGGCATCTATCTCGACGATGTGACGGCTGAGAACGGTCCCATGATGATCGTGCCGGGGTCACACAAAGGGCCGGTCTACGATCATCACGCCGACGGCTATTTCTGCGGAGCCATGGATCCGACCGCCTGCGATCTCGATTTTGGGCGTGCCGTTCCTCTTATGGGGCCGGCTGGAACGATGACCTTGCATCACGTGCGGGCAATACATGGCTCGGACCTCAACCGGTCGTCACGGCCGCGCAGGTTCGTGATCCAGGGTTACTTCGCCGCCGATGCCTGGCCGCTTCAGGGTTACATCAAGAACTTCGATCTGGAGACCTTCGACGCCAAGATCGTCCGCGGCAGCCCGACGTCCGTACCCCGCGTGGCGGATGTTCCTGTCCGCATGCCGCTCCCGGAGGCGCTCAACTCCGGTTCCATTTACGAAAACCAGAACACGTTGGAGCATCGCTACTTCGCGACCTACGAAGAGGTCGCGTGACTCTGCTCAATGTTGATATGAGAGCAAACGAGATTGTTGAGTTGGAAACGTTTCCGCTTCCAACTCAACAAAATTTGCTCTGGGGATCACGCCGGGCTCAACCAGTTGTCTTCCATCTTGAAGTTCCAGCGGTAGGAATCTGCGGGGTCCGTCACACGGGCCCAAGCACCGAGATATTCTTTCTCGACGCGCCGATGGGCCATTTGGTCGACGATTTCGGACGGCGACCAGGCTGTGAGTACCTTGGCTACCAGTTGATCGCGGATGTCGGCGTATGATGAATTCTCTGCCAGATCATCCTGCTCGCCGGGATCGAAATCCAGATTGAACAGTTGAGGCCGCTCGCCGTCGTAGTAGGTCAGCTTCCACGGCCCACTCCGTACCATGCGCTGGCGTACGGGTTCGGGAAGCGCCCAGCGTGACATGCCGTCGGTGCAGTACTCGGCGAAGGTCTCGTCCAACCACGGTGTCGATCCGTCGCGTGCAACTGACCACAGGCTGCGGCTTTGGGCGAACGGTAAGGGGGCGGCCTCAGCGACCGAGGTCATCGTCGATGCCAAATCGATGAGATTGACCACGTGCTCGCGGTGTTCGCCCTGTGGCAGCAAGGTTGGATGCGACATGATGAGCGGGATGCCGATGGATTCTTCGTAAAATGCCTGCTTCCACCAGAAGCCGCGTTCGCCCAGTTGATCGCCGTGATCCGACGTGTAGATGATCAACGTGTTCTCGTGCAGGCCGTGTTTTTCAAGGGCATTCAAGATTTGCCCGATGTACTCATCCACCTCGGTGACCAAACCGTAGTAAGCCGTGCGCGCCCGGGCGGTCTCTTCGAGCATGACCTGGTCTGTGCCGGTAAACTCACGCCAGTTGCGCACGTAGGGATGCTCCCGCGCCGGATCGGCCGGACCAAACGTCGGCGTATCGACCTTCCCCGCATAACGGGCAAAATCCTTTTCGCGGGCTACGTAGGGCTGATGCGGCAGCATCAACCCGACCGTCATGGCAAAGGGCCGCGTCTCACCCTGCTTGCGGCGGGACGCGAGCTCCTCGAGGTAGTCGAGGGCACTTGCCGTGACATCGCGGTCTTTCAGCTGGCATGCGGATTGGCCTGCCCCGGCCCGTTCGACGCTGACGCGAAATGGCTCGTTGGTTCGATCCAGCACACCGAGACTATGCGCCGTACCGCCGATCCAGTTCGTGCTGTGGTCGCCGACCTCGCGCCGGGAATAGCCGTGTAGCTGATCGGGGCCAACAGCATGAAACCGGCCGATCAGGGTGACCTCATAGCCTGCCCGGCCCAGGGCGTGCGCGAACGTGGGCGCGTCTGACGCCAGCGCGTTACTGTTCGTCCAACATTGCTACGCGTAGGGGTAGCGGCCGGTGAGCAGGGCCATGCGCGCCGGTACGCACAGCGGTGACGCCGTGTAGGCATTGTCGAAAGTGACGCCAGATGTCGCCAACCGGTCCAGGTTCGGCGTGTGCACGGTTTCATCACCGTAACAGCCAGTGATTTTCCGGGTGTGCTGGTCGGAGAACAGGAACAGGATATTGGGTCGTTCAGTCATGCAAATGCGCCTCGTTTCCATACGGTTTCCAAGTGTTCAAACACGGACTCATGCCTGAGTCCAATACGACATCCACATGCCATCCGTTCCCGACGGTTGTCAGGGTGATCTGGTCCCCGCCCTGAACACCTGATAAGTCAGGACGATCAAATGGACAGGGGAGCAGGATGTCGGATCAAGCGTATGACGTGATCGTGGTCGGTGGTGGAACCTCTGGCATGAATGCTGCGCTCGCGGCGGCGCGTTCGGGCGCCAGTACGGCCCTCATCGAACGATTCGGCCATCCGGGCGGGACTGCGTTTGAACTCGGCAATTCCGTTTCGTTCCACAACAACCGGAAGGAACCCATCGTCGGCGGCATCGCCCAGGAGATCGTCGATCGAATGGTCGTCGCGGGCGGCGCTATGCAGGGCGGGCACTTGCCCAATCCCTCCGGAATCTGCGGCTCCTTCACGCCGCTCGAATCGGACGTCATGAAACTGGTTCTGCTGGAGATGATGGATGAGGCGGGAGTTGCAATGTATCTGCATTCATCCTTTGTCGAGCCGATCATGGAAGACAGCACGATCACGGGCGTCGTCATTCACAATAAATCCGGCACCCAGCAATTGTCAGCCAAGGTCGTCATCGATTCCACGGGTGACGCGGACGTTGCAATAGGGTCGGGCGTGAACGTGCAACAGGACACGCCCGATACAGCGCTCAACGCGACCCTGATGTTCCGTATCGCGTCCGTCGATACCGACACGTTCATCGCGGATATCCGGCGCGAGCCCCACAAGATGACCCTGCTTGAAGATCCGTATTTGAGAACACTACCCGGCATGACTCCGGAGAGGATCATGGCCGAGGACGTCGAGTCGATTTACGACGCTCCGTACCTCTATCTCGCCAATATCGTCAGGGATTACATCCCCGAAAAGGATTGGCCCGAGTGGGAAATCACCGGCACGGACAAGCCGAGTTGGGGCAAGCTTGCCTTCCTGGGCAGCCGTGTCCAGGTGACTCCGTCGCCGGTGCGCAAGGACGTGCTGTACGTCAATGCCACGGCGATAAAGTTCGATGCTACTGACGGATCGGCCTGGTCCCGTGCGGAACTCGAAGGCCAGCGGCAGATCCAGATGATCCTCGGCATATTCCGCCGTTATCTGCCGGGATTTTCCGACTGCTACCTTCTCGGCAGCATGCCGAAGGTGTCGATCCGCGCCTCGCGCCGGATCGAGGGTGAATATGAGCTGACGCGGGACGATGTGGCCGAAGGCCGCCGCTTTGCCGACGGAATTGCTCGGGGTGCCTATCCCATGAGTGTGCAGTCGACGGAACAACCCAACGTCCGACTCCACTTGTATGTCAAGGATGGGGGCGACTACGACGTTCCCTACCGGTGTCTGGTGCCCAAAGGTGTCGATGGGTTGCTGGTGGCGGGCCGTTGCCTGTCGGCGACGCGTGAGGCTTCCGGGTCAGCGAGGATTGGGGCGACCTGTCAGGCCTATGGCCACGCGGCCGGTGTCGCCGCCGCCATGGCTGCAGACGAAGGAATTGCCCCCCGGGATGTGGATACCGACCGCCTCAGGGAATTGTTATTGGAGCAGAACGCCATCGTCTGAGATTAGGGGCGGAAAGCAAATTATAGTAGAATAATATTTGTAGTAATACAACGTATAGGTGCAAATCGGACTATCCCTCAAGACATGGTACGAAGTGTGCGAATTGAAGCCTGGGTAAAGTGCTGCAATCGCATATCCAGTGTGGATTTGAGGCTAATATTGGGTGGGGGCTTACGTGACCCCAAAGTGGGCTATCCGCCGCACTTTTGGTTCAGGTGTACGTAGCCGTAACCGAAGGTCTTGTCTTTGCCGGGGGCGCCGAGATCAACGACATTTTTCTTGAACACACTGCGCAACGAACCCGGGTCGGATTTGATGCCGTTGGCGATGGCCAATCCTGCGAGTGCGGCGATATAGGGTGAGGCGAAGGACGTTCCGGTTTGGTATTTGCCGCCGCCGGGTACGGCGGTCCACAGACGCACGCCGGGGGCGGCAAAGTCGATATAATCGCCCCGGTTCGCCTTACGATAGATCTTCATCTTGTCCGCCACGGCCGTAATGGCGATGACATCCTTGAACGCCGCCGGATAGGCTGGTTTTTCGACCCCCCAGTTACCGGCCGCGGCGATCATGATGAGTTTGTATTCGCTGGCTTTCTTGAACGCCATCTGGATGATTTTGTTGTTGTTGCCCGCGACCGACAGGTTGATGGCGTGGGTTTTTTTGGTGGCGAGCCAGTCGAGCGATTTCAACAGGCCCATGGCGTTGCCGATCGTCTTACCCCGGTCGTTGATTTCGAACATGTTTGCCGCGAACAACGTTGCCTCCGGCAGGATGCCGCCAAAACCCTCCTTGGCGGGTTTGCCGACCAGCATCGCTGCCATCGCGGTGCCGTGGTTCGCGCTGCCCGGTTTGCGCTCCGCATTGTGGAACGATTTGAATTTCACTTTCTGGCCTTTGAACGCGGAATGATTGACATCGACCGGGCTGTCAATCATGCCAAGTCTGACGCCCTTTCCGCAGCCGGAGCCCGATGGCGGCCAGCCGATTGCCTAACGGGCGAAACTCCGTGTCTTGACCGCCGGACCGGCCGATTGGTCGTAGACCGTATTCACGTCGGTGATCAATCCCGGAAACTCCCGCAGCAGGAGCTCCGTTGCTTGGGGCGGCGTCATGTCCCGTGGGACGGTGAGGCGCACCGTCGTCAGATTGAGGTTCTCGAGCCGGGTTTGCTCGACGATGAAAAAGCCCAGCGTCGCCGCTTTCTCAGCAAAACCCTTGGGAAGATTGGCTACGACGACCTCGTTCTCCTCGAATTCCTGGCGCCGCAATTTGATCGTCGGTGGTTTTGTCGACTTGGGTCTCGGAATTGCGCCGGCGACCTTCTGCCTCTTGTCAGTCGAAGACTTGGACGTCCTGGACTTTCGCTTTTCCTTGCCGCCCTTGGAGTCGACGGAGACGCCGCCCGTTCCGTTCTTTGTGTCGTTGCCCAGTTCGACCGTTGCGGTCTTCTTCGCTTTTGACGCCGGTTCCAACAGGAAAACCGCTCCCACGGCCCCCAAACCGACGGCGATCAATATCCCGACACTGACGATTACAACCCAACGCACTGCAACACCCATAATCTACTGGCGCAACAACCCTTAACTCGGACGGCCTCTGCCGATACTGCAACAATAGATGTCAGGATATCACCAAATTCCTACCGGTGGCAGAAGGACACAGATTCAGGCATTGCCGCAGTGCGACACCGTGTGCGCCGTTCATTTCGTGGCGTTCTCGGATTCTACGGCTGCGCGTGCCGCACGGACAGCCTGCCTGGGGTCGTAACCTGCCTGGCCGTTCCCGAACAAATCGGGAGGATCGGCGCGATCCGAGCCCACGAGGTTACCGGCTCCAATTCCAATCAAGCGGAATCGCTGATTGCCTGCAAGCCGAGCCAGAGGTAGCAGGGCGGTTTCATAAAGAGTGCTTGCACGTTGTGTGGCTTCCGGAAGCGAATGGCTCCGGGTGAGGTTTTTGAATCCGGAAGTTTTGAGTTTGAGTACGACAGTTCCTGCTGCAAAGCCCGAAGACTTGAGCCCTCCCGCCACGCTTTCGGCCAGCGGCCACAATGCCGTGGCGAGCACTTCCAGATCGCCCGTATCGTGATCAAACGTGGTTTCTGACGAGATGCTTTTGGTCTGGCGGACGGGAGATATTGTGCGGCTGTCTTCGCCCCGCGCAAATCGCGCGAGCCTGCGGCCGATCGCGCCATAGCTGGCGGAGAAGGCAAGTTCATCGATAGCCCGGATTTGGGCGATCGTTTCGATCCCATCATCAGCGAGACGCTTTTCCAGGGCCGGTCCGACACCCGGCAGGATTCGGACCGGTTTGTCGCTCAGGAAATCCTCGGCATCTCGTCGACCAATCACGGCAAAGCCGCGAGGCTTGTCGAGGTCCGAGGCGATTTTGGCCAGGAATTTGTTGTAGCTGAGCCCGACAGAGGCAGTGATCCCTATTTCCTGCTCGATCTTTCTGATCAACCCAGCCGTAAGCTGTGCGGCCGATGCGGTACCGCTCGCTTCACAATCGCTGAGATCCAGAAAGGCCTCATCAATGGAGAGTGGTTCGACCAGGGGCGTGATTTCACGCATGAGTTCGCGAACCTCTCGTCCGACGGCCGAATATTTCTCTCGATTGGGCGGTAGCACCACGGCGTCTGGGCATCGCTCCAGCGCTTGGAACATCGGCATAGCCGAACGGATGCCGAAGCGGCGCGCCACGTAGCATGCCGCCATGACGACTCCCCGGTGGCGGCCGCCGACGATGACCGGCAGATCCACCAAACGGGGGTCATCGCGTTTCTCGATGGTGGCGAAAAAAGCATCGCAATCGACGTGAACGATCGACAACGAGTCCAGCTCAGGGTGGACGATGGAGCGTTGGGATGCGCACGACGGACATCGATCGTCATGATCGACATCGAAGAGAGTGGTGCAGTCACGACACAGCGCGGGCATATCCCCAACCATCCGTGCATTCGACCGGCAAGTATGTCCGGTATTTCTGGAAGACCATCGTAGCGCCTGCGCGTGCTGACGCGGACTCGATGATGGCGTCATGTCTAAAAACGGCCGGCGCCTGTACAAACATTCCCGAGATTGTGATGGGTATTTGGCCTGCACCCGCACAAACGCTAATGTGCGCGCGGTTTGCCGGGCACCTGTCTTCTACAGGCGATTTCGGCGATGAGTGATGAGGGTTTGTTATGGAGACCGAAGTCGATCTGCTTCAATTCTTTGAAGCATCCGACAATGCCGAGACCTACGGAGCAGGAGAAAGCATCTTCGAGGTTGGACAAGAGGGTCGGTGCATGTACGTCGTGCGCACGGGTTCGATCGATCTAATGTTGGACGAAACCGTCCTGACGACGGTCAGCGAAGGTGAGATCTTCGGCGAATTGGCGTTGATCGACCAAGTCGAGCGAAGCGCCACGGCCAAGGCTCGGACGGATTGTGAGGTGCTTCCCATCGATGAGGGAAAATTCCTCTACATGGTTCACCACACGCCCTATTTTTCTCTCGATCTACTGCGCATCATTGCCGGACGCCTGCGGGCCATGAACAGACTCCTGTAAACACAGGAGACTTGCGGTTCAGTTTCAACAACCCGCCGGTTGCTACTGAGGTGTGTGCCAGTCCGGCGTGGAGGGACGTGTCAGTCCCTGAGCTTCCAGGATCACACGCGGTACCAGCGCATACTCGGCCAAAGATTTGAGGCCGGTGTGGGAACCCTGGACAAATCGCTGACGCAGGGTCACCAGGACGTGCCCTAGTACCGTTTCGTTCCACAGCCATGATTGAATGTCTCCAGCAGGGGTCGCACCTGGCTGGGCGGTTGCCGCTTCAGCATAAAACGACTTGAGATCCTCAACGCACTGTCTGAAAGTCTCTTCGATAGGCAGTTCGTTTCTTGGATTGTCAGGAATTCCATTGAGGAATTCGCTGAGGAAAGCCGCTGCCGCTTCAGGATTGAGGCCGCTGGCACCCACCGTTGTCCGCTTTCGTCGATCACGGGATAATTCGTACCACGGCAGCAATGATCTGAACTCGTTGTTTAGTGCCGTGGCCAGGTCATGTTCGTCTTCCGGGAGAGGTGCCAAGTCTATCGGACAAGCCCAACCTTCCTGCTCCGTGATTTCCTGCTGTGGGATATCCTCGTCATACGCCTCCAGGACGGGACCCTCGTCAGCATCGAGCAGGTCAAGCGTTGCCTCCAGCACGCGCCGCTGGAACCCGGCATCGCCGGGAATTCCGAACGGTCGTCCAAGTGGGAAACTCACCCAAAGTGCCCGGGGCGGAGAAATTGTCTCGGTATGTTCCCGTACCAGACTGATTTGCGTCGTTGCGAGGCCGGAGCCTTCGAAACAATGGGCGAGCGCGCCGACGGCGCGCGTGCAGCTTGGTCAGACGGGCACGAGGAGAACGGTGTTGACGTTATCGTCGTGAAGCAGGCCAGCGACGATTTCCGCACTTTCACGCATCCAGGTTGGATGCGTGCCGCCGCCCATGAATGAATAGTGAAAAGCGGCGAGCGAACCGGCCATGCCGTCTGTCACCATGTCCCGCAATCGATCCATGGGAAAGACGACGTTGAGATCATCCTGGAAGCCCGTGCGATCGAAATTGGTTGAGACATGGCTCATCACCAGATCCTGCGCCATGCAGTCTTTCGGAATAATCCGGTAGTCCCCGGCGCCCGGCGAAAAAGGGCGGTCATCGCGCCGGTGAAGGCCGGCAGTCGTGACGATCGCAACTCGGCGCTCGGAAGACGGCGGGCCCGCGACCCACGGCCGGCCTTCAAAGGCCGGGATGTCAGCATTCAAAATGTGCTGGCGGTCCCAGGACGACAGATCGCGAAGACGCACCATGTGCTATTAGTCCAGGGGCGACCAGTGCTGCTGGAGACGCGGAATCAGGAACGTCACGGCCACCAATTTGAAAGCTTCGTCCCCGCTGCTCAGGAGGACTTTTTGAAGGCTGAAGAATACGAAACCCGCAGTCGTCTCTCCGAAGAACCATGCATCCAGATCCCTGCTTGACGGGCCGCCGGGCTGCGCGAGCATGGCTTCATAGTAGTAAGCCTTGAGGTCGTCGCAGGCCCACTTCAACGCCCGGTCGACTCGCTCGCCGTCGACGGGGTTGTCGGGCACGTTGCCGTCCAGAAACGACGTGATGAATGCTGCCGCGGCGGGCATCTCGAGGCCGCTGGAGCCGACCGTGGTCCGCCCGGTTTTCTGAACCGAAAGGTCGTACCAGGGAGCGAGTTCCGAGACTTCGCGCACTAAGGCGTCACCCACAGTTTCCTGTGTCGGGTCTTTCACTTGAGCCGAAAGACTGATCGGACAAACCCAGCCCTCGCCATCGTCGGTGTCTGCGCCGGTTGCCGACGCCGGTGCATCCTCCGAATAATCGATGATCAAAGGCGTCTCATTGATGTCAAGCATGTCGAGGGCTGTCTTGACCACCCGGCGTTGGAAGTCCGCGTCGTTCGGAACACCGAGCGGGCGGCCGAGTTCGAATGTTACCCATAAAGTTCTTGGCGGTTGGATCGCTTCGCTATGTTCCCGGATCAAGCTGATATGGACTGTCGGCAGGCCTTCACGTTCAAGATATTTTGCCAGCGCGCCCCCGGCGCGCGTACAGGCGGGTCAGACAGGGGTCAGGAGGACCGCGTCCACGGCATCCTTTTTCAGAAGTCCGGCAAGCTGAGCTGCGGCGGGTTCAATGCTTTCGGGATCGGTGGCGCCCATGAACGAGTAGTGAAAGTTGGCGACCGAGCCGATAACACCGTCTTCGGCCAACTCCTTGAGCCTGTCGATCGGAAAGACAACATTGAGATCCTGTTGGAAACCGCTCCGGTCGTAGTTGACCGAGGCGTGGCTCATGACGAGATCGCCGGCGCTAACGTCCGCCGGGATGACCCGGTAATCGCTCGATCCGATGCCAAACCGCGTATCAGCGCGGGTCGTGAGGCCGGCCGTCGTGATAATCGCTACCCGGCGCTCATTGAGGGGTGGCCCCTTGACTGGCAGAGCCACCTCGATGTCGGGCATTGGCATCTTTGCGAGGAAGCCGCGTTGCGGCTCAGGCACATCGAGAAGTCGAACCATGAGGGGACAATCTCCAACAGATAGCGTGGTGACGAGAATACTTAAATGATGCCCTAGACACAATCTTGTCAAACAGTCCGGGTCACAATTTTGTTTCCTGTGGGGAGTGATCGTTGGGCGGACACATTGTAGTCTGTGCCTTCTGAAGAGGAGGTGCGGGCGAATTCGATACTTGATCTATAGGCGTGATATTCCCAACTTTCGAAGCATACCCCGACGCGTTCATGGGCGAAGTGAGGAGCCATGAAATACAGCAAGGCGACAGAGCTAAGATCCTACCAAGCATCGCCAGTTGAACGTCTTGAACACCTGGCGGTGTTCTTGTCCACCTTGCCGAAAGGCAACCTCATGTTCTCGCGCTGGTACGGCCAGAGGGGAGGATGTGCGGTTGGACTGGCGGCTGCCCTTTGTCCTTGGTTTCAGGCCCAGGGACTGCGGCTGGAAAACATCGACAGCTTGAAGGATTGCCACCCGGTGTTCGGCAAGCATGCGGAATGGAATGCGGTCGCGAAATTTTTCGCGCTGAGTGACGAGGATATGAAGTCTCTTTTCGATCAGAGCGGCTACGGCGGCAATATGCGACCTGACCCGTCAATTGTGTCACGCAAGATTCAAACCTATCTATCAATGCAAGCTGCGAGTTCGCCTGAGAACTCACCCGAAAATTTGGTTGTCGCTTGAGCGAGGCTGCAAAGTGAACTGGACTCCGAAACACTGGCGCCGGCCTGGATGCCCGAACGTGGACATCCAGGTTGAGTGCCGATCCGTGACAGCGTCGGACTGACGTCATGATTTCCAAATTGTTTGGGCTGTTTTCGGCTGACATGGCGATTGATCTCGGGACCGCCAATACCTTGGTGTACGTCAAAGGCCGGGGGGTTGTGCTGGATGAACCCTCCGTCGTTGCCGTGGTGGACGAAAAGGGAAAATCAAGGATTCTCGCGGTCGGAGAGCAAGCCAAACGGATGATCGGTCGGACGCCGGGCAATATCCGGGCGGTGCGACCCATGCGGGGCGGCGTCATCGCGGATTTCATGATCGCCGAGGAAATGATCAAGCATTTGATCCGCGAAGTTCACAATCGCGGGCAGTTCACCAGTCCACGGGTCATCGTCACCGTTCCGTCCGGGTCGACCGCCGTGGAGCGACGATCTGTCCGGGAAGCGGCAGAAGCAGCGGGCGCGCGTCAGGTCTTCCTGATTGAGGACGCTATGGCGTCGGCCATAGGTGCCGGACTCCCGGTCACCGAAGCGCGGGGGTCCATGGTGGCGGACATCGGAGGGGGGACTACGGAAGTCGCTGTTCTTTCGCTCGGGAGCATCGTCTACGCGCGCTCCGTCGATGTCGGAGGACACTTCATGGATGAGGCGATCGTGGCCTATGTCCGCCGCGTTCACAACGTCCTGATCGGTGACGCCAACGCGGAAGAGATTAAAAACGCCATCGGCGTGGCGAAAGCGCCGAGCGACGGCGAGGGCCGAACTTTTGAGGTGCGGGGCCGCGATCTGGTAAGCGGAGTCCCGCGGGCTCTGACCGTCAGTGAGGCTCAGATCGCTTCATGCCTGGCCGAGCCCGTGGGAACGATCACGGAGACCGTTAAGACGGTACTTGAGCACACGGCACCTGAGCTTGCCGCCGATATCGTGGATACGGGAATTGCACTAACTGGAGGCGGTGCGCTTCTCGGCGGAATGACGAGTGTCTTGAGCGATGCCACGGGACTTCCCGTCACGGTTGCGGAAGAGCCGTTGCTCTGCGGTGTCAGAGGTGCCGGCCGGGCATTGGAAGAGTTGAAGAGCTTGAAATCAGTGGTCGTCGGCTACTGAGTCCAGGCCATATCCTTAATCGAGACTCAGGCGCTTCCTGCCTTAAGTCTGTGGCGTCTCCGTCGGTTCCAACGATTCTGGCGTTTCAGAGCTATGTGGCGTCTCCGGCGAAGCCGGCGTTTTGGAGGTGTCTTTTCCCGGATTTAGTGGGTCGCTTTTCACAATTTCGACCAGAGCCCGGGAGCCGGCTTTCCTCACGATTGTCAATGCGATGTTGTCGCCCGAGACCTGTAGAGATTTCTCGGAATTCCGTGGCACTGGGATGCCGGTATCGAAACAGAATCCCAGAAGTGCCGCGCCGACGAATTCATGCCGCAGATTCACTTGATAGACTTCCTGCGTAAACCGGTTCTCAATTTCGAGCGTGACCGCAGTCTTCTTGTCATCGACAACGGTGCACTTTCGCACTTTGCCGTCCGGAAGCTTCTCGTTGCTCGTCTCGCTATACGCGCGTAACGCGTCGACCAGTTCGGCGTTAGAGAATACCAGGCGTTTAATCTCAGTTGGCATCGGGTTGCGGTGTCCGTGCGCGCGATGGGGCGGAAAAGGAAGTTGAGGATGGCCTCTACGGAACCTTACGGTGAGCCTGACCGGCGCGCGAGTCAAACGGGTGTCTCGGGTGGCTAGCCGCGGCGATGGGCGTGGCGCCCTCGACATATGGGATCGAGTCGGTGACGGGTAGGATGGCGCGGACCAGGAGATATCCGGATGAATTTATTCAGCATGCTTGAAGAAAGGGGAGAAGCAGGCCGCCCAATACGCGTCGGACTCATCGGGGCGGGTAAATTCGCCACGATGTTTCTCGCTCAATCCAAGCGCATGGCGGGTGTGCATGTCATGGGCATTGCTGATCTTGCGCTGGCTCGTGCGCGCAGCTCCTTACGGCGGGCGGCTTGGTCTGAATCACAATACGAGGCGGTTTCCCCCGCTGCTGCGTGGCGGGATGGCACCACCTGGCTCACCGAAGATGCGCAGGAATTGATCTCGGCCGATGGCATCGATGTGGTTGTTGAGGCCACGGGAGGTCCAGTGGCCGGGGTGCGACATGCGCTTTCGTGCATTCAGCACGGCCGGCACATCGTGATGGTGAACGTGGAAGCAGATGCCCTGGTCGGACCTGCATTGGCCAAGCAAGCGGCTCAGGCGGGCGTCGTCTATTCGCTGGCTTACGGTGATCAGCCGGCATTGATCTGTGAGATGGTCGATTGGGCCTACGCCATCGGATTCGATGTTGTCGCAGCCGGCAAAGGGACAAAGTATCTGCCGGCCTACCACGGCTCTACGCCACAGACCATTTGGGAGCACTACGGATTTTCGGAAGAGCAGATCCAGAAAGGTGATTTTAATCCGAGAATGTTCAATTCGTTTCTCGACGGAACCAAATCGGTCATCGAAATGGCAGCCGTGGCCAACGCGACAGGCCTTGCGCCTCCGCCCGATGGATTGTCGTTCCCTCCGGCAGGCGTTGACGATCTGGCAAACGTATGTCGCCCGCGGCAAAACGGTGGAGCGCTTCATGACAAAGGCATTGTGGAGGTCGTGTCGTGCCTGAACCGTGACGGTCGTCCGGTGACGCGCGACCTCAGAATGGGCGTTTACGTCACAATCAAAGCTGAGTCGGATTATGTGCGCAATTGCTTTTCGGAATATGGATTGGCGACTGACGATACGGGCGTATACGCCGCCATCTACAAGCCATTTCACCTCATCGGACTCGAATTGGGAATTTCAATCGCTTCCGTTGCCCTGCGCGGTGAGCCAACCGGTCGTGCATCCGCCTGGCGGGGTGACGTCGTGGCGGTGGCTAAACGGGACTTAGCGGTTGGAGAAGTTCTCGATGGTGAAGGGGGGTACACAGTTTGGGGGAAACTGCTGCCGGCGGACACGTCGCTGAATGAAAGTGCTCTTCCGATTGGCCTTGCCGAGGGGGCCCGTATGGTGACGGCCGTCCCGCGAGGAACCATTCTGCGTTGGCAGGATGTGTCTCTTGAGGACAGTTCTGAAGCGTTGACATTGAGACGCACAATGGAAGTGGAATCCCGCAAGCACGCGGCCTGATGTTTCGATCGCTGTGCCAATCCTCTTCGTAAGATGGTGTCAACGGAGTGTTAGGTGCTTTCTGCCATGGTCGTGGGCCATGTGCGGGCCCTCCAATGTTCATCCACCGATGCGTTCGCCTTTTCTCGCCAGCATTGCCAAAAATGCGGCACAATTGAAGACATGAAACACGGCACCGACTCAACAAGAGGCCTGAGCCTCGACACTGTATTGAGGATGCATCTGGCACCGTGTCGGTTTTTTGCTGGCCCTCTGTATGTGTTTTGGCTTGGGAAGTCTGGGCTCTGCGTCGGCGGAGCAGGGAAGCATTGCCATTGAATTGAATAAGTCTGAAGCCACTCCCACCGGGTGCCGTCTCCATTTCGATGTCCACAACAGCACAGCGTTAAATTTCAAGGTGCTGAGCGCCGACCTCGTGTTCTTCGATACAGATGGCGTGGTGTCGTCGCGGTCACTAGTGAGCTTCGGCCGTCTCCATCCGAACAAGCATCATTTTAACAGCTGGGAATTTCCCGCCGTCGACTGCCTAAAGGTCAGCCGGATCCTCGTGAACGGCCTGCAACAATGCCAACACGACGGAGACGAGTCTTTCGATTGTCTCTCTGCGCTCTCCACCTCGCACAAAGGTGCGATTGAACTCATCAAGTGATCTTGCGTATCCCTTGTTGCTCGGGCGCCTTTTATTCGGCGCGAGTAAACTTGGGCACGTGACCTAGGTCCTCCTCGTTTGCCTGCAGATTCTGGGCGGCGAACGCGCGCGGATCACGAGGTGCCCAGCGGCCCAGTTCGATGTCCGTGTAGAAGTCGTTCAGGGTTTGGTTGAACAGCGCCGGTTCCTCGAGATTGATGCCGTGGCCGCTGTTCGGAATGACGCACAGCGAGCAGGTCGGGCTCGTCTTCTTCATGAACACACCTGGCGACAGACATTGCCAATCCTCGTCGCCGGTCAGCACCATCATCGGGACGGTCATGTTCTTGAGGTCGTCTTCATGATCGATCATAGATGGCCGGGGTGCGATTACCTCCCTGAGGCTGTGTGCGGACCCGGTAGGGTCGTGCTCGCGGAACTGGCGGTCAAATTCGATCCAGCCGCGGGGGTCTTTGTTGACCTGCTGCACGCGGGTGGCGCCGATCGTGTAGCGGGTGGCAGCCAGAGAATCCATGCCGTTCTTCTCGTAGTCGGCGGCCATGTTGGTGACGTTGTCGCGGTGGATTTGGCCCCACTCGCCTTCTGCGCCGTAACCGCAACCGACGACGCTGATCGACCGCGCCCGATCGGGATGACGCAGGGCGAAGAACAGTGCCGTGAAGGAGCCCATCGAGTAGCCAACCAGATGGGCTTTCTCAATCTTGAGGTGATCGAGGACTTTGCCGATATCTTCGACACAGATGTCGAACCCGTAGTAGCTGGCTTCCTTGGGGCAATCAGAGGGAGGAAATCCCCGGGCGTTGAATGTGATGACCCTGAATCGCCGCGAAAGATAACGGGCTTGGTGTTCCCAGCTACGATAATCGCCGCCGAATTCGTGCACGAAAACGATCGGGGCGCCCTCGCCGGTGTCTTCATAGTAAAGTTTGACATCGTTTTCGACGGCGACGAACCCGGTTTTTACATCTGGCAAGTTAATTCCTCCCGGTCAGGTGGTGTGCGCTTGTTGCGCCTAAGTTTCTAGACATGTTCTTCCAACAGATGGTTTAAGGCGAGTTTTTCTGGTCTAGCCATCAACTCGCTGCCGAGCACATCCCCCGGATCCTTGAAGGTGAGCTCCAGCGGCTCGTGGGCGGGAACCTTGACTTCACCCGATCCAGACACCTGGAAATAGATCGGCGTGTAGTTTGCACCGGTCCAGGGACTGAGCAGTGTTCCCGGCGCATGCAACAATTGTTCGACTATTATGTCGAGTGTCGCTTCTTCCTGAAATTCTCTGATCAGGGCGTCTTCCGCGGACTCGCCGTCTTCAACGCGGCCGCCCGGAAATTTCCAACAAAAGATTTCACCGATGTACTCGGCCGAGATCAGGACCCGTCCTTCACGTATGAGGATTCCGTAGGCACGGAAATTCTCCGGCTTTTGCTCGCTCATGATACGGGCTGCAACGGGATCAATGAGAGGGGTTCCGAGTAGAAGCTGCTCTCAATTCACGGCTTCGACGATGCAAACGTTGCGGACTGAGGAATTCGCTGAAAATTGAAGAGCCTCTTTGTACTCCGGTGAATTGTAGCAAGCGACAGCATGATCCAAAGTGTCGAATTGAATGAGGACATTACGTGCGAATTCTTCGCCTTCCAGCGTTACCGAATTGCCGCCGCGGGCGAGGAATTTCCCGCCGTTCTTTTCGATCGCGGGGCCCGCGAGTTTCGCGTACTCGCCGTACTCATCCGGATTTGTAACTGTGACCCGCGCCATCCAATAAGCCGTCATTTGATTCTTTCCTTCGTTAGGGTTCCCAACTAGCTGCCCATTAGGTGCAGCAACACCTCGCGATCCCGGGGCGACCGGCGATGTTCGAACAAGAAAACGCCTTGATAGCGGCCGAGCATGAGTTGCCCATGTGAAATAGGCACGCTGAGGTGGGTTTGAGTCAACGCGCCCTTGATATGCGCAGGCATGTCGTCCGGACCTTCCTCGATATGCCGGTAGAGGTCTTCGTCCTCAGGGACAAGTTTCATCATGAAGCGTGCCAAATCATGCAGTACGTCCGGACTTACGTTCTCTTGGATTAGAAGCGATGCCGACGTATGCCGGATGAACACGGTGAGCAAACCGGTGTCGATCGACTGATCACCGAGCCATCCCGTAATGGCATCTGTAATTTCGACCAACCCCTGTTTTTCCGGTCGCACACGAAGCTGGAATTGGGATTGTCTCATAATCACTAATTGCGCTGAATTGCACGGCCTGAGGGCGACGTGCGATGACCTTGGCCGGCGCGCCGAGAGCCCTGAAGACGAATGGAAATGGGTTCAATCCCCTGGCGTGTGCGCATCGCCCGCAGGGTCACGCGCCCGGGAGTCCGGAAGATCAAAATATATGGTCGTTCCCTCGCTGGTGTTTGGCTCACAGCCCACCACACCGTCCATCTGCTCGACGATTTTCTTTACGATGCTCAAACCAAAACCCGTGCCTTTGATACGGCGTGCGTCAGAGGAATCTGCCTGGGTGAATTTCTCGAAGATCCGGTCGCGAAACTCTTCCGGTATACCCGGACCATGGTCGGTGACGGCAGTTCGGATCATTCCGTTGTGCCGGCTTACCGCAACTTCTACGTCGCCATCGCGAGGGGAAATTTTTGCGGCGTTGGACAATAAATTCGCAAATACCTGATCGAGGCGGTCACGATCTGCGTTGACCATTGCGCCGGGTTCCTGATGGGTGAGCTTGAAACGGACACCGTATTGATCACCATAGGCCTGATTGATTGTCAGGGCCTGCTCCGCCACGGCATTGAGTTCGATCATCTGGTTTCTGAAAACCATTTCGCCTGACTCGATCTTTTCGAGATCCAGAATATCGTTGACGAGGCGGACCAGCCGGTCGCTGTTGGCCTCGGCGATGGATAGAAGGCGTTGGGCGCTCTCGGGCATCTCTCCTGCAACTCCTCCCGTAAGAAGGCTCAGTGAGCCGCTAATCGATGTGAGAGGTGTGCGTATCTCGTGGCTGACGGTTGCGATGAACTCGTTCTTCAGTCGATCTACGCGTTTTCGTTCCGACACGTCCTCAGTGACAAGTAGGTAGTGGGGGCGTCCATCCAATTCCAATGCTTCCCCCGAGATGGTGCAATCGATCAACTACCCATTGGGGGTGCGGGACTGCTGTACAAATCCCGACACGCGGCCTTCGTCACGGAGAGTATCCAGGAGTATTTGGTGCTGATGGGGATCGGTCCACAATCCCGTTTCGGCTGACCTGTGCCCGATCACCTCGTCCCGCTCGAATCCAAAGACGTTCAGCCAAGTCTCGTTGACATCGGAAAAGCGATGGTTTTGAGCATCGATGATACAGATCATTACTGGTGAGGATTGGAACACCTGAAAGAATCGTTCTTCGCTCTCTCGGAGTGCTTCGGAAGTGCGCTTGAACTGCGTGATATCGGTGCGCACCACCACCGTCTGGCCATTCTTGGTCTCCTGTTCGCTAACCAGGATCCATCGTCCATCTGCCATCTGCTGTTCCAGTGGCAAAGCCTGCCGCCGCCGCTCATGCAGCCGTTTTTCGACGTATGCGTCCGGCGGTCCGGTTCCTCGGACAACATTTCGTTCGGCCACGGCCCGCGCCAGTTCGGCGAACGAAACGCCGGGTATCAACAATTCAGCGATTTCCGGATAAAATTCGCGGTGCCGCTGGTTGCATAACAACAGTCGGTCATCACGGTCGAATAGGGTGAATCCGCCGGGAAAGCCCTCGATGGCATCTCTGAGCACTGTTTGCGCGGCACGGGCGTCCTGCTCAGATTTGAGAATCACCTGTTGTGCCCGATCGGCACGTTGGACCGTGAGGTGCGTCAGATATGTGACGGGCAAGGCCAGTCCAAGCGGTATCAGGGTAGCGAGATAGAGCGCCGGAAACAGGTTGGCTTCAAGCATGGCCATTGTAAGTGCGGTGACGAGGCCGGAAATCACAACACACGTGAGAGTCACCACGAGCGCTGCCCGGAATGGACCAAAGTGTCGAACCAATGAGGTGATCGCGTCGAGAAGCATCCGAATATTGGCCCACGCATCCGCGCTAATTGTTGGTCACGCCTCTTAATTATTGATCAAATTGTCAGGGGATCGCATGGGCGTTGGACCTGCAATCGTGCCGGAGTTCAATTTTGGAAAACTGCCCTCGGATAACATCAGCGACCACCACGTGAAAATTTTTGAGCCGGCCTCTTGAACGGTAGGCATACAGGGTTTATCTGACTGGCACTCTCGGCCGGAGAGTGCTAAACGTCTTAGCACTCAAAGCATGAGAGTGCTTAATCGTACATTCAAAATACCGAAGTTTAGGGAGAGAACACATGAGCTTTAGGCCATTGCACGACCGGGTGCTCGTGCGGCGGATTGCGGAAGAGGAAAAGACCGCCGGCGGCATTATTATCCCGGATACGGCCAAGGAAAAGCCGATGGAGGGGGAAATCCTCGCCGTCGGATCCGGAACCCGAAATGATCAGGGCAAGATTGAGCCGCTCGACGTGAAGAAGGGTGATCACATCCTCTTCGGCAAATGGTCGGGCACCGAGGTCACCATGGATGGCGAGGAACTCATCATTATGAAGGAGTCCGACGTCATGGGGATCATCGAGGGCACCAAGCCCAAGTCCAAATCTAAAAAGAAGGCCGCATAGGCCAAAGGAGAGAAAAATATGGCTGCCAAGGATGTAAAGCATTCGGCGGAGGCCCGTGAACGACTCATGCACGGTGTCGATATTCTCGCCAATGCCGTGAAGGTGACCCTTGGTCCAAAGGGTCGCAATGTTGTGCTCGATAAATCCTTTGGAGCACCGCGCATCACCAAAGATGGTGTGACGGTGGCCAAGGACATCGAACTTCAAGATAAGTTCGAGAACATGGGCGCCCAGATGGTGAAGGAAGTGGCCAGCCGGACCAGTGATGAAGCTGGCGATGGAACCACGACCGCAACTGTGCTCGCGCAATCGATTGCCAGAGAAGGCATGAAAGCCGTCGCAGCGGGCATGAACCCCATGGATCTCAAACGCGGCATCGATTTGGCCGTGGAATGCGTTGTGGCGGACGTTCGCAAGCGTTCACGCAAGATTCAAGGTCACAATGAAATCGCGCAAGTGGGCATGATTTCCGCCAATGGCGATCGGGAAGTGGGAGAAATTCTTTCCGAGGCCATGGAAAAAGTAGGCAACGAAGGCGTGATCACGGTCGAGGAAGCCAAGGGCCTGGCCACTGAACTCGATGTTGTCGAGGGCATGCAGTTCGACCGCGGATATTTGTCGCCTTACTTCGTGACCAACGCCGACAAGATGATGGCGGAGCTTGAGGATCCTTACATCCTCCTGCACGAGAAAAAACTTTCGAATCTACAGGCCATGTTACCGCTGCTCGAATCCGTGGTGCAGACCAGCAAGCCGCTTCTGATCCTTGCCGAGGACGTCGAGGGTGAAGCCCTGGCAACGTTGGTCGTGAACAAGTTGCGGGGCGGTCTCAAGATCGGGGCCGTCAAGGCACCAGGCTTCGGTGATCGCCGTAAGGCGATGCTCGAGGATATCGCCATCCTGACCGGTGGTCAGGTGATCAGCGAGGACCTCGGCATCAAGCTGGAAAGCGTCACGCTGGACATGCTCGGCCGTGCCAAACGGGTGATCATGGGCAAGGACGACACCACTATCGTTGAAGGCTCTGGCAAGAAGAGTGAGATTGATGGTCGTTGTAGCCAGATTCGCGCTCAGATCGACGACACCAGTTCGGATTACGATCGGGAGAAGCTGCAGGAGCGTCTGGCAAAGATTGCCGGCGGTGTTGCGGTGATCAAGGTCGGTGGTTCGACTGAGATCGAGGTGAAAGAGCGGAAGGATCGTGTTGAGGACGCGCTTCACTCGACCCGGGCGGCCGTTGAAGAAGGGATCGTACCGGGCGGTGGTGTGACCCTCCTTTACTCGGTGCGGGCCCTGGAAAAGCTGAAGGTCGATAGTCCTGATCAGCAAGTGGGCATCGATATTGTTCGTCGCGCTTTGCAAGCTCCGGTTCGTCAAATTGCCGAGAATGCAGGTGTCGATGGCGCCGTCGTTTCCGGTAAACTGCTGGAGCAGAAAGACACCAACTTTGGCTTCGATGCTCAGGGCGAGAGATATACGAATCTCGTCAAGGCGGGCATTATCGATCCAGCCAAGGTCGTGCGCATCGCGCTTGAAGATGCCGCTTCCATTGCAGGGTTGTTGATCACCACCGAAGCCATGGTGGCGGAGATTCCAGAGAAAAAGGAAATGCCTGCGATGCCTCCGGGCGGAATGGGCGACATGGGCTTCTAGCCGACGCTTGAAGCAGATACATGAAGAACGGATCGGGGCGCCTTTGGGCGCCCCGAATTCTTTACGCTTCCCGGTTTCGTCGTTCTCATGGGCAGGAAGTCAACAATGCCGTTGGGTATGTTGAGGCCTTTGACAGTCTCCGGGTGATCTGGCAATAGACCGCACATGCCGCAGTTTGAATCACATATCGATATCGAGGCCTCCCCGGCTCGGGTTTGGGATGTTCTGACGGATTTTGGCCGATATGCAGAGTGGAATCCGCTCTTTCCATCTGTCGAGGGCTCCATAGCCAATGGTTCCCGGGTGAGGCTCGCGTTGAAACCTCCGTTCGGAAAACGCATCGTGTTGCGGGGCCGTATCGTTCGTGTGGAAGCCGAACGGGAACTCATCCTGCGCTGCGGAACATTGGTGCCGGGCCTCTATCAGATTGAGTCTAGTTTCCGGATCGGTTCGGCTGATGGGAAAGTGCGTCTACACCACCATGAAACCTATGGTGGCGGTTTGATGGCGATCGTTGCCGGGGGGCAGGGCGCGAGAATGCGAGAAGGTTGTTTCGCTTTGAATCTTGCGATCAAGCGGCGTGCTGAAGATCAGGACTGGAAGGTGCGGCCGCGCGCGCGTGGCTAGAGCAGGTCGCGACCCGTTTGGGTCGCGTGAATCTGTGCTACCGCATTAATGAGTGAGCAAATGACACCTTCGTGTTGGAGCCATCAATGGCTCCAACACCTCGGAATTTTCTCATGTGATCCCATATAGGTGCGTGAATCTGCTCTAGCGTTGGAAGGACTCGACGCCACGATGTAACGGCGTGTGATTCTTAGAGGGTCTCGAACCGATCAAGGGCATGAGATAAACCATCCCGCGCGGTGGGCGCAGCACTATCTTCCCAAGCGTCGTGGAGACCGGCCGCGAGGCTGTCGACTATGTCGCCGAGGTCGGGATGGCATCGGCCGATCTCTCTGAGTTCATTGCGCCAGTCGACCAGCATGAATTGCTCCAACCGGTCCAGTGCGCGAATGCAGCGCTGTGCCTCGACGGCGTTGGAGAACGTTTCAAATTTGAACATCTGACCTAAGTCACCAGCGTTGTTTTGACCGTAACTAAAGACTGAGTTCCGGTGGGTCGTCGTCATCGAGGTCGAACAACCGGGCTTCGATTTCATTGAGGAGGTGGCGATCGTCATCAGAAATTCGGGCCGACAATCCAGATTTCCTTAATCGTGCGGCGATCAGACCGAGCGTGAATCACTGTTTGTCTGACAGAGCGCAATATCGGTTGTCCACCAGACGTATGAGACGCTGAATTCGTGTCAGTTCAGAAGGTTGGAGCGAACGCGAACTGTCCTTGGCAGCATCGGTTAGCCGCTGATGCTTGCCCGTTCCGCCGGAACACCGACTGCTTGTGGTGTTCGTGATTTGATGTCTGGGGAAGTTCCGGAGCATTCCTCACGATCCAATACTGGGACTAAAGGAATCAAATTATATCCTAAATGGAGATAAATATCAATAAAATTCTCCGTAGTAGACAAATTT
>Ga0115002_10000131_pt1 | contig 101792 bp, 98 predicted proteins | sample ArcticOcean_MG_C_8_FD_89576 | JGI IMG/M metagenome (GOLD analysis project Ga0115002, IMG submission 89576) | Marine microbial communities from western Arctic Ocean - ArcticOcean_MG_CB11_86 | ecosystem: Environmental > Aquatic > Marine > Oceanic | place: Arctic Ocean: Canada Basin | collected... | reverse complement strand
TGAATCCTGCACCGCCGGTAACGACGATCATTCGCCACTCCTTGTATCCGGCCCGGTATCGGTCCGCGGTCCTGGCCCGGGAACGCTACCTTGAGCGCCGCCCGACAAGGTGCAGTCGGGGCAGCCACAAGCGCCGCGTAGGAGATCGTACGTATAGATCCCGGTGTCGGGACCGTCGCTCCATACGAACTGGAGTGCGTAGCGGCCTACGTAGTGAATTGCCGTAGGATACACATCCGGTCGGACCATGGCACTAGTCAGCATGCGGCGCCCCGACAGCTCATCGACACAACCCGCACAGGGACACAGCAGTCGGAGGTGCCGGGGCTGATACGTCGAGGCGTGCCCGTCTCCCCATCTGATCGTGAGGGCGGAGCCGTCCTCGGTGGGTCCGATATGGTCCGGAGTGGTCTCAGGCGTTTGCACTGATCTCCCCCGTGATGATGCGCGTGAGATGCCCGGCGAGTGCCCTAAACGCACGGCCCCGATGGCTTCTGGCCTGTTTCTCTTCCAACGCAATTTCTCCGAACGTCCGTCCCAGTTCCTCGTCGAAGAACAGCGGATCATACCCAAAGCCGCCGTTGCCTTTCGGATGGAGTGCGATCACTCCGGGAGCTTCACCTCTCAAAGTCATCACGTTTTGGCCGTCGAGAGCCAACGCGGCCACGCACACGTAACGTGCATTCCGTTCGGCCATGGTTTTCTCCTCCAACAACTCGAGGAGATACTCGTTGTTCGCCTGATCGCGCGCCTCTCCGTCGAACCCTTGATCGGGTGCGAAGCGCTTGGAGCGCACGCTCGGTGCTCCGTCGAGCGCATCGACTTCGATGCCGGAATCGTCGGCCACTGTGACCAAGCCACTGATGCCTCGAAAGTATTCGACCTTGGAGACCGCATTTTCTTCAAAGGTCTCATACGGCTCGAGGTCGTCTTCGGCCCCGGTGTAGCGCACACCGGCTTGATCGAGGTCGAGCACCCGAAGGCCTGACACATCACCCAGTATTCCTCGGATCTCCGACATCTTGTGCGCGCTGCGGGTCGCTACGAGTAAATCCATTTCGAATTCTGGAGCGCGCGTTGAGCGCTACTCCACCGCGCCCTGTTGAGAGCGGATCAAGCGCCCCACACCCTCGAGCGCCAAATCCATGAGGTCGTCGAGTTCTGCCCGAGTGAAGGGGTGTCCTTCAGCCGTACCCTGCACTTCTACGAGGCGACCCTCTCCGGTGGCGACCACGTTGAGGTCGACCTGGGCCGACGAGTCTTCGGGGTAATCCAGATCCAAGAGAGGCTCGCCGTCGACGATTCCCACGCTCACGGCGGCAACCATCTCACGCATAGGATTGCGTTCGATCAGTCCCTCCTTCATGAGCCCATCGAGCGCACTCCAGAGGGCGACGGACGCGCCGGTAATTGACGCGGTACGCGTACCTCCGTCGGCCTGAAGCACATCGCAATCGACGATAATCGTGCGAGGCCCCAGAGCCTTCAGGTCCACGACCGAACGCAATGAGCGACCGATGAGACGCTGGATTTCCTGGGTGCGCCCTCCGAGCTTGGATCGTTCTCGGCGGGACCGCGTGTGCGTAGCCCTTGGAAGCATGCTGTATTCGGCAGTCACCCACCCGGCCTGACTACGTTCTCGCCACGGAGGTAGCCCTTCGTCGACGCTGGCGGCGCAGAGGACGCGCGTTCGTCCGGTGGATATCAGACACGATCCCTCAGCGTACGGCGCTGAATCCAGCGATATGTCCAGCTTTCGCAGCTCGTTCGCCGCGCGACCATCGAGTCGGTCCGTCACGAATCCTCCTTGAGGCGCTCAAAGAGCGCGGATGTCGAATAGTTTCCTACAAAGGGCACTACCGTGACCGTGCCGCCCGCCGCTTCCACCACCTGGCGACCGACGATCTCAGCGACCGTGTAGTCACCACCCTTTACCATCACGTCCGGGAGCAGTTGCGCGAGGAATTCCAGGGGTGTGTCTTCGCCGAAGAGCGTCACCGCATCGATACTGGCGAGCCCGGCAAGGACCCGGGCCCGATCGCCTTCGCCCACCAGGGGTCGCCCGGACCCTTTCAGCCGGCGAACCGAGTCGTCCGTATTCAGGCCGACGACCAGAACATCACCTAGACTCTTGGCCTGCTCGAGGTATTCCACATGACCGAGGTGCAGGAGGTCGAAGCAACCGTTCGTGAATACGACACGTTCATTGCGGGGGCGACCGTAGCGGGCAACGACGTCCGCCCGGGAGAGAATTTTGTCTTTCAAGGCTGTCATGGCCTGCTCAGATCCCGTCCTGCTACCGCGCCGGGGTCTGATAGCGCGTCTTGTCCTGTGTCCGCGTCCTGGGCGTCGAACACGTCCTTCAGGATGTCCCCGGCGCCCCTCTCCCGGAGCAGTTGAGCCAAGCGCTCACCCAGCTCATCCGGTTCAGCGGCCAGGCCAGTCGCGTCGCCGCGCACCACCTGCGTTCCGTCTGCACTCGCGACCAATCCCCAGAGGCGTAGACCACGGTCGTACGGGACTCCCAATGCCCCGATCGGGACCTGGCATCCACCTCCCAGGCTCTGAAGGAGTGCCCGTTCGGCCAGGACAGCGGTGCGGGTGGGAGGATCGTTCAGCGCTTCGACCAACTTTCGTGTCTCGTCGTCGTCGGTTCGGGTGACGACCCCCAAGGCACCCTGCGCGGGGGCCGGCAACCACGCGGTCCGCTCAAACCATTCCACCACCCGATCCGCGAGACCGAGCCGCATCAGGCCCGCCCCCGCGAGGATGATGGCGTCGTACTGGCCGACGTCCACCTTGGCGAGCCTCGTGTCGACATTCCCGCGAATGTTGCGCGGCTCCACGTCCCGCCGGAACGCCTTGAGCAAGGCGGCGCGGCGTAGCGAGCTGGTCCCCACCACGGCTCCCGGTTCGAGAGAGGCCAGAGAGGTGCGTTCACCTTTGGGTCCGACCAGAACGTCTCGGGGATCGACCCGAGCCGGGGTAGCGGCGAGACAAAGCCCGTCGGGCAACTCGGTGGGAAGGTCCTTCAGCGAATGGACGGCCAGGTCCACCCTCCCATCGAGGAGAGCCTCGTCCAACTCCTGCGTGAAGAGCCCCTTACCACCGATTTCCGGAAGGGGTCGGTCGATCTGGACGTCACCCGTGGTGCGCATGATCTCGAGGGCGACTTGTGTGGATCCGTCGGCTTCGAGGGCGGCCTTGGTCGTGCGGCTCTGCGTAAGAGCCAGTAGGGAACCCCGAGTGCCCAGCGTTAGTGAAGCCATGAGACGGGTAAGAGAGGAATCCCGGAAACGTGCAGACGCCCCTACCCCAAGGGAGCCTCGAACCATCCCCAAAACACCACCATCAGCCCGGTCGCTATCACCAGGGTCAGGACCATCACCGGCGTGCCCTTCCTGAACCACATACCAGGAGTGATCACCAAGCTCGGATCGTTTTCCTGTCGCGCCAAGCGCTCGGAGATCGTGACGATGAAGACGTTGGCCGTCGAGCCGATATGGGTGCCGTTCCCACCGAGTCCCACGCCCATCGCAAGCCCCCACCACATCGGCGTCACGTTGATCCCCGCCGCCTCCATGCCGAGGATGATCGGGATCATCGCCGCGGTGAACGGAATGTTGTCGATCGCAGCTGACAGAACGGCGGAGACCCACATCAGCACGATCGTCGCTGTCAGTAGATCATTTTGGGCGAACGGCAGGATGAACTGACCTATGTAGACGAGGAACTTGCTATGCTCCACCCCGCCGACCACCATGAAAAGGCCGAGGAAGAAGATCAGCAGTGGGACCTCGACGTGCTCCATCGCGTTATCCATCAGCAGGTCCCGAGACACGAACACCAACACGGTCATGCCAAGCGCTGCGACGAACCACGGCTGCCAGTGCAAGGCATCGTGGAGAATGAAGCCGACGACCATCAAGCAGAGGACGATAATGGACGCCTTCCACAGCTTCGGGTCCTTGATCTCCCCCTTTCCATGGAAGCTAGCGGTATCGGCGGGTGTTTCGGCCAGCTCCTTCCGGAAGAGGAACTTGAGCAAAAAGATGACCGCGAGCCAACACACGGCGACCGGCGGGCCCATGCGGACCGCGAACGCGTTGAACGAAATGTCCGCCGCCGAACCGATCATGAGGTTAGGAGGATCGCCCACGAGCGTGCCGATGCCACCGGTATCGGAAAGCAGTGCTGCGGCCATGAGGTAAGGAATCGGATTCACCTTCAGCGCCTGCGCGATCAGGATGATCAGCGGCCCGAAGATCACGACGGTCGTAACGTTGTCGAGCAACAGCGAAAGTACCGTTACAGCGGTGCCGAGCAGCACCATCATCAGATAGAGCCGCCCCTTGCTGTAAGCAGCCAGCCTGTACGCCATCCAATCGAAGCCTCCGGTCGGGATCATGATCGAGACGATCGTCATCATCGCTGCGAGCAGGAAAATCACGTTCCAGTCCACGGCTTCGATGGCTTCGGCCGGTGTGTAGAAGCCGTAGAACTGGCCCACGATCACCATCCCGAGGGCGCCCGCTGCAGCGACTTTAGCCCGCTCCATCCCGTGCAGTTGCTCGGTGAAGATGGCGACAAAGGTCAGCACGAGAACGACGCCAGAGGCGATCATCGCGTTCGTTAGTACTAGCTGCTCCATCCCTATGGTCTCCAGAGGTTGAGTCGACAGGTGTGCTAAGGCTCAGGCGGCGGCGCAGTGCGTGATCTCCAGCCCGCTCGCCGCCCGAGGAATTGGGACCCGATAAACTTGAATCAGTGCCCCGAACTAAAAAAGCAAACTACCAGTTTGATTGGGCGCCGTCCACGATGCGTTGAACGAGCAGCTCAATGGCCTCGGCGCGACCCACTTCTTCGGTCTCGCTTTCCTCGAGATATTGCCCCTGGGTCGCCAGCCCGAGGTCGTCCCAAAGGATCACATTTTGGATGCGATCGATAAGCTCGACCTCGACCCGGATGCTCACCTGACGCTGAAGCACGTCGACTTGATCCCTTTGTTGGCCGGGTCGAAACAGGGGGGTCGTCAGGTCATACCGTACGATGCGCCCCTGAACAACGGCATCGGCAACGTCCTCCCCCGCGTTTGTGACCCCGAGGGCTCGAGGTAACTCGCGGAGCAACTGTTCGTGCAGTTCCTGTGTGAGTTCAAAGCGGTTGGTGTCGTTCTCGAACGGCAGGATCGCCACGGTTCGGATATGGTCCGGAAAACTCCCCGATCGGAAACCGTAGTTACACCCCGACATAGCCAACACAACGCAGAACGCAGACAGGCGCCCCACGCGACGCATGATCGAGCTAGCGATGAGGACTCCAGATATCGGTTGGATGGGACTCTACACTCTCTACGGACTCGACCGTGACTTTGAGTTCCCTGAACGATGCCAGATTGCGGTAGGTCGCCTCACTAGGCAACTCCCAACCCTCTTTACGCTCGAGAGTTACCTGATGCAACGCACTCCCGTCCCGGAAGAGCTCGACACCGACCAATCTTCCGTCGCGAATCCGATACTGGAGTTCATCTCCGTCGCCTAGCCGGTAGCGTAGACGCGTACCGTCGTTTCGCTCCTCCGCGAGGACCAGGGTCGCTCCCTCTCCCGGCCTGAACACACCGAGCGACGCCCAAAGCAGTGGGGGTGACGGGACAACCTGCAGCGCAGTGCCCAGGGGAGCTCGGAGGTCGTCGTCGACCAACGCGACGGCGAGCACGGACTGGCCGTTGTCTAAAAAAAGATCCAGGCGAGCCCTGTCGGGTGGCTCGAGACGAGCGACGCCCATGCCTCCAATTCGAAGATTCGGTTCGCGGATATTCCACGTGAAATTGAGGCGAGAGGCCGACGGAAACGGATTCCCTTCCGTAGCCGATGCAATCGCCTGAGTCACGTCTACTACGGGCGCCGGAGCCTCGGGGGCATGCCCCCCGCACGACGCCACCAGTGAGACGGTGGCGCCGCAAAACCAAAAGGATAAGCGATTCGCGATTCGTTGTGTCATGAGGGCGTGGCCCGCTGCTCCTTGGTTCGACCTGTACTCCAACGTACTTCCCCAGGCTTATACACTAGGATTAACTTCCGATCCCCATGGCAGAAAAACCCGTACACATAGTCAGCGACATCCACCTCGGAGCCGTCCCGAAAGAGACGGAGCACTCCTTTGTGCGGTGGTTGGAGAACGCGGGTCAAAACGCGTCTAGGCTGATCATCAATGGGGACCTCTTCGATTTTTGGTTCGAATACCGTTCAGCGATCCCGCGCGGCCACACGAGGGTGCTCGGCGCTCTAACGAGTCTTGTGGACGCAGGACTGCCCATCACCATGATGGGAGGCAACCACGATTGGTGGGGTGGATCATATCTGACGGACGAAGTCGGACTCACCTTCCTCCAGGACCCCGTCATGCTGAACCTGGCAGGACATCGGACCTTCCTGGCCCATGGGGACGGGCTCGGTCGTGGTGACCTGGGCTACCGCATGCTGCGCGGCGTAGTGCGAGGTCGATTCACGCGGTGGTGCTTCGCATGGCTGCATCCTGACATGGGTGCGGCGCTGGCGAAACGAATATCTCGGACCGAGCACCGCCAGAACAAGACCTCCAACGAGGAACACGCCCGATCCAAGGCCCTTCGGGCCTGGAGTCGCGTGAAGCTGACTGAAGAGCCCGACCTGGACCTGGTGGTTCTCGGGCACACCCATGTCCCGGTAATCGAGGAAATCGAGCCGCACCGTTTCTACGTCAACAGCGGCGACTGGGTGTACCACCGAAGCTATCTGGTGCTTCAAAACGGGGAGCCGCCGACCCTCACCGAGTGGCACGGCTAGAAGGGCAGAGAGAAAACCAACTCGACCCCCATTTCGGGCAGCGGGCGAATCGCCATCTCCAGCGGCTGCGGGAAGTCCGCCAGATGGGCGGCAACGAAAGCGTCGGCTCCGCCAAGGAACATGAAGAACAGTCCGACGGCCAGCCAATCCTCCTTCTGCTGCGATCGGATCTCCACGAGCTCGTCAGCGTTCAGTACCACTTCGTCCTCATCGACCAGGCGCTGGATCTCCAACGCTTCCGTCACGCCGCTGGCGATGACCCTGGCCTCGGCGTCCACTCTCCGTAGCGCAGCAATATCCTGGGCACTCCCGAGCGTCTTGGAGGTCTTCAAGATCATCCAAAGGTTGACCGACTCGACAGCGAAGTAGAATCCCCCGCGGTTGGGTGATCCGACTTTCGCCTGGCCCCATCCGGGAATCAACACGGACCGTAGGAAGGCTCCTCCGGCGCTGTGTCGCTGTGGGGCCCACGTCGAGTCGGGCGCTGGGACGTCCCGGATCGGCGGGTCGACGACGGCCTCCTGCGCCGCCGTAGCAATCGGGGTCGACGCTAGACTTATCGCAACAAGAGCGGCCAGGAAAAACGACGATGCCGCCGCCCCGAACCATGGTGGCGACACACGCTTCGGCCAACCCTCTGTGCCGCTCTGGATCCTCAATCGCACCCCTTGTCGCCCTCGGATGACCAATCTCACACTCGGAACAGGAACCGCACTAGCAGTGAAATCTACCTACCTAGATCAGGCGAACAACACTACAGCCTTGCCCTAGTACACCGGGCAAGGTCAGACTTCCCACCCCACCACACGCCTTGGCATGGTCTCAGCGGAAATTGTACCGAGAGCGGGCCTCGACGAATTGCCGTATCAGTTGGTTCACCTCTGTCTCGAGGTCGGCCTGATACACGCCGATCGGATAGACCGCGACCCCGACGGGCCCCGGCCTGGTTCCCTAAGAACCGCCGGAGCCCCTAGCGTCGCGGCACGCGCAACGTTGCATATGGCGGGAACGTGTGGGAATCGAACCCACCAACCGGGGTTTTAGCCCGGCGATCTGGTTTTGAAGACCAGTGGGGCCACCAGACCCCCTCCGCCCCCGGAATGTCCGGTCACACAACCATGAACCGGAGGCGGGGAATCTGTCGCAATCTCAGGCGTTCGGCTAGACACGTCAGGGCCAAGAGCGGGCGGCGACCCCCCCAGCTCACGTGATCCGTAGCTCCACGTTTTGCCCGGGAAAGACCAATTGCCGCGGTGTCGTGAGGCCTCGTTTACCCACCACGCGGACTCTCAACCGGACATCGTCCGATAGAGGCCAATGTCTGGTGAACGACTTCTCACTCTTGCCGCTTACGGTTCCGAGACGTCGCTCCCCAGCGCTGGATATCATCCAGACCATGGCCTGATTGCAGCCCTGATTGTTTACCTCGATGACAATCCGGGACTTGGCGGGGGCCGTGAACGGATCCTCGGTACCCCCAAGCTATCGCTAGGAGGAAAGCGCTCATGACGATCCTTGGGTCGGCGCACCGCCTCAAGCGATCCACGGTTACCCCCTACTTCGTTCAGCCTATCTTGGCGATTACGTCGATCTCCACATCGACAGCCTTTGGAAGGCCTGCCGCCTGGACAGTTGCCCTGGCCGGGCGGTGGTCGCCGAAATACTCCGCGTAGACAGCATTCATCTCGCTGAAATTGCCCATATCCGACAGGTAGCAGGTGGTCTTCACGACCTTGGATAGGGAGCTCCCAGCCGCTTCGAGTACTGCGACGAGACTCTTCATAACCCGATGGGTCTGGGCCGTGACGTCACCGACGATCAGTTCACCGGTAGCGGGATCGATAGGAATTTGTCCCGACAGGAAGACCCAGTCGTCCACCACCACCGCTTGCGAGTAGGGGCCGATCGCACCGGGGGCATCAGGCGTGCTGATCATCTTCAAGTCACTCATTAGATACCACTCCCCAACTAGTTGTCAGTACAGTTGTTACAAGAAACATTCAGGGCACATTATATCCACGTTGCTACCCCCTCAGCAAATCCTCGGCATGAGCGAGGATTTCAGCGGGGGTCACCGTTGCCACACCAGCCTTTGCGACCTCGAGGGCCGCCGCATGATTCGCGAGAACGGCTGCCTCTACAACCGTCGCACCGGCAGCCAGACTCACGGACAGCATAGCGGTGACCGTGTCTCCCGCCCCCGACACATCATAGACCGCCCGGGCGGTGGTGGGCAGGAGTACTGTTTCGGCCCCGGCGGAGTGAAGCGCCATCCCCTGCTCACCGAGCGTAAGCAGGAGGTGCTCGCACCCGAGGCGATCGCGGACCGCCTCCATCCACACGGCGTCTTCCGGGCGCAACGGCTCGCCCAGGGCGTCTTCTAGCTCCTTCGCATTGGGCTTGAAGACAGTCACCCCTTCATATTCAAAAAAGCGCTGGCGCTTGGGGTCGACGATGGACGGCACCTTCGCGTCGGCAGAGGCCTTCAACACCGAGCGCGTTACCGAAGGCACCAACACTCCCTTGTTGTAGTCCTCTAATGCAAAGGCGGAGCAGGCCTCGAAAGTGGCAGCCACCGCCTCCTTCACGTGTCCAGCCGTGGCCGGTCCAACGTCAGAGGCGAATTCTCGGTCCACGCGCACGATCTGTTGATGGCGGGCCATCACACGAGTCTTTACGGTCGTGGGCCGATCGGGGGTAGTCACCAAACCATCAAGGTCGACTCCCAGTCCCGCCAATGCGCCCTTAAGCTCCCGTCCCGCCTCATCTTCCCCGACACATCCGACCAGGGAACAACCCGCGCCGAAGGCGACGACGTTGGCGGCCACGTTGGCGGCTCCTCCTACGGCCGACGAATCTTCATCGACACGCACAACGGGGACCGGCGCCTCAGGCGATACACGACCCACACTGCCCGAGATATACCTATCGAGCATCAAATCGCCCACCACCAACACGCGGACGTCCTTGGCCTTGTCGAGCAGTTCGGCTATGCGGTCTACACTGAGTCGATTCAAGTCGCCTCCTCCGCAGAGGGTTCAGCGGTGGTGAACGGTTGGCGACCGCGAGCCTCCAAAGGCCAGCGTTCGAGACGGTCCCCCGTCAACACCAACAGTTCGTCCTGTAGGTTGACGGAGACGCAGACATGGTTGGGTAGCACCCTCACTCGGTCGCCGACGCTGGGCCTCCAATCAGTTCGGCTCAGATCGAGGACACCGTGCTCCTCCGAGATCCCTTTTACCACCACATCCGGGTGGTCGAGAAGAACGGCAAACCCTTCGTCGACACCTCTCCCCTCTTTGGACAGCGCCTTCGAACCAGAGTCGATCGCCGCTTGGCCCTCAATAGAAGTGCTGACCACCGTTGCGAGCACCGTATAGGCCATATCGGCCGCCTGTGCTACACCGACGCCAAGTCCTTCTCTATCGAAGAAAATGGCGGTCCCGCTGCGGATTTCCGTGAGTCCCGGGAGCTCGTGGCTACGCCAAAGCGTGGGCGTCGACCCACCACTCACTATCTCCGGCGAAAGCCCTTGGTCGCCGAGTGCTCCATAGAGTGCGCGGAGGTTCGACGCCAGAATCTCGAGTTCAGCGTCCTGCCCGTCCTGTGGGCCGCGGATATGGCCAGGATAAAACATGATTCCCGCATACTCGACGCCGTCGAAGTCTCGAACCAGGCCGCCCAAGTGTACAGCCTCTTCCCTCGTCTGGAGGCCGACACGGCGCATCCCGAGGTCTACCTCGACCAGAATCCGAACCGGCCTTCCGGCGCGCCGAGCCGCAGCTCCAATGGTCGATAGAGCAGCCTCGGAGTCCAACCCGACGGTGAGGCTCACGTGCTCCGGAATGGCCATCACCCGATCCAACTTCGAATCACCGATGACCGGATATGCGAGTAGTAGGTCGTCACAAACCGTGGACATGACCTCGGCTTCGCGAGGGGTCGCGACAGTAAGAGCTCGCACACCCGCCTCCATCTGCAAGCGGGCCATGCCAGTGCACTTGTGGGTCTTGATGTGCGGACGCCACGCGATGCCGTGTTCGCGGCAGTAGCCGACTGCTCGGGCGATATTGGCCCTGACCGTGGCAAGATCTACTACCCCTGCAGGAGTCTCTACCGCTTCCAGGGCGGGGTGAATCGTCATGGTTTTACCCTCCGGTCGGTCACTTGAGGGCACTCTCCAGCGCGGCGAGGAATTCTGGATCATCCTCCAGAATCGGTCCGAGACGGTTAAACACGATCATACCTTCGGCGTCCACAAGGAACGACGCGGGTAGCCCGATGGCGGCGAACACATCCGTCGAGACCATGTCCGGATCCAGAAGGATGTCGTAGGTGACTCCGTTGTCGGCCAAGAAGGCTTGAACGGCTTCCAATGACGCACGCGAGTCGACGGAGATCCCTGCGACGCGCAGACCGCGATCCTGGTACTCCTCGTAGACAGACTGTAAGTACGGGGTCTCGAAGCGACACGGCCCACACCACGTCGCCCACAGGTTGATCAGGACCGGCTGCCCTCGAAAGTCCGCCAGAGAAATTGACTCATCGCCATCGAGCATTACCGCCTCGAAGTCGGGGGCCGCGTCTCCGGCACGCGGAGGGCGAAGGTCCTCTGAAGCACCCACGCACGAGGCCGCGACCAGCAGGAGGGCCGGGACGACAGACCCATACGATGTGCTCATGGTAGTGTCTCTTTTGTCCTCGCCATCCGTATGTTGCTCGGGTCACCCGCTTCGGTCCAGGCAAAGACGATTCGACCCTCGGAATCCTGAACCATCCTTGGAAAGCCACTGTCGCGCCCGGAAGACGTCTGCGTCACAACGGTGGCGGGTCCGGCCTCACCGCTCGGAGAGACCCGGCGCACTCTTACTTCACCGGCATCCGGAGTGCGTTCGAGCCAGGAGACAAGCGCAGATCCATCCCTGAGAAGTACAACGTCTACGCGACCTAATGGGTTCCCATCGTCGATCAGAACGGGCGCGCCGAAACTGGCCCCGGCGTCGCTCGAGAATGCCAACTGGACCTTGGGCTCGTCCTCTGACCCCGTAAACCACGCCACTGCGGCGACCTCGTCTCGTGCCGCAACGGCCGGGCCATTCACGGGACAGGCGGGGATGAGCCACTCGTCGGCGTGGACCGGTACCCCTGGCGTCCAGCGGTCCCCGACAAGGCGCGTCACGTAGATATCGCGAATTTCGTCATCCGTACGGTCTCTATAGACGACGATCGGTCCGGAAGACGTTACGGCGGCGGCGGTTTGACAGCAGTCGCAGATCCGTCCGTCCAGCAACGCCTCGGGGCCTTTCGTGCCATCAGCGGCGATGGAACGGTAGCGGAGAGTCATGGCCCCCCTCGGGCCCTCGCTCTCTGGCTTCTTGGCGGTCTCGCGTCCGTCGAGCCAGACCATTCCCGTCGCCCCATCCGCCAACGAGAACATCGATACGAAGCCGTGCTCTGTCGCGGTCTCCTGTTCATGCGGCGTCCACGGTTCGGACCAGGTCCGTCCGGCGTCCGAAGATTTGGCGACTCGGATTCCGTAGTCGTAGCGCCCTCGAGTACCTCTCACCAGCCAATGAGCCATCAGGTCATTGTCGCCAACGGGCCAAACGGCTGCAAAATCTGCCCAGTTGACGAAGAATTTGGCGTCGTCCCTGGAATGGGCCACATCCCGGGCGGCCGTCCAACGGTCATCCTCGAACGTGGCGGTCTTAACGAACCACTGGTCCGTCTCGTCAGATTCCTGCCAACTCAGAACGACTCTGTCACCCTGGGTGGACAGGGCGGGCCAAATGCCGCCCTCAGTGGGTGGCGGAGTTAGCTCGTTCAGCTCACCGAGTCCCGTTATGACTCGGTCGGTTGGCGTACAGGCGCAAACAACGACAGAAAGTGCGAGAAGCCTGGAACGAAAGGATTTCATGAGTACCCCGTAGGAGTTTCCAATGGGGGAGGACCACACCCTGGGCAGGAATCTTGCACGGGGAGTGGAATGCAGTAAAGGGGTTAGCCTGGAACCGGGCAGCGCGCTCCAAGCGTTGGACGGTAGTACGTGATCGCAAATTGTTGCAGTAAGCAGGAAGCAGTACGTTGTCGCTGGTTTGATTTGGTCCGTCACTACTTGAGGTGCACATGAAGTTCTCCAACCGAGTTCGGGCTGTAGGGTCGAGAACACGTCTGATCGTTGCCTTGGCGGCATGGACCGTGGTCCTGTCCCTGCCCCTCCCCGCTTCGGCGCAATATTTCGGACGGAACAAGGTCCAGTACGAGACCTTTGATTTCAAGATTCTCCAGACCCCACACTTCGACATCCACTTCTATCCTGAAGAGGGATCTGCCGTCGAAGATGCGGTGCGGATGAGCGAGCGCTGGTATGAGCGCCTCGCTCGGATGTTCCAGCACGAATTCGAAAAGCGGAAGCCGATCATTCTTTACGCGGACCACGCTGACTTCCAACAGACGAATACGCTCAGAGGGACCCTGAGCGAGGGCACAGGCGGCGTCACGGAGTCACTCAAGAATCGCGTCATCATGCCCCTCACGGGTTCCTATGCGGACACGGACCACGTCCTGGGGCACGAGTTGGTTCACGCGTTTCAATACAACATCGCCGAGGGCCGTTCTGGAGCCGGCATCCAGGGGTTGTCACTCCTACCGCTCTGGCTTGTCGAGGGAATGGCGGAGTACCTCTCCGTCGGTCGTGACGACCCCCTCACCGCCATGTGGCTGCGAGATGCGATTCAGCGTGAAGACCTGCCGACCATTTCGCAGATGACGACTGAGAGTCGCTTCTTCCCGTATCGTTTTGGCCAGGCTCTTTGGGCCTATATCGGTGGAACGTACGGGGATGAGAGGGTCGTCGACCTCTACAGGCGTTCCCTGACGGTGGGTTGGGAGCCAGCGTTAGAGCAGGTATTGGGCACCTCGTCGGACAGTCTGTCGGTCGAATGGCGCGAGGCGGTCGAGAACGAGTACTTACCGCTCATGGGTGGCAGGCAGGCACCGGGCGAAGCCGGCGCACTCCTCCTCGCTCCGGCTACGGGCTCCGGCAAGACGAACGTCTCCCCGTCAGTGAGTCCCGACGGACGACGCGTCGCGTTCCTTTCCGAGAAGGACCTCTTCGGGATCGATCTATTCGTCGCCGATGCCCGCACCGGTGAGATCGAGCGTAAGCTGGTCAGCGCGAACGCAGATCCACACTTCGACGCCCTACGCTTCATCGACTCGGCCGGAGACTGGTCCCCCGACGGGGAGCAGTTCGTCTTCACAGTATTCGCCCAGGGCGACAATGAACTCGCCATCGTCAACGTCAACAACGGCGAGATCGAGCGGAACATTGATCTGGATGATATTGGGGCCATCTCCAGCCCAGCGTGGTCCCCGGACGGTCAATACATCGCCTTCTCCGGCCTCGTGGGTGGAATCAGTGACATCTATCGGTTGGACCTCAAGACCGGCGCAGTCATACAGCTCACCGATGACAAGTTCGCCGACTTCCAGCCGACTTGGGCACCCGATGGATCCTCGATCGCCTTCGTAACCGACCGCAGTGACGTCACCAGCTTCGAAGACATGCGGTACGCCAGGCCTCAGTTGGCTTTCGTGGATGTGAATACACGTGTTGTCGAGAGGCTCGAGCTGTTCGGTAATGTGCGGCACATGAACCCGCAGTATTCGCCCGACGGCCGGAGTCTCTACTTCGTCTCAGACCAGGACGGGTTCAGCGACATCTATCAGTACCAGTTCGACACTTCTGATATTCGCCGGATCACGAGCCTGACCACGGGGGTCAGTGGCATCACAGGCATGTCGCCGACCCTGTCCGTGGCTCGCGAGGCAGGAACGATCCTGTTCTCGGTCTTCGATGCCTTCGAATACCACGTGTACAGCCTGCAGGCTGGCGAGGCCGACTCCGGTGGCCAGATTGTCACGGCCTCCGCCGAGCGGCAGCCCGGACGCCTCCTGCCGCCGGGCCTGCCAACCCGTTCGAGTCGTGTGGCGAGCTATCTCTCCGACAAGGAGACGGGCCTGGAGCCCATCGGCGTGTACCTCGCCGAGAACGCCGTCGACTACGATTCGTCGCTCATGCTGGACTTCGTCGGTCAACCGGCGCTCGGAGTGGGGACAGACAGGTTCGGAAACTACGTGGGTGGAGGTGCCTCTGCGTTCTTCAGTGACATGCTGGGGAACCGAACACTGGGGCTGTCGATCCAGGCCAACGGGACCGTCAAGGACATTGGCGGGCAGGCCTTTTACATGAACCAGGAGAGGCGTCTGAATTGGGGTGCCTCAGCGGGGAGGATCTCTTACATCCAGGGCTTCCAAACCTTCGGGACCGATGGCCTCGGGCGGCCGTATATCGGCCTGATGCGTAACCGAATTTTCCTGACTCAGACCAGTCTGATGCTCGCCTACCCGTTCTCGACGACGCGCCGGGTCGAGGGCAACATCGGAGTGCAGCGCTGGTCTTTCGATCTCGAAGAAGATCGCTACTTCTTGGGCCAGTTCGGTGAAGTGGGAGCATCACAGAGGATCTCGCTCCCTTCCCGTGAGCCGATCAACCTAGCTTCGGCTTCGATTGCTCTGGTTGGTGACAATTCGCTCACCGGCTTCACGTCACCGATCGATGGGGGCCGCTTCCGACTCGAGGCGAGTCAGACTCTAGGGACACTGAACTACACCAGTGTTGTCGCCGACTTCCGGCGCTACCTGAGTCCCTCCCGAAACATCACCTTTGCGGCCCGGGGACTCCACTTCGGACGCTACGGCAACAGCCTCGATCCGAATCGGAGCACGGCTGCGATTCAGCCGTACTTCTTGGGTTGGGAGACGTTCGTCCGTGGATACGCCTACGAGAGCTTCAAGCCAGAAGAATGTGCGATCACATCGTTCGAGCCGGGCGCGGTTGCCGGCACATGCGCTGGATTCGATCGGCTCTTCGGACACAGGCTCGTGGTCGCCAACTTGGAAATGCGGGTCCCGCTTCTCGGCACGCCACAATTCGGCTTGATCAACTTCCCGTTCGTCCCCACCGAGATAGTGCTGTTCGCTGACGCAGGTGTGGCGTGGAACGAGCTGTCCGAAGTTGACTTCGACTTTCAGCGGTCCGGCGGCAAGAGGGTTCCGGTGTTCTCGGTTGGCGCGAGTGCCCGAATTAACATCTTCGGCTTCCTGATCTTGGAGTCGTATTACGCGCTACCATTCCAGAGGCCCGACAAGGGAGCCCACTGGGGCTTCGTGCTCTCGCCCGGATGGTAAAGCCGAGAAGGAAACGGCTAGGAACAAATCGGGGACCGCCCTGCTAGAAAATCGACAGGTTGATATAACGCCCCGGGTTGGCCCGCAGGTCGTCCATGAGCAGGCGCACACTCTCCACGGCCGCACTCAGGTTTACATAGAGTGAGTCGTTGACAGAAAGCTGCCCGAGTGTACCCTCGCCACGCTCCATTCGGCCCAACACCGTTTCGAGCGAAGCCGCCGCCCGATCGAAGCGTACCGACGTCGCGCCTAGGCTCCCCATCAAGGAATCGGCCTGCGCAACGGTGCTCGCGATGTCGTCCCGTAGCTCCGGCCCGGTGGCATCGGCCAATCCATCCGCCGCCCGGCTCAAAGACCCGATCAGGTCCTTGATCTCGTCGCTCTGAGATCCCATGACGTCCGCCATCTCGCCCAGAAGAACCTGCAAGTCCTTTGCACTCCCCCCGACCGAAGCGATCATGGAATCCGACAGGAGGGTGGTCATCTGATCCAGGAACAGTTCACCCTTTTCGCCCAACGAATCCGTGTCGTCTAGGAGCCCCTTCATGGCCGTTCCAGGCAGCAGGGTCCCTGCTGGGACTGCGCCGGGACCTAGGCCAGGCACCACCATGACGGTCTTCGGCGACATGAGGCCCGGACTCACGAGCTGCGTGACGGACCCGACAGGTATCTGCCACTGTCCCTCGACCTCGAGGACGACCAGGACATCTCCGGCGTCTCGCGCCAGATCGAAATCGTGAACTCGGCCGATGTTCACGCCGCGCATCTGGACCGGGTCACCCTTCCGAAGCCCCATTACGTTCTCGACACTCGTGGTGACCTTGTAGCGACCCCGAAACGTCGCTGGATCGGTCAGCATGTAGAGCAGGATGGTTGTAGCCATGATCCCCATGAGAACGAACAACCCGATCCGTACGTCTCGCCTACCAGCCTGCTGAGGGACAGCCTGCTCGATCTCCTGGTCCGTCGGGCCTTGGTCGTTCTGTATGGCCAATGGATGCTCCCGTATGTCCGTTGTTAGCGTCCAGCTAGCGGCGCTTCGCTGCTGCTGGCTCTAGTTGACTTCCAACGCGTTGTCTAGGGCCGCCGTCGCGGCAGCCCGATCGCTAAACGCCTTCACCACCGGATCATCGCTCACTTTGAAGGTGTCGGGCGTGCCACAGAAGCGGAGCCTCCCGCCTTCGAGCATCGCAACACGGTCACACATATCGAGACCACCTTCGACATCGTGTGTGACCAAAAGCGAAGTGGTGTGCAATTCGTCCGAGAGACGCGTGATCAACCTCTCGATTGCGGCTGTATTCACGGGATCAAGTCCGGTCGTAGGCTCGTCCCACAACAAAATCTCGGGGCGTCCGGCAATCGCCCGGGCGATCCCAACCCGCTTCTTCATTCCGCCCGAAAGCTCTGCGGGCAGTTTACTCAGGACCTGCCCCGGATCGAGGTTCACAAGTTCGAGCGACTCCCAGGCACGACGCCTCACATCCGCCTTGCTCATCCCTCGGAGCGACTCTTCGGAAATCCCCATTTCGATGTTCTCGAAGACCGACAACGAATCGAACAAGGCCGCATACTGAAATACGTAACCCACCTTTTCTCGGATGCGTTCCAGTGACTTCCGGTCGCCAAAATACACCGATTCACCTGCCACCCGGACATCTCCCCGATCGGGTATCACCAGAGCCATCGTCGTCTTGAGAAGTACACTCTTTCCGGTTCCCGACGGACCGAACAGCGCGAACATCTCACCCCTCGCGACGGAGAGGCTGACACCGGCAAGGACAGGTGCGTCGAACGACTTGAAAACATTCAAGTATTCGATCGCCGGTCCCGATCCATCGCCCGGAGGTGGCATGCCCTCTCCTACTGGAGGAAAAGTGGAGGAAACATGGCGTCGATGATCAGAATCGTCAGCGTCATGAACACGACCGCCTGGGTGGTGGTCCGCCCCACCCCTTCAGCCCCACCTGATGTCCGTAGACCCATATGAATCGCGATGATCGGGATCGCCACTCCGAACATAAAGGCCTTCAGGAGCGAGTAGAACAGGTCATAGGAGTGCCAAAAAAGTCGGGCGCCGTAGAAGAACGTCTCCGTGCCCAAGCCGAGCGTGAACTGTGCAGAGGCCATTCCGGTCAGGATGCCGACGATATTAGCCATCGCCACCAGAATCGGCATGGAAATCATGAGAGCCAACACTCGGGGTGCGGCGAGAATTTCGACCGGATCCCTGCCCACCGAATAAAGCGCATCGATCTGCTCGGAGACCTTCATCGTGCCCAACTCGGCGGTGATCCGTGCACCCACCCGCCCGATCATGACGATCGCAGTGAGCACCGGCCCCATCTCTAGGATGACACTCTCCACGACCACGGAACCCATTACGTAGAGTGGCAGATTGCTCTGCATCTGGTACCCGCCCTGCTGGCTGGTCACGATTCCGATCAGCCCGGCAGCGACCATTACGATCGGGACACTCTGGATGCCCACGATGTAGATCTGACGGAGCACGTCGCGGCTCGCCACCCGGAATCGCGCGACAGCGACGCCCATACTCCAGACCAGCATTCCTAGCTGTCCCGCGTGCTCGGCAACCAATCTGAAGGTACGACCGATGCTCTCCACCACGCCGATCAATACATCGAACGTACGAGAACCTAGAGAGAATTCGCAGCTCACGGAACTCCGAAATGTCAGGGTAAGAGGCAACCTTCGGCCAAGAACTGGGCGCAAAAGCTTCGGTTATTTTCGGTTGAAAATCAAGGTGTTGGGCGGTTTGGCGCTCGCGAGCGGAGATGGACGGCGTTACCGTGCCGGACCGACTTCATTTCGATCCAGGAAGACCATGATTCGTGTCCCGCTGACGGTTCGTCTATTCGCGGCCCTGACCCTGACGTTCGTGTGGTTCGCCCCGCAGCTGGAATCACAGTCCGTGGATGCTGCCCAAGAAATCCAGGCGATTTTCGCCGACCCGGCGGTACAGGACGCACTCCAACGCGTCGAAGCCGAAGACGACGAAACCATGCGCACTTTGGTGACCCTCACCGAAATACCCGCTCCCCCCTTCGCCGAACAAGCGCGCGCAACAGCCTTTCGCGACATGCTTGTGGAGGCTGGCGTGGACTCCGCCTACATCGACGATGTGGGAAACGTCATCGCCCTGAGGCGAGGGACCGGCAGTTCGTCGGGGGCCGTGGCCATCGCAGGCCATCTCGACACCGTATTTCCCGAGGGGACGGACGTGACGATCCGTATGAGGGGGGACACGCTCTACGCTCCGGGTGTCGGTGACGACACGCGGGGGCTGACGACGGTCTTGGCCATCCTGCGTGCCATGAACGCCGCCGACGTCAGGACCGAGGCCGACATTTTGTTCGTCGGCACCGTGGGTGAAGAGGGGCTGGGTGACCTCCGCGGAATGAAGCACCTGTTCAGAAACGGTGGTCCGTCTATCGCGAGTTTCATATCGGTGGACGGTGTCAGCGACACCGGCGTAACCCACCAAGGGTTGGGATCGCATCGCTACCGAGTCACGTTTACCGGCCCGGGCGGTCACTCATGGGGCGTGTTCGGTCAACTCAACCCGGCACACGTAATGGGAAGAGCGATCCACTACTTCGATCTGGTGGCCGACGCGTATACCAGGAGCGCCCCCAAGACCAGCTATAACGTTGGAGTCATCGGCGGTGGCACGTCCGTGAACTCCATTCCGTTCGAGGTCTCCATGCAAGTGGACATGCGCTCGCTGAGCCAGGAACGCCTCGTGGCCATCGACTCGCTGTTCCATCGGGCTATTCACCGTGCAGTGTCGGAGATGAACGAGAGTCGTCGGTCCGATACGGGCGTCGAGGTGGAGATCGACATGATCGGTGATCGCCCCTCGGGCGAGGTGCCGGTAGACGCGGAGATAGTTCAGCGCGCGATAGCTGCCACAGAACTCTTCGGCCTGGTTCCCAGCCTGGGTCGTTCGTCCACAGACTCCAACATCCCCATCGCGATGGGAGTTCCCGCCATCACCATCGGAGGGGGGGGGGCCGGGGGGGCCGGGCACTCCCCGGGCGAGTGGTTTATCAATCGGAACGGACCCCGGGGCATCCAACGTGCGTTACTCATATTGGTGGCACAGGCAGGAATGGCCCCGATCAGTTAGCTTTTCGCCGCCGACACAGGAGAGCGACATGAGGACGATTCGACGCATAGGACCGACCGCCCCGATGGTTATGGCACTGGCTACTGTGACCGTGTGGGGCTGTACGGCTGCCGAAGAGGCTCCTGAATCGTCAGGCAGGGCCTCCACGGTCCCGGCGCAAGTCGATACCCTTCCGTCAGCGGTTTGGGGTCGAGCGGATCCTCCGTCTGGCCAGAACGTAGCGTACTACGCCGGGGATGAAGCCGCGGTCGGGTACCTTGCCGTACCCGATGGCGAAGGCCCCTTCCCGGCCCTGATTCTGATTCACGAATGGAACGGCCTGGTCGACCGCATAAGGCAGGTTGCTGACGCCATGGCCGCCGAAGGGTACGTCGCTCTGGCTGTTGACCTGTATTCTGGTCGTGTGGGCACAAACCGGGACGAAAACATTGCGCTCATGCAGGAAACGCAGGGCAATACCGAGCAGACCATCGCCAATCTCGACGCTGCCGCCCGTTTTTTGAGATCCAGGAACGATGTTACCGGCAAGGTAGCCTCTATGGGTTGGTGTTTTGGAGGAGGGATCGCGCTTAGCTACGCCCTCGGCGGCAAGGACCACGAGGGTACGGCGATCTTCTATGGGAGCCTGGTCACAGACCCGGAGGTCCTTGGATCCATACAACACGAAGTTTATGGGACCTTCGCCGAGATGGACGGTGGAATCCCGCCGGAAGAGGTCGAAGAATTCGTTGCTGCCCTGCAATCGTCGGGCATTGAGAACGACGTGCATGTTTACGACGCTGTGGATCACGGATTCTGGCTTCGGGTTGAAGAAAACGCCGACTTGAGGGAAGCGCCGGCACTGGACGCGTGGCGTCGCCTGCAGGCCTATCTAGGGCGAACCTTGAGTCAGTGAGGCTGCTCGGCATCCTCCTGGCCGCGCTTGTCAGCACAGCGTGTATCGAGCAGGCCGATGTGTCCTTCTTCGTTCTCGTAAAGTCCTCGAACTATGCCCAGGACAGCGCGGGTGAGCTCACACTGCTCAACTACCACTTCTTTTCAGAAATCTTCCTGCTCTCCGAGGGGGCGCTCGAGTCGGGCACGCTTGCTTTGCAGGACTCCGGTGATCCGCCCTTAGAGTTCGAAGATCGGGGTGATAATTTTTACCTCGAAATGGGCCACTACGACACACAACAAGACGTCGACAGGGCACATCCGAACGGGACCTACCTGTTCAGTCTCACCGCGCCGTCGGTGCAGTTACGGAACGCACCACTCGATCTCGCGGGCCCCGCGGGGCAAACGGACATCCCTGCTCCCATCACCATCTCGCTGGAACAGTCCGGTCAGTCCGTTTCTCCGCTGGAGATCGACGCCGATCAGGACCTGGTAGTCAGCTGGAGCGACTACTCGAACGGCCAGGCCGACCCTCGCGGTATCGTGGACGACATGATTTTCGTGGTTGTGGCAGACTGCCACGGCGAGCGCCTATTCCACACGGGCCTCCCCTTCCAGGGGCCCTATACCACGTATCGCACCAACGAAATTACCGTCGAGGCCGAACGCCTCAACGCGGGCCAGCCTTACTCGGCGTTTGTGGAATTCCCCCACGTTGTGGACAGTAGGGTGATAAGCGGGGTTCCTGGCTTCACTTCCTACGCGACCGCCACATACCTCGACTTGCACACCGCAGGGCCGCTCGCCGATATGGGGTGTCCAGACGCGCCACCCCCGATGGACACTGGGCAGACCGATCGCATGGAGCCAGTGCGAATCCCGTAAAAACGGGTTCTCAGTTCCTTCGGGCCGTGCCCGGCTCGTCCGCACGGCGCAACGGAAGTGCAGGCACCGAGTCTCCAGGAGCCACTAGCCAATCCTCGAAGCGCTGATACCGCTGCAGGTACTCGCCACCCGGAATCTCTCTCCAAACGATTGCCTCGCTGGGGAGTAGATAGGCCTGTAGGCTACCGGAAAGCGGAGGCGTAAACACTGCTCGGCCACCCGCGTGCTCAACTGGATCAGGGGTCGCGAAGAGCCACTCGACGGACTGGAACGTGGTGTCTCTCGCCAAGGCGATCGTACCCTTGATGCTCGGCTTGTTGTCCTTCTTGGGGCAGTACCTGAGAGTCCATCCCTCAGGGCCCTCATGCTCCAACACCATCCGATGCCGCTCGCCGAAGAGGTCATCAACGAAATGGGGCGCAAAGTCAGCGTCCAGCGGAGCGTATACCCAGGAGTCATACGGGCGGGCTCCATCGGTTCGCCGGATCTTGAACGCGTAGCCGTCCCGTTCGATGCGGCGGCTCCAACTGAACCGTAGAAGCGAAGACGACCCTCGTTGGCTCAAGGCGAGTGCCGGCAGGTCCAAGGGTCCGAGTTTGGACAACGGCACTATCGTGTCCGCTTCCGACAAATAGGTTGCGACGCCCAAAGTATCCATGAGGCCGTGGTAACGGAGTCGAGCGAGCTGCCACAGCTCCCGTGCTGACCTGTCGTCACGGCCTTGCTCACAGGTGGCGCCCTCTGCCGTCACAACGAGCCCTTCGAGTACCAGCGGTTGTTCGGCAAGCTCGACCGTGTACTCGTCGACCCCCTCGGCGACAGTGATCTCCCGGGTTTGGAAGCCGATCCCTCCTACCTGCAACGTAACGGCCTGAAAAGCGATGCTCTCGGGAAAAAAGAAGCGGCCATTGGCGTCGGTCAGGCGCGCTGCTACCCGTCTAGTCGCGGTCCACATTTCGATCGCGACTCCCTCCAGCGGCCTTCCATCGCTGGACCTTACGATTCCCGAAATCTGCGCCGAAACTCCACCCGCCCAAACCCCCGAAACCACGAGGGCAAGCAGGAGGGTTCTCCCGATATTCGAACTCACATGACTCTCCGGTCCAGCGGCGACCAGTGCTATCTCGTCAAGCACTCGGCCTATCTATCTTTTAACGACCTACGAGCGACAGGTTCCTCTCTGGCCCCAGAAGGGTCAGAGAATCGGACCCTCCTGAGCCGAGCCGTAGAAAATTCCGTTGAACAGTAGCGGGAACGCAGCGTGAGACTGTGCTCGGAACGTGATCTTGGGCGAAAAGAGGAAGAGCTTCCCCTTCCCCAGCGGCGCTTCAATCAGGGCCGTACCACCTTGCATGCGCTCCTGACCCCACGCCCATCCACTCCTCAACGGTCGCTCGGTGTCGAACCAACCGATCTGCTTGACCCCCTGGGCTTCAGCGCCCGCCTCGAGATCGAAGAGGGGGCTGTGGCTGATCATTACGTCGAGGCGTTCACCGAGGCCGTGCGTGAGCGGGCTGACGTGTTCGAGTTTGAGTGAGTGCACCGAGCCGGGAGTGTAGTACTGTTCTCGGGTCAACGGCCTTCCGTTCTCGACCAAGTGGTTCCTCATGGGCAGCCCGGCGTAATACCCCAACGCCGAAGAGCTTCCCACCGCAATCACGGTCCCACCGGCACGCGCGAATTCGAGAATCTCCGGAACCGTCCCGTCGACTGTGACCGACCCGAGGCGCCCACGAAGACTCTCGGGGATCGTACTGGGGTCCGGAGGAGCGCTCTGGAACCCTCCTCGTCCGCCATCGGGCGGAGGAATGGCACCGTCCTCAAAGACCAACACGTCGAAGCGATCACGAAGATTTCCTTCGGCGAGATCGGTGGGATACACGACCTCGAAGTCGAAGCCGAAGTCTTCCATGATCATGCGGGTCCAGCCCGAGGGCATCGAGCCTCCGTATCGATCCCACAGGCCCACCCTCGGTCGGCGCATCTTGAGCGTCCCACCCAGCGGGGCACCAATAGCCTGAAAGTCGACTCCGGTCTCTGCGGCGAGGGCCTGCAGCGCTTCTTCACCTACCTGGTTGCTGGGTACGTAGAACGCTCCGTCGGGGAGATCGGTACCGGCGGGCCCCTTGAGGAGCCAGTAAACGTCACTACCTTGTGCGAGAAGGCGGTTCAAGATCAGGAACGAATTGTTGTTCCGATGGTCGAACGCGTATCCCGCCGCCGAGGCCGACGCCATCACCTCTCCAGCAGGAATCACCGCGAGCTCTTCGATCAACTGAAAAGGTCCGTCGAACCCGTCCAGAATCCGGTCGAACTCGATTCCCATTTGATAGGCCAGCGTCCACCCGGCGTTGTCGTACGGAGGCGTCGGAGGTCCACCCGGATAAGCGAAGTCGTTCGGGTGCTGTTGTGGCTCGAACATGTCCAGTACGTGCGGCCTGAACGCCTGGTCGGTCTTCACCACGTAGGATCCCGTCTGGTAGCGCGTACCTGCTGCCGTGAAGGACGCCGTCGCCTGGTGCACATCAACGCCGTTCTTCAACAAGGTGTTCACGAACTTGGTCGCGGTTGCGAAGTCGGCTTGATCCGAGGGCAGAATGAAACCACGAGCGTCGCGACCATTCTGTGGACGAAGCATGTCCTGATACTCTCGAACCGATCCGGTCCGTCCCTCTAGCAGTTCCTCGGCCGCCTCAACCTCGAAAGGATGCGTGGTCCAACTGTCTTGGCTGCCTCTTTCAATCGAGTTCATGCCCATCCGCCACAGACTGTAGAGCAGATGGTCGCGGTTCCTGGAAGCGTAGTCGAGGACCGCCCAGTTCGCGGTTTGCGAGTATTCGATCGACTGGCGGAAATGCCACGGACCCGGTTCAACCGGCAACGGGAGGTCACCGTGGGGCAGTTGCCGATCCGGTCGGAACCGGATTTCGATCGGCGTCGGGTTGCCGATCGTTTCCGTGAGGAGTCCGATCATGTTCTTGAAGTACGGAGTGGTGCGTAGACCTCCGTTCCACCACGTGGAGTAGTTGGCCCCGGAGCGCATCGTAGTGCCCCCCTTGCCTTCACGAACGAAGCGCCCGTGCATCGCGGCCCCCACACCGTCCAATCCGGTCAGGATCAGAGCGTCTAAATTGTGGTTCGGCGGATCCCGAAACGGAGGCGCAAACATCACGGTCCCGGAGGGGCCGGTCTGGTGGTGGTTGTATACGATTTGCGGATACCACTCGCGGTACATCACACGGTTCATGTTGGTGCTCTCGGAGAGAGCCGACATATAAAAATCCCGATTGTTGTCGTGACCCGCGTATTCGTTGTAGAGCTCGGGGACACCGCTCGTGCTACGTCTCATCGGGTCGTCCTCACGCATGTACCAGTCGGACACGAGTTCCATGCCGTCGGGATTCGCATGCACGGCTAGCAAGATGACATCATTGAGAATGCGCAGCGTCTCAGCGTCGGACTGGCTCACCATGCGGTAGACGAGTTCCATAAGCTGCTGGGCCCCGAGGACCTCGGTTGCGTGAAGCCCTCCGTCGATCCAAATGACCGCCTTCCCCTCCTCCGACAACGCCTGGGCCTCCGCTTCCGTAACTCCCTCGGCCTTGGCAAGCCGCTGCGATATTTCACGGTAGCGGTCGAGATTTGCGCGGTTTCCAGGCGCCGTGATGATCGCCATGATCTGCGGTCGCCCCTGAGACGTCAGCCCGATGTCGTGCACCGACATACGGTCGGATTCGCGGGCAAGCGTCTGCCAGTATTCATAAAAAGCGGTGTAATTGGGGAGCTCGTAGTCGGCTCCGACCTCATGCCCGAACTGCTGTTGGGGCGAGGTCACCGTTTGAGCGGCTATCGGAACCGCAAGCGCTCCAACGAGAAGGGCAACGAGCGGTATATACCGTTTATCTAAACGCATGTTCGTTCACCGGACGATGGGCAAGGACATTCAAGCTGCCTCATCTTCTTGATACCGTCGCTTTCAGTCAACGGGCCCCGGGAGCGCATCCACGGAGCGTGTCACCGGCGAGCGGTCAGCAACCTACCAGGTTTCCTCCCGAAGCTGAGCCGTATACAAGATGATTCGCTCCTTGATCGGCGCCTCTGTCAGCTGGGTCCAGCACTGTGCGTACAACTCGACCTGCCGGCGGCAAGAGGCCTGACGGATCGGAAACTCTGGATCTGTGCCGACGTCGGTCTTGTAGTCGGCAATGGTCCAGCCGTCGGCTTCGCGGAAGGCGAGATCGATGACACCCTCGACATATCGCTTAGCGTCAGCGCGTCCCGGATCTTCGGAGGACTCCAGCGCGGGGACTCGAGTGGAAAACGGGACTTCTACCAAGATTTCTTCGGCGCTGCGAGCACGTTTCCAGAGTTGGGAGCCATAAACTGAGTTCACCATGGCGACGAGTTCATCGACCTCGTGCGGTTCGCCGTACGCGTCGAGAGGTCGTTCGTTCTCTAGCAAGAGGCCTCGTCCTACGGCCCGCAGTTCGGCGTCCTCAAGTCCTCCAGCCGCTGCGGCCAAGGCACCGTGTACCACAGTGCCCCAACTGAATCCCCTGGAGCGTTTCTCGATCTCAGCCGGGCAAGCAGCCAGCTCGGCCGAGGCCGTGCTCGAGGACGCCGAGTTCGGGCCATTGGTCCGTCGCGAAGGCGCTGTCCATGGCCCGGTCTACCAAGGCTCTCTGGCCGAACTGGTCCAACGTCGCCAACCCGGCCGATGCCAGTTCAGCCCCCGCGATGCGAGCCGCCAACCTACCCGGCGTGGTCACCTCGAATCCCGCCCAGCCTCCCTCATGGAGCGCCAAGGCGCGGAGAAGTTCGGTGCCCTCGCCGAACGTCGACGAAACGAGGATTTTCCTGGAGAGCGGGTGGGCCTTGGCAACCCGACCGAGGGAACGGAGAAGCGTAGAGCGGAGGTTGGGTCGCTCAGTCACCGGCGTTCGGCGGTACGTCCTCAGCCCTCGCGAGACCTTCCCGTACGACCAGCGATTCCGGGATCGCACGGGATCGCAATGGTAAAGATGGACCCTTCATTCGTGAACTTGACGACGTTGAACCGGTATAATCCCGGCAGGTCCTCGCGGTCGGCCACTTCTAGATCGAGCGCCCGTTCTACATCTTCGACGGGGTGCGCTTGGAAGGTGTCCTTCTTGGCATCCACACTCATCAATCGACGAACATCCCCTAGCGTGGAAGCAAAACACAGTTTTGGTGAGCGTTTCCTTCCAAACAACCGAACCCTAGCCAAGAGTAGGGCAGCCCCGCAAGGCGCGCCAAGCCTATCCGCTCCGGGCAGACCCTTGTCTTTGAGACGGTCGTCCTTCAATACTGTGCGTGTATGACAACACTGCTGTGGGTCCTCGGGGTCTCCCTCTCTATCTCCTTCCTCTGTTCCGTCCTAGAGGCCGTACTTCTCTCGGTCTCCCACTCCTATGTCGAGTTGCTCCGCGAACAGGGGTCGAAGGCCGGAGACTACTTGAGTGTGATGCGGGAGAGGATCGACGAGCCGATCGCCGCGATCCTGACACTCAACACCATCGCCCACACGGCCGGGGCCACATTGGGAGGATCCATCGCAGCGCGCGTGTTCGGAGAGACATGGATTGGCGTGTTCACGGGCGTTCTGACGTTGATCATTCTTCTTTTCTCCGAGATCGTGCCCAAGACCATCGGAGCGACGTTCTGGCAGGAACTAGGAAGGCCATCTGCACACGTACTCCGGTGGATGGTGTTCCTCTTGAAGCCGATTCTTGTGCCGCTCAATCTCTTCAGCCAATTGCTGAGAGGCTCAAAAGGCTCCGCGACCAGCCGGGCCGAGCTGGAGGTGCTCGCGCAGATCGGGTTCAGCGAGGGCACCATCGACGAGGACGAATGGAAAGTGGTGACCAACGTCATTCGCCTCGACGAAGTGACGGTTGGAGAGGTGATGACTCCTCGAACCGATATGATCGCGGTGCCCGCCAGCGCGTCCGTGGAGGAGGCCATGGAGGTGATGCTGGATGAGGGACATCTCCGCGTACCCGTCTATGACGACTCCCTCGACAAGATCGAAGGACTACTCCTAGCGAGAGATCTCTGGCGTCACGCTCGGGAAGGCTTGGACGAATTCGCAGGAATCGTGCGACCGATCCAATTCGTGCCGACCACGAAGCTGGTTGAAGACCTAATCCCCGAGATGCGGACGCATCGGACCAAGATGGCCATCGTCGTGGACGAGTTCGGCGGTACCGCCGGTCTGGTAACCCTCGAAGATCTCATCGAGGAGATCATCGGAGAAATCCAAGATGAGCACGAGGCAGATGAGCCGCTCCACTTTCAGGAGTTGTCCGACGGCTATGTTCGCATCTGGGGGGGCGTGCCGGTCCGTGAAGTGAACGACCGCTTGGATGTCGACCTACCCGAAGATCCCTATGACACCCTGGGTGGGTTCGTATTCGGTGCACTCAACCGGGTCGGAAGTGTCGGGGATGTGGTCGAGTACGAGGGCGGCCGACTTCGCATCATCAAGATGCGAGGCCGGCGCGTCGAATTCGTCATGCTGGTACCAGACGACCCACCGCAGCCGACCTAGTCTCGGTCGGCGCCCTTCGCCAGTCCCTCTACGTGGATGGTCTGAGTCGGGTACGCAAACTCGATGCCCTCTTCGGCGAACCGCTTAAAGATCGCGATGTTGATAGCGTGATGTGTCGCACCATACGTGGCGAAATCCGGAACCTGCATGAAGTACACGGTTTCGATGTTCAGGGCCGAGTCTCCAAAGGTCATGAATAAACATCGATCGAATTCCGTGTGCTCGTGTTCCTCGATGATCTCCTGAATCAATCCTGGGATCCGCTCTAGCTGGTCTGCACTCGTATCGTAGGTCACCCCCAGAGTGAAGGCGCAGCGACGCTCGTTCCTACGTTGAAAGTTTTGGATGCGACTCCCGAGTAGGTCCGAATTCGAAAACACCAACTGCTCCCCCGTCAGCGACTTGACCCGGGTGGTCTTGAGTCCGACCTGCTCCACGGTGCCCGCCAGCGAGCCAACCTGGATGTAGTCACCTACCGTGAACGGTCGATCGAAAACGATGGAGAACGAAGCGAACAGATCCGAGAGCGTACCCTGCAGAGCTAAGCCAAGAGCTAGACCCCCGATTCCCAATCCAGCGATCATCGGCCCGATATCGATCCCCAAGTTGTCCAGAGCAAGCATTCCGAAGGTAGCCCAGACCACAAGGCGCATCAGGAAGCCCACTGATCCTAGGGCGGTAGTGATGGTCGGATCGGCCTCGAATTTCTTTTTGGCCCAACTCCCCAGGACGTAGTTGACGATCCCGTTCGCCCAAAAGGCGCCTTGAACGATGAACCCGAGGACCACGAGCCGGGACATCAGATCGTCTATCTCGGCGGGGAGTGTCAGACTGCGCGCGCCGGCATAGAAAGCCACCACTGCCACGAAGAGACCCTTCGTCTTCTCGAGTAATTCGGTGACCAGATCGTCTACATCGGTTTCGGTCTTCGCCGCCAGCGCCTTCATGCGGCCCAGCATCACACTCACCGCGATCCGAACCACAACCCATACAACGACCGCCGCGCCCAGCGCGATGATCCACTCGAGTGCAGTGTTGCCTAGGAACGGCTGGTTAAGGAAGTTTCCCATGAAATCTCCGACTCAGGCAGGATGTAGAACTCTAAAAACGGGGCCAACACCCAAGAAAACTGTCAGCCCTGGCGCACCGTAGCAACCGTCACGATGCGTGTCCTCGGCCTCTTGCGCGCCCTTTGCGCACGTAAAGGTTGACACGCATCAGAGCCATGTCTATCATCGCACGTGCACCACATAACATTGCCGTCGAGAGGGGCCCTATGAGGGCCCGCGACCCTCGGTTGGACTTACCCGACCAGGCCTTCGAGGAAGTGTCTCCTCCGGCTTGGTTTTCGCTTTTAGGGACATCAAGTCCCCTGCGCCTAATTCCCTTCCCCACCCAGCACCAGGAGGAGTTGTACCCATGAGCCTCGATGCCCTTCTGTACGACGTGGAAGCGTTTCGCGAAGAGATGGAGGACTACGTCGACGAACTGGATTCTCGAAACGGGTTGTCGCTGAATACGCCCGACGAGGTTCTCAAGTACGTCGAAGAATACGGAATCTCATCGATCCGCATCTGGTTTACGGACATGATCGGATTCCTCAAGTCGTTTTCGATCACACCCAAGGAGCTAAAGGGCGCCTTCGACGAAGGGATGGGCTTCGACGGATCGTCCATCGAGGGGTACAGACGCATCCAAGAGAGCGACATGATCGCGGTGCCGATCGCTTCCACAGCGCAGGCACTGCCCTTCCGGCCCGGAGGTTCTCGCTCGATTCGTATGTTCGCCGAGATCCGTAATCCGGACGGCAGCGCGTACGAGTCCGACCCGCGAGTCATTCTCTCGCAGAACCTCGAGCGGCTGGCCAATCATGGGTTTTCGCACATGAACATCGGTCCTGAGGCGGAGTTCTTCTACTTCAAGGACGAGACAGGCCCGACGCTCCTGGACAACGCCGGATACTTCGACATCAATCCGGTGGATGTCGGAGACGACATCCGTGAAGTGACCTGCTTCGCGCTCGAAGCCATGGGCGTGCCGGTCGAGTACCACCACTCCGAGGTCGGCCCTTCGCAGCACGAAATCGACATCCGCTATCAAGAGGCCCTGCGGATGGCCGACAACCTCCAGACGTACAAATACATCGTGAAGGAAGTCGCGCGGCGTTGTGGTGTGTTCGCCACGTTCATGCCCAAGCCGATCGCGAGTCAGAACGGCAGCGGAATGCATGTGCATCTGTCGATCTTCAAGGACGAAAAGACCAACGCGTTCTACGACAAGAACGATCCGCATCATCTCAGCGATACGGCAAGGCACTTCATCGCCGGTGTGCTGGATCACTCGCGAGACATGGCGCTGATTACCAATCAGATGCACAACTCGTACAAGCGTCTGGTCCCCGGATACGAGGCTCCGGTCTACATCGCCTGGGCCGAACGCAACCGGTCCGCTGCGGTACGGATTCCGCTCTACAAGCCGGGCAAGGAAGTAGCGACCCGCATGGAGCTCCGCTTCCCGGATCCGACGTGTAATCCCTACCTGGCCTTCAGCGTCATGCTGTCGGCAGGCTTACACGGACTCGAGAACAAGACGGCGATTCCGGAGCCGATGTCGATGGATCTCTACCAGCTCACGGCCATCGAGCGCGAAGAACTGGACATCACCGCCCTACCTCACGATCTGTACGAGGCGGTTAAGGTAGCGGAGCACAGTGACTTCCTGAAGACGGCGCTCGGAGCCGACGTACATCAGAAGCTCGTCGAAACAAAGCTGGGAGAGGCCGACAAGTTCAGGCTGCACGTTTCCGAAATGGACCTCAGGGAACACCTGAAGCTGTAGTTTTTTTCGAGAGCGGGCACCGGGGTTTCGCCCCGGTGCCCGCTTCTTGTTGACCTACACTCGTAGCTCCCGACAGCCGCGCAGTGATCTACATGGTCGACTCAGGCGTGGGCTGGGGAACCGGATCGGAATCACCGGAAGGTTCCTCGCCCGACGGAGCGCTGTCCGCGAGCGCCTCGGCCGCTAACCGTTCGTCTCGGTCTTCTCGCCAGAACGAGACCGCCAGCAACACGGCCCCGCACGAAATGGCCATGTCGGCGACGTTGAAGATGGGCCAAAGCATGACCCCGAGATCGATCGGCCCGAGAAAGTCGACCACTCCGCGATCCCAGCGGACTCGATCGTAAAGGTTTCCGAACGCACCGGAAATCACCAAGGACACGGATACGACCCGTAGCCAATCTCCTGACTCAGCTTGCTTCAAGAGCACAAGAAGCAGGACCAGCGCCAGCATGGTGATCGGAATGAAAAACCAACGCGGATCGTTTCCCAGCGAAAGTCCGAAAGCCGCTCCGCGATTAAACGCGAGCGTCAGCGGAACGCTGCCAAACAGAATCTCCATCCGTTGGCCGCCGTCCAAGGCCGAGAGAGCCCAGGACTTCGTGACCAGGTCAAGCACGATCACGATCGGACAGATGCTGAGTAACGCTACTAGTTTCTGTTTCACGAGCCTTCAATTTCAGTGAGATATTCCGCGCTGAAATCCCAGCGGAGGCCCCAGAATCTCGCGTTGGGCCCGATCACACGCCAGAGGGTGCATCGCACCCTCGCCGATGAGTCGGCCGGCATCCACGCGTGGCTCGATTTACAGCTCCACCCCGAGCGCATTGACGATGCGGCGCTCGAACCGCGGTTGTCTAACTCCCCACTCGCCACGACGAGTGTCCAGGGGCTCCTGGATCAATTCCCCGCAGTGCAGGTCCTCCAGCCTCTTCGAGAGCTCGCTCAAGGGGATTCCGTTTCTGGAACGCTACGGCGCGACCTCCGGCGAGAGCTACGGGAACGAATCCCTCAACGCATTCTCGCGGACATGACCGGTGTTCGGCTTATCCGAGCCGTGCACACTGAGCGGCAGCTGGAGGAGATGATGACGGCCTTTTGGTTCGATCACTTCAACGTATTCTGGGGCAAGGGTGCCACCCGCTGGTTGGTCTCCGATTACAAACGCACCGCCATTCGGCCTCATGTGTTCCAGAAATTCGAGGACATGGTGCTGGCTACGGCCCGACACCCGGCCATGCTGTTCTACCTCGACAATTTCCAGAGTGTATCCCCCGACAGCTCCCTCGAAGCCAGTGAGCGCCAGAGTGAAATGGCGCGCCGCATCGAGGGCATGCCCCGACGAGCCCGGGATCGTGCCCGAGAGCGCATGGCACAGGCGGAGCTGAGGGAGACGATGAGGAGGCAAGCGGGCCTTAACGAGAACTACACCCGAGAGTTGATGGAACTCCATACTCTGGGAGTGGACGGCGGGTACGCTCAAGAGGACGTGGTCGCAGTCGCTCGAATCCTTACTGGTTGGACCTTCCAGCAGCCCGGAAACCGAATGGAGATGGGCCAGGCCGTATTCGGGCTGCGCCCGAACCCGGGCGGGTTCGCCTCCCGCCGCGTCACTTGGGTGTAAGAAACCAAGAAGGCCCTGACCACCGAACCGGTGGCCAGAGCCTCTTGGATGGAGGCGGCGGGAGTCGAACCCGCGTCCGCGAATCGATCCTATAGAGCCTCTACGTGCGTAGCGTCACTCGTTGATTCGCCCGGGGCGGCGAGCGAGCAACCGGTCCCCAAGCTAGCTATCTAAAAATCTCATCCCTTACCAGGACAGCGCTGGTATGAGACCAGCCCGACTCATCGACGTCTCGTTGACCCGCCTCGGGCGGGCAGATCAGGAGACGAGCTACGAAACGTTAGTTAAGCAGCCAATGCCAGATCATTGTTGGCAATTATGGTTTTTCCAAGGGGTTTTACGAGGACCTAGGAACCTCGGCACGCTACTCTACATTCACCAAACGCGTCGAAGCCGTGACGCCCCCGGTTTCCTGAGACACTTCCCTACCCCTGGCTCGATCATCAAGGTCCAGGGGGAAGTACGACACACGCTATCGGGTGTGAATACAGTTGACCACCCGGATCCTACTCAGGCGGCCTCAGCACCTTCTAGGTGGTGCTCCAAGTAACCGTGTAGAAGCGTTTCAACCTGCTCGAGCGCCGTGACTTGAAACAGCTCCATCCGCAATGTCTTCCCTCCCGGAAGTCCCTTGGTATACCAACCCAAGTGCTTGCGGAAATCGATCAGAGTGCGGTCGGCGTCGTGACCAAACTGAATCCCGTTTCGGATGTGCTCCAGACAGATATTGAATCGCTCCTCTACATCCGGCTCTGCCGGGATCGGTAATCCGTCCAGCGCGGCCCGCGCCTCACGAAAAATCCACGGGTATCCATGCGATCCGCGAGCGATCATGACGCCGGCACAGTTGGTCTGCTCCTTCATGTGCCCTGCGTCTTCCCCCTCTTTGATGTCGCCGTTCCCTACCACGGGCACATCGAGGGCGACTACCAACGAGGCGATTTCGTCCCAGCGCGCCTCACCCGAGTACATATCAGTCCGGGTTCGTGGATGTAGGGTGACCATCCGAGACCCTGCATCCTGACACCGTAGGCCAATCGCCACAGGATCTCGCGACGGTTCGTCATAACCGCTCCGGATTTTGGTGGTGACGGGCAACTCGGTGTTGGCCACCACTGACTTGATGATGCGCTCGACCAGGTCCATGTCTCGCAGACATCCGGAGCCACCGTTCTTCTTCACGATCTTCTTCACCGGACACCCGAAATTGATGTCGATGAAGTCGGGGCCGAAGAGGTCCGTCACGAGGGCCGAAGCCTCGCCCATAGTCTTTGCATCCGAACCGAAAATCTGGATTCCCACGGGGCGCTCCGCCTCGTCGAAACGCAGATGATCACGCGTCTGCTGGTTCCCCTGCATAATTCCGTCGGCGCTCACGAATTCTGTTGAAACGACATCGGCTCCGAAACGACGGCACAGTCGCCTATACGGAGACTCGCTCACGCCCGCCTGCGGCGCGAGTAAAAGAGGAGTCCGTTCGCTCGCTAGGAGCTCGAAGAGATCGTCAGCCATGAGTGGAAAGGTACGATCTGAGCCGAAAGCGGTGAAGGGTTACTCTTTGACAGCCCATCTCCTTTAGGAAATATTGGGGCGACAAGAATTCAGACAAAACACGACTCGCGAGGGCTCGCCCCTTCGGAGAAATCATATGAAGCTCAGGAAACTGTTCACTCAAGAAGCGGTGAACCTCAACCTTACCGCGGACTCGAAGGACGACACGCTCAAGCAGCTCGTCGCCCTCCTGAACCTCGATGCCAACTCAGAGAGCATTCTCTACAAGACGCTGAAGCGCCGCGAAAACCTCGGATCGACGGGTATCGGTCGGGGCATCGCGATCCCTCACTGCCGCTCTCTCGTCGTAAGCCGGCTACACCTCGCCTACGGACGCAGGCTGGACGGCGTCGAATTCAAGGCGATCGATGATCAGCCGGTGCACAACTTTTTCCTGATTGTGGCCCCACCGCTCGAGGTCTCTAACCAGTACCTGCCGGTGCTGGGTAAGATCGCCCAGTTCGCCAAGAACGACGACATCCCTGGACTTTTGAAAGAGCTCTCGGAGCCTGAAGAGTTCTTGGCGCTACTGGAAGAGCGAGCCCCATAAAAAAACGCCCCGTTAGGGCGTCCGTGGAAGACTCGCTCCTCGGGGCTGACGGATTCTACTTGGTGACGTACATCCTGATCACCGCCCGCTCTCCGTTCACGGTAACCTGAGCGAAGTAAATCCCGGATGCCACCTTACGCCCGGCTTGATCCATCCCGTCCCAGTACGCCTCATAGCGCCCTGGGCTTATGTACTCGAGATCGAGTAGGGGAGTCTGGCCATTGGGATGATTGAGCGCGGTGGGAGTGGCCACGAACTGCTGGAGCACGTTGTAAATCCGCACGGATACAACAGCCGTTCTGCCATCCGCGAAGAGCGCTTCCGTTAGCTGGAAAGGAATCTTCGTTTCAGGGTTGAACGGGTTGGGATAGTTCTGCCCTAATGTTAATCCGCTCTCGGATCGTTCGACCTGGGCTGATAGATCAGTCCCTATGCCGAAAACCGCGAGAAACAAGAAGACGCAATATTCGCGTCTCATGTGCACCACCCATGTCGTAGCCGTTGGACCTAATAGCCCTCCCGAGCGCCTGTGCTTGCAATCCTACACTTCGTACCCTCAACTATATACATCGCCTAAAACAGTTGCAAGCACCTGTTTCCTCCGAGTTCATATAGGTCTTAAGCCACTCATTGGTTCCCCGAGGTCAGGACCGTGAGTGCCATTTTCGTCATTTGGACGGGATTCTGACCTATAGGGTTGCCTGGCAATTCGAGCTAAACCGCTAGGCCAAGACGTCTCGGCCGTCCCCCTGGCGGATGGTCAGTCCCACGCGGTCGAAGTAACTAAGAATCGGAATTAGGTACTTCCTTGTGACAGGCAATACTGCTCGGAAGTCAGCTGGTCCCAATGCCTTAGCACCCGTTAGTTCAGTTTTAACTTTATCCATGGCTTCGTTTATCACTTGGCTGTTCGCGAAGAAATCGTCATCCAAGTTTACCAGATGACCCCCACGCTCTAAGAGCTTCAGTATCGGCCACAAATCCGGATTTCCGCTCAGGCCCTCGGGAAGGTCGCCCGCCGCCGGCGGCGCCAGCCCAGCTTGCCGGTAGATATCGATTAACTGGTTTCTCAGAGCCTCTTGGCTCGCGTCAAGCGAGGGCTCGTACCCCGGCAGCGAAGCAAGTCCCTCCCGAACAGCGATACGGCCCGACTCGACACCTTCGTCCAGCAATAGGTCGGCCAAGCGCGCCTCGTCTCTGGTCGGGAGACTTTGTCGCAGCAGTTCGATGCCGATACCGGGCCTGAGCGGCTCCTCCTGATGAAAGTTCGCAATGGCCTCCTCCAATACGGTGCGCGCCGACTCGACCACGGCGGATCCGAACACCTCTCCGGACGCATCCCGAGCTCCCGACTCAAGCAGGAGGGCCATCGCGGAGCTGGCTACCCCAGGGGCCAGCCCGGTGACGACTGAGATTTGTGAATTACGGACGCCCCGCCATCCGGACAATGCAAGCAGAGCTTCGAGAAATGAGGGACCCTCTCCGTGGACAATTTCACCGAGCGCTTCCCTTTCACCGTCGCGGAGTCTCCTCCTCTTCGGCGCCACGGGCTCAGCCACCGTCCCGCCCCCGATGGTGGTGACGGGGGAATACGATCGGACTACCAGGCGATCCCGCGCACGTGCCAAGAGAGGTTTCTCAAGTCTCAACTGCACCAAACCGGATCCCCCCGGAGGTACTTCGTTGCCTTCCAACGTGACTACACGAGCCATCACCTCGCTCGTGCCGAGGTGGACGCGCACCCTTTGTCCGTGCTTGACGGTCCATCCGGTGTCCGGGAGGACGGTGAGGGCGACAGTCAGCATCGAGGTCGGTGGCCAGTCGGCATCGAGCACGAGGACCTGCCCGCGCTCTACGGTCTCGAGGTCGATGTCCGATCCGGTGAGAGCCACTGCGGTCCGTTCACCAGCCTCGGCCCGCTCGACCTGCAATCCATGTACCTGCAAGCCTCGCACACGCCCATCGATGCCCGACGGTTGTAGGAGGACGCTATCACCCATCGCCAAGCTACCGCTCCACAGAGTGCCGGTTACTACCGTGCCTGTGCCTTTTACCGTGAAGGCCCGGTCGATGGGTAGCCGGGCGATATCCGCACTTGAACGCTCCCCCATTCCCTCGGCTGCCCTCCCCAGAGCCTCGACCAATTCGTCCCTCCCCTCTCCAGTCACAGTCGATGTCCTGACCATGGGCGCCCCGGCGAAAGGCGTGCCGCTCAGCACCTCCGCGACCTCTTCCTCGACCAGGGACAACCACTCCTCCTCGACCAAATCGGACTTGGTGAGCGCCACCACCATCTGATCGACACCGAGCAACCGGACGATCTCGAGGTGTTCGCGGGTTTGAGGCATCATGCCTTCGTCCGCCGCGACAACCATCAGCACCAAGTCCATCCCCGTGGCGCCCGCCAACATGTTGCGAATGAACCCCTCGTGACCGGGCACGTCTACAATGCCGAGGCGGAGGCCTTCGCGTGGCACCAACTCAGCGAATCCAAGGTCGATGGTGATGCCCCGCGCCTTTTCTTCCTGCAGCCGGTCTGTGTCGACGCCGGTAAGCGACTTCACCAGTGCCGTCTTTCCGTGATCGATATGGCCCGCCGTGCCTAGAATGAGACGCTTTTCGCTCATGATTCCTCTTGGCCCGGTTGCTCAGTCCCCGCCGAAGCTGGGCCTTCCGCTGGGCCTTCTGCCTCCGTGTCCACATCCAAGCGCGCCACCGACGCCAGGAAGCGAAAGGACTGAAGGGCCTTCGACTCTGAGACGTGGTAAACGGTGAAGTCGTGTAGGAGCTGGAGATGAGCCTTGGGTTTGGTGATGGACAGGTCGGTGGGCGCCTCAATCAGCGCACCGAGCTGCGCGCGGGCGCCGGGACCGATCAGTGGCCCAGCAATATCCACGGCACAGTTGGGGCAACGCACCCCACCAGCCGCGAAGTCGAATCGGCCCAGGTCTGAGTCCAAGAGGGCATTCCCACATTCTACGCACGGGTCCAGTTGAGGCTGATAACCGAGCGCGGCGACCAACATCCATCCCTCGTTCATGAGTACAACCAGAACTTCGTCTCGCTCAGCCTGCTCGATGCGACTCAGACCGGTCGTCAGCCGCTGGAATACCAGCGGGCTCGGTTCCGAGCCAGCATGAACCAGAACCAGTTCGGCTAGAACCGAAGCAGCCGCGAAACGGAGAACGTCTCGCCCGAGTCCTCTTCCACTCTCACGGAGTGAGAATTCTTTGAAGGTCTGGAGATCACGCGTCGGGCGCACATAGAGCGTCAGGTCGCCCTGTGAAAACGTCTCCAGACCATTCCGACCCTGGCCCCCGCCCTTCCGAATCCCTTTGGCCATCACACCGACGAGGCCGAGGTCCAAGGTGTACAGCCGCAGGACTCGACTCGTCTCACTGTAGTTGAACGAGCGTAGCAGCACCGCGGGCGTGGTGACGACGGACACGTGAAGGCGTCAGCTCCGGCCCCGAAGCCGCGCCATGAGCACCGCTCGTTGCTCCAGAATCGTTCGGCGAGTGTCAGGATCGCTGACCCCCTTATTCGATTCGTCCAGACGCGCCACCTCCAGAATCAGTGTCGCGCGCTCGTCTTGTGGACCGGCCGAGGCGGCCAACGGCCTCCGAGATCCACTGGGCCTTACGCTGGGCCTCAAATATGCGAACAGTCCGACACCGCCCAAGAGGGCCGCCAAGAGCACGGCGAAAAGCCCCATGGAAGGCAGCCCTCCTTCCGACCCTTCCTCGATGGAAACGGAGGCGTCGATGAGGTCCGTCGCAGAATACCGACGATAGGTACTCTCAGCGTCCAAGGCGACCACGTCGATCGGCTGCAAACCTGCTACGTCGAGCGTAGGGGCGGGCTCTTTCACCAACAAGTCGAACGTTTCTGTCGCCCGTGGCGCTGGGAACTCGGCTTCCAATGTTGGGAGTTCGTAGCGAATCAGCAGCATGCGTTCACCAGGAGGCAGCGGAGCTCTCACGGTGACACGGTATTCCTCGAAGGTGACCGCGTCGGGCGGGAGGTCCCCTTGCCCCAACTCGAGCGACGTCGCTCCCGGTGGCAGCGGATAGCTCCAGACTACTCCATCCTTCGCAGCAACAAGCGTGCGTTCACCGGCATTCAGGATCTGGAATAGGTCCGTGGCGCGCCAACCTTCTTCCCAACGCTCAAGGAAGACGTTGCGCACGGTAACCGGAAGCGGGCTCCCCTCGACCGGAGCCGTCTCGGTACCGAAAACGTTCACGACATAAAGGCTGTCGAGCTGGTCTGCCTCAGTGACGGCCGGTCCGAAATAGAGCACCCCTTCATATCGTACCGACGCGAACAGAATATTGGACTGATCACTGACACTCGGCGGCCGCTCGATTCGGAATTCGAAATCACCCCCCGGCGCGACAAGGACAGAATCGACCTCACCGGCCTCCTCCATGGACACCCGATGGAGCACTGCAACCGCCGAGTCCACACCGAGACCACCCAGGATCACCCGACCGCGAAGGAGCTGTGGATCCTCCTGCCCTTCCAGGGCGGACGCGCTGAGAACCAGCGCTAGGCAAACAGTTGTCATAACGGATAGAAGAGTACGAATCGGTACACGGCTCCGGATGGTGCCTCGGTAACTGCGGAACTCAGGGAGTGAAGCGGCCAAAGTCCTCTGGAGCCAGCTTACTCAGATACTCTTTGAGATCGTCCGCAGCCAACTCTTCAGCGGAGTCGACACCGTTCTGCATCTGGTCGGGTGTCGCAAACGAAGCGTCCCCGGATGTCTCCATGGACATGAGTCCTATCAGCTCGTCGTCGACGAAAATCTCGGCCTGGGTGCGGAGAGCGAGCGCGATAGAGTCCGACGGGCGCGCATCGATAGATATGACATCCCCGTCACGCTTAATGATCAACTCGGCGAAGTAGGTTTCCTCCTCGACCCGATTGATGATCACCTTCTGAAGCACACCACCCAAACCCCCGAGCACCGCGGCCAACAGATCGTGCGTCAGGGGGCGCGGGAACTTCTCTTGGTACAGCTCGATAGCGATCGCCGTAGCCTCGCTCGGTCCGATACAAATCGGGAGCACCCGGTCTCCGTCATCCTCCTGGAGGACCACTAGACCACGGCTATGGCTCTGATCTAAGAACCGGAGACTCTGTACGCAGGCCTTAACCAACACCGTAGATCGCCTTGGCCGAGGACTCGGAAATTCCCACCACTCGATTGTAGGAGTACTCCGAAGCTCCTCGGGGGTTCTCCTACTGATTTTCACCCAGTGATCGAGATCCAACCCGCCGGGCAAACGTTGGTCGGTCGGTTCCGCTAAAGACCGAGAGCCGTGCGAACGTCCCCGACCCTATCCGACCTCTCCCACGTAAAGAGATCGACCGAGCGTCCATCCTCGAGTGTCTTGCTCTCGGGCGTGCGACCGAAATGTCCGCAGGCCGCTGTCGGAAGAAAGATCGGCTCGCGAAGTCCGAGTTGTTCGATGATCGCCTGCGGTCGGAAGTCGAAGACCTGCTCGAGGGCTGCAGCCACCTGTTCGTTTGGACATACACCGGTACCAAATGTATCGACGCGAATCGAGACGGGTTGGGAGACGCCGATGGCATAAGCCAACTGAATCTGGCAGCGTGAGGCGGCGCCAGCGTCCACCAGGTTTCGGGCAGCATGCCGGGCGGCGTATGCCGCCGAACGGTCGACCTTGGTGGAATCCTTCCCACTGAAAGCACCACCCCCGTGAGATCCCATGCCTCCGTACGTATCGACGATGATCTTGCGTCCCGTCAATCCAGCATCGCCGTGGGGGCCACCAATGACAAACTTGCCCGTCGGGTTGATGTGGAAGGTGCACGCATCCGGATCCAAGAGGTCGGAGGGCATAGTCGGAAGAACTACTTCGCGAATGATGTCCTCGCGGATCGACTCGTTGTCGATGTCTTCGGAGTGCTGCGTGCTGACGACGATCGTGTCGATCGACACTGGGCGTCCGTCTTCATAGGTGACGCTGACCTGAGACTTCCCGTCAGGTCGCACCCAAGGAAGCGTGCCGTCGTGCCGAACCTCCGCCAACCGCTTCGTGAGTGCGTGTGCGTACTGGATAGGTGCCGGCATGAGCTCGGGAGTCTCATCGGTGGCATATCCGAACATCATGCCCTGGTCGCCCGCACCGCCCGTGTCTACACCCATCGCGATGTGGGCCGACTGCTTGTCGATGGTGGTCAGAACGGTGCAGTGGCGACCGTCGATGCCGTAGCTGGCGTCGTCGTAACCGATGTTCAAGAGCGTATTCCGGACGATCTCCGGTACTACGGCCTTCGACTCGGTCGTGATCTCACCCGCCACGACAGCCATACCGGTTGTGACAAGGGTCTCACATGCGACCCGCGACATAGGATCATCGGTGAGCATGGCATCGAGCACCGCATCCGATATCTGATCGGCGATCTTGTCCGGATGTCCCTCGGTTACCGACTCAGAGGTGAAAACATGACGACTCAAAAGTACCTCTACGCTTCAGTTCTAACGGAGTAGTTGCCTGAACTAATGGGAGGGGGAACCTAAACCCGTTACTCAGAAAGTGACAAGTTCCAGCGACCGGAAAAAGCGGCTAAGTCGACCGAGCCGCCGATCCCGTCGACCAGACTCTGCACAACATCCCGGCTGGTGGGGGCGTCGACCGCCGCCTTAGCCGCCTTGCGCGCATCTTCGATACGGAAGTCACGGAGCATCTTCTTGACTTCGGGTAGCGACGGCCACGCCACCGATAGGGCTGTGATGTCCAACCCCAAGAGCAGAAAGGCACCCAACGGATGAGCTGCCATTTCCCCGCACACACTGACCTCGATGCCCGCGCCTTTACCCACCCGAGAAACCTGCGCCAGCAACCGCACCACGGCGGGATGGAAGGGGTTGAAGAGTTTGGCCAGGCGCGCGCTCGTCCGATCGACAGCGAGCGTGTACTGGGTGAGATCGTTGGTCCCTATGGAGAAAAAGTCACAATGTCGAGCCAACTCGACCGCTTCGAGGGCGGCTGCCGGCGTCTCCACGAGAATGCCCAGCTTGTAGCCGGAGTTGAACGGGATGCCCTGCGACCGAAGAAGATTTTCTTCCTCCTGTACCATCCCCCGGACCTGCCGGATTTCCTCAACGTCGTTCACGAGAGGTACCATGATCCGGATGTCGCCGTGCGCCGAGGCGCGCAGGATGGCTCGTAGCTGGGTCCGAAATAGCTCCGGTTCGTCCAGACAAACGCGAATGGCCCGCCAACCCAGGAAAGGGTTCTCCTCGGGTGGCATATGCAGAAACATCGGGAACTTGTCGCCACCCAGATCGAATGTCCGGACGGTTACCACCTGCTTCGGAAACACCTCTGCCACCCGTCGATACGCCTCGTACTGGTCGTCCTCGTCGGGCATCTGATTGCGACCCACAACTAGGAACTCCGTTCGGAACAGCCCGACCCCCGTGGCACCGTGGTCGCGCGCCCTTTCCGCTTCGGACGGTAGATCGAGGTTCGCCCTCAAAGCGATCGGTTGGTCGTCGGCCGTCACAGAGTCCAGTTGGGCGATGACTTCGATTTCCTTTTCCCACGCTTGGATCTGTGTCTCCCTGACTTTGAATACCTCCCGGTCAGTGGAGTCTGGATCCAGGACCACCCGACCGATGCGCCCGTCGACGATCGCCTCCTGCCCGGCCGTGGCGTCTCGTGAGACAGAGCCCAGTCGGCACACCGTGGGAATCCCGAGCGACCGGGCGAGCATGACCCAATGCGCCGTTCTCGTGCCCTGGTCGGCTGCGATGCCCCGTACCAAGGTCGCATCCATCTGGACCGTGAGACTCGGGGAGAGGTTTGGAGTTACGATGATGGCGCCCTCAGGAAGCCCGGACAGATCTGTGGGGTCGGGGAGACCGAGCAGTTGGTGTAGCAGGCGAACCTGTAAGTCCTGCAGGTCGTTGATGCGGTCCAAGACCATAGGATGTGCGGTTCGGCTCCACTGCGCCTGTAGCTCGAGCATTCGCCAGTCGAGCGCTCGCGCGGCAGACAGGCGATTCTCACGGATGTACAAGGCGGCGCCCTCAATGAGCGTGTCGTCCTCCAGCATCAGCAACTGAGGATCGAAAATGCGGGCCTCTACGCTCCCCAGGCTGTTCTCGGTGGTTTCTTCGAGTTGGCGGAGTCGAGTCTTGCCCCACTCGACGACTTCGTAGAGGCGTTGGACTTCACCCTCGACGGCGTCGCGCTCAACCGACTGGTGCGGAACGTCAGGCACCCCCCAGGTGAGGATGTGCACACGCCCTGCCCCGATGCCTTCAGAGGCACCTACTCCGTCAAGGACCTTCGACACCGTACATTTCCTCGAAGCCTCGCGAGATCAGGTCGGCCAATACGTCCAGAGCCTCCTCAGCATCGTTGCCCTCTCCGCGAATCACGAGCTGGGACCCCTTCTCTGCCGACAGCATGAGCACACCCATGATGCTCTTGGCGTTCACCTCGAGGCCGTCCTTTTCCAACCACAGATCACACCCGAACTTCCCAGCCAGCCGCACGAATTCAGCCGCCGGGCGGGCGTGAAAACCTAGGACGTTGACCACCTCAACTACCCGTTCCATACGCTGGCCGGTCATATCCCTCCCATTGCTGAGACCACTACTATCGTCAGAATCAAGGCCATGGTCGCCGCTCGAAGCACCGGGCGGCCGAACCGTAGACCGATCACAAAGCTCACGCCGCCCCCGAGAGGCCAGAACCACTGCATCCCCGCGTTGGGCAACTTGCCCAACAAGAGTACGCCCACCAGAAGTCCCAGAAGTAATGTAGCGGCGGCCAACACCCGCTCCGCTAGCCGCGGAAGCTCTGCCCTTCCGAGTCGCGTCGCCACGTCTCGCCCTTCATCGAGGCCCATCTTGAAGCCCCACCAACGCAACGCCACGTGTCCCGCATTGTACAATCCCAGGAACAGCAACACCGGCACCCAAGGCGGTGCTCCGGCAGCAGCCACCATCAAGGCGAACAGCAGCGTCGCAGGCCGCCAAGCGCCCCAGATCAACGTATCGCCTAGGCCTCCCAGCGACCCCTGGATAGCCTCCTTGAACCGGTGGATCGTCTGCGGATCCACGTCTTCCGATTCCATGCGGGCCACGACACCGAGCGCGATGCCTGCCAAGTAGGGATGGGCATTAAAGCGTTCTAAGTGCCGGCGACTCACCGCATCCACATCGTCGCGTCCGCTCCCACGCAGCAGCGGTCGCAGAGCAAAGGCGAAGCCCGAGCCGATCATATAGCGGTAGCTCCAGGAACCTTGGATGGTAAACGATCGGGCAAACCCGCCGGCCCAGCCTCGCGGCAACTGTTGATTTCCGCTCACGCTAAGTAGACCCCGATCATGCCCGCCACCGCCCCGGCCATGAATAAGATCCACCTTGATCGCCATCCACCGAACGTCTTCAGGAGTGCTCCGAGATGAATGGAGGCCCCCAACAGTACGATTCCGACGGTCGTCCCGTAGCCGAGCGTCCACCAGGAGTCGAACCCCTGGGCGAGCAGATGCCCCCCCCAGATGGCGAGCCCGGTGACCGCCGTCCCTCGCGCGAAGTCCAGGACGATCAACGACGCGTGAGCAAAGTCCAATCCGATGGCCCTCGGGGACCCGGCGTCACAACGTTCGATCACTCTCCCATTCAGGTGCCTCTGCACACCGACAGTGACTCCACCGAGGTCGGAGACGATCAACCCGAGGGCGATTCCCAACGCCAGCCCGGCTCCACTTCCCAACGACACTGCGACGGTAACGGCGGCCACCGAAGCTGGGCCGGTCTCTGGCACGCGAGAACCACCGGCCGGCATGCCAGCTAAATGGAAAAGCTCGAGCATGGCACCGACCTCGAGCCCGGTCACGGGATCACCGAGCAGCCACCCGGTCAGCGCCCCTGCCACCAAAGGCCGAGAAATCATGAACTGCCCCACCGAGGTCGCGTCCAGAGCCAGCACGCCTCCGAGAACCGAGAGCAGCAGGGTCAACGGTCAGCCAAGTAGAGTCGCCAAACCAACGGGCCGGGTACTCGGAAGATCACGAGCCGTCACCTTGGCGCCCGCGTCATCGAGAGCCTTGAGGTGAGCCTCGTCCTCTGGGTCGAGAAAGACATACGGGAGCCGCTCGGTGCGACCAGGTGCGTGATGCACGCCCCCAATGTTCACTTCCCGTTCCTGCAGTGCTCCACCACGCGCCAGACCAACCATCGCTGCGACGGTACGCGTCAGCACAATGGTCGAGCGAGGATCGGAGTCGAATTGTTCGAGCCGATCGGCCGCGTCCGACACGGTCAAAAAGTCGGCCGTAGCCGCTTCCGGAAGGCCCAACCGATACAGGTTCTGCTCCCACTCACTGGCCGCCAACTCGTCGTCGGCGACGACAAAGTGTTCGGGCCGAAGCTCCGGGCCCCACCCCATGACCACCTGGCCGTGAATGAGGCGTTCATCAATGCGAAAAAGGACGATCGACATGCTAGAAGTGTGCCGGCACGCTCTTTACGCTGTCCTTGCCCTTCTCGAGAAGGCGCGGGACCAGCTCATCCAAAGGCATATCCCGATGGAACACAAAGTCGAGGAGCATCGGCAGGTTCATCCCGAAGACGACGGCCCGATGGCCGTTGTCTCGGCACGTGAGTTGAGCAGTCAGCGCACAGCTTCCAGTACATAGGTCGGTGAACACCACTGTGGGAGAGTCACCCACCAGTTCGTTCACGCGCTCAGCGAGCCCTTGGGGATTACAACCCTCATTGCTCAACGCCAGCAAGGCGCCTTCCTCCAGTCCCGCAATCTTACTCACCGCATCCAACATACCCTCGGCCATCTTCCCGTGGCTGAGGAGCACGCCGCGCACCGGAGCGACTTCACTCATAGTCTTGCTCCAAGTATTCCCGAACAGGGCGCATCGCGTCTTGGAGCTGCACGTTGAAGGCCGCTGCCGAGTCGACGCCGACGTACTTGAGCAGATGATTCATCGCCACGACTTCCGAAATGACGGTGATGTTCTTTCCGGGATTCAGCGGGACGGTCACCTTGGGCACCTTCACCCCAAGGATATCCATTTCCTCCTGGTCGAGTCCAGTGCGTGTATAGGCGGTCTGTTCGTCCCAATTCTCTAGCTGAACCACCACCTCGATCCGCTTCTGGCGGCGCGTGGCCCGGATACCGAAAAGCGCCTTGATGTCGATGATACCGAGCCCGCGGATCTCCATATGATGGCCCTGAAGCTCGTGCCCCTCACCGAGAAGCACGTCGGGTCCCCGCCTCTGCACGATGATAAGATCGTCGGCCACCACCCGATGACCCCGCTCCACCAAATCGAGCACACATTCGCTCTTACCCACACCGCTGTCTCCGACAAACAAAAGGCCGACGCCGTACACGTCGGCCAGAGACCCGTGCAGGTGGGTGCGGGGGGCAAGGTTGGAGTCAAGATACGGCTTCATCCGCCAGTAGAACTCCTTGGTAGTCAACTGGGAGCGGAGGACCGGAATGTCGTTTTCGGTCGCCACTTCCAGGAAAGGCTCGGAGACGAAAAGCCCCTTGGTCACGAAAACGGCAGGAATGTCGAACTTGAACACACTCCCGACACGCTCGCGTAGTTTGTCGTCACTCAACGACTCCAGGTAGGACATCTCCGTTTCGCCGAATACCTGCATCCGACCCTCGGCGAAACGTTCTGTGAAGCCGGACAAGGCGATCCCCGGACTCGACACGTCGGAATCCCCGATGAGTCGCTCAAGAGAAATACCGGGATTCAGCACCTCGAGATGGAGGGATTCCTGCCTCTCCTCAAGGAGCGTCTTGACGGTGAGACTCGAGGTGGTCTCGGGGAGTGCGGCAGAATCTTTGGTCAAGTCGACTTACTCCTCGGCGTAAGCCTCTGAGAGTTTCGAAGCCTGGTGATCACGGCTCCACTCGTGGTTACGTCGCAACTGGTTAGTCAAACGGTCGACCATCTGATGGAGCGCGGCTCTAAACTCAAACCTCTTCTGTACGCTCCCGTAGGTCGTCCAAAAGGTCCGTGTGACGGGATGTGATTCGAATTTCCATGTCACCTCCGTAGGCTGCTAAAGTACCCGTGGCCCTATTTCTGAGCTACCCGCGTCTCTAAGAATTGCTCCATAGCGAGCGCGGATTCATCCCAACTGAATCGCTCGGCAAACGCCCTACTCTCCTGCCCCATCCGGAAACGGGTCTCTTCGTTTCCTAGCAACTCAGCGATGCGGTCCGCAAGGTGTTGGAGACTGCCGTGAGGCACCAAGTACCCGGTCCGTCCGTCGACCACCGAATCGCGCAGTCCGGGCGAGTCGCTGGCAACCGTCGGTGTACCACACGCCGCGGCTTCGAGGTTGGCGATACCCCAGCCTTCCTTTGGCGAAGCTAGGACGTGCACCCAACTCCGGCGAAGCATTTCCAACTTCTTCTCGTCGGATACGAACCCCAAGAATTCGACCCAGTCCGATAGACCCAACTCGTCACGGAGCGATTCAAGTCGGTCTCTGTGGTCGCCCTGGCCGGCAATGAGGAGTCGGCAGACCAGGCCGCGTTCGGCAATAGCGGCCACGGCCCGAATGACCAGATCGACACGCTTGTATTTCTTTAGCCGCCCGAGATACAACAGGGTCGGCTCCGCAAAGCGTTCCTCAGGTGGGCCTGGAGTCAGAGCCTCTAGATCAACCCCGTTGGGAATGACCTCGATGAGATCGCGTTGCAGTCCCCGGCGGACCAGATCGTCCGCCGTGCTGCGCGAGACCGCAGCCGTCGGGACCGTCCCGAAGACGCGCGCGATGGGCATCTCCAACAGACAGGTCGCAAGCGCCACCGGAGCGGAGGCCTCGCGAAAAGCGGTCGTTCCGAACAAATGGTGCACCAGCAGCGCTGCCGGAGCATCAACCCACGCAGGCGCGAAGAACGGGACCTTGTTCAGATCCTCCACGACCACGTCGAAATTCTGGGCAGCTAAGTGTTTCCGGTAGTAACGCGGTGCTGCCAAGGAGAGCGTGTGACGCCCACCGGTCCGGTGGACTTTGATGCCCGACATATCCGCTGTGGCCGAGGCCCCCGGCCATCCCGAGCAAAGCAGCGTTACGGAGTGCCCCCGTGCGACGATCCGGCGGAAGATCTCGTGTAGATGGACCTCGGCTCCACCCGCCTGTGGATTGTCGGGATCAAGCCAATTTAGAATGAGGATGTTCACGAGCCGAAGCTCCGGATCAGTCGGCTGATCGCTTGAATAAGGCGTCGAGTACGCCGTTTACGAACCTCGGTGAGTCGTTACCGCTGTATCGCTCCGCAAGCCGGACAGCTTCTTGAATCGCCACTTTGGGTGGCACGTCCTCGAAGTGAAGGATCTCGACGGCCGCGATACGAAGAACGCCTCTATCCAGAATCGAGAGTCGGTCCATACGCCAGTTGTCCAGGACCTCGTCCAAGCGGGTATCGACCCCCTCACCGTGCTCGTCTAGTCCCACCAAGAGTCGTTCGATGTACGGAAGGCGTGCCGGAGCGATTCGGCGATTGGTTACCGTCGCGTTTAGTGCATCGGCCAACGACCCGACCCTGTCTTCGACCTCCCATCGATAGTGAATCTGAAGTGCCCACGCCCGCGCGCGTGTTCTATCGATCTGCTGAGGAACGTAGTGTATGGCAGATTGAGCCATCAGCTATCCAATCCAGCGTATAGAGCGATCATGTGCAAGGCACTCAAGGCCAGTTCTCTCCCCCTGTTGTCGTGCTCCCTCGACGCCCTGGTCCAGGCCTGCTCTTGGGTCTCCGTCGTGAGCACTCCGAAGAGCACCGGTACGTCGAGGGCCCGAGCGACGGCTCCCAAGCCGTCACTCGCCTCTCCGGCCACATAGTCGAAATGTGGCGTTTCCCCCCTGATGACACATCCCAAAGTGATGATCGCGTCGTGCTGGGCTTTCGAGCCTACCTTGCGCGCGGCCTGCGGCAATTCCCAGGCACCGGGCACCCAGTACACATCGAGATCGTCAGAGTCCACGCCGAAATCGGCCAAACCGGCCAAACACCCTTCAAGCATCTCCGAACTCAAATCTCCATTGAATCGTGCGGCAACGATGGCGATTCGGCATCCCTCGGCTCGCGGCGGATCGGGAAGGTGGCTTCCGGATTCGAAATCTCTCATCCAGCACCCATCTACAGCAAGTGTCCCATCTTGGTACGCTTGGTGTCCAGATACTTCCTGTTGTGCTCACCCGGATCGACGTTGAGAGACTCCCGACCAGTAATCTCCAGATTATACCCTTCGAGCCCGACGATTTTTCTCGGATTGTTGGTCAGCAAGCGAATTCTGTTGAGACCGAGATCAAGAAGAATCTGAGCCCCGATCCCGTAGTCCCGCAGGTCTGGTTTGAAGCCCAATGCCTTGTTCGCCTCGACCGTGTCGGCACCCCGATCCTGAAGCTCATAGGCCCTGATCTTGTTGTGTAGACCAATGCCCCGCCCTTCTTGCTTGAGGTAGACGATCGCCCCCTTGCCCGCCTCAGCGATCTGCCGCATGGCCGCCGTCAACTGTTGGCCGCAATCACAACGGGCAGACCCGAACACGTCGCCGGTTAGACACTCCGAGTGCATACGAACGAGCACGTCGTCCTGGTCGGCGATATCACCCATTACCAAGGCCACATGTTCGCGATCGTCGAGGGGGTTCTCATACGCGATGATCCGGAAGTCCCCGAATTCGGTCGGTAGTTCGGCTTCGGCGAGACGCGTGACGAGGCGTTCTTTGGCTAACCGGTAGGAGACGAGCTGTGCCACAGTCACGAACTTGAGACAGTGCTCCTCGGCGAAGACCTCGAGCTGCGGCCGACGTGCCATGGACCCATCATCATTGAGGATCTCACAGATCACGCCGACGGGCAGCAGCCCCGCCATTCTGGCCAAGTCGACGGAAGCCTCTGTCTGCCCTACCCGCCGAAGTACACCGCCCGGTCGGGCCCGCAACGGGAAGATGTGCCCAGGACGCCTCAGGTCACCTGGACGCGTATCGGGGTCGACCAGTACCTCGATGGTTTTCGCCCGATCATGCGCGCTGATTCCTGTGGTCACTCCAAAACGCTGATGAGCGTCCACCGAGATCGTAAAGGCCGTTCCCTGCGGATCGGTGTTGTCGTCCGTCATCAGGGGAAGGCCCAACTCGGCCGCGCGCGGCGGCGTGAGCGCGACGCAAATCAAGCCGCGTCCGAACTGTGTCATGAAGTTCACGAGTTCGGGCGTGATGACAGAGGCCGCACAAACCAGGTCTCCCTCGTTTTCGCGGTCTTCGTCATCGGCGACGATGATCATTTTGCCCTGTCGGATGTCCTCGAGGGCGGCTTCGACGGAGTCGAATGGCATTCTAAACTGTTCTCTTTGACGTGACCCTGAGCAACCGATCAGCAGGTAGGCGCGCGAAGGCTCGACCGGTGGCTCAGAAGTATAGCGCTAGTCCGCTTCTGGGAGCATCCTCCGGACGTACTTCCCGATCATATCCCCTTCGACGTTTACGGCATCACCCACGCTTAGTTGACCCAGGTTCGTGTGCGCCCAAGTGAACGGAATGATACCGACCTGACAGATATCGGACACCCGAAGGGCATTCACGGTCAGGCTGACGCCATTAAAGGTGATGGACCCGTGCAGGATGGTCTGCGCGACGATCCCTTCTGGGACGCGAAAGTCCAGCAATCGGTACTCGCCTTCCTCGGCCAACGAGACAAGCTCCCCGACGCCGTCCACGTGCCCTTGCACCAAATGACCGTCCAACCGTCCGCCCAAGGCCATGGATCGCTCTAGATTGACCGACGTGCCCTCGGCGTACCCGACGGCCACAGTGCGAGACAACGTTGTTCCGATGCTCTGCACCGTGAAGCCGTCCTCGCTGACCGTTACGGCAGTGTGGCACGCACCATCGATGGAGACTGAAGCGCCTGGAATGAGGTCCGAGAGAACCGAACGGGCTCCAATCAGAAACTCACGTGCACCGTCCATCTCGGTAACCCGTTGGACGACCCCTACTTCTTCTACGATCCCACTGAACATCAGACCTCTCGATCATACGTGACGAGCATATCTACCCCTACAGGGCGTGGCTCTCCGACCGTCCTCCACTCCTCCCCGTTGGGCGCGCCTGGTGCGCCCGGAAACGCCGGCACTCCGTCTGCGCCGAACGATACAGGGGCTTCGAGAATGTACAATCGTTGGACGAGTCCTTCACGTACCAGGGCACTGGCGAGACGCCCTCCACCCTCGCACAGCACCGATGTGAGGCCTCGTTCCCAGCATGTGGCGAGCGCCTCGTCGAGGTGAACTCGCCCGTACTGTTCGGCAACGACCACTACGCTCGCGCCGGTGTCTTCAATCGTTCGCACTCGATCAGTAGGTGCGGCCGGGGTGACGAAGATCAAAACCGGAGCCTGATCGATGGTGGCAAACAGACGTGCATCGGGCGAAACCCGGCATGTCGAGTCCAACACGACCCGCGTGGGCGCCGCCCGAGGCGCATTGTCGTGTCGGACCGTCAGGAGTGGATCGTCGACCAGAGCAGTCTCAGCGCCCACCACGATCGCGTCGAATCCGCTGCGTAGTTGGTGAACGTACCGGTTCGCCTCCTCGCCGGTCACTGCACTGCGCTTCCCAACGGCCTCGGCAATTCGTCCGTCCCGGCTCACCGCCAACTTGACGGCGACGTACACACAGCCGTGCTCCGTAGTGTAAAAAAACGCTGGATCCGCATTGCGTCCGAGGGCCGGGTCCGAGGGCGGGCCAGAGACTTCCACTCCGGCCATCGCGAGACGGCGACGTCCTCCAGCCGCTTCGGCCCCAGGGTCGGCCGCGCCATACACGACCCGTCGCACACCGGAATCCAAAAGAGCGTCCGTACAGGGTGGAGTCTTTCCGTAGTGGTTGCACGGTTCGAGCGTCACGTATGCGGTAGCGCCCACCGCTTTTCCCTTGGCGGCATCGAGCGCGTTCACCTCCGCGTGCGCCTCGCCGAACTCTTCATGCCAACCCTCACCGACAATCGCTCCATCGCGAACCAACACACACCCGACCATCGGATTGGGTCGGACACGGCCCCGACCCCGTTCGGCCAGTTCGACCGCCCGCAGGAGCCATTTGCGCTCATGATCGAGAAGCGGTGCGTTCGCCGCGCTAGGGTCCATCAGCGAGTGGAAACCATCAGGGAGTAATCCGTCAGATCGTGAGTCTGAACGCCAGGTTTACAAACGGGGTGATGCCTTCAGGGTCATACTCACCTTGGAAACCATCAAGAGTGGAGAATCCCCCCGCCCAACCCGCCTCGAGTGACATCTGGAATATGAGGCGTGTCAGAGACGCCCCTACATAGTACACGGGTCGACGCGTGGTCATATTCTGTCCGACAAGCACTCCCTCGCCTCCCGCCACACCCGGGTCGGCAACCCGCACGTCGAAGTAACCCTTTTGCCAATCGAGGCCGGCGCCCGCGAGGAGTGCTATGGCGAGCACATCCTTGCCGATCGTGGCTCGCAGGGAGGTCGTCGTGATGTCGGCGTTGAGGCTCGCACCAGTCGTCGTAACGTCGCCCCAATTGAGGTCTTCCCCGTAGTGTCGCACGAGGGAAACAGTGACACCCGGCATCGTAAAGGATTCGCGCAACAGTCCGAGCCGTCCACCGATGGATATCAACCGCTCGTTCTCCGAAAAACCGTCCCCCTCCTGTAGAAACACCAGGTTCAGGGAGCCTATCAGATCGAGTGAAAGGAAGCCACCGACGGAGGGTAGGGTCGAGAATCCGTCCAAGACACCCACCGCCGCCGTTGCCTTGATGCTATAGGCGGCCACTGAGGTCTGGCTAAGAAGCGCCGCGCCACTGCCCAACACGTCAGGAATATCGAACACGGTAGCTTTGAACCGAGCCGCCAAGCTGACCCTCGGGGTGCGCCCCAGGCGTCGTCCCAGAGTGCTCGAGGTGCCCGCGAGTTCGCTCCCGCTGGCAGCGGCTATCGAGATCCCACCGCGGATCGATTGAACGGCCAGGATGGTGCTCTGACACGGTGCGATCAGGGTCGACGACCCACCGGCACACATAGTCACGAGTGGAGCCAACTCCTGAGCCTCGGCCCGGGCCCCTCCCCGGGCTCCTCCCCCTACCAGTAAAGCTGCAACCAGTCCGACACCGAGAAGCGCCGGAGGCTGCTTCACTACCACCGTACGCCTTCCCCGGCCTCCACCTCGCCCATCACCCAGGGCATCGCCCCACCGTCGCGAAGGTCGGACAGGACCTGGTCGGCGTCATCTGGCGCGGTCAGCACGATCATGCCGACGCCCATGTTGAACACCCGCAGCATCTCGTCGCGCTCGACCCCACCCCCCTCACCGAGAACCTGGAAGGTGTTGGGCACGTCCCAGGAGGATAAATCAACCCGAGCACCAAGCTCCGTGCCCAAGATACGAGGCAAGTTGCCGGGGATTCCCCCACCCGTAATGTGCGCCAGGCCCGTTATACGGTTCGTCTCTAGGACGGGCTTAAGGACATTCAGATAGCTGCGATGCACGTCGAGGAGGACATCGCCAACGGTCAAGTCCGCTCCCGGAAAGGTGTCGTTCACGGTGAGTCCCATGGCCTCGAAGACAATCTTCCGGGCCAACGTATAACCGTTCGTGTGAAGTCCCGAAGACGGGAGACCGATGAGGACATCGCCGGCGCGCACCCTCGAACCGTCCAGCACCTTGTCACGTTCGACGATGCCGACGATAAAGCCGGCCAAGTCGTACTCGTCAGCCGAGTAGAAGTCGGGCATCTGGGCCGTCTCGCCACCGAGCAGCGCGCACGCGTTCTCTTGGCACGCCTGCGCGACCCCGGTCACGACGCTGGTGACCATATCCTCGTCCATCCCGCCCGAAGCCAGATAATCGAGGAAGAAGAGCGGCCTCGCCCCTTGGACCAGAATGTCGTTCACGCAGTGGTTGACCAGGCACTGGCCCACGGTGTCGTGGCGATCGGCCATGAAGGCCACCTTCAGCTTGGTTCCCACCCCGTCCGCACTGGAGACCAACACCGGTGCATCCACCCCGGACGGCACTGAGTACAGCCCCCCAAAGAGCCCGAGTTCGGACAGGGTGTTTTCATCACGGGTGGCTGCAACCAGCGACTTCAGTCGCTCCTTTGCCCGCTCGGCCGCGTCGAGGTCGACCCCGGCTGCGCGGTAGTCCAATCCGGTGCTATCAGACATTCGATCCCTGTAGCTGATGCTCGAAGGTAGTCATTTCCTTGAATTGCCTGATCCGCTCGAGAATCTCTTCGCGTTCGAGATTCTTGAAGCGATCCACGCTGAACTTCTCCACGGCGAACGAGCCCATTGCTGAACCGTACACCATCGCCGTCCTGTAGTCTTCCCCGGTTGGGGACTCGACCGAGGCCAGGTATCCCATGAACCCACCTGCGAACGAATCACCCGCTCCCGTGGGATCGAAGACGACTTCCAGCGGGAATCCGGGTACGAAGAAGATAGAGTCAGGACCGAACAGGATCGCTCCATGCTCGCCCTTCTTCACGACCACGATCTTTGGCCCTCGCTCCTGAATCCAACGCGCCGCCCGCAACAGGTTGTGATCGTCCGCGAGTTCACGGGCCTCTGAGTCGTTCACCATGAGAACGTCGACTCGTCCGAGCAGGCTGATGAGCGCCTCTCGGCTACCCTCTATCCAATAATTCATCGTGTCGCACACCACTACCTCGGGTGAGCGCACCTGGTCGAGGACATCCATCTGTAGTACGGGGTCGATATTGCCGAGGAATACGAGGCGCGAATCCTTGAAGGCCTCGGGGATACGCGGTTTGAAGTCCGCGAAGACGCCTAACCGAGTTTCGAGCGTGTCGCGCGAGTTGAAATCGTAGGAATATCGGCCGGCCCAGAAGAAGCTCTCTCCATCGGCGTGTTCGATGCCGGAAAGATCCACGCCGCGCTCGGCGAGAAAATTCAGGTCACCTAACGGATAGTCGTCCCCAACAACACCAACCATCCGCACGGGAGCCAGGAGGCTCGCGGCCGCGCTGAAGAAAACCCCCGAACCACCGAGCACTCGCTCCGCGGTGCCGAAGGGAGTCTCGACGGAATCGAGTGCTACACTGCCTACCACGAGGATCGACATCAGCCTTCGCCGGCCGGGGGGGGGGGCTCCACTTCCCGAACCATACGTTCGGGAGCGAGAATACCGAGAATGGTGAGTCCGTTGCGAAGCACCACCTGGATGCCTCGAGCCAAGGCCAACCGAGCGTTCCGCAGGTCAGGATCGTCGACCAGAACCGCCAGCTTCGGATTACGGTTCGGATTGCCGGCATGGTACCACGAGTTCACTTGGCCCGCGGTCTGCTCCAGGTAGTCGCAGATCAGGTGCGGAGCACGCAGCTGCGCCGCGCGCCGAACCAGGTCCGGGAATTGTCCGAGTTGCTTGATGAGCTCTCGCTCCGCTTCCGTACTCAAGACCGAGAGGTCGACTCCCTCGCCGCTCACCGTGCTTCGATCAACACAGGCTTTGGCGAAGATGCTACACATCCGTGCGTGCGCGTATTGAACCTTGTAGACGGGGTTCTTGTCGGACTGGTCGAGCGCCAGGTCCAAGTCGAACACCAAGTGCCCCTCGGGCTTCCGCATCAGGAAGAAGTACCGGGTGACGTCGACGCCCACCTCCGTCATGAGCTCGCGCAGCGTCGTGTAGAAACCCGAGCGCTTGGAGAACTTTACCTCCACGCCGTCGCGCTCCACCCGCACCATCTGGTGCAAGACATACTCCGGGTACCCCTCGGGTAGGCCCATGCACTGTACCCCAGCATGAACCCGCGCCATCGTCCCATGGTGATCGGCACCCTGAACGTTGATCGCGTGGTGAAAGCCGCGCTCCCACTTGTCCATGTGATAGGCCACGTCGGGCAGGAAGTACGTGGGGGATCCGTCACTCTTGATCATGACGCGGTCCTTCTGATCCCCGAAGGTCGTCGTCCTGAGCCAGACAGCCTCTTCTTGATCATACACGTGACCGGTCTCGCGCAGTGCACTTAAGGTGGACTCCACCCGTCCGTCCTCATAGAGCGAGGACTCCAGGAAGTACACGTCGAAGTGAATACGAAAGTCGGACAAATCGCGGTCTTGCTCCTCTCGAAGGATCCGAACCGAGTCGGTCCGCATCAGATCGAGGACCTCGGCACCGTGGTCCCCCCGAAACCGGTCGCCGTGCGCATCAGCGATACCCTCGGCGATCTCTTTCACGTAGTCGCCCTGGTACCCGCCTTCGGGAATCTCGGCGTCCTCGCCAAAGTGTTGCTGATACCGGGTCCACACGCTCTCCGCGAGGCGATCGATCTGTGCTCCCGCGTCGTTGTAGTAGTACTCACGCCCGACGGACCATCCGGTCCACTCGAGAAGGCCGCAGATCGCGTCGCCTAATGCGCCCTGGCGGCCATGACCGAGATGAAGTGGGCCGGTCGGGTTGGCGGACACGAACTCTACGACGAACGCGCGATCCTCTCCCTCGTTGGAACGACCGTATTGCTCGTCCTGAGCGAGGAGCTCCGACAGTCCGGCGGCGACCTCACCATCGCTCAATCGGAAGTTCAGGAACCCAGGGCCGGCTACTTCCACCGCCTGAATGCCGGCCGTACCGATCTCGATCCTCGACGCCAGTTCTTCCGCAATTGCGCGAGGTGGTTTACACAGGGTCGAAGCCAGGGTGAGCGCCACGTTGGTCGCGAGGTCCCCGTGGCTCGGGTCCTTGGGCTGTTCGAGACGTATGACCGGATCGCTGACGCCCATCTGGGTCAGTACGTCGGTGAGCGCCTCAATGATGGCTTCCTGTGACATGGCGTTTCGAGTTGTCCGATCTTGTCAGTTGGAAGCCGAAGACTTCGTCGATGAATCTTTAGCCGAGGAAGACGAACCCGAGGAGGATGACTCTTTAGGGGATGAAGATGAGGACGAGGAGGACGAGGACTTCGAATCCCCGTTCTTGGCGCCCGACGACTTGTCACCCGACGGGGCATTCTCCTTGTCGGAGGACGCAGCCTTCTTGTATTCATCGCTGCGCGAGTCGGTGATGTAGAAACCATCACCCTTGAAAATGAAACCGGCTCCGCCGGAAAGAAGGCGCTCGGACATCTCACCGCATTCCGGGCACTCAGAGGCCGGGGCGTCGGACATCCTCTGGAACAGTTCGAACTCGTGCCCCTTGAGGCACCGGTACTCGTAAGTCGGCATCAGTAAGTCGTATCTAGTCTCGTCATCGATGAACGGATCGGATCGCTCAGTCAGCCGCGAAAAATAACGGGTTGGCAGGGTGGGACCAGTGCCGGGTGACCTCAACGTCAGATTCCCCAAAAGGGCCCCTAAGCGTCGTAGGTGCCCCACTCTTCGCGGAGCACGTCGCTCACCTCTCCCAACGTTACGTGGGCACGGACGGCTTTGATGATGGGCGGCATGAGGTTGTCACTCCCGCGAGCCGCAGATCGAATGGCATCGAGGGCACGGGACACCCCTTCAGAATCGCGAAGGCTCTTCAGCTCCGCGAGCCGGGTCTTCTGTTCGCCTTCCAACGTGGAAAAGTCGGGACTCTCGAGAGCCTGAGGCGGACCGTCCTCTGCAAAGGAGTTCACGCCCACTACCAAGCGCTCCTTTGCCTCCACCGCCATTTGGTGGGTGTAGGCCGAGCGGTGAATCTCGTCCTGCATGAACCCCACTGCCTTCGCGGAGCCACCGAGCTCGTCGATCTGAGCCAACAGGTCGGTCGCCTCCGCCTCGACCTGATCGGTGAGGGCCTCTACGTAGTAGCTCCCGCCAAGCGGGTCCGCTGTCGCTGTGACACCGGATTCGTGCGCCACGATCTGTTGGGTGCGGAGCGCGATCTTGGCTGCGGCTTCGGTCGGGAGCATCAACGCTTCGTCGAACCCGTTCGTATGAAGTGATTGGGTCCCGCCCAGGACGGCGGCCAGCGACTGAATCGCCACCCGTACCACGTTGTTCATCGGCTGCTGAGCGGTCAGGGTCGAACCGCCCGTCTGGGTGTGAAACCGGAGACGGCACGACTTGTCCGACGCGTTGTAGCGCTCTTTCATCAGCTTCGCCCAGAGGCGCCGCGCTGCTCGGAACTTGGCGACTTCTTCCAAGAGGTCGTTGTGTGCGGCGAAAAAGAACGACAGTCGGGGCGCGAAGTCCTCTAACGCGATACCGGCCGCGAGCGCCCGCTCCACATACTCCAGACCGTTCGCCAGAGTGAATGCGACCTCCTGCGGCGCGGTGGAACCAGCCTCTCGGATGTGGTAACCGGAAATCGACGTGGAATTCCAGCGCGGTACCTCTTTGGTGCAGAACGAGATCACATCCGATACCAGCCGCAGACTGGGATCCACCGGATAGATGTATGTTCCTCGCGCCACATACTCCTTGAGCACGTCGTTCTGCACGGTACCAGCCAGATCGCCGCGGGCTATGCCCCGTTCGTCTCCAACGGCGACGTACAACGCCAGCAGGATCGCCGCCGTCGAATTGATCGTCATGGACGTAGACACTTGATCCAGCGCGATGCCCTCGAAGAGCACTCTCATGTCCTCGATCGAATCGATCGCTACGCCGACACGTCCGACCTCTCCCTCGGCCATGGCATGATCGGAGTCATACCCCATCTGAGTCGGTAAATCGAATGCGACAGACAGCCCCGTGGTCCCCTGCTCCAACAGATAGTGATACCGGCGGTTCGTCTCTTGGGCCGTGCCGAAGCCCGCATACTGACGCATGGTCCATACGCGCCCACGATACATGTCGGGATAGACCCCGCGCGTGAACGGGAATTCTCCGGGACGTCCCTCTCGATCGTCGCCCTCGTAGAGAGGATCCACCTCAATGCCGCTCTGGGTGTGCACAACGCGATCGTCCGAGTCGGCGCTCATGTAGCGTTCTCGCTCGGGTCGATGGGGAGCACGTCCATGAGGAGTTGCCCTTTCTCTACTGCTTGACCTGGGACGACATGCACCCCACCGATTCGGGCCGGGGCCTCCGCCACGAGTTCATTCTCCATCTTCATGGCCTCCACGATCAACAGGCCCGTCCCGACTTCTACCAGGTCACCTTCTTCGACCTCTACCTTGACCACGAGGCCGGGCATAGGGGCCTTCAGCGCCTTGAGACCGGGCGGGCCCGCGCGCGCCGCCGACATCTTTTGTATCAGTTTGGCATGCTCGTCCAGCACCTCGGCTCGCTCATGCCGACCCCGCACATGAAGATCCCACTCTCCCTTGGCGGGTGAGTTGGCTACGAAGCGGTATGACGCACCGTCCACTAACAAGGAGTGTACGTCCGTACCCGCCACCTGCACCGCCGACGCCTCCACGGCCTTTCCGTCTACGCGGGTACCGTTCGCGTCGATGTCGACCTCGAAGGTCGCGCCGCGAATGGCAACGTAGTATTTCATGAGGCTGGCGCCGCGTCTCGCCGAGCGAGAACCACCACGGTCTCGACGTGGGAAGTCTGCGGAAATAGGTCGAATGCACGAATTTGCGAGACCTCATATGTAGCGCTGAGACGCGCGAGGTCCCGGGCAAGCGTAGCGGGATCACAGCTCACGTAAATCATCCCGAGCGGGCCAACGGCTCCAAGGCGGTCGATCACTTGTGCATCGACGCCTGCCCTGGGGGGATTGAGGATCACCAGGTCGGCCGGTAGCGCCTCGACGAGGCATTCCTCGACCGTGCCCGTGAGGACCGTGAACCCTGGCGGCGCGTCACGTGAGGCAGCCTTGGCCGCTCGGGTATTCTGCTCGATTCCGACCGCCTCACCACCGGTCCTCGCGATGCGACGCCCATATAAGCCCACGCCGCAGTATGCGTCGACGACCCGCATGCCCGGCTCCACTCTGGCCGCTTCGAGCACCCAGGCCTGCAACTCGTTCGCGGCGCCCGCATTGACCTGCAGAAACGCCTTGGGAGTGGTGCGTGTCGTCTCGCCCAGCCGCGTCTCGTGAACGACCGCCTGTCCTCCCAACAAATGCGGCACCCCTCTGGAATCCACGCCCCACACGGCCACGAGTCCGTCGATCTCCTTCAAGAGCACGTCCGGGCGGCCCGGCCCCTTCCCCCCGTCTACTACGAGTATGACACCCTCATCCACGGTGCGCAGCGTCAAACGCAAACGTTTACCACCCGGAAGCCGCCGCGCAGCGTCACCCCAGGCCGCACGAAGCTGGAGCCACGCCGTTGCGAGGGCCGGATCCGGGAGCACGCAGCCATCTTGGACGTCGACGATACGCTTCGAGTGGAGCAGGTGATGGAACCCGGCCACAACCCGCTCTCCGGGGATTCGGAGCAATGTGAACGTGATGCGTGACCGGTAGTTGTGTCGGTCCGGACTCGGAACCACCGGCGGGACTGTCACCTCCAAGCCACCGATCCGTTTCAGGGCCTCCTCGACGAAGCGGCCCTTCCAGGCTAGCTGCTCCTCATACGAGACGTGCTGAAGCGCACATCCGCCGCAAGAGGCGTAGTACGGGCACACCGGCTCCGCCCGGTTCGGCCCAGCCTGCAGAACCTCGACCAACTGGCCCCGTGCCCAGCGTTTCTTCTGTCGCGTCAGGCGAAGGCTGACTTCGTCGCCCGGAGCCGTTCTCGGGACGAAAACAACTCGTCCGTCCGGGAGGTCGCCGACGCCCTCGCCATCTGACCCGAATGCACGAATCGTGACTGACGCCACGTGGAGGTCCTTCAGCGCCTCAGTGGTGACCGCCTCGTCGGGTGTTACATCGTCCATGGCCATCCTGCCGTCCGCCACGGTGATAGTCTCACGTGGTCGTTGCCCCCAATTCGAGAGAAACTAGAGGATTGGCGAGTCTGATGTTCGAGCATGGCCGCTGCCAGGGCTGAAATTCTAAGGCCCTCGTCTCGGGGTTCCAGCAACTCGGGATGCTCGTCGAGATACGCGGTGGTGAGCCGGCCCCCGCGAAACTCAGCTTCTTCCATCACTTCACGGTGAAATGAAGCGCTTGTTTCGATACCGGACACAGCGAGCTCGTCCAACGCCCTCACCATCCGGTCGATCGCATGCTCGCGCGTGTCTGCGTGCACAATCAGTTTGGCGAGCAGGGGATCGTAGTAGAGACCGACCTCGAACCCTTCCTCGATGCCGCCGTCCCACCGGACACCTGGACCCTCAGGTATATCGAGCCGATCCACTCTACCCGTGGAGGGGAGAAATCCGTTCTGTGGATCTTCGCTCGTGATACGGCATTCAATCGCGTGCCCGGCGATCGATACGTCCGCCTGCTCGAAGTCGAGCTCTTCTCCGCGTGCGATTCGGATTTGCCACTGCACGAGGTCGATGCCGGTCACCAGCTCCGAGACGGGATGCTCGACCTGCAGGCGCGTGTTCATCTCAAGGAAGTAGAACTCCCCATCGCTGTAGAGAAACTCGACAGTGCCGGCCCCGCGGTAACTCACGGCTCTCGCGGCTTGAACCGCCGCCTCACCCATCGCCGCTCGTTCCTCGGCGGTGAGCAGCGCCGACGGCGCTTCCTCAATGAGCTTCTGATGGCGTCTTTGAATCGAACACTCGCGCTCGCCGAGATGAACTACCCGGCCAGACGAGTCCCCAAGGATTTGAATTTCGATATGACGAGGGCGGGCCAAGTACTTCTCCAGGTAGATCGACCCGTCCCCGAACGCGGCCCCTGCTTCGCGCGAAGCCGCATCGAAAGCGCCCTTCACTTCATCGGCCCCTTCGACCACCCTCATGCCCTTGCCTCCTCCTCCTGCCGAGGCCTTGAGGAGGATGGGAAAACCGAGCTGTCCGGCTACCCGCTCCGCTTCCGCAGCGTCGGACAACGCCCCAACACCGCCCGGAACGATCGGGACGCCTGCGGCTGCCATCCGGGTGCGAGCCTCGGTCTTGTCGCCCATCGCCGAAATCGTCTCGGCTCGTGGGCCAATGAAGACCAGCCCCGCGTCTTCCACCTGTGAGACGAACGACGCACGCTCCGCAAGGAACCCATATCCGGGATGCACAGCCCCAGCCCCCACAGCACGCGCGACTTCAACTATGCGGTCGCCACGGAGGTAACTCTCTGCCGAAGCGGCCGGCCCGATCCGATAGGCTTCGTCCGCCGCCAAGACGTGAGGCGCCAGGCGATCGGCATCCGAGTATACCGCCACGGAGCGTAGACCCATCTCGCGACACGCCCGAATGATCCGGACGGCGATTTCACCGCGATTGGCCACGAGGACGGTGTCGAACATGACGTCGAGCCCGATTTGTGGAGGAGGTCTACAAAGGCCACGGACGGCCTCTGAGACGTGGGACAGCACGACAAGTGTGGCGGTGGGCGCGGGGAGTGTAAACCCAGCGCAAAACATCCGGGCAAGCAACAAGGCGGGGCGGGCGCCGATGCGCCCGCCCCGCCCGAACGTTTTGATCGCCGCTTTGCGACTGTTAATACGGTATCAGAGAGCCTTCGATCACCTGCTCGGCGCCCTTGCGAATGATGGTCAGACGAATGGGCTCGTCGTCGTCGTACGAATTGGTGAGACGCTTCATGCGACCGACGTCATCGACCTCCCGGCTTCCCACCGCAATCACCACGTCGCCCGGCATGAGACCAAGCGCGGAATCATCGTCCACGTCGATGACCAATACGCCGCTCTCTGCCTCGAAGTATTCCCCTAACCGCGGATTGAGTTCACGGAACTCCACACCGGCGGCACAACCACTCGTGTCACTGTCAAATAAACCCTTGGCTCCGGGACAATCCCCGAGGAACACGCCCCCCCCCGAGAAACCACCCCCGTCACCGAAACGCCTGGACAAGGACTTTACTCTTTCGGCAACCTCACCCGTCATCTCGTCGGTACGGAAGTCAAAGTGGCCGTCTTCGATATCGACAGTCCAGTTCCCATCCTCATCACCGAAACTCATGACCTGGGGAAAGTAGAATTCTTCCACCGTGATCTCTACTGTCTGGCCTTCACCGTCCCGCAGGTATGCGATCTCTACCGTCTGGCCCGGCTCGACTTCCCGTGCCAACGCCACGACCCGCTGGGCCGGCAGGGATCCATCGAGATCCAAGTCCTGCTCCATCTCGGCGTCTGCAAGCGGCCTGGTGAGGGATTGACCGTCGAAGGCCGTGATGATGTCTCCATCGCGGAGTCCGGCGCCTTCCGCCGGGGATCCGCCCATGACATCCCTGACGAACGCCCCCTGGTCGTCGTAGCGGCGCGATTGGCGTGCATCTAGGTAACGCCCTAGCCGCGCCCTCGATGCACTCTGCACGAACAGGTTCGGCATCACGAAGGTCGAGCCGCGTCGCCACTTCCGTTCTCCGTCCTCGTCCCGATCTCTATCCTGTGCCGAACTTCCCGTCGGCATCAACGTGATGGCCAATGCTAGTGCGGTCAGCCACCTCAGAGTGTTCTCCAGCTTCACCGTCCTCACCTCCCGGTGGATCTGCACGTTGGAGCCGGTCGCCCGACGCCACACCTGTGATGCAGCGGGGGGCGGAAGCGTTGCCCGGAGGCCTAAAGTGGAATGTTTCCGTGCTTCTTGCGCGGATTCTCGTCCCGCTTGTTCCGGAGCATATCCAGAGAGCTGATGAGCCGGGGCCGGGTGTCGCGAGGGTCGATGACATCGTCGATATAGCCGCGAGCAGCCGCGATATAGGGGTGCGCGAACTGCTCCCGATACTCTTCGATGCGCTCTTCTGTGGCTGCTTCGGGGTCCTCGGACTCGGCGATTTCCTTACGGAATATCACCTCCACAGCACCCTTTGGCCCCATCACAGCAATCTCCGCTGTGGGCCAGGCCAGGTTGATGTCACCTCGAATGTGCTTAGAGTTCATCACGTCATACGCGCCACCATAGGCCTTACGCGTTATGACCGTGAGTTTGGGCACCGTGGCTTCAGAGAATGCATACAGGAGCTTCGCTCCGTGCCTGATAATGCCGCCGTGCTCCTGCCCTACCCCAGGCAGGAACCCCGGGACATCCTCGAAAACCACCAGGGGAATGTTGAAGGCGTCGCAGAATCTCACGAAGCGCGCGCCCTTTACCGAGGCATCGATATCCAACACGCCCGCCAGCACGGCCGGTTGGTTGGCGATCACCCCCACAGCGTGACCGCCCAAATGGGCGAATCCGACCGTAAGATTTCTAGCGAACAGCTCGTGGACCTCGTAGAACTCCGCATCGTCAACAACTCGACTTATGACATCATGTATATCGTATGGTTTGTTGGGGTTATCCGGCACTACCTCAAGTAGTTTATCATCTCTCCGGTCATGAGGATCCGAGGTCTCTCTGGCAGCGGATTGCTCTGTGTTGTTCTGGGGGAGAAACGTCATGAGGTCTCGTACCGCCCCGAGACACTCCGGCTCGGAGTCGTGGACGAACTGTGCCACCCCAGAGGTCGAGGCGTGAATGTCAGCACCGCCCAGTCCCTCCATGTCGATGTCTTCGTGCGTCACCGTCTTCACTACGTTTGGTCCGGTGACGAACATGTAGCTCACGCCCCGAACCATATAGACGAAATCGGTGATGGCGGGGGAATACACAGCACCCCCTGCACAGGGACCGAGGACCACACTGATTTGAGGGATCACACCGGATGCCAGCGTATTTCGTAGGAAAATATCCGCATACCCACCTAGCGACACGACGCCTTCTTGAATGCGGGCTCCTCCGGAGTCGTTGAGCCCAATGAGCGGCGCTCCGTTCTTGAGCGCCATGTCTTGCAGTTTCACGATTTTCTCGGCGTGGGCCTCCGAAAGCGACCCGCCAAATACGGTGAAGTCCTGCGAGAAGACGTAGACGAGGCGACCATGGATGGTCCCGTAGCCCGTCACTACGCCATCACCGAGGACCTTCTTGTCTGCTAGGCCGAAATCACTGGAGCGATGTGTGACGAAGCGGTCCAGTTCGACGAGGGAGTTTTCATCAAGTAGCAACTCGACCCTCTGGCGCGCCGTCAGCTTACCACGCTCGACCTGAGCGGACAGCCTCTCCTCTCCGCCGCCCAGCTTCGCCTCAGCGCCCATTTCCCGCAGTTGCTCGAGCTTTTCCTCCATCGACATCCCTAGTCCTCCTCTACAAAGGCTCCGAGGCACCCTCTGGGGCACCACCCATTCGGGATTCCATCTTAGTATCCCGGAGGGGCCCGGGGCGAGGAAGTCGGACAGCGGAATCCCACGATGCGGTCCGGTGCATCTTCCGGGATCGAGTCCGTCTCCGGGTCGGGCAGAGGCGGGAGCAGGATCGGCTCGGCCTGCGCCCTGTCGGGCATCACTTGGACCCGCCTGTCTTGCAGGCAGACGACAAAGTGTTCTCGTACCACACGCCCATCCTCGATCGAATACACTCCGGTGGCGCCGGCAAGCCCCGAGATGTTCTCGAGGTTGGCAAGGAGCTGCCCCCGGGTGTTGGCCCCCATGCGAATCCCCTCGAGGAGGATGGCAGCCGCGTCGTAGCCCAGGGCCGGCACCGCACTCGGCAACGTCCGCTGGTGATACGCCTCGTAGGCGTCCACGAATCGGCGGTACCCCTCGGACTCACCGTTTGGTGGTTGAGCCGAGGCAGAAACAACACCGTTCGTATGCCGAGTGGCGACCCGAGCCAGAATTTCCTCGTCGGTCCAGCCTGATGTGCCCAATACGCGAATCTCCAGCGAGTCGAGGCCATAGAAGGTGACCTGCGGGGCCAGCAACTCCACATCCCGAGGCGGCAGCGGCAACACCAAGGCCGCGGGGCGAAGAGAATCGACCTCCTGCAGCTGTTCGCCAAAGAAGGTGGAGCCCGCGGGATAAGCGAATTCCCTGAGAACGGAACCTCCCAAAGACTCGAAAGCTTCCACGAACGACCGGGCCTCGAAAACAGCGTCGCGGCTCTCGGGATACATGACCACCGCTGTCCGGAGGTCGCTGTCCATAGCGTATCGCGCCAGCGCCTGCGAGGCACCGGGATCGTCGCCCGCGAGAGAATAGACGCCCTCCGCGGCCTCGGGGACTCTCGGCGCCGTGGGAGAAATCATGGCGAGAATCCCTGGCCGCTGCCTCGCTACGTCCGCGAGCGCTCCGTCCTGGAGCGGCCCAATGACTGCAAGCGCACTGGCCGAATCGAGAGACGCTAGGAGTCTCGGCGCGTCTCTAACCAATCCGCCGTTGTCCTGAACAACCAACTCCACCGCGACCCGATCTCCATCGGCCTGCCCGAACTGCTCGAGAGCGATGCGAATTCCCTGTTGAATCAACTCGGCAAACTCGCGCAGTCGGGGCGATCCGCTGGTCGGGAGAATCGCCCCAATCACCGGAGCCGTAAGAAACTCGCTCATGTCGCCGGATAGCACTGCCTCGGCGATCCGCCTGCTCCGACCCGAGGCGCCTGCCCCCAGCGCTCCACGGGCCGCATCGGCGGCTGAAAGGGCGTCCCCGTTGGCGTATCGCCTCAAAGCAATCTCGGCCAAGACCGGCGAAATGTGGGGTCCCCCGTTTTCCGAAAAAGCCTCCAGCTCAGCCTCGGAGAGCACCCCCACCCGCCCCAAGACACGCTCGGCAATCACCGCGGCACCCATACCCGTTGGCGCGGCCAGCCAAGCCCCAACTGCCTCACCGGTTCGCCCAAGGGCATCCAGGGCATCTCCTTCCACACGGGCGATCTCGGCCAGTCGATCGTCGCTCTCCCGCACATAGGTCCGAAAGCGCGTTACTGCCTCTAGCGCCTCCTCGGCATGCCCAGTCGCGGCTGAGGCTTGTGCTCCGATCCAGAGACTCCTCGAACTACCGCGCGAGGTGGGATAGGACATGGCCACTCTCATGGCCAACTCCTCGGCATGAGAGAAGTCTCCTGCCTCCAGTGCCGACTGTGCCTCGGCTAGGAGGCTATCGTACGCGGCCTGATCCCCCGGTTCGACTGGCCCTGCTGTTATGGGCGGCTCGGTGGGGCGGCCGGACTCGGTATCGACGACCGCCCCGACCGTGGTGCAGGAAAGGACTGCGATACTCAACAAAACAGAAAGCCCGGACACAAGAAATGTCCGGGCTCTCACGTTATGGCGGTCCATTGGCAGCTCTACCTCAAGCCTCTTCTTTGGACTCTTCCTCGGCCTCTGCGGATTCCTCTACCTCTCCGGTGGAGTCGTCCGCATCATCGGCGGAGGCGGTGGCCTCGGCTTCCGGCTCCTCTTCAGAGGCAGCTTCTTCTGTGGCCTCGGTAACTTCTTCTTCAGCCTCCTCGGTAACTTCTTCTTCAGCCTCCTCGGTGACCTCTTCTTCCTCAGCGGCGGCCTCCTCGGCATCCTCTGAAGCATCGGAAGCCTCTTCAGCTTCATCCGTTGCAGCCCCAGCGACCTCTTCTGGCTCGTCCGCGGTCTCAGGGGCGGCCTCCTCGGCCGCTGGAGCCGACTCCTGCGCAGCTTCCGCCGCGGGCGCTCCATCTTCTCCTTCGGTCTCCTCGGGCTCGGGCTCCGGCAAATCGATGCGCTCAGGCACCTCGCCAATCTCGAGCACGATGCGCCTGTTCGCGGCGTCCGACTCGATGACCTTGAGCTTCAGCGGCTCTCCGGACCTGAAGTACTCGCCCAATACCGCATCCTCGTCCAAGCCGGTGTGCGACGTCGGGGAGAAGCCTTCGATATCGTCACCCAAGTCGACGACGACACCCTTTTCCTGCACTCGGGCCACGGAACCCTCCGGCTCGACGCCGGCGGAGAAACGCTCCGTGATTTCGGGCCATGGGTCATCCAATAGCTGTTTGATGCCCAGCGAAATCCGCTTGGCTTCGGCGTCTACGTCGAGCACCAACACCTTCACCTCGACGCCCTTCTGGACGATCTCGGAAGGATGCTCGACACGCTTGGTCCAGCTCATGTCGGACACGTGAACGAGTCCATCGATTCCGGGCTCGATCTCCACGAACGCCCCGAAGGACGTCAGGTTGCGAACGACTCCGTCCAGATGCGTACCGGTGGGATACTTCACCGGGAGCGCCAACCACGGATCCTCCTCGATTTGCTTCATACCGAGTGAGATCTTCTCGTCGTTCGAATCGACCTTGAGCACCACTGCCTCGATCTCGTCTCCGATGTTCACGAGCTTGGAGGGGTGCCGGATGTTGCGAGTCCACGACATCTCTGAAATGTGGACCAGACCCTCGACGCCCTTCTGGAGCTCAATGAAGGCGCCGTAGTTGGTGATCGAGACCACCTTGCCACGGATACGAGACCCGACCGGGTACTTCTTGTCGATGTCGGTCCAGGGGTACGGCAGAAGCTGCTTGAGGCCCAGCGAGATCCGCTCGCGGTCCCAATCGATGTCTAAGACTTTCACGTCGATCTTCGCGGCGATGTCCACGACCTCGGTGGGGTGTCCTACGCGGCCCCACGACATGTCCGTGATGTGCAGCAGTCCGTCTAGGCCGCCTAGGTCTATGAACGCACCGAAGTCGGTGATGTTTTTGACGATACCTTCGCGCACCTGGCCGACCAGCAACTCTTTGACCAAGGTCTCACGCTTCTTCTCGCGTTCGCCCTCGAGAATGACCCTGCGCGACACCACGATATTACGCCGACGCTTGTTGAGCTTGATGATCTTGAACTCGAAGATCTGACCCAGCAGGTCCTCGATGTTCGGCACCCTGCGAAGAGCGATCTGCGAACCAGGCAAGAAGGCGTCGACGCCCATGATGTCGACCGTGACGCCACCCTTGATCTTGCGGGTGAGCATCCCCTCGACGGGCTCGTCTGCTTCGTGGGACTCACGGATTTTTTCCCAAACCCGGAGGAAGTCGGCTTTCTTCTTGGAGAGCACGACGATGCCGTCATCGTCTTCCAGGCTCTCGAGAAGAACCTCGACCTCTTGTCCGGCCTCAATCGTGTCGCGGTCCTTGAACTCGTCTAGAGTGACAGCCCCTTCACTCTTGAAGCCGAATTCCAGGATGACCATGGTGTCGGTCACCCGCAGGACGTTCGCCTTGACGATCTCCCCTTCGCGGAAGTCGCCCATTGTGATGGCGTGTTCCGAGAGCAGTGTCTCGAAGTCCGCGGAAGAGATGTCCAGCTCCTCTTCACCGTACGGGTCCGAGTGCAGTTCGGGTGAGATTCCGTCGGCTCCAAGCGGGAGCGACGCCGCCGCGGCTCCGTTGGCTTCGGAGGCGACAATCGCTGGCTCGTTCTCGACAACTTCCTCGGCTTCGGCAGCGTCCTCTTCGGTGTGCTCTTCCTCGGCGGAAGCTTCCACAGTTTCTTCTGGAGCTTCCGTGCTTGAAGCCTCAGCGCTTGCAGCGGCTTCGAGGAGGTCTTCGGAGGAGGGATCTTCGGGGTTCTGGGTTTCTTGCTCAGTCATGGTTACATCACCGACTCGTTGAGCTGGTGCCTGATTTTGCCGGCCCGCCAACAGCGTCTCGGTCCGGGTTGAGGTGGTCGAAAAAGGACAAAAGGCCCCGACGCTTGGGGCCTAGCAAGGTGAAGCTACCGGGGCCCTATGGGGCAGTCAAGTCCTTAACCCGCTTCAAGATGAGGCCCACTTGTTCTTCTAACGAGAGGGTCGTCGTGTCCACATCGAACGCCTGGTCCGGTCGACGCAAAGGTGAGTGTTCACGGTCACTATCTGCCCGATCTCTCTCCTCGATTCGACCCGCTTCGGCAACGATCTCGTCGGTGGTGGGGACCCCACCGAAGTCTTGCACCAGTCGTCGTCGTGCCCTTGACTCGAGTCCCGCGATCAAGAAGACCTTCAGGTCCGCCTCTGGAAAGACGACAGTGCCCATGTCCCGGCCGTCCGCCACGAGGTTCCCATGCTCACCAAGCACTCTCTGTGTTTCGAGGAGCCACTCACGGACGGCAGGAAGGCTCGCTACAAAAGGCACGTGCTCCGTCACCTCAGGAGTCCGGAGTAGCGACGTCAGCAATCGTTCCCCTCGGTGGATGTCGACACGGCCTTCTCCGGGCTCGACTCTTACGGCCAGTCCATCTAAATCGGCAGCGGTCAATCGACCCCAAGTCGCCCGTGGGACTTGGTCCTCCAACAATGCGAACGTCAGAGCACGGTAGAGTCCACCTGAATCCAGATGGCGGAAGCCCAGGCGCCGTGCCAATTCCTTCGCAGTGGTGGTCTTTCCGGACCCTGCGGGACCGTCGAGCGTGATCACGGGGCCGGGGCCCGATCCGACGGGAGTCACGACCCAGCCTTCCCCGACGTCAGGTCCGCCAGCAACGTCCAGAACCCCGGAAAACTCACGTCCACTACGGAGGAACCCTCTACCTCGATCCGATTCCCCGGAAGGGCCCCCAAGATCCCGAACGCCATGGCGATACGGTGATCATGACGACTAGAGACCGCACCTTCGAGCGGACGGTCCGACCCCACGATTTCGAGCCCGTCCTCCAGCTCCTCGACCTCGACGCCCACCGCACGGAGGTTGTACGCCAGAGCGCGGATGCGATCGGACTCCTTCACTCTCAGTTCGGAGGCTCCAGTGATGCGTGTGACTCCTTCGGCCCGCGCGGCAACCACTGCGAGGATGGGAAACTCGTCGATCATACCGGGCACCTCCGCCTCTCCAACCTCCGTCCCAGTCAGAATCGCCGAGGTCGCCCTCAGCCCACCCGTCGGCTCTCCAACCATCGGAGCTCCAACCAGATCGACGCGGCCACCCATGCGAGCGAGCACCCCCAGAAAGCCTGTGCGGGTCGGATTCAACCCTACATGATCGATGGCGAGTCCGCCCTCCACGCCACCCAAGAGAGCGAGGGCAACCAAGAAGCTCGCCGACGAAAAATCCCCAGGCACCTCGAAATCGAGTGGATGAATCGAACTGGGGGGGTCTCGCAGCTCGACATGCCAGCGCCCACCGTTCTCATGGGAAACGACAGAGGCTCCGACCATGCCGAACATTCGCTCCGTGTGGTCCCGGGAACAGCGGGGTTCGGAGACTAAGACGAACGTCTCACCCGCAAGCCCCGCAAAGAGTAACGCGCTCTTGACCTGTGCGCTTGCGACCGGCGAGTCGTAGTCCAGAGATCGGAGCTGCGAGCCGACAACCTCGAGTGGGAGTCGATCTGCCTCCCCCAGCTCGTGGAACGTCGCGCCCATCTGAGCCAGAGGGCGAGTGATTCTGCCCATGGGCCGACCCCGGAGGGACGCGTCTCCCGTCGCCCGTGCGGTGAAGGACTGCGCAGCCAAGACGCCGAGCATGAGGCGAGACCCGGTTCCGCTGTTCTCGAAGTCCAGGACTCCGACCGGCTCTTTCAGCCCGCGGAGTCCTACACCTTGTACACGAATCTCGGAGCCGTCCCCTGGGAGCGATGGAAGGTCCACCCCGAGCGCTCTCAATGCCCCCGCGGTAGCGCACGGGTCGTCGCTGGGGAGCACTCCGCGTAGCCGACTCTCACCGGTGGCCAGAGCAGAGAGCATGAGGGCTCTTTGGGACATCGACTTGTCGCCAGGGACGCGAATGGTCCTCACGCGTCCTCCCTCCATCCCCTGATCTGATCCATCAGGTCCCCCACGACTTCTCCACTCCCCTGCTCGAGAGCCGACTGCATCAGGGCCAGTTCCTCTTGCAGAGACCCCAAAGCCAGTGCATTCGAGACGGCCGACGCATCGAGGAGGTCGCTCCACATCTCCGACGAACTCATGGCAAGCCGCGTCATTTCCAGCCCGCCGGCCCCGAGGTCGCCCACTTGAAGCCCCTGAGCAGCCAACACCCGAGCCAGGGCCGTCGCCAGCAGCTGTGGAAGGTGGCTGGCCCACACCATAGACCGATCGTGCTCCTCGGCGGTGATCGCCCGAGTACGGGCACCGAACGAGCGCCAAACGTTCTCGACGGATTCGACCCGGTCTCCCGATGCATCCCCGGAAACCATCCACACCGTGCGATCGACGAAGAGAGCGTGCGTCGATGCGGCGAGCCCCGAACCGGTGCCTCCAACCATGGGGTGGGCACCGACGTAGCGATCGGCGAATCCGCCCTCTCTGGCCTGCTCCAGAAGGGGGGCCTTAAGTCCGACCACATCGGTGATCGCGGCGTTACCCAACAGCTCTGCATGGGTCGCCATCAAATCCACAGCAACACCCAACGGGGTCGCGTAGACGACCAAGTCCTGGTCGACAACCGCCTCGGCCGGATCGCCCGCTATCTGATCGATAATACCCTCCCGAACCGCGGTCTGGGCGTCTGAGGCGTCTCGGGTGAACGCGACGACCCTGGGCGGCGGATCGAGCGTCTTGAGCGCACGAGCCACCGAACCACCCATGAGCCCGAGGCCTACAATTCCCACCCTACGTGGCAGGTCGGCCGGGGCCATCAGCTAGTCCTCTTCCTCGTTGTAGGGGAGCTCCACCATCAGGCCATCCCGCGCTATCACTGCCCCGGGGTAGACGTCACGCGCCTCCTTCTCGAGAGGTGTGGTGTCGTCCGAATACCGAGCCGATACGTGCGTCAGGCATAGCCGCCCGACTCCGGCCTGGCGGGCTATGGTCGCAGCGCCCTGGGCCGTGCTGTGATGCGTCTGGCGGGCCCGATCCTCTTCTTCGGCGCCGAACGTCGCTTCGTGGATCAGGAGCGCGGCGCCGGCGGCCACCTCGGCCACGCTTTCAGTCGGAGCCGTGTCTCCTGTGTACACGACTACCCTGCCCGGACGGGTTCCACCAACCAACTCGGCAGGCTCAATGATCCTACCATCCACCTCTACGGCTTCACCCTTGTGGAGTTTGCCGAACATGGGTCCTTCGGGGATCCCCATCAAGCGGGCGAGCTCCACGTCGAACCGACCCAATCGCTCGTGTTCTACCAGAGCATAGCCCACGGCCGGCGTTCCGTGATCCACGCCGAACGCCACCACGTCGTACTCGTCGTGCGATACCCGTGCTCCCGCCTCCAGCTCCTGGATGGTGAGCGGGAACGCGATCCGGTCCACGCCCAATCCGACGGCGGACTTCAGCGTGTCGTGGGACCCCGGAGGACCGTACACATGAAGTGGCTCGGTTCGTCCCTGAAGAGCCATCGTTCGTAACAGCCCCGTGAGGCCGAGAAAGTGGTCCGCATGAAGGTGCGTGATGAAGATCTCGCCGACAGCAAAGCCCGTCGCGTAGCGCATCATCTGTCGTTGGGTACCCTCGCCACAGTCGAAGAGGAGGACATCTCCCTCTCGCTGTACGGCGACGGAGCTGACGTTGCGGCGGACCGTCGGGCGTGACGCCGCGGTCCCCAAGAAAGTGACTCGGATCATTTAAGGGCCTCTCTGTTGGGACCCCACCACTAGAACGGACGGTGAATGTCGCAGAGAAGGTAGCGCCCCCTCCCGCGCGTCAGAAGAGTCGGACTTGGAAGCGGAGGGTTCGGCCCGGCTGTGGCAATCCGCATTGATCGAAAATAGCGCGGTCCATAACGTTCGCGAGAGATATCAACCCGTCGAGGTTCGCGAAGGTGCGCCGCCCGTCGAGTCGGAAGAGGCGCCGAAGCTGCAGGTCCATCCGGTGCGTCGTATCGAGCGGGTCAAGCCCTCCACCGTCGGTGTTGAGGCAAAACTGCGACCCGACGTACCGGTATTCCGCCGAAAGAGTCACCGCCGAGGCCACCGGAACGCCTAGGCTGAGTCTCGCAGCCATGTTGGGCTCGTACTCCGGCCGAGTGCGCTCATCGTTGCCCTCGTCAAATTGCCAGGCCTGCTGGAACGTGACGTCCCCTGCGTACTCGACGCTGCCCAGGGCTCCTGTAGCCACTACCTCGATCCCGGTGCTTCGAATGCGGTCTCTGTTCACACGTTGGCGACGAGCGCCCTCCGGCGTATCCACCGCGATCCTAACGATGCCGTCCGAGAGCACCTGATGGAATCCGACAACTTGCAGATCGAACACAGGAAGATCCCAGGTCAGGCCCATCTCCGCGCCGGTCAAGATTTCCGGCGTTAGGCCCGGGTTGGCCAAGAAGCGGCCGAGCGCATCGGAGTAGAGTTCGCGGAGGGACGGAAAACGGGCCCGGCGACTAACTCCTCCGTGGAAGAGCATCATGCTGTTGGCGGTAAGCGACGAAAAGCCCAACCGAGCCCCCCAATCCCACAGACGCCCAAGTGGAGGCTTGTCCGCCGACCCCGGAGTATCCGCACCGTCCACGGCGAAGCCAACGTTGACCCGAGTCGCTCCCAGGCTTCCCCATCCCGGCAGGTCATCGCCGCGCCACTCAGCCTCGGCCCCCAGGCTCCACAAGCGTTGTCGGAAATCGTTTTGATCTTGGCCTGTCAGGCGTTCGGAATGAGAGACATCACCGTAGGTAAAGGCGGCGCGCACATCGGCTCGGTGGCTGATGGTATGATCGCCGAGGAGCCGGAGCGTAAGCGTTCGGTCGTCCCCTTCCTCCTCATCGATGACCGTGTCGTATTCGGCGCTGTTGAACTGCTGGATCCGGAAGGAACCCACATCGACGCCCAGGCTCGCCTCAAGATCACCCACACCCCAGGCGGTCTCCCGATCACCGGTTCCGCCCGAAAACGCCGCAACGAAACGCGACTGGTCCGGATAGCGCCACAGACGTGGCTCGGCCTCGTTGGTCTCAGGTGGCACGCCGCGAGCCACATCGAAGCCGGATAGCATCATCGACCCCCAAGCCCCCTCGTACCCTTGGTAGCGCGCAGAAACGAACCCGTCTACGTGGCGAAAGTCACTGTTCAACCGGAGATCGCCGTCTTGGCTGAGCAGAGCCCGCTCGGCGGCACTGAGGTCATCGGCATCCGGGAGCGTAGTACCCGATCGATCTCTGAAGGCTGTGCCGGCCTGAACGAGCCACTGTCCTCCGTCGGAGTCAGCCATTCTAGCGCCGGTCGCGCCTACCGTAACGCCCCCGGTCTGATCCATGCCTAGGCTGAACGTCGCAGGCGGGGGGCTCTCCATGCGCTCGTTGCCTCTGGCTACGTCCACTTCCACGACACCCGCGAGCACGTTGGGGCCGTGCAACACCGAAGAAAGCCCCCTCAGAAGGTTGACTGATCGGGCCGCCGTGAGCGGAATGATCGAGAGGTCGGTCCGATGATCCCACCCGAGTGTCAGGGGCACACCGTCCACCAATACCGCGATCTGCCGATCGGTCGCACCGCGCAAACTCGGTTGAGCCTCACCCCTCGAGTTCTCTCGAATTCGTACGAAGGGCATTTCGCGCAGGGCCTGCTCCAGGGTCGGAACCGGCACAGAGCCTAGGGAATCAAGCCGCATTTCAATGGCGCCGACGCCGCCCGTAGCGGTCAGCCGCTGCCGAGCGAGAACCCGAATCTCCGTCATCAAAAAACTGTCCGAAAACGAGTTGAGCGTGTCGGACCGAATCGAATCGGGTGCCTGGGCGGCGGCGAATCCGGGAAGTGTCAGGATCACGGCGGCCAACCCCAGGGGGCCTCTCAGGGTCGGTTTACGCATTTCGCCTAGGGATGATGGTCTGCCTCGGATTCGAAATTCTGATTAAACTGAGGTGCGCCCTGACTGGAGCATTGGGCGCTCGGGAGCGGCGGGCCGATTCCTCCGGCCCGTGATAGTCCAGCTGACGCCTTTTGTTCCGAGCTATCATGACCGTTCAATGTAAAACGTTGGACAGTCTTCACGGGGGGCCATATTCTGCTTTCTGGCCCCGTAGAGCCCAACAACTCCCTCGGTGAGGTATATGATGTCGACGCGACGTGATTTCTTGGCCACGATCTCTTTACCGGCCGCCGTCGCCACTCGCGGTTTCCCGGGTGTGCCCACTTCGTTCAGCCCCTCGGCTCCAGAAATCCTGCAGTCGCTGTCCTATTATAAGGGCACCCCTGCGGAGGTGGCCCAGAACGAGGACTATTGGTCCGAAGTGGCCCAGGCGTTCACGGTCGACCGGAGCCTGATCAACTTCAACAACGGCGGCGTGAGCCCCTCACCCTCGTTCGTACAAGAGGCAATGAAGCGCCACCTAGATTTCTCGAACCTCGCACCCTCCTACACCATGTGGGAGATTCTGCAGCCCGGGCAGGAAGCGGTCCGTCAGCGGATGGCCCGCGAATGGGGGGTGGACACCGAAGAGATCGCCATTACCCGCAACGCCTCGGAGAGCCTGCAGATTTGTCAGCAGGGCTACGACCTGAACGCGGGTGACGAGGTGCTCACGTCGACGCAAGATTACGGACGCATGCGCACCACGTTCATGCAGCGTGAGCGCCGAGAAGGCATCGTGCTAAAGCAGATCGAGTTGCCGGTACCGGCAGAGGATGACGCGGAGGTGGTTCGGCGCTTTGAAGAGGGGATCACCGAAAAAACCCGCCTCATCCTGATGTGCCACATGATCAACCTGACCGGGCAGATCCTTCCGGTTAAAGCCGTGGTCGAAATGGCTCGCCGCTATGACATCCCGGTCATCGTGGACGGTGCCCACGCGCTCGCCCACTTCGACTTCAATATCTCGGACCTGGAGTGCGACAACTATTCGAGCAGCCTACACAAGTGGCTGTTCGCCCCGCACGGAACGGGACTGCTCTACGTCCGCCGCGACGTCATTCCAGATATTTGGCCACTGATGGCCGCACGGGAAAATCAAAACGACAACATCCGTAAGTTCGAAGAAATCGGCACACATCCGTGCGCGAACCACCTCGCCATCGCCGAAGCCCTCACCTTCCACCAGGGCATCGGCCCGAAGCGTAAGACCGAGCGCCTCGTCTATCTAAGGGACCGCTGGGCCAAACGTCTCCTCGAGAACGATCGTATTCGTATAAACACCAGCCTCGAGCCCGGTTTCGCCTGCGGTATCGCAAACGTGGGAATCGGCGGCGTGGACACGGTCACTCTCAGAAACTGGCTTTGGAACGAACACCGGATCATTACGGTTTCTATCAATCACGCGCAGTTCCAGGGTCTTCGGGTTTCACCGAGCGTCTATTCGACGCTTGAAGAGGTGGACCGCTTCGTAGACGCCATGGAGTTCGCAGCCAAGAACGGCATCCCCTCCTAAGCAGCGTGGGCCGATAACTCAAAATCGCAGGAGCAGTGATGAGCCTCGCTCTAACTTTCACCCTCTCCGTCATGTCTCTGTGTGACCTCAGACCCGGGGCGCCCATCCCCGACCCGGTGGTGGTGGCCCTTCAGCAGACAAGCTACGAGGACCTGTACAAGTCGGGACTCACGTTCTCAGGCTTCATGGAAGAGGCCGAAGACCAGCATGAAGAGTGGCAGGAAAACTACGCTCGCGACCACGTTGCGCTGGAGATGACGCCGTCGGCGCGTGAAATCCCCGGCAATTGGCGTTTGCTGGTGGTCGGAGAGGACTGGTGTAGCGACTCCGTGAATACGATTCCCTACATCGCGCGTCTGGTCGAAGGAACGGACGGCCTCGACATGCGCATCGTGAACTCCAAAGAGGGCCGCTGGGTCATGAAAACCCACCCCACGCCCGACGGTCGGCCTGCGACACCTACGGTCATCGTGCTAAACGAGTCTGGTGACAAGGTGGGCTGCTGGAGCGAGCGCCCGGCGGTCCTGCAGAACTGGTGGCTGGACAACCCGGACAACCTTGAGGGGCGCGAGAAGCTCGACCGAAAGTTCGAGTGGTACGACGAGGACGCCGGCAGTGAGACCCTGAGAGAGATTCTGGAGATCGTCAAAGCGGCCTCAGATGGGTCGCCTCAGTGCACGGACTAGCTACTTAGGTTACCCTGAAAAATCGAGTCCGAAGTCTAGGATCGGCGCGGAGTGGGTGATCCATCCGCTCGAAATGAAGTCCACTCCCGTCTCGGCGATTTTTCGAACGGTCTGGATTGTGACGTTGCCAGACGCTTCCAGTCGCGCACGCCCGGCCACCCTAGCCACCGCTTTGCGGAGGGTCGACGGAGCCATGTTGTCTAGGAGGATCACCGAGGCGCCACCCGCGACGGCCTCGTCGAGTTGATCCAACGTATCGACCTCGATCTCGATCGACGTCAGTGGCCCAGCCGAGGCCTGGGCAGCCGCGAGAGCAGGTCCGACACCGCCAGCCACGGCGATGTGGTTGTCCTTGATCATGATGGCCCCATCAAGCCCGAGCCGGTGATTCACCCCGCCCCCGGACCGTACGGCCGCCTTCTCCAACACACGTAGTCCAGGCGTCGTCTTACGGGTGCAGCATATCTTGGCGACGGTGCCTTCCGCCGCTTGTACCAAGTCATTCGTGGCGGTGGCAATTCCAGACAAATGACCGAGGAAGTTCAGCGCGGTGCGCTCGGCCGTCAGAATCGAGCGAGCGCTTCCCTCAACGCTAGCGACCACATCCCCTTCCGCCACACCAGATCCGTCGATCACTCGGAACTGAACATCGACGTCGGGATCAACGAGCGTGAAGGTCAATTCGGCGGCCTGGGCTCCAGCGAGCACGCCCGCGGACCTCGCCACGATTTCGACTCTGGCCTCGGCGTTCGATGCGATTACAGAGCGGCTGGTAATATCCCCGGCTTGGCCGAGGTCTTCGACCAATGCACCACGAACGATGCCTTCTACGAGGAGCGACGAAACGGTCAGGCTGGAACGCCCGCTGTGGGATCGACCGTCACGGGGTCTTCGACCACCACCGGCGGCGGTGCATTCTTGTAGAAGCCCCTGCCCGTCGTTTTCAGCTCGACCATACGCTGCACCGACTTCCGGGCACGGACGGCCACCTCCTCAGGGATGTTCACCTCATGACGCATCAGCTGAAGGCTCTCGAGAATATTCTGGAGAGTGATCTGCTTCATATGGGGGCAGAGATTGCAGGGGCGTATGAACTCCACGTCAGGAGTCTCGGCCGCGACGTTGTCACTCATGGAGCACTCGGTGATCATCATGACCTGCGGTGGACGTTGCTCCTTTACGTAGCGAATCATCCCGGCGGTCGATCCAGTGTAGTCCACTTCGGAAATCAAATCCGGTGAACACTCAGGGTGTGCTAGCACGACCAGATCCGGGGTCTCTCTGCGATACTCGCGGACCTCAACTGCCGTAAAGCGCTCATGCACTTCGCACCGCCCGTGCCACGCGATCAACTCGACGTCGGTCTGCGCAGCCACGTTCTTGGTGAGGTACTCGTCCGGCAGCAGGATCACCCGATCGACACCAAGGGACTCCACCACTTCGACAGCGTTCGATGAGGTGCAGCAAAGGTCGGACTCGGCCTTCACGTCAGCCGAAGTATTCACGTAGGTCACGACCGGAACCTCGGGATATTTCTCCTTCAGCCGCCGTACGTCCTCCCCCGTCACCGACGCGGCCAGCGAGCACCCCGCGTCCAGGCTCGGGATCAACACCGTCTTTTCCGGCGAGAGGAGCTTGGAAGTCTCGGCCATGAAGTGGACACCCGCCTGCACGATGATGTCCGCGTCCGTGTCCCTGGCCTGCACCGCGAGTTGCAAGGAGTCACCAACGAAGTCGGCGACGCAGTGGTAGATGTCGGGGGTCTGATAGTTGTGAGCCAAGATGACTGCGTTCTTGGCCTTCTTTAGCTCATTGATCGCATGGATGTGTGGCGCGACTACGGGCCACTCAACCGGTGGAATGAACTGTTTCACCCGCTCCAACAAGGGAGCCGTTGCGCGGGCGACCTCCGGCGTGTATTCGAGCATCTGTTAAGGCCTTGGGCCCTCTTGAATCCAGTCGGAACTTGTGTGAGTCGTACAAAATACCCGCACTTGGGGTCCGTCCTCAAGAGGCCTCGAAAGCACCAATTTTCACTAATTCCCTGAAGGACGAGGCGAAAAACCGGTCAACAATGCAAACGGGTGCGAGCCGGCTAGCTGTGGCCCTGAATCTCTTGAGGCCTATACGGTGCCTCCAGTCGCTCTATCTCGGCCGTTTCCAACTTCAAATCCACCGCCCTAATGGCCGCCTCCAGATGGTCGAGGTTCGTGGCACCAACGATCGGAGCGGCGACCGTCGGCTTGGAAAGGAGCCAGGCCAGCGACACTTCGGCGGGCGATACACCTCTGTCCTCAGCCACACCCTGCACGATGTCCCAACCGCCCGGATCATTGTAGAGATCATGGGCGTAGGTATCCCCCTTGGCCCGCTCAGTCGATTCCCGATCCTCCAGTGATTTCCGGGTTCCCGCCAACATCCCGAGCGAGTGGCGACCAGGGGATCATTCCGACCCCTTCCGCCTCGCAGAGCGGCATCATTTCACGCTCTTCTTCACGATAGAGCAGGTTGTAGTGTTTTTGCATCAAGACGAAGCGAGCCCAGCCGTTCAGATTGGAGCCACTAAGGGCCCGGGCCATCTGCCACGCCCAGCCCGAACTCGCACCCAGATACCGCACCTTGCCGGACTGGACCAAGTGGTCGAGCGCAGCCAAGGTCTCCTCGATCGGAGTCTCCGGGTCGAAGCGATGGATTTGGTACAAGTCGATGGCTTCCACGCCCAAGCGGGTAAGGCTATTCTCGCATGCCTCGACAATGTGCTTCCGAGAGAGTCCACCCAGGTTGGTTCTCTCCGTTGTCGAAACCGAGCTTCGCTTTCTTCCAGACCATTTGCACACGCCGGTCTCGGTAGTTATCGTTGCACAAATTGGCGCTTTAGGTCCGCGTGCTTTTACACCGGATCCGAACTGAGAGACAGAGGATAAGCATGGACGTCGACCGCAGAGGATTCTTCGCTTCCGTCGGTGCCGGGGCGCTCGCGGCCATGTCCGATGAGGACAAGGCCGAAGAGCTCGAGCACTTCATGATCCACCAGCTCGATGACAGCTTCCGGCCTCCCCGGAAGTATGCGGACGAAGAGGTCAAGGAGATGCAGGAGTCGGCGACCCGACGCGGCGTCGGTCGGATCTTCGTGAAGGACGACGGCGACCCCTTGGAGCCGATGCCCAAGAACGCTACGCTCGAAGACTTCTTCCGCCTTCGGTTTGCGCCGGCCAATCATGTTCTTCAAAGCGCAGCGCATGCGCTGCAGACCGGGCAGCCCGAACGGACCATCCTCGCGTGCCTACTGCACGACACCGTCCAGGCTCTGATCAAGGTGGACCACGGGTACTGGGGCGCCGCCCTATTCGAGCCGTACGTCGACGAACGCATCAGTTGGGGTATCCGTTATCACCAGGCACTACGCTTCTATCCCGACGAGTCGGTCGGTTACGAGTACCCGGAGCTCTACAACCGGATGTTCGGCAAGGACTACGTTCCAGAGCCCTACATCAAGGAAGCCTACGAATACGCACGCGCCCACAGTTGGTACATGGAATCGCGGCTCATCACGGTGAATGACACCTACGGATTCCAGGAAGGCGTCGAGGTGTCAATCGATCCGTTCATCGACTTCATCGGGCGCCACTTCAAGCAGCCGAAGGAAGGCCTGGGGAACGACAACTCCGCCTCGGCGCACATGTGGAGGAGCATCGCCAATCCGGACAGGCCGCTTTAGACCAAGGCGGTCTGGGCAGAGCTACGACGCCAAAGCCGACCTTAAGACGTTGATCGAACGGTCTGACAACGAGCGGTGGGTCAACCCCTGGCACAGAAGACGTTGGAGCGCCTGAGGGCCGAGGAATCGTAGAATCCCCAGCCCTGGAGTCCAGCACGTCGCGAACGCAGGAGAGGAGCCTCTCTGCCTTGAACGGCTTACGAAGGAAGCCGGGGTTCCCGGTCCTCAGGCTCTCCTCCAGAACCTTGTCCTCCGTGTAGCCCGTCATGAAGAGAACTCGGACGTCCGGTCGCCCTCGTTGCACCGCCTCTGCAACCTGCCGCCCACCCAGCTTCGGCAAAACCACATCGGTCAGCAGCAGGTCGAGCGGGCCCTCGAACGCTTCGAAGATCTGGAGCGCCTCCTCCCCATCTCCCGCCGAGAACACCGTGTATCCGTCTTCCTCGAGTAGTTGGACCGCGATGCAACGCAGTCCCAGGTCGTCGCACGGTCTCATCTCCACCATAGAGCTCGGGCTTCTCGCCGTTCTCGGCGCTGGAGACCTCACTGTCCACGATCGGTAGATAAACCGATACGCTAGTACCGACGTCGACCGTGCTGTCGATATCGATATATCCACCCATTCGCTTGACCAAACCGTAGGTCGTGGGTTGGAACATTCCCGGTGTCTTGATAGGCAGCACGATCGGGAGCCGAGTGGGAAAGCCCCCCCTCCAAGGTCATGGAAAAGGGGTTGGGACTGGTGTTCGGCGGGGTGGATATCCTGGTTCTCTACCTTGAGTTTCTGGTGTGAGGGGTGAGGTACCTAGGGACGGCTCGCGGTTTGCTGGTTACCCAGAGACCTCCCTCCCCCTTCTACTGGGCCCTCCATCACTGTACGCCATTACCTTATCTTTGCTCTTGGACCAAGAGGGCGGTTGGATCTCCTATCCGTTCTCGACCCCAATTAGGGTATAAGGCCGCGATGAAGATTCCCAAACGCATCCAACCACTAGTCGACGACGGACTGGTGGATGAAGTCATACGCCCGCTGATGAGCGGCAAGGAGGCAGATGTCTTCGTGGTGCGCTGTGGCGCCGAGATCCGCTGTGCCAAGGTATACAAGGAAGCCGACAAGCGTGGCTTCAAGCATGCGGTGCAATACCAAGAAGGGCGCAAGGGGCGGAACAGCCGCCGTGCGCGTGCGATGGAAAAGGGGTCCCGTTTCGGCCGTGACCAGCAGGAGCAGGCCTGGCAGCACACCGAGGTCGATGCGCTTTACAGACTCACCAGTGCAAGCGTGCGCGTGCCACGGCCCTACGGATGTTTCGATGGTGTTCTGCTGATGGAATTGATCGTCGATGGCGAAGGCTTGGAGGCTCCACGGCTGAACGATGTCTCGCTGTCCTCTGATCAGGCACGCGCGGACCACGCCGTGATGATGCGCTACGTGACGCGCATGCTCTGCGCCGGACTGGTGCACGGCGACCTGTCCGAATTCAATGTACTGGTGGATGAGCAGGGTCCGGTGATCATCGACCTGCCCCAGGTCATCAACGCCGCAGCGAACAACAATGCCGCTCGTTTCTTTGCCCGCGATGTCAACAATATCACAGCCTACTATGGTCTGTATGCCCCGGAACTACTGGCGACGCGCTATGACGGCGAAATTTGGTCGCTATTCGAGGCCGGGAAGTTGCAGCCGGAAACCGAGCTCAGCGGGGTGTATGAGGAAAACACCCGGCTCGCGGACGTGGATTCGCTGCTGGATGAAATCGAGGCGGTGAAAGCCGAGGAACTGGAGCGACTCGAGCGCCTACGCGAGGCAGCGCTGGCGGGTTAGTGCGCGTGCGATGGCGGGGGAGAGACCACGAGCGTGCACACCCGAGCTGGTAACAACCCCAACCTCCGGTCGACGGTTCGGACGCAATTTCGCGTTAACCTGCGTCGCATCCGCTGACACACCTAGCCAGGGATTGGGGCACAGATCTGGCACAATTACTCCAGAGTCTAGATTGGCCTCCTGCGCACGAAAAGGCGCAAGTGGCTTTCAAACAGCCACTTGCGCCAGTGCCGGGGGTGGGGATCGAACCCACATGGGATTTCTCCCGGGGGATTTTAAGTCCCCTGCGTCTACCATTCCGCCACCCCGGCTGATCTCGGAACATCGCGATTTGCGGCTTAAAACCTAGCGTTCTTCACTTCGACGCAAAAGCAGGGGAATGTCGTGTCGGCTCTTGGTGTGGCTAGCCTTCCAGGGCCTGCACATCAGGCATCCGGCTCGACGATTCTTCGGGTGCCTACGTTATGTGGTTCATCTACTCCATGGTCACCGTCGGCACTAATCGCCATTCTATTGGGGAACCCTGATGTGGCGCAATCTGAGACACCGTCCCTCGAATTCCTCGCGATTCATGAACCCCGACCGCTTCTCCAAGCTCACGACGGCCCTCCGCCGGCGACAGCCCGACCTCACGGTGCTGATGGAGCGCGTCCACAAGAGCCACAATCTCTCGGCTATCCTGAGGAACTGCGACTCTGTCGGCGTTCTCGAAGCGCACGCGGTGCCCCCACCCGAAGGGTTGGACGTTCATGCTCACACATCGGCTGGAACGTCCAAATGGGTGAAAGTCGTGAGGCACGCATCTACCGAAGAAGCCATTGCCGCTCTCCACGACCGCGGGTTTCGCGTGTTGGCCGCGCACCCGGGTCCCGACGCTCATGACTTTCGGGCTGTCGACTACACCCGACCTACCGCCATCATGATGGGGGCGGAGCTGTTGGGACTCAGCAATGAAGGCCTCACCTTGGCGGATGAGCGCGTGGTGGTCCCGATGGTAGGTATGGTGCACTCCTTCAACGTCTCGGTGGCGGCGGCACTCTTGTTGTTCGAGGCCTTCCGTCAGCGACAGGCGGCAGGCATGTACGATGTCTCCCGCCTCGACCCGAGCGACTACGAGCGCATTCTCTTCGAGTGGGCCTATCCACGGGTCGCACGCCTCTACAGGGAGCGCGGAACGCCCTATCCGCCCTTGAATCCCGAGGGCGAATTCGTCCACTCGGGTTAGAACGCTCGACGCCTATTCCGGCGGAGCTACCTCTAGACCCAGCTGGTGGCACAGTGACTCCTCCAGCCCCGGATACATGAACTCGAAGCCTGTCTCCTCCGCCACGGCAGGCCGAGCACGCGTGCTGGCGAGAAGCGCCTCTGTGCCCATCTCGCCGAACAGGGCCTTTACGGCCAGACTGGGAATCGGCACCAGAGTAGGGCGCCCGAGCACGCGGCCGAGCGTACCGCTGAAGGTGGCGTTCGGCACAGGATAGGGAGTGGTAGCATTCACTGCCCCTCGGATCGAGTCAGTCCGGATCACGTGGAGAATCAAGCTCAGCAGATCGTCGTGATCGATCCAACTCATGTATTGTCGCCCGCTTCCCAGCCGGCCTCCGACCCCGACTTTGAACGGCAGTAGCATCGTGCCCAACGCCCCGCCGGCCGGAGTCAGAACCAACCCCGTGCGCAGGCGCACAACCCGAATCGCCATCCGCGCTGCCGGACGCGTCGCCTCCTCCCAGGCCTGGCACAACTCCGACAGGAAGCCCTTACCTGGCTTCGAACTCTCCGTCAGCACCTGATTCCCACGGTCGCCGTAGTATCCCACGGCAGATGCGGTCACCAAAACCCGCGGCGGCCGCTTCAGCTGCGCGAGTGTGCGAGCTAGCCACTCGGTGCCCTCAACTCGGCTCGCCCAGATTCTCCTTTTTTTCTCATCGGTCCACCGAAGACCCAACAGCGGCTCGCCGGCTAGGTGTACGACCGCGTCCATGCCTTCGAGCCCACTCAGATCATCCGGCTCACCGGTCGGACTCCAAAGAGCGTCACCGGCCTCCAGGGCAGCCCCCGGGCGCCTCAATCGCATCACACTGTGGCCACCGGTGGTGAGAACCGCGCAGAGAGCACTGCCGATGAGGCCGGTGGATCCGGTAACGCCGACCTTCAGCCTGCGATCACTACGATATCGTTCGATGCGATCTAGGTCGTTTGCCAACCGTTGATGCCGAAATGCGAAGAGGCGTTCAAGCTCGTGTTCCACCGTGAATCCGCCCAGAAGCCCGCCAGCGAGGCCCATGGGAAGCTCCCAGTCCACGTGGTCCTCCACAATACATCCACCGTCTTCGGTGGGTTCGAAACGGTGGGTATGGACCCAGCGCGTAAACGGGCCACGAACTTGCTCGTCGCGAAACGAGACGCCTTCCTCGTAGTCGGTGTGCTTTACCTCCCATTTCATCTCGGTGGGCCCGCGCTTCACGCGGAAGAGAATCTGGCCGCCCTCCGCTGGCGTTCCCGAGCGCCTAAGGACTTCGACGGTGTCCCAGGGAGGAATCAGGCGCTCGAGAGCGCCTGGACGCATATGCCATGAGAAGACCTCGTCGGCAGGATGGGCTACAGGCGTCCGAAGCACGAACTCAGGCACTCGAGTGTCCCCTCCCAAACATCCGAATCACTAAGGTGTCAGAGCAGTCCCTCAAGCGTCAGCCTACTCCTCTGCCGGGTAGGACATAGCAATTCCAGGATTTTGGACCAATCGGTCACGACAGCTGAGAGCTCTCTGCGGATTCCCGAATGAGCCGGATGGCTTCGGAGACCCCTCCGGTATGACGATATACTGCCGACCCAGCAACAAGAACGGATGCGCCGGCTCCTGCCGCTTCGCCGGCCGTATTCCGGTCGACTCCGCCGTCCACCTCGAGCTCCACACCATCGCGTCCCGTCTCATCGAGCATGCGTCGGAGCCGTGAAATCTTATCAGTACTCGACGGGATGTAGGACTGTCCGCCGAACCCGGGGTTGACCGACATAATGAGGGCCAAGTCGACGTGGGGCACGATCTCGCTGAGGGTCTCGAGCGGGGTAGCCGGGTTCAACGTGACCCCGGGACGTACATTGAGTTCACGGATTTGCTCGACCGTTCTGTGCAGGTGTGAACAGGCCTCCTGATGCACGACCAGATAGTCTGCACCAGCATCCGCAAACGCTTCGACATGTCGCTCCGGGTGTTCGATCATAAGGTGCACGTCCACTGGAAGATCGGTCGCCGCCCGGACAGCAGCTGTGATCGCCGGCCCGATCGTGATGTTCGGAACGAAGTGGCCGTCCATGACGTCGACGTGGATCCAATCGGCACCAGCCTCAGCAGCTTCGGCCACCTGCTCGGCCAAACGGCCGAAGTCCGCAGACAGGATCGATGGAGCGATCTTGATGCTCACGATTCTTGTCCCTTCCTGAAGGAGTGCCGTACGCCGTCCTGAGCGCCGATGATCACCTCAGTGGCCATCCCGAGAAACAACCCGGACTCCACGATTCCGGCCCGGGCCGCCAGAGCCGCATCCAATGCTTGGGGATCGGCAATGCCGTCAGGAAAGTGGCAATCGATGATGTAGTTCCCGTTGTCGGTCGTCAGTGGCTGTCCATCGTCGCGTTGGCGAATCACCGGTCGAGCCCCCTGAGCCTGCAGGAATTTTTCGTGAGCTTCCCAACCGAACTGGACCACCTCTACCGGCACCGGGGATATCTGGCCCAGCCTGTCCACGACCTTCCCATCATCCGCTATAATAGCGAGCCGTGAAGAGGCCTGAGCCACCATTTTCTCCCTCAGGAGTGCGCTTCCCAGCCCCTTGATGAGGTCCATGTTCGGATCGACCTCGTCTGCCCCGTCGACGGTCAGGTCCAGAAACGGATGCTCCGCCAAAGACGTCAACGGAATACCTAGATCTCGCGCCCGTTGTGCGGTCCACAGCGAAGTGGGTACGCCAAGCACGTTCCGCAATCCGCCGCGATTTATTCGCTCGGACAGAAACAGAAGGAAATGGGCTACCGTCGATCCCGTGCCCAGGCCGATACGCATACCGGCCTCAACAAGTCCCGCCGCCTCTATGCCAGCGGCCCGTTTCAGCGTTTCGGCGCCCGTCACGTCAGGCCTCCGAGCGAGCAGGATTCTGAGCGCTTCAGGTACCGAACGCCTTCATCATTTCGTGGACTCGCTCGGTCGCAGCCAAAGCCTCGTCGAACGGCCGCTGCCACATGTTGCGGCCGAAGATCAGCCCCGTCGCACCAGCGTCCATAGCTGTGCGCGCTTTGTGCATCAGGTCTTTGTCGCCGAGCTTACTACCGCCGGAAAAGAGCACCATGACGCGCCCAGCGGACCCAACAACCCGACGAGCGCCTTCACCGTAATCGTATTCGATGGCCGCATAGTCCTTCGGCTGCTCCGCGTCCTTGGGTCCAGGCGTGGGAATGTTCAACTTTACGATGTCCGCCCCAAGCTCAAGCGCGACCCGGGCGGCGTAGTCCACCGCATATAGACTGTTGGCTCCGCCCTTCCCACCGATCGCCGACCCGCGAGGATACGACCACACCACCAGCGGCATGTTGTACTTGTCACAGTCTTCCCGGACCATCTGGAACTGCTGGATGTCTTCGTCCTGACGCGGGGAACCGATGTAGAGCGTGTATCCCACCGCATCGGCCCCTAGGGACACCGCGTCCTCGACACTGCCCGTCATCGTGGAGAGCGCGTCACCGTCAGGGGCGATATTGGTTTTTCCGTTGATCTTCAGGAGCAGCGGGACCTCACCTGCGTATTTCGACATGTACTTTCGCGCCAGCCCGTAGTGGCAGGCCACCGCGTTGTAGTTGCCCTCCAAAGCGAGCCGCCACTGAAAGTTTGGGTCCTGCGACGGAGGATTCGGAAAGAAATCGACGGGTCCATGTTCCAGGCCCTGGTCGATCGGGAGGATCAGGAGCGTACCGTTCTTTAGACCGCGGCCATAGAGCAAGCGACGAAGACGGACTCGCTTACCCAGCGGTAAATCGAGGTCATCGAGGAGGGGGCGGCCAACGGTACCGGTCACCGGGGTCTCTGGAGCCGCGGTGGTAGTAGACATGGAATCTCCTTCAGGAGTCTAAAAACAGGGAGCGGCGATTGAATTTTCGTGGCCAAATCTATCGGTCTCAGAGGGCCGAGACCAGCCCGCTTCGTGACTCCGCTCCAGCACCCGGACACCTTACGCTCCATGAATCGACAGAGGGAATGTCAGGCCTTTTACTTTTTTTATTGGTCCCCCCCGGGAACCGGAGGCTGAAGCGCATTCACTGACTCCGAAACGCGCGCGCTCCCGAGGCTCCCGACTAGGTCGGGGGCCTTTCTTGTTGGATAGAGCACCGGACAAGAAACAACTTCCATGATCATCATTACGCGCCATGGCGTGACCGAAGACAAGCTCGACCACATTCCTGAACGAGTGGAGGCCTTGGGCCTCCGCACACACTTGATTCGGGGCGAGGTTCGTACGGCGATCGGCTTGGTTGGCGACCACGGGGGCCTCGCCAAGGAGACTCTGCTCTCGATTCAAGGCGTCGAAGAAGTCCATAGTGTCATGAAACCATACAAGTTGGTCAGCCGGCAGTTCAGTGTGGAGCCAACACAGGTGCCGCTAGGCGAGGTGAAGGTCGGAGGAGACGCCCTGTGGCCGTGATTGCCGGCCTGTGCTCGGTAGAGGGGATGGAGATGCTGTCTGAAACAGCAGCCAGCGTGAAGGTCGCAGGGGCAGTCGGATGGAGGGACGGAGCGTTTAAGCCCAGAAGCTCACCCTACGCCTTCGACAGAATGGGCGAAGAGGGCCCCTCAAGATTTTGGCCGAAGTCCGAGCTGAGACCGAACTCCCGGTGGTTACCGAGGTCATGGACACGAGGCAGGTTGAATTGGTCGCGGAATACGCAGACGTGCTGTAATCGACGCTCGGAACATGCAGAATTTCTCGCTCCTCACGGAAGTCGGGAGGCTGCAGTGCCCCGTACTTCTAAAGCGAGGCATGTCCGCGAAGATCCAAGATCTCTTGTTGGCGGCCGAGTACATCATGAAGCAAGGCAACTCCAACGTCATTTTCTGCGAACGGGGTATTCGCACGTTCGAGGACGCGGCTCGCAACACGTTCGATCCCGCCGCCATCCCGGTGCTCAATAAGGAGACTCACCTACCGGTGGTCGCCGATCCGAGCCACGCGGGCAGAAGGCGGGAACTGGTTGAACCGCTGTCCAAGGCGAAGGCGGCGATCGCAGCCGGAACCGACGGACTGATCATCGAAGTCCATCCCAATCCGGAGATGGCCGTTTCGGATGGCGAACAGTCACTGACTCTGCCGGAATTCGACGCGCTCATGGAGTCGCTCGAGCCGATCGTCGCTGCGGTAGGAAAGACTTTTGGGAGACTGCCGGACGAGGCCTAGATCTTCCGGTCAAGTCTAGCGATCGCCGCTGCGATCTGTGCTTTCACGGCGGATCGCGCGGTACCGCCACTCGATGTCCTAGCCTCGACCGAGCGATCCCACGAGAAGACGTCTAGTACGTCGGGTCCAAACGCCTCGTGAGCGGCCTGAAAGTCCTCGACCGAAAGGCCGTCCACCGTCACATCCTGCTCTTCCGCTGTGCGCACCAACGTGGCGACTACCTCGTGCGCCTTCCTGAACGGTACCCCAGCCCTCACTAGGTAGTCTGCCAGGTCCGTCGCCAGAAGCTGGGTGTCCAGCGCAGCGGTGATGCTGCCGGGTTGGAACTCCGCCGAACCCACGGCCCCCGCCATGGCAGGCAGAACGACCGTGAGCGTGTCCAACGAATCGAACAGCGCTTCCTTGTCTTCTTGGAGATCGCGGTTGTAACCCGTGGGGAGCCCCTTCAGAAGTGTCAGAAGCGACACGAGGTTGCCGACCAGGCGGCCCACCTTTCCACGAACGAGTTCAGCCACATCGGGGTTTCGCTTCTGAGGCATCAAGCTCGAGCCGGTGCTGAAACCGTCAGATAGACGGACGAACCCGAACTCCTTGGATCCGAACAGCACCAGATCCTCGGCCAACCGTGACAAGTGAATCCCTATCCGGGCCGACGCGAACGCGAGTTCCAGCGCCCAGTCGCGGTCGCTCACGGCGTCGATGCTGTTCTCTGAGACCCGGGCGAAGCCGAGTTCCTCACGAATAGCCTCTCTATCGATCGGGAATGGGCACCCTGCGATTGCACCCGATCCGAGCGGTAGTGCGGCCGCATTCAGCCTGACGGCGTCGACCAAGTCCCGGTCCCTGTCCAGCGGCCAAAAGTGCGACAGCGCCCAATGGGCCGCCCGGACCGGCTGTCCCTGCTGTAGGTGCGTATAGCCCGGAATAATGATGTCCATCGATTCCTCGGCCCACTCGATCAAAGCCCTCTGGACCGTACCGATCCCACCGACGAGCGCCGTCGCTGCCTCCATGCCCCACAGTCTGAAGTCGGTCGCCACCTGATCGTTCCGAGATCGGCCCGTGTGGAGCTTGCCGGCGACACCGCCGACCTCTTCATGGAGGAGCCTCTCCACGAGAGAGTGGATGTCTTCATCCTGTTCGGCGGAGTGATCGCTGCCAGCGAGCCGCTCACCCACCCGGCCCAACCCTTCTACGAGCGTCTGACCCTCTGCCTCCGAAAGGGTCCCGGCCGCTACCAGGGCTCGAGCCCACGCGCAACTTCCACGGACATCCTGTTGCCACAGCCGGATATCGACATCCAAGCTGCGGTTCAGGGGCACCATCTCTGGTGCCATACCCCCCTCAATCCGCCCACTCCACAGCGGGGCGTTCGGTGGTGGGGCGTTCGGCGGTCCCTCGGGAAAATTCGCGTCAGCTGTCATAGAGGTAGCACCCTGTTGAGTCGAGACACGAAGGGGCCGCGCCAACATCGGTCGCGGCCCCTTCCGTCTACATCACTGTGGCTCTGTTCGAGGTCACCCACCGGGGCTTTACCCGCCGGAGCCTTAACCCACCGGGGTCTTCGGCGTCACCGACTTCAGCATCTCAGTCACTGCCGCTTCGGACTCTCTCACTCCGGCATCTCGGTCATTGCCGCTTCGGACTCTCTCACTCCGGCATCTCGTTCGGCGGCTACGCGAGCCGGAAGGCCAAAGAGCTTGATGAATCCGCCAGCATCGGCATGGTCATACGTATCGTCCTCACCGAATGATGCGAGCCCGGCGTCATAGAGCGACATGGGGCTCCAGCGAGATGCAACGTTGGCGCTTCCCTTAAACAGCTTCAAACGAACGATCCCGGTCACGCGCTTCATGAGCACATTCATGAACGCATCGATGGCCTCACGCTCCGGCGTCCACCACCATCCCTCGTAAACGAGGTCGGCGTAACGGGCCGCGAGTTGATCTTTGTAGGCCAGCGCCCGTCGGTCGAGCGTAAGCTGTTCGAGTTCCTGAAGGGCGGAATAGAGCAGCGTCCCACCGGGCGTCTCGTAGATGCCCCGCGACTTCATGCCTACTAGTCGGTCTTCAACGAGATCAATGCGCCCCACACCGTGCCGGGCAGCGATCTGGTTCAACGCCTCGAGAAGCTCCACAGATCCCAGCGTCTCACCATTCACCGATATCGGCACCCCCTCTTCGAAGGCGAGCTCGACGTACTCCGGAGTATTCGGTGCCAACTCGGGCGACAGCGTCCAGAGGTAGATGGACTCATCGGGCTCGTAGGCGGGATCTTCGAGCGGACCACCCTCATGTGAGACGTGCCACAGGTTCTCGTCACGAGAGAATAGCTTGCCTTCGTCAACCCCCTCCATAGGAATCTGACGCTCGCGGGCATACTCGAAGGCCTCTTCTCTGGAATGGAGATCCCACTCACGCCACGGGGCGATAACCCTGAGGTCCGGAGCCAAAGCAGTGAATGTGAGCTCGAAGCGGACCTGGTCATTGCCTTTGCCCGTGCACCCGTGGGCGAGAGCATCGGCACCCACCTCCCGAGCGATCTCTACCATCCGCCGACCGATGATCGGTCGCGCCATTGACGTACCGAGAAGATACTTCCGGCCGTAGACAGCGCCTGATCGGAGGGTCGGCCATACGAAGTCTTCGACAAAGCTCTGGCGAAGGTCCTCGCCGAAAAACTGAGAGGCTCCGGTTGCCTTGGCCTTTTCGGCCAATCCTCGGAGCCCTCCCTGCTGGCCAACGTCGGCCGCCACGCAAATAACCTCCGCGTCGTAGTTTTCGCGGAGCCACGGAACGATGACCGAGGTATCCAACCCTCCTGAGTATCCTAGGACGACCTTGAGTGCCATCGGAGTCGCCTCCTTACGTCGCTGTCGCTACAAGACAAAAAAATGCGGGCCGGGAGCAGAACCAGCTCTTCCCGCCAAAGCGCTGGTGACGGCGAACCGTCTTAACACCACTCCCGTACCCGATAATTTTCACAAATAATCGGACTGTACCGAGCATATTTTGGACTATACCAAGCATATTTATGTTATCAACATGGCGTAGTACAAGGATGATGTCAAGACGAAATAGCTTAATATAGACTTTGGATTCAACAAGGATTTCGTCTCCCCGGGAGGGAGATTTAGCCGGTATCTCCGCCTGCAATTTCTATCAATCGATCGCGAATCGAAGGCATTTGTTCCCGGTCGCGGAGCACCACGATAATCGTGTCCTCACCGGCCACGGTGCCCATGACCTCAGGCCAGTCCTCCCAGTCGATTGCCGTCGCAATAGCGGCGGCGCCTGACATCAGAGTCCGAATCACGATTATGTTCTCCGTTCCTTCAGCTGAAAGGAACAGAATCGGCAACAGTGAACCGAGCGGAGGCTTGTGCTCCCAGGCCTCGGGCAGCCGGTAGTGCGAGACGCCTTGAGCGCCTCGGACCTTCACGAGCCGGAGTTCCCGGATGTCCCGGGAAAGGGTCGCCTGCGTTACCTGTATCCCTCTCTCTTGGAGCAACTCTCGTAGCGCCTCGTGGCTGGTGACTCGATTGGACTTCACCAAATCCAGGATGACCGCCTGGCGCTCTTGCTTGCTACTCACCGCTCTCACTCGTTCCCACGACCTGGGCTACCATCTCTTTCAATTTCTCAGGCTCGAAACCGACGCTCCTCGCCATCTCTTCTCCCCCCTCGAAGAGGATTATCGTAGGTACTCCTCGAATCTCCAGGCGCTGAACAATATCCTGGGCCCGATCCGAATCCACCTTGGCAACCAACAGCGCCCCAGTGTGGGCTCCCGCGATCTCGTCCACCAGAGGCGCCACGATCTTGCATGGTCCGCACCAGTCGGCATAGAAGTCGACCAGAACCGGCACAGATGCCCCCAAGACGGTGCGATCGAAGTCCTCCGCAGTCACTTTCACGGGACGGTCGAGCAAAATCGGCTTACCGCAGTCGCCGCACGTGGGCTTCTCCGCTGCCCTGCTCACGTCGACGGTATTCAAGGTCAGGCAGAACGGACAACGTAAGATCGCCGTTACCTCTGTATCATCACTCAAGTCCTACCTCCCCTCGGGTTAGGGGTGTCGGTACCCCCATTGGGGCCTGCCCCGTTCCGTCCTGCGAAAACAAAGCGGGGCTCGGGAACACGTCCCAAGCCCCGCCGGCTAACAGCCCGACCGTTTTCTTCCCGAAGTGGTCCGCTCCTAGAACAAGTCGTACTTGACCTGTGCCATCAAGAAACGACCGATCTCAGGGACGCCCACGAAGCTACGGTAGGGCGTATTGAACAAGTTGTTCACCACCAACTGAAGGGTGGCAAGAGTCCCTGGGACCTTGTAGCCCACTGTGACATCCACCAGTTGGTAACCGTCGACACAGGGCTCTTCGTAGAGGGCGCCGGTCAGCCCAGTCTCACACTGAGTCCCCACGAAGCCTGCCGACTCCGCCGGAAATCCAGAGGTCAGGCGAAGGCGCGCTTCCGCGTTGAAGCCGGCTCTGGCATCACGATAGGCTAGCCCAAACGTCCCCTTGAGCTTCGGTGCGTTGAGAGCGAGCGGGGAAATCCCATTCGACATCTCAGTGAGATCGAAATAATCATCACTCACGAGGGATGCCGTCGAAGAAAGGGTCCAGTGATCGTCCAAGAACGCCTGTAGCGAAAAGTCCGCGCCGTACATCGAAACGTCTCCAGCATTCACATATGAGACCAGGAGATTCGTCGCACTCGATTCGACCTGATCAGAAGAGACCACCGCCAGTGGGGTCTCGGCCAAGCCAGGGATTCCACCCACCGCCTTGTCAGGGCCGAGGGCCAGCTGTGTGGCCTGGTCGAGAGCCATGGCTCCGACAGTGGCTGCATCAAGCTGCCCACCGGTTTGCGCATTTATCGCTGCACTGAGCCGCGGCACGAGGAACCCGATCATCGAAGGACCGTCCAGGAAAAGCACAGGCGTACGGAATACAAGCGGGGAGACAAAGTTCTCCTTCCTCGAGTACCACACGTCCGCTGCGATTAGAACCTTGTTGTCGATTACACCCTGATACCCCAGTTCGAAGGTCGTAGACGTGGTCTCTTTAAGTTGCTCCACGTCCAGGATAGCAGCCGCGTTAAGCGGGCCAACGGCTCCGGTTCCAGCGTCAAGCATGTTGAGCGAGATGTCCGTGTCCGATGGATTCAGACTCGATAGGAGCCCCGCAGTAGCAGCGTCGATGATTCCGAGAGCGTGGGCCCCACCGACCCCGGTCAACCAGAGTGGTCCCGTGCCGACCGGCACAAGCTGTCCGCTCCCACCCAGTGCTTGGGGAATCCTCATGCCACTCAAGGTCCCGTCCGCATTGTGCAGGCTGATCCCGCTACCTGCACCCTGGGCCTGCACCCGGTAACCAGCAGCTGCCAACGGCCCGGCGGGTCCCCCTGAGATATCCAGGAACATGTTCAGGGTTGTGGGTGTCGAGAAAGCCCGATTGTAGCTGGCCCTGATGCTGTGATTCTCGGCGGGCTCGAAAACCAGTGCGGCACGAGGTGAGAAAACGTTATGATCGAGTCGAGAGTGTGTGTCCAAGCGGCCCGCAAGAATCAGGTCGAGTTGATCCCCTAACGCAGTCGTCGACTGGATGTAGGTGCCGACCTCCTTGACGTCGTCATCGTTTTCGTTCCGGCCGTTGATCGTTCCTGCGGTACGGGGATCGGTAAGGAAATAGTCCACACCGTATGAGAAATCCTGACGGCCATCACCTATATCGAAACCGTGTTGAAGCTGTCCGACTGTCATTCGTGACTGGTCTACCAGCGGTGCGCCGTCACGAATGAGGTAACTGTCACCGGCGTCACTGGTGTTCACATAGAACTGAGTGAAAAGCCGGCCGGCGTTCATTCGAGCCTGATAATATTGGTACTTCCAGCCGCGGGTCTGACCCATGCCCAGACCAGTCAATTCGATGCCGTCCACATTGGTCATCCCGTAATCGAAAACTATACGATCGTCACCGCCAAGAACCCAGTCCGCCCTTACGTTCATCGACTGACGTTTAAAGTCGTGGTCCTCGTAGTCGCGGATCCCCACTCGCCCGAAGGCGAGGTCAGCGTTCGCCGAACTTAGTCCTCGAGCCATCCTCTCAGCTTTGAAGGCCGCCGGGTTGGCATCGGCACTCGCACGGGCGGCGGTCTCGACCGGGTCCGTGAACTCCCATTCATCTCCCGTAATCTGTCTCGCCGAGACCTTAAAGCCGAAGTTATCAGACAGCTTATGCGCAGTACGGAAAGTTCCCTCAAGAACGTTCTTGCCCCCTCCCCCCAAAGTCACGGTCGTACCTTGGCTCGTGAGAGGTGATCTGGTGATCATGTGGACCACCCCGTTTGCCGTGTTCGGCCCATAGAGCGCTGAACCGGGTCCGAGCACCACCTCTATCCGCTCCAGATCTTCATTCGTCTGAGGCACGAAGTGGAGAAGGTTGGCACGTAAGGACGGCACTCCCGCAATTCGGTTGTCGACCAGAAATTGCAGAGATCCGGAGAAGATGTTGTTGAATCCACGGATCACGACGTTTCTGGACTGAGTGCCCTGTTGGATGATATCCACCCCCGGCGCAGACCTAAGATGTTCGACGGGCGTAACCACCGCTCGCTCCTGAATCTCGGTCTCTCCGACGACATGCACCGTGTTCGGTGCGTCCGTTCTCGACTCTGCTCGGCGAGACGCCGTTACCACGACCGGGTTTAGCTCCAGCGCCTGCGATGTCATGGTCACGTCGAGCGTTCGTGTCGAGCCTGCTCTGACCGAAATTCCGTCCTCTCGGTGATCACGGTAGCCGAGGCTCGATATCACAACCGCGTACGTGCCCGCCGGTGCAGAAAGTGTGAACCGCCCCGCATCGTTGGCGAGTGTCAGGGAGGTCCCGCTTCCCAGTACTTCGATGCCGGCTGCGGCCACGGGCGCACCCGTTTCCGCATCGGTAATGGTCCCTGAAAGTGTTCCGGTTTGGGCAGCCGCTTGACTCACTCCAAGCAGAATAAGTCCCAGAATCGCAGAGCTAGAGGCTAGCTTCAGGCGCATGACACGACCCCTCGATTAAAGGTGAGAGGACCTGACCGGGGTCGAATCCGACCCCGGCAGTCCGTACCGTGAGGCCCTGCTAGCGCGCGCCCGGTAACGCCTCACGGGTGATAGGGACCGACCGCACCGGGTTGCGACGCCAAGGTACACTAGGGACAATACATGAGCAACGATTCTTTACGCGGTGCTCTCCCAGCCATCCACTTTGCCCCTAACGACTTGTCATGACATCACTTCCCGACATCGGCGACCTGAACAAGGCCCGAGAGAGAATCTCTGATGCGGTTCACCGCACGCCCACCGTTTCTAGCCGGACCTTGTCCGAGCTGATCGGGCATCCGGTCCACCTTAAGTGCGAGAACCTCCAGAAGACCGGGTCTTTCAAGGTACGGGGAGCGCTCAATAGAATCCTCGACCTCGATGATGAGGCCCGGGCCCGCGGCGTAGTGACTATTTCCGCGGGGAACCATGCCCAGGCCGTTGCTTGGGCAGCGACACGCACAGGCATTTCGTCGACGGTGGTCATGAACGCCAAGGCTTCGCCCACAAAGGCGCGCGCCACGGAAGGGTACGGGGGTGAGGTGATCCTGCAGGGGACCATATTCGAGGCGTTCGACTTGGCTTTGGAGGTCGCCGAGACGCGTGGACTCACGTTCCTTCACGCCTTCGACGACCCACTCATTGTGGCCGGACAGGGCACATTGGGGTTCGAGATAATTGAGGATGTGCCGAATGCCTCCACAGTAGTGGTCCCCATCGGGGGCGGTGGGCTCATCTCAGGAGTGGCGCTGGCAATTGCCAGTCTCAGCCCTGACACACGCGTCTTCGGAGTGGAGCCGGACGGGGCATGCGCGATGATCCAGAGTTTGAAGAAGGGTGAGGCGGTCACACTGGACCATGTCGACACTGTCGCCGACGGCCTGGGGGCACCGATGGCGGGCAACCTCAACTACGAAATCGTGAAGCGTCACGTGGAAGACGTCGTGCTGGTCAGTGACACCGAAATCCGGCACGCCATGGCCTTGATCTTGGCCCGAGCCAAACTCTTGGTCGAGCCGGCAGGCGCCGCAGCGGTCGCCGCCCTACTCGCCGGCAAGATCCCGGTTAGCAAGGGACCCGTGGTCGCCGTGCTCAGTGGAGGTAATGTCGATATGGATCGCCTGCCGGACTTGCTTGCCGGCACTGCCCGGCCCGTATGAGACTTCATCGACTGTGCTCCATCACCTGGACGATGAACAGGCCGAGGAATTCCTAAACCTTGCCCGGTCGGCTTTGAAGCCGGGAGGCCGACTGGTGACTCTGGACCCGGCCTACATGGAAGGTCAGTCCCGGTTGGCCCACTTTATCATCAGTCGCGATCGCGGCAACCACATCCGTTCACTCGAAGACTGGAAGCAATTGGTCCTGCCGTACTTCCCCCCTGCGACCTTCCACCTACCCACAAACTGGGAATCGTCTTCCTGCGTTTCGCGTCGATGGGCGAAATGGTCGATACCACCACGTGTCTGCCCAACCTTATTCGGGCTGAATTCGAAGACTAGCACCAAGCCTCATCCGACGGATGGAGGTGATCCCCAGGGCAGGCCCGAGCGCAAGCAGAGGAAACGCCCACGGCCACCCCACGGACTCCGTCAAGACGGGAACTCCCTGAATCGTGACCATCGTCAGCAAGAAGCCGACGGAGGTCTGAAGTGTCAGAGCTGTTCCGACTGCCTCTTGGGGAGCGACCTCCGTGACCATCGCGCTGAACTGAGCAGAGTCGGCCACCACGAAGAACCCCCAGACCAAGACGAGTGGCACCAGAAGCCAGTAGCTCTGGCCGAAGAGAAGACCGACCAGAAGGCAACACGTGCCACTCACATACATCGCGAGGTTCACGATGCGCTCCCGTCCAAGCCGATCAGCCGCGTATCCACCCCACACGCAACCCAGGCCGCCAACAGCGATCGCGGAGAAGGCTACGAGGTCGACGACCGCTGCGGACGGGGCAATGCCTATGCGCGCACCGCGCGCCGCAGCACTCGCGGCCAAAAAAGCCGGCACCCAAGTCCACATGGCGTATAGTTCCCACATGTGTCCGAGATAGCCCCCGGTGGCCAGACGCGTGGGTCGATCACGGGCCACTCTCGCCACCAGTGCCCATGAGAATGGGACGCGCCGGAAGGGAAAAGGCCCGTCGCGGTACAAGGCCGCCACCAGAAGGCCCCCGAGAACACCCCCTGCCGAGGCCCCGAGCACAACCACACCTAGGGGTGCACTCCCGACCAATTTGAGCAAGTAAGGAGTGGCCTTACCGACGGCGAGCGCGCCAACCACAGTCCCGATTGCCATCCCACGAGCGCTCGTGAACCACGTCGCGATCATCTTCATGGCCGGCGGATATACGCCCGCCAAGAAAAACCCGGTGAAAAACCGGGAGGCGAGGGCGATCGTGTACCCCGGCGCGATCACCAAGGCGGCATTTGCCAGAGCCGCCAATACTGCTGAAAGAGCGAAGTACCATCGGGACGGAACGATGTCCGCCAGGTTCAGCAGCGCGGCGGCGGCCGTGCCCGCAACGAACCCGAGCTGAACGAGTGTCGTGAGCCACCCGACCTGGCCCGATGTCAGCCCCCAGCGGGCCTGAAGCACGGGAGAGACGGCACTAGCTGTGAACCAGGGGGACATTCCGAGAAGCACCGCCGCCGAGACAAGCGCCAGCATGCCCCAGCGGCGCGCGTCGGTATCACTCGTCAGCGCGACACCATCTTTCTGATCACGAACCAGAGGTTGGCCGGTCTTTCGGCCAGGCGTCTCATGTACCACGGAAACCAAGCCGATCCGTAGCTGATGAGGGCCTGCACCTTATAACCCTCACCGGACAACTCTTCCTGCTCCCGGGTGTTGATCCCGTACAGCATCTGGAACTCCACCTCACCACGCGGAATGCCGCGGGTCGTGGCCTCATCCTTGATCCGCTCGATTACAGCTCCATCGTGAGTCGCGAAGGCGGCGCGCACTCCGCCATCAGCAACGACGTCAAGAAGGCGCACGGAGAGCTCGAGGTAGTTCTTGTCCACATCCTTTTTTTTCGGAAACGTGACGTCGGCGGGCTCGGCGTAGGCGCCTTTCACCAATCTGATCGCCGGCCTCAGCGGAAGGAGCTCCTCCACGTCTTCCGCAGTCCGGTATAGGTAGGCCTGGAGACAAAGGCCCGTATTCTCGTAGCGTGTCCGTGCGCCCTTATAGATCTCGAGCGTGACGTCGACATAGTTGCTCGCTTCCATATCGATCCACACGAAACGGTTGAGCTCTCGAGCGACTCCGAGGATGGCCTCGAGGTTGGCCGCAGCTAGGTCCCGTCCAAGATCGACCCCGAGCTGAGTCAGCTTGACCGAAATCTCCACGTCGAGATCGCGGCGGTCGAGCTCTTTGAGCACGGCCTGGTAGTGCTCCACTACTTCGACGGCCTCCCTCGGCTCGTTGATGCTCTCGCCGAGAAGGGTGAAGACTGTACTCACGCGTGATCTTTGGAGGCGAAGAGCCTCGGTCATCGCCTCCTCTGGCGTCTCCCCCGGCATGAACCGCCGGGTGGCCCTTTGCACGAAACGAAAGCGTGGAAGACGCTGGGCAAAGAAGGGGTTCTCCGAGACCCACAGTAGCAGTCCGCGGAGCATGTCAGCGGGCCTCCAGTGGCACGGTGAGCGGGTCGGCCTCTGAGAATGGCGAATACCCGGCCTCCTGCAACCGCCGGCTATAGCCCGAAACCTGATCGTCGAAGATCGGCGACCATACGATCCCGCCGTCCACGGAACGCCACACCCCACCCGTCGCGGATCCGACGAAAATGATGTTGGGACCCGACGCCACGACATCGACATCCGCCACACGACCACTCATCCCTGCCGGCCCAATGGACCGACCTTGAATCTGGGAAAACTGCTCGGCGGTGTATTGGCCTTCTAGGGCTCGGGCGCCGCACGTCAGCACGCACAGTGCTAGGGCCAATCCGATGGTGCTGCGAAACGTATCAATCATCGATCTTCTCTATTCCTTCGTCCGGCTCTCGAGCGAGCACACTGGTCGTCCGCTGAGCTCCTCTAACCATCGGCCTAACCGATCGGCCTCAAGGAGGGAAAAACCTCCACATCCGCGGCCTCCAGCCTTTCGCGGAAACGCGGCAGGTCCAACAGACGAATCCCATCCAAACCGTCTGTGAGTGACCGAAGCGCCTCCTCCATGCGGATCAAATCAATCCGCTGCCCCTCCGTGGGCGCATCGTAGGAAGACGACAGGCCGGACACCCCCGAGCGATACTGGTCCAGCTCCGTGAAGTCGGCAACCTCTTCCAGGTTCGCGAGAAGGACCTGCGCGGCGCCGACCAGGTCCGTCGCCACGTCGCGATCATCCGACGCCAGCAGTTGCAGAGACCTCTCCAGCCCCTCTCTCATCTGGGCTGCTGCCGCTCGTAGGACCGCCATTCGCACGTCGAGTTCCTGAGCTCGCTGAAGTGCTTGGTACTTCGCGATTCGCTCCGTCATGTCGAGTTCAACTCGGGGGTCCGGCAGAACGTCTAGCGGTTGCTGGCCCTCCGATGCGCCTCGGATGATTCGGACGGTGTACAGTCCGGGGATCACCTGAAGCGGCTGGGGTTGGGGCCCACGACCTGCCGACTGAGTGTCGACAAGCATTTGCGGGAGTTCCTCTCGGAGGTCCCATGCTATTCGGTTCAGTCCCGGGTTGCGTGTGCCCTCTAGTCTCCGCACGACCCGATCCTCGAAGTCGAGCACCTCGATCGTTACCGGCTCTTCGCTAGGCCCCTCTTCCAACCAGTATGACAGGAGCGCCCCGGGCTCGCGCACCTGACCTCGGAAGACCGCGTCAGCTGGGAAGTGGTAGCCATCGGCCTCGGCAGTCGTGTGAACGTATGCGGAAGCCGGTTCAAAGAAGAATAGGCCTACGTCGGCGGCTCGCGGATTGATCGCCAACTCCCGGAGCGGCTGT
>Ga0115002_10000126_pt1 | contig 103336 bp, 87 predicted proteins | sample ArcticOcean_MG_C_8_FD_89576 | JGI IMG/M metagenome (GOLD analysis project Ga0115002, IMG submission 89576) | Marine microbial communities from western Arctic Ocean - ArcticOcean_MG_CB11_86 | ecosystem: Environmental > Aquatic > Marine > Oceanic | place: Arctic Ocean: Canada Basin | collected... | reverse complement strand
TCGTATTCACGCAGAGAATGGAAGTGCTGAGAGGTCTGGACAACATCACCTTCGGCTGCCATGGCTGGGGTCATCGATGCTGGTCCGCATGGCAGCCCGATGTCGAGGATTTCACCGAGATGTTGTCTGCGGCCAAGCAGCGGATCGAGACCTTCGCAGGTACTTCCTTCAGACCTTGGTTCAGAGCGCCTGGCGGTTATATCGCGCCTTGGATGGCGGCGCCTTTGGCAGCTGGCGGTTTCCGCCTCGATTCCTCTATCAATCCGACCTGGCTGCTGCGCTCGAAGGCTGGTGGTGGAAGGGATTGGGCTGCGGTTCACGATGCGATGCGCAGAGCCGGAATCGTCGAGCGGGAATGGCGCACCCTGCGACCGCTCATCTCACCCGCACTGCCCGCAACGGGTCCCGCTCTGTCGCTGCCGATCCTCGGCCCTCTGGCTCGAAAGGCATGGCGGAGGTCAACCAAAGCGAATCGAGTCGCCAGCACGGAACAGGTCGAAGATGGCGAAGTCACGATGTCGACGCTCTATTGGCACCTGCTCGATCACGGCCGCGACGACGGTCGTTGGTCTCCACCACTGCACCCCACACTTGAGAGCGCAGCCGGAGCCAGCGGAGGCAATCGGTCATCTGGGTCGCTGCCGGTCACCGTGTCAATGAAACAGGAACCGATATAATGGCCCGACCACGGGCCTCCGAACAGACCCCATTGGATTGGGGCCGGGCTGATGCATGCAAGCGTCGGGAAGGTGAACTGGAATGAGTGGATTCGATTATGTAATCAGCATCGGAGGCGCGGCCGGACAAGGCATCGCGACTCCCGGAAACATCCTCGCGCGCCTGTTCGCTCGCAGGGGCGTCCACATGTACGCCTACAACGCCTACCAGTCCATCATCCGTGGTGGGCACTCTTTTCTCACCGTCCGTTGCAGCGATCGCGAGATCCGCACCCATGGCGACGTCATCGACCTGATGATTTGCCTCAATCAGGACACGATGAACCGGCACCTCGAGCATCTGGGTCCGGGTACATCGGTCATCTACAACAGCGACACCATCGAGCCTGGAGAAGCGGCCGAAGGGGTTCAGCTCTGCCCGATGCCGGTCGGCGAATTGGCTGGCAAAGGCGCAAACAAGCTGATGCAGAACACGGTGGCCATATCGGTTGCCTGCCAATTGATCGGAATCGAATTCTCCGCACTCGAAGATGTGCTCGATTTCCAGTTCTCGGCCAAGGGTGAGGAACTGGTGGCGGCGAACGTGGACGTCGCAAGGATGGCGTACGACCACTCGGCAGCCAATTTCCAGCCTGCAGCGCAGCAGGCGCCCGAGCCTAGTGCACCGCTTGCTGTGTGGGCTGGCAATCAGGCATTCGCCATGGCCGCTGCAGCTGCTGGTGTCAAGTTCTACTGTGCCTATCCGATGAGCCCGTCGACCGGCATCCTGCACTGGATGGCGGCCAATGCTCGTGAACTTGGCATCATGGTGCGTCAGGTCGAGGACGAGATCAGCGTCATCTGCATGACAGTGGGAGCAGCCCACGCCGGTTGCCGTTCAATGTGCGCCACTTCAGGTGGTGGATTTGCCCTGATGACCGAAGGTGTCGGTGAAGCCGGCATGATGGAAGTTCCCATCGTCATCGTCAACGTCCAGCGAGCCGGACCTTCAACCGGAGTCCCCACGAAGACTGAGCAGGGCGACCTGTGGCAGGTGCTCGGCGCCAGTCAGGGCGACTTCCCGAAACTCATCCTCGCACCGAGCAGTCCTCTCGATGCCTTCCAGACGATTCCCGAGGTGTTCAACCTGGCTGACAAGTATCAGTTGCCGGCCATCATCATCTCCGATCTGCTGATTTCTGACGAAACCTCGACCATCAACCCAGAATTGCTCGACTTGCACCCGGTCATCGACCGTGGTGAACTCATCACTGAAGCGGGTGACGAAGCCGACAACTACGAGCGCTACAAGTTCACAGACAGCGGCATATCCCCCCGCGCTCTACCGGGAATTCCCGGCTATGAGCACGTGGTCGCAAGCGATGAGCATATGCCCAGTGGTGTGCTCATCAGCGACGAATTCACCCATCCGCACAAGCGTCGTGCGATGATGGAGAAGCGGCAGCGCAAGATGGACGGCCTGCTAGCCGACTTGCCACCTCCGGCCATCGTTGGCAACCCTGACGCAGAGGTCACTCTGGTCGCCTGGGGTTCCACGGCCGGGGTCATTCAGGAGGCGATTGAACAACTGGCGGCGGCCGGTGTGGTCGCCAATCACCTGCACTTCAAGTGGATCGTTCCATTCCATGCCGACGAGGCGGTCGAACTCCTCTCATCCTGCAAGCGAACCATCCTGATCGAGAACAATTACTCTGGCCTGTTCCACCGCTACCTGCGGGGCGAGACCGGCTTCACAGTGGATGGGCACATCCGCAAGTACGATGGCGAGCCATTCAAGCCGCATCACATCGTGGCCGCAGTTCAGGAGCAACTCGATGGTGATGAGACGCTGTCTGTGCCATATGAGGAGATTATCGTTTGAGGAGGGGAATGGATGACTGAAACGAATACGACTCTAACTCTGAAAGCGAAGGATTTCAAGGGCAAGGTGGACCCTGATTGGTGTCCTGGATGCGGCGACTTCGGTGTGCTCAGCGGACTGCAGCGAGCGGTGGCTGAACTCGGCATCCAACCGCATGAGATTCTCGCAATCAGTGGCATCGGATGCTCATCAAACCTTCCGGGCTTCTTCAAATCATACGGGATGCACACCCTGCACGGTCGCTCGCTTCCCCACGCCTCTGGAGCGAAACTGGCAAACCACGAGATGACTGTGATCGCCACCGGTGGAGATGGAGATGGCTACGGCATCGGCGGCAACCATTTCACGCATACCGCCCGGCGCAACCTCAACATCCTGTATATGGTGATGGACAATCAAATCTATGGGCTCACCACCGGCCAGATTTCCCCCACGAGTGAGCTCGGGATGAAGACCAAGAGCACGCCTCATGGCAGTGTTGAATTGCCAATCAATCCAATCGCGAGCGCAATCACCAACGGCGCAACATGGGTGGCCCGAGGATATACTGGGAACATCAAGCAGTTGGTCAGCCTGATCAAGGCGGGCATCGAGCACAATGGCTTCGCCATCCTCGATGTGTTCAGTCCGTGTGTGACCTTCAACAAGGTCAACACCTATCAGTTCTTCAAGCCGCGAGTGCAGCCACTCGAGGACATCGAGCATGATTCGAGTGATTGGAAGCAAGCCATGGAGAAAGCGATGGTATGGGGAGATGTCATCCACACCGGCGTCTTCTTCCAGAACCACTCCCGACTGACGCTCGAAGAGCAGGAACCGGTGCTCGATGAGGGTGGACCACTCGCCTATCGCGAACTCGGCCTCGACGGCGAGCAGACCGAGCGCATCGTCTCGCGGATGATGTGAGCAACGTTGCCATACTCAGTCAGATTTGCCCTTCTCGTATGCGCGAGGACGTGCGCGTCAAGAAAGCAGTCTACCAATCTGGCCCCCCACTTGGCTTAATATCCCCTGGAAGTTGAGCGGATGCCATGAGCATGCGCTCCATCGCCCCCGTACTGACTGCCGCGCTGATGGTTCTGATGTCCCTGAACGGACTGATGGACTTCAGCGAACCGGCGACAGAAACCGAAAATGAACTGCTCGAGGTCACGGCCCCGAGTTTTGCGACGAGCCCCGGCCACATCGTGTTCGCTGAATATGTCGGCGCAGACTGGTGCCCCCCGTGCCAGAATGGCGGATCACCCTCCATGCACGCGTTGAAGTCGAATTTCGGAGCAGAATTCACTTATCTCTCCTACTTTGAGTCCGGCGGCAGCTATCCGCCCGACCCCCTCAACCGTCGCAGCCACGTGATGGCCGCCTCCACAGGCATTCCGACAGCATCCTTCGGTGATGCGGATTCCGGCACCTACCACCCGGCCGGTGCAGGGACCGGGACCACGGCTTATGACAGCCAATTTTCCTCTGGTGGAGACATGAAGAATGTCAATGATTACACCATTGGGCTGACCCAGACCGTGAACGGTGCCAACATGGACATCGACATCACAGCCACCTATCTGGGAACATCCCCCAGTGTCACCGTTTACGTGCTCGCTGCCATCACCGAGGAAACATCCCCGGATACCTACGACGACGGCACGACCCACCCCCACAATGTGATCAAGAAGTTCTTGCTGACCTCTGGAAACACCGGCTTCCGCTCCCTTCAGCTGACGCCGAATACACCGGTCACGACATCCTGGTCGGAACCCGTCAGTACTGCACGTGCCTACGGCAGTGCATCCTCGGCCCAGAACTTCAACACCGTCGCCGCGTTGATGAACGGCCCGCACTCGACGTACAATGACGTCTTCGTGGCTGTTGATGCAACGATGAATCCGCTCGACCTCAGCGTCGCAGATCTGACAATCACCAACGATGATGCGACCTACGACGGATTCCTCACCGGTGACATGCTCAGTCTCGAGTCGACGGTTGCCAACACCGGCACCGCGGACTATTCGGATGGCGGCAACATTCAGTTCTTCCACGTCGAAGGATCCACCGAGACCGCAATCGGCCCCTCGGTGTCCCTGAATGCCCTCTCCGTCGGCCAATCCCAGACGATCAATGCGCAGTTCGATACGAGCAGCATCTCGATGGACCCCAACGGACTCGAATCCTTCCGAGTCCGTCTGTCCAATACCGTCGGTGAAGCCGACCCCGTGTCGAACAACCGCTTCGACGCTTGGGTGAATCACGACTTCAGTCCGAGCACGGACACCCCGCTCGCAGCGGGTCAGACCTCAATCCCCCGAGGTGGCTCACTCGACTTCGATGTCTCTGGCAACGCCCGTGACAACATCGACACGATGACGACCATGACCGCTGAATTCGAGGTCTCTCCGGCCGGCTTGGACGCTTGGGACAGTTCCTGGGTCACCGCGCCGTCCTCGGTCACAGCGCCCGGCACACAGTACGAGCGCTACGTGTTCAGCGTCGACCCGGTACAGACCGCTGGCAGTGGCGATTACGACGTGCGCGCACGCCTATTGGATTCGCGCGAACAGCCCAGTGATTGGGCGATGGGCGAGGATGCATTCAGTTTGGTGAATGGCTTGCCGATCGTCGTCGACCCCTCCAACCCCGACAATACACCGGCGGATTGCCCGACCTATCCGGGCATGCCGACCGTCAAGGTGGATACGGATGAGCGCGTCGACCTTGCCGGTCTGATCTGCGATGCTGAGACCGATCTCAGCCAATTGCTGATCACCAGCAACGACCCTGCCTTCCTCGCCTACCACGCCGACTCAGGCGAGGTCGAGGTCCACTTCGCCAGCATGCAGTGGGACAGTTTGGGCAACCCCCTCTCTCAAGGCATCGGCGTCTCCATCGATGATGGCGAGGACACCAACACCGGAACCCTCCAGTTCAACGTCGTCGAGAATGGTCAGCCGCGCTGGTCTAGCGTACCCGCCCAGTCCTATGACGAGGGCGGCAGTGTGCAGGTTCCGCTCGCGCAGCACCTCTCGGACACAGATGCAAACGGCAACCCGACCAGTGTCACGAACCTCAACGTGAACGTGGTCTCGATTGAACCCGCAGGTATTCTGGATGCCGAGATCTATGGTCACACGCTCTCGATCAACTCAGTGGATGCAGATGCATTCGGCAGTGTGGTCATCACGGTGCGTGCCACGGATGCGGACGGTCAGCTCTCCGAGACCGCCGTCCACGTGCACGTGCAGAACATCAACGACGCACCCCGTCTGAACTTGACCGGACTCGAGAACCTCATGGTTCAGGTCGACCAGCCCATCGAGATCGACCTCAGTCTCCGGTTGACCGACATCGATGACGATGATGCAGAGATCTGGGCGACCGCTCAGTCCTCGACACCGGGCGCGGCCCAGTACAACCCGATCTCGGGCTTGCTCACCGCAACCTACGACAGTGCTGGACAGCAGATCATCACGATCAGTGCAGCCGACTCACATGGTGAGGAAGGGACCTGGCAACTCATCATCGACGTTGTCGACACCCTGCCGTTGGAATGGAGTCTTGACGGCTCCACGGGCGACATCGACATCGTCGTCACCGACATGCACTACGGCGAAGACCCGACGGTCTTCGTGGTTCAGCTCAGCGACCTTGAACTCAACGAGATCACCCTGGTCTGGTCCGTATGCAACCTCCAGTCAGGCATCTGCAGCGACTTTGGCGAGGAATCTGTCGATTCCACCACCCTCAGCGCGGGTCACAGCTTCACTGTGGCACTCGCGAGCGGCACGGGCTTGCAGAACTACGACCAACTCAAGGTGCACGTTGAAGCGATCGACAACAGCGGATTCGACCGCGAGTCGACCGCTGTCCCTTACGACGCGGCTGAATCACCCGACCCCGTCGATGAGACACCGACCGACGAGGACGAGAACACCGGCGCAGGCACCGAAGAGAATTCGGCTGCAGGCGGCATGAGTGGCGCCGTCCTCGGCGCACTCATCGGTCTGATCGTGCTGGTCATTGCTGCGGGCGTGCTCGCAGCCATGCTCCTGCGCGGTGGCCGCAAAGAGAACGAAGCCAGTGTTGTCGACTGGGGCACCGAGGCGGCTTTCGCCGCGCCGGGCTCCGCCATGGCACCTGCGATGATGGCGCCTGCCGCCGCTCCCGTGGCTGAGGTCGTATCCGACTACACCCACCTACCCGTCGGCGGACAGTACATCACCGGCCACGCCGGCGAGACGGTCTACCTCGCGCCCAACGGCACGGCCTGGACGATGCGCTCGGACAACTCGTTCGTCCGCTCCGCCTGAGCCTCCGACCAAGACCACACAACACGGGCCGATTCGGCCCCCTCCGGGGCCGAATCAGTGCCGCTCAAGCCTGTGAGGGATTCAAAACCCAAACGCGTTTCAGGCAAATCAGTGGGGGTGTACCATGTCGGCAGAAGGCGATCAGATGCGGGCGAGGATCCACGCCTATGTCGCGGCATATGAAGGCCTCAACCTCGGGACGATCATCCGCGGTCTGACACTCGGCAATCATCAGGCCGCACACCATCTTCGCATCTTGGAGGAGGCCCAGCAACTGTGGTCCCACCGAGATGGACACCTGCTTCGATACTACACCCAAGCCGTGCCCCGCACAACCCCCGCCGAGCAACTGCCGGCACCCGCCTTGCCGCAGGACCCCAACTCGATTCTAATCCAATTGCTCGACCGTCTGGCGCGTACACCACCCGGTGGGCCGGCCGGTCCCCCAACCCAGACCATGTTGGCTGAGGCACTCGCCTGCTCCCAACAATTGGTATCCCATCACCTCAATTCACTGTCCGAGCAAGGGCTCGTATTCGCCGTACAGGAAGGGGTCAGGAAGCGCTGGCAGGTCACGCCCGCGGGATTCAACCTGCTCGCCGAGAATCGCTGATGTATCCGTTTTGGAGCGCAGAGCCGATTGTGAATGATTAAGTGCGGTCTTCGGAGGCGGTTGAGCCATGTCCGTCGCGGCTATGGTCCAATAGATGATTGATACCCTGAATGAAGCCCTCGGTGATGCTGCAAAGCATGACAGAGGCAACTCCGCCGCGGGCACACGTGTCCGCAAGGCGATGCAGTCCACCAAGAACGCGGCCCAAGGCGTGCGCAAGCAGGTCCAGGCCGACAAGAACGACTGAAGAGCGCTCAAGTGAACACACACGCCCCCGTTCGGGCTCCGGCCCGGGCGGGGGCCTCTCACGTTTCGGCTCAACAGCGGTCCCGGGCGTGGTGGATGGCCCACTCATCCTCCAAACCCAAGGAGTAGTCTCGGTTGGAATCGGTGTACGCACCATCCACATCGGCATTCGGATCGATCAGAACGTAATGCACATTGCCGAGAGCATCACAATCCTCCAACTCAGCCTGCCAATTCGAATCCGGGGCGCGCCAATGGGCGATGATGTCCCGGTCATTGTCCGGGTCGAGCGTGAGATGCATCGAATACAACCGATGCATCGCCAGAGGCGCGGGGGCGACATAGAGAATCTCATCTCCATCCTCTACCTCATTGGCCAGATCTGCCCCGATGACCTCCATTCCTCGAGGTCCGGTCGCAGAGAGGATGTGGGCGTTGAGCAGCAATAGGATGGCGATGATAACAGCGAACAGAATCTCTCTCCCTTCATCGGGCAGGATGGCCGCCTCTCCATCTCGGGCCATCCAGGCCCACCACAACGGCAGGATGAGCAGACTCGCATAGCGGGGATTGAAACGGAAGGGGACGAAGATATCCCAAAGACCGAGGTCGAGTGCATGTGCCTCGACCACCCATAGCGCGGCCACATATCCAGTGATCAGGCCGAGCCCGAGCAGCCCCGCATCGCGCAACAGCGCCGCCTCGCCTTCCATCGACGCCTCACGGCGCCCGATGAGACCCATCCCTGCGAAGACGAAGACAAAGACGACCAGCAGGACGGCGAGCAGCCAGGCGCCGAGCATCGGCCCGAGATTCGATTCGATCTCCACCCCATTGCGTAATAGCACGAGAACCATCATCGCCAGCGAGGCCAATCCAAAGATGGCGAGCCGCTGTTGGGAATTCAAATCGTTCAATCTGCCTTCGACCGAAGGCCAGACCCCGAGCAATGCTGCCGCGCCCCATGTCGCTTGCAAGGGCATGCCCTTGAGGTTGAGAATCGCAGCGATGCAGAGAATTGTCGCCATCCACCACAATGGTGGTTTACCGGCACGCCGTTGCCGATCACCGAGCACCAGCGCTGTGAATGCCAAGGCGATGAACAGCAGGACCGCGCCCTCCTGATAGCCGCGACCAACCGAGCGGATCAACGGGGGATAAATCGAGGCCAGCGCGGTCAATCGGAGCGCATTCTCAGCACCCCACAACCCGCGCGTACAGAAAAAGACGGTCACCAGTGCAGCGATACCCGTCACCAACCCCATCGTGTGAAGGGTGTCGGTGCTCGGCCCGAGAAGACGAATCCAAGCCTCCATCCACGTGTGCCATAGAGACCAACGCCCATCCGCAGAAACCTCGGAAGGCGTCGAGCCATCCGGTGCATCCGGTCGCACCGGGCCCCACTCAAGGTCAGCCTCACCATCGGCGATGCCATCGGTAACGTAGACGGCGTGCAGATGGGTATCGAGCCCGAGCGGCATCGATTCCGCAGCGTGAAGGTGGAACAGGAGGCCGGTGATCAGCAGTCCAATCCAGAAGCGCCGGTCCTCAAACAGCGCTCGCATGACCCACTCTCATCGCATGGAAGTCTTGATTCTGTGGGCGTCTCAGAAGTCGAAGAGAGAGGATTGGCCCTGCTGGCGCAGGCGGCCGACGTTCTTCATTCGGTCGAGCGCCCGGTCGACACGACGCTCGCTGAAGGCGCGCTCATCCTGCAGGAACTTCCGTAATCCCGCTTCATCAGCCCGACCCGAGGCGGGTAGATCGCCATTGATGGGCTGGTCGTGGAAGAGGGCGCGGATCTCATCCAAGCGCTCGGGGACCTCCTTCTCCTTGGCTTGACACACGGCTTCAATCGTGCCGTGCTCTTTGATCAGCTTGAGGCCGGTCTTCGGCCCAATCCCTTTGATGCCAGGGTGGAAATCGGTGCCGACCATGATGCCGAGATCGACCAGTTGGGCTTGGGTCAGTTCGTGCTCGGCGAGCAGGTCGGCGAGCACAATGCGCTCGGCGCTGATGATGCGCCCGTATCGCTTCGAGCCGTGACTGGTCAGATTGCGCACCATGATCGGGCTGCCGTAGAGCAGCACGTCCCAGTCCTGACTGGCCACGGCAGCGACCTCGCCCTTGGCGCACCAAACACTCGCCGCACCCTCGGCCTCCATCGGCGCTTCGACCCAGGCAATGCCCAACAAGTCGAACATCTGCTGGGTCTCGCGCACCATTTCAGGAGTGTAGGATACGACTTGGGCGCCGAGTTTGTGCGCCGCCTGCCAATCCTCGGCCTCGACCGCAGCCTCCCACTTCTCGACCGCATTTTGGCGCCGATCCTTGCGCTGGGCCAGCGTGTGCCTCTTGAGTTCGTGGGGCCGCCCATCGAAGACGAAGACCGGGTCGATGCCCGCACCGACCATGATGGTGGCGCGGTCGAGGAATCCCATCAGGTGCGAGATCGGTCGGCCGCTCGGGTCGCGCAAAAAGGTCCCATCTTGACCCTCACCTCGCGCCCGCAGACTGGTGATGAATTGGTAGGCGACCAGAAAGGCATCGACCGCGACCCGTTGGCCTGCAAGGTCAGAGAGTTCGATGGACTCAGGTCTCGCGAGATCTTTCAGGTTGCAGCCCATGGCACAACCTCAGAAATCATCGAATTCGTCGAAGTCGTCCTCGAACTCGTCGAGTGTTTCCTCGAAGTCCTCATCATAAGAGGCGCCGTCCAATTCGTCGGACCTCGATTTGTAGACCTGCCAGAAGCCGACCCCGCCGAGCAGGAGGCCAACCGCGGTGACGAGCACCGGGTAATACTGCCAAGAGAAATCATCGCCAACCAGCGTCACAGCAGCACCATGAATGGCGAATCGCGCACTGGTCGCGCCGTCGATTTCGACCGGGATCATCATCGCCGTCTCCGGGTCTGCATGCTTCGGCACGAAGACACCGGAGATGTTGACGATCTCAATCTGGGCGAGTACCGCCTGGCCCGGCCGAAGATCCGCATGGAAGGCGGAGAAGTACAATTGCACGTATTCGCGTCCACGTCGACTGACCATGGGGTCACCCAGAATATCCTCATCCGACTCAAAACCGAGTGTAGAGATGAACTGCCCTTCGTGTTTTGTCGTGTAGATCGAATCATATTCCGCATACAGGGTGAACTTGTATCCCTCCGTCAAGGCATCCCCAAGAAACGTGCCCTCACGTTCCTCCAATTGGGCGAGTTCCTCAATCGTCCAGACATCCGGGTCGTCTGGATTGGCCGCCATCCCGGTCAGCACAGGACCCGAGACCAGCGGCGCGACAAACATCGCGCCGAGCAGACCCAACCCGGTCAACAGAATCGAGATTTCCTTGAATGGAAGCGGCGGCAATAGCGCGAAGCCGGCGACGAAGATGGCGATCGAGAGCAAGCACCAGAAGATGAGACCGAACCATGACGTCACATTGGCGGACTCCGTCTTGAATCCCGAGGCGAGTTCGTAGGGTGAGGTGTAGCCTTCAGTATCATCCAGACCGGGCACCGCCTCCTCATAGGGCGGCAGCACGGGGATGTCCATCCAGGCATTTCCATTGCCGAGATAGAGCGTGTAGCCATCTGTGGGTTGATGCGGTTTCTGGAATTGGATGCGCAGGCCGAAGGTCTCGTCGGCGGGAATCTCCTCATCATTGAGGAAGAATTCGAAGACGTAGAAATCGTCGGCGTCGGGTTCATTGATGACCTGTTGAGCGAGGTCACGATTGCCGAGGCGGAGAATGATTGTCATCTCCTTTGTGCACTGGTCCTGCTCGATATTGCAGATGATGCTCAATTTCACCGCACCTGTGATCGGCACCTCGGTATCGATGGGCATGGCTTCGGCCGGCGGGTGGGTGCCGTCGAAGGTGAAGGTCCTCGGCCCGCCGCCGTTGTTCTCATCGCCGATCACGTTGGCCTCGCCGAGGCTGTCATCGGAGGTGGTGTCGGTATTGGCGGAATGCGTCCACATCGGCCAGTTGCTCTGCGGGCCACCGTCGTTGTTGGAGCCGTACAGAAACATTCGGCTCTGATCGTAGGTGAGATTTTTTTGTTCATCCGTCTGCATGACGCCGGGCTCAATGGTCTGTGCGGAGACCGGCATTGAGATGAACATCAGCGAGAACAGCAGGGAGCCGAGGGCGACCATCGTCCCTGCCCATCGCTGGCGCTGCATGGGTCGATGGGAGAGGTGCGACCGTTATAGGATTGAAGGCGGAGGGTGTGCTGCGGAGCAGCACAGTCGCGCACGCGTGAGAGAGGGCCAATCGCATGACGCAAACGGTGGTGATCGGGGCGGGATGGCACCCGCGATTGTTCCGGCTCGAAGCGGTCGAACTCATCGCCGACGCCGACTTCATCCACCCCCACGCATTGGTCTGCACGGATGCGACCGCGCTCGTCGAATCATCGAGTTTGATCACAGAGGTGCTCTCCCCGAGCGGCTTGACCTCGATCGAGGCGGTCATCGAGGAGGCGAGTGCAGGGTTCCTCGCCCTCGAGATCCCCGGCACTGTGGCTGTGGTCGCAGGCCGCACGGGTAACAAGGTCGAAGGCTGGTCCAGCCGCACGGTTGCCGGAGAGATTGGCGGCCGTTTGGTTCAAGCCGGACGCGCCATCGACCTGTCGAATCCCGATGTCATTCTCCGCGTCCATCTGCTGGCCATCTCCAGCCACCCTGTCCATCCCGATTCGATGCGGACCGACCCTGTCGTCGTCTGGGGCATCACAACCCATGAAGGCGATGATTGGGCGACGCGCACGGCCCCGATGCGCCCCTTCTTCAAACCGGTCAGCCTCGATCCCAAACTGGCCCGAGCCATGGTCAACCTCGCCTGTCCGAATGGCGGGCGTTTGCTCGACCCCTTTTGCGGCACGGGTGGTATCATCGTCGAGGGAGTGCTGCGCGGATTGGATTGCGCCGGCAGTGATCTCGCTTGGCCGATGGTCACGGGCACGCGTGAAAATGCGGCCTGGGCCCAAGGGCGAGGTGGCACGGGCGTCTTTGAGATTCTGAATGCCTCAGCCCTCGAATTACAGGGGACCTGGACGGGCCCGTTCGATGGATTCGTCTTCGACCCGCCCTACGGGCGAAATGCCTGGAAATCCGGCGATGGCTTCGAGTTGCTCCAAGGCGCATTGAGCGAATGTGCAGCCTTGGCCCATGAGGCCTCGAATATTGTCACGCTGATTCCTTGGAACCCTCAGAATCTCGATTCAATCGAGGATGGTATCGCGTTTGGCAAGACGTGGGAGGAGATCAGCGAATCCTTCACCGCAGCGGGTTGGTCCATCGAATCGACGGCTCCCATCCGGGTGCATCGAAGCCTTGCAAGGCTCCTCATCCACGCAAAGAAAGAATGAGCGGTGCAGGATTCGAACCCGCGTCGACGGGTCCGAAGCCCATCAGGATATCCAGACTACCCTAACCGCCCATTTGCAATCGGGACGCACCCCCTCCTTCAAATCGACGGATGCCTCGCAAGGGTCATGGAGGGATGGCCGTCGACCCCGTGCATCGAAAAAAAGTGCAGCGTTTGTTGCCACGATACGGCCATGCCGTTGTCGCCCTCAGACGTATTGCGTCTCGCCGCGCGCAGTGGTCAACATCCCAATGCGTTCAGCCGTGAATCGGATGGCATCCGTATTCTCATCAACACGGAAGCCGGCGCCTGCACCTTCCTCTCACCAGACGGCCTCTGTACGGTCTATGCGGACAGACCGATCGGTTGTCGAACCTATCCACTGATTTTGGATGCTGAAGATGAGGCTTTTTTGGATGAATTGTGTCCACATCGAGCCGATTTCCCTGAGGTTCCTCCAGGGTTGATGCTGATGCTGGCCCGGTTGGATGCTGAACTTCAGGGCCAGGCCTGATGAGGTAGTTCGAGATTCGGTTTGGACCAGATGCTCACCGCATCGCCGTCCCAGTCGCGTCTCTCGACCATCGCCAGACCCGCATCGTTCAGTCGATTTCCATCCAGCCCGCTGTGGGGACCTGGACCGAGGTTGACATCGGCGCGAATGAGGATGGCGCGGTCGACGAGCTTCTCATCGAGAAATTGTCCCCACACGATGGGCCCTCCCTCGATGAGCAATTCTTGAATGCCCTTGTCACCGAGGTGATCGAGCAGAGCGGTAAGGTTGGCACCACCATCACCTGCGGGCAGCGTGAGGCCTTCAGAATCCTGCTGAATGTGGACCAGTAGTGTATCGCCTCCATCGGTCAGCACCTTGGCATCGCGCGGAATGCGAAGGGTGCGGTCGAGCACGATTCGCAACGGCTGAGGACTCTGTCCGAGCCCCACACGTCGGATCGTCAATGTGGGGTCGTCTAGAATGATCGTGTTGACCCCGACCAGAATCGCATCGCAATGTCGACGAAGTCTGTGTGCCGCATCCAGTGATGCCTCGGAGGTGAAGCGACCAGGGTGTTCTCCATCGACGACGCCGTCCGCGTCGAAGGCCGCTTTGAGGGTCACGAGCGGGCGCTTGGTTCGACACCAGTGCATGAAGGCCTGCATCTGGTTGCGCGCCTCGGCTTCCAACAATCCTTCGCGGACGGGAATGCCCGCGTCGAGCAGCACTTGAATCCCCTCTCCACGAACCGTGGGATTGGGGTCTCGTGTGGCGCAGATGACCTCGCCGACCCCGGCCCACAAGAGTGCTTGAGTGCATGGCGGCGTGCGGCCGAAGTGATTGCAGGGCTCGAGGGTGACATAGGCGGTACAGCCCTCGGTGGCGACCCCTTTGGATTCAGCATCGGCGATGGCCGCCTGTTCGGCGTGCAGGTCACCGAGGTGGTCGTGCCAACCCTCGGCAATGATGCGCCCCTGTGAGACGAGCACACAACCGACGACAGGATTGGGAGAGACCTGTCCACGGCCGCGTTCGGCCAGGTCGAGGGCCCGCTCCATGCAGGACACATCGAATGGCGTCCACTCCACTTCGCTCACCGTTCCTTGCGACCCCCAACCCCCTCATGGATGCTCCGCCGGCCGTGCGAAGCCTCATGATATCCAACCCTTCTCCCCTGCGCATGGTCCGAATCGCTTGTGTGGTGAATCCGGCGGGCAGGGATTGGACGGTCAAGAAGCGCTGGCCGGAGATTGAAGCCCTGCTGACCGCGGAAGGACTGGACTTCGAGGCCCATTGGACGAATGCCACGGGTGATGCGGCAGCCATCGCCTACGGCTTGCGCAACCGCGAGGATCTCGACCTGGTCGTCGCCGTCGGCGGCGACGGCACGATGAACGAGGTCGCGAGCGGTCTGAGAGGCTCAAACATGACGATGGGCGTCATCCCGATGGGCAGCGGCAATGATTACTCTCGAGCGCACGGCATTCCACTGCTCGACCCGGCCGGTGCCGTTCCACTGCTCAAAAGCGGTGTCGATCGTCGGGTCGGCGCGATGCGAATCGATGGCGCGCCCGCGCCTGGTCTTCCTCACTACCCTTCCCCCCAGACCACCGAGTGGGACGGCGATGCAGCCGAGGCTGGATTGGTCCGTCGGTGGGCCTTTTTGGAGTCCGACGGCGGCACGACCAGTGATGTCAGCCGCCGCAAGACATTGGGCCAAGGCAAGCGCATCCGTGGCTCGGCCAAATACACCTATCTGGGCATCAAGAGTATCTTTGGATGGAAGAAGCAGGACGCCTGGCTCAAAATCGATGACGAGGTTCTCGGACGCACAGACATGAGCGGATTGTTCACGACCATCATGACCCAAACATTCGGCGGCGGCTACCGTGTCGCTCCCGGCATGTGTGTGACCCGAGATTCCTTCGATCTGATCCTCGCGACTGGCATGTCCAAATCTCAAATGCTCCGCATCATGGGCCCGCTCAAGAAAGGCACCCACGTCGGCAAATGGGGTATCACCAAGCGCCCGAGCAAGCGCCTTGAGATTCGCAATATCGACGGCGATGACCAACCGCACAGTGTACCACACGACCCCCCTATGTGGGTTCAAGTGGATGGTGAACCCTGTCTGATGACACCCGCCATCATCGAATTCTTCCCCGACCAATTGACGGTTCGCGGTGCTGCGAGCATCCCGAATGGATGATCAGAAATTGAAATCGCTGAACTCTTCGTCGTCGGCGAGGTCAGGCCCCTCGATGTGGGCGGAGCCGCGGGGGGTGGGTTCTGCCTCCTCCTCTTCCGCCTCTTCCTCATCGATGATTTTCTGCGTCTTGCGGGTCTTTCGAGTGACGCGCTTCTTGGAGGGGGCCGCCGGCTCTTCAGCGGGTTCGGATGCCCCTTGGCTTGGTGGGGCCGAGACGCGGCCCTTCGGACCCGCCCCGCTCGATAGATCGCTGACGATGCCTCGCAGTCCTTTGGCCTGCAATTCCTGTTCGATGGCAAGATCTTCTTGCATCTCGTGGATCATGCTATCCATGCGCTCTGAATCCTCAGTGGCCGTCGCACCGGTGCCCGCCACGTAACGCGACTCACTCTGCCCCGGTTCGCCTTGAGAAAGGGCGGCCCCGATGTCGAAGCGAGGACTGGCCTCACTCCCTTTCGGTCGGCGCTTGCCGCTCGCTTCCGCTTCGCGGGCACTGGATTGGGCTTCGATGCGGGCTTCGTGGCGCGCCGCTTCGTGGGCCGCGGCTTTGCCGGCGCGCATCTGTTGTTCAGAGAGCATCGATTGAGCGCCCTCATCCGCAGACATCACCAGCGCGTTTCGTGAAAAGATGAACATCGCGCCGGCCCCGACGATGGAGAGCATGAGAATGACGGTGTAGATGCCACGACCGACCACCGGAATGTCCCCGGCAATATAGGCCGTGTCCGCATCGACGACGCGATCATTTGTCCCATAGGTCAGGGAGGTGACAACAAAATGACCATCCCATCCCTCATTGTTGAGATTGAGATCACACGCGTCACCAATCAGCGGCAGGGGGCCTGTGTCGGTGCCACCTTGGGTTCCACCGACGAAATATCCGTGAATGAGCACGGCTTGATTCGTGTCCATCATCATCGCTGCCTCGAGCACATTCTCATTGCCAGGGATGATGCCGATCAAGGCCCAGTCATCATGTGGGAAGGCCTTGCGATCCGCCTTTCCGGGCGGCAGGGCATAGGCGGAGGTGGGTGTGCCCCAGTCCGACTTGGCGCTGACAATGGTCACATGGACGGTGCCGGGCACGGTATCCTTTGCCTCCTCGTAGGACATCTGCTGAATCATCCACGAGGTCACGGCCTTGTAATTGCCCGTCGGTTTCTCGAAGGAGCGGGTCTGTGCAAGCCATCCGGATAGGATGAAGGTCTCGCCCTCACAGCCGATGAGGTCCACACCGAGGTCATCCAATTGACTGCCCTTGTTGTCGGCCAGTTTGTTGGTGATGCTCGCCGTCAGTGCGCTCTCATCCAAGTCGACGCTATACTCTCCATCACCGGTCCCCCAGCCGACGGGAGAGGCGCCGAGACAACCGGCGAGCGCCGGCATCAGGAAGAGCAGGGCGAGAAGGGTGGCAAGGTGGCGCACAATCTGCTGAAGGACGGCCTCGTTGAAGACTGTTCGCACCCACAGGGTGCGCGTGGCTTATTCCGTCAAGAGGTAATCGAGGTCCGCCATGAAATCAGAGGTCGACCAATCAGATCCGGTGTAGACGACACGCTTGTTGCCATCTTTGTCGATGATGAACGTCACGGTGTTGTGGCCGACGAGATACATCTCATCCTCATGTTCACCCTCTCCTTCATCTTCCATCCCATCGTCACCATGAGAATCATGATCTCCATCCATGGCGCCTTCGGGCATTGGAAGGTGCGAGATGTTCGCATTGGACGCGGCCCATGCGATGTGGTTGGTATCATGCATCATCATCACCTCATCGATGCCCTTGTCCTCGCTGAATTCCCATGAGGCGTTGGTTTCGTTCCAAAGGTAGAGTGACCACCACCACGACCAATCGCTTGGTGACTCCACCCCATTGATGCCGGTGACGGAATGGCCATGGGTCTCATGGACGGAATAATTCAGTGAGTAATTGTGCATCGCCATCGTGCTCTCAGTCAAATTCCATCCGGTGGCATTCTCATCTGGTAGCATGTCGTGATGTCCATCGAGCAGCGCTGAGGAATTGTCCGGGTAGAGGATTGCAACCTGATGGGACATGTTGGATTCTTCATTGTGCTCAGAATGATCTGAGTTGATGTGGTCCGAATCGACCAAGAGGTGGTAGGCATCCCACACCTCGGTGAGTTCACTGTGGTTCAGGCTGGTTAGATGCGTCCAGTCGTACCCTCGCGCTGTGGTCCATTCGAGTAGATGCGAGGGCGTGTCTCGGGCAGGGTCGATGGAGATGGAGAGGAGAACCAGATTCGATTCGTCCGACATCTCGCCGTCGATGAAATTCAAATTGGCTTCGATCGCCAGACAAACGTCGGGACAATGGGTGTAGGTGAATGCGACGACGACGACCTTGCCTTCAAAATCGGAGAGACTGATCGCATCTCCGTGCTGGTCGGTCAGTGTGAATCCGGGCGCGGCACTTGCATGATCATAGGTCATGCCATTGAATGGATGAGAATCTTCACCGTGATCATCATCATCGCTCAGGCAACCCGCCAAGGAAGTCGAGAGGAGGACGAGGCAAAGAAGAATGCATCTCACGCGCATATCAAGAGGCCAGACCCAATGGTATTTCATTTTGACTCGGACTTATTCAATACTACATTTCACTGCCATTCGCAATGGGTGATGCTGAGTGGCGCGGGCGGAGAGATTCGAACTCCCGCGGCAAAAACCACCGGATTTCAAATCCGGCGCAATACCAGGCTATGCGACGCCCGCAGGTTGCGCGGAGCATCCGCTCCGCAATAGGGTTCACGCTGTCTCAGTCGTAGAACCCAGGCCGACACCACGCCGGCAAGCTGTCGGCAGATTCGGGGTGGGTCATGCCGATGAACAGAATCATGACGACGATGAAAAACACCGGAAATAGCGCCGTTGCCGTCAGTACACGACTGTCGGGATCACCGCGCAGGTGCATGAATACCGCCGAGATGCCGAAGCCCTTGACCACACCGACGACGACGAGAATCCAGATGACGGTCGACATGCTGACCGTGCCCTTCATCGAGAAGGTCAGAGCCACTGCGACGACCTCGATCGCCGTGAAGATCATCAGCACGGCGAAATTGAAGTTGTACGCATCGAATCCCAAGATCGTGTGGTGGTGGTCGTGTTCTTCTTCGCTCATCTCTCATTCCCCCTCCATCAAATCAAGTAGAACGCTGGGAAGACGAGCACCCAGACCAAATCCACGAAATGCCAGTATAGGCCGAAGTATTCGATGCTCACAGCATTGGCCGGCGTGTAGCCGCCCATGAAGGCCTTGGTCACCATGTAGACCAGTGCCACCATGCCACCGAAGACGTGCACACCGTGTGTGCCCGTGGTCACATAGAATGTCGAAGCTGCCATCCGAATGTCAACCTGGTAGACCTCCTTGTCGACGCACTCGTGATTCTCCCACACGTGGCAGATCGTGTAGTCGTATTCACTCGCATGGATGGTGAATCCATCCGCCAATAGACTCGGGGAGTAGAAGATCGGGTGCTCCTCCGAACCGAGTTCGAATCCGACGAACCACTCGACCATCTTGAAGATCAGGAAGAGGGTTGCAAGCATCAGGGTGGTGAGGAGGTAGATGCCGACCTTGCGGCTGCGCTCCGCCTCGCTGATCCTCGTGTCCTTCGCGGTCTTCAGTGCGAGCACGATGGTGTAGGAGGAGATGATCAGCGCGAAGGTGTTGATCGCGCCGGGGATCAGCGTGTCGGGCATGAATCCGAGCGCGGCGTGTGCGGTCTCCTGGTGCCATCCGCCTTCGGCGATGAAGTAGGAGGCGGGCAGCCAGCATACCGAGCCGTCGACCAACGTCCCCGCTTCGGCCATCGCAGTGCAGTTGGGCAGGCCCGTGCGGTAGCGCATGTAGGTGGTGAACAGGGTGCTGAACACCATCATCTCCGACATCAGGAACATCCACAAGGCGATCTTGCGGACATCGATGCCTTGGAATGGAGCGCCGAGCGATTTCAGTTCATAGGAGCCATCGTGTTCCCAATCCTGTTGCCAGAAGATCATGATACCGGCGAAGAACACGGCGAGTCCAGAGATCATGACCCAGATCTCGCCGGTGTGAATGGCATAGGACCAGGCATCGTTCTCCCAGGTTTGGGTGAAGACCTTGGCGAAGCCGAGCAAGAAGAACGAGGAGCCGAAGGCGAGCAGAATCGGAGCCCACGAATTGTGCGGCGTATGCCAGCCGTGGTGCTCGTCATGATGGTCATCTTGCTTGCCGTAACTCACTGACTCACCTCCTCTTCTTCGGGGATCATCATCCATTCGAGGATGCGACCGACCAGACCGAGATCAGGCTCCCCATCGGGATCACCGTGATGCTCGTGTAGACTCATGTCGAGGACCGGCAGGTTATCCGGGTCGTAGGTGGGGGTGGGCGGTGGGCTGGAGAGCGTCCATTCAAGCGACCATCCGCCCCACGGGTCAGCCGGTGCCTTGGCCCCGCGCAGTCCGCTACTGATCATGTTGTAGACGAGGATCAGATTGCTGAAGAAGAACAGGAAGGCGGACACCGTGATCATCATGTTCCAGTCCGCGGCCTCGGGTGGCAGTGCAAAGTAGGAATCTGTGGTCAGGAAGTAGGTGTGCTGACGGCGGGGCATGCCCTGAATTCCAAGACGGTGCATCGGCCAGAAAATCATGTTGTAGGTGATGAATCCGGTGATGAAGTGGAGGATGCCGAGCCGCTCGTTGAGCATGCGACCGGTCGCCTTGGGGAACCAGTAGTAAATGCCCGAATAGATGCCGAAGACGATGCCGCCGACGAATACGTAGTGGAAGTGGGCGACGACGAAGTAGGTCTCGTGCAGGTGCAGGTCCATCGCCACCGCGGGGAAATACATCCCAGAGATGCCGCCCAAGGTGAAGGTGACGAGGAAGCCGAGTGCCCACAACGTATGGGTGCGGTAGACGAGGCTTCCACCATGCATGGTCTGCAGCCAATTGAACACCTTGATGCCGGTCGGTACAGCGACGAGCATCGTCGTCAGCATGGTGACGAATCGGAGGACCGGGTCCATGCCGCTGGTGAACATGTGGTGGCCGTAGACGATGAAGCCGAGGATGCCGATGCCGGCCAGAGCGAAGACCATCGACTTGTAGCCGAAGATGGTTCGACGTGCACTGGTCGACAGGACGTCGGAGATGATGCCGAAGGCCGGGATCACCACGACGTAGACCTCAGGGTGTCCGAAATACCAGAACAGGTGACTCCACAGCAGTGGATCACCACCCGCTGCGACCTCGTAAAATACGGTCCCAACCGTCCGATCGAGTAAGACTTGAATCAAGCCGATGCCAAAGGCGGGAATCGAGATGAAGAGCATCAGAACCGAGATGAAAATCGACCAACTGAACAGGGGCATCTGCATCCAGCCGATGCCCGGTGCGCGCATCGTCGCGAAGGTCGTCATGAAATTGACGCCAGCGATGGTTGAGGATGCGACCAGTAAAATTTGTCCCGCCACCCACATGGTGGCACCTGCGTGAGCCGTATGGGACACCACATAGGGTGCATAACCGGTCCACCCCGTGTCCGCAGCCTCTCCGGAGAAGATGCCGCTGAAGATGAGTAGGGCACCGGCGGGGTTGAGCCAGAAGGCGAGCGCGTTGAGGCGTGGCAGAGCGAGGTCAGGCGCACCAATCTGCATCGGCACGATCCAGTTCGCCAATCCAGCGATCATCGGCATGGCGGCGAGGAAGATCATCGTCGTGCCGTGCATGGTGAAGAATTGGTTGTACTCATCCGTGGTCAGGAATGTGTTGCCAGGTTGGGCCAATTGAATGCGGAAGATGAGGGCGAACATGCCGCCGACACCGAGGAAGAACAAGCCGTTGACGAAGTACAGAGTACCGACCTTCTTGTGGTCCGTGCTGGTGATGAACTCACTGAACCATGGCCAGAAGTTGTCCCACGCGAATGCATCGGGGTTGCGGCGGTAAAAGATCCAAGTGAGGCAGGCCAACGTGATGACGACCATCAGTAGAACCGCGCTCATCAGGACGACCAGTCCACGCGTTTTCTCGGCGGGGACCTCACCGACCTTGACCTCGAGTTTGCCGAACAGGTCTCCACTCGACTTGCCATCTCCATTGACAGAATTGGTGTGAAGAATGAATTTGACGCCGCCTTCGGCAGGTGCCGTCCAGTTGACTTGCCACAGGGTCTGATCATTGCCTTGTCCTGTATCTTCGGCGTCGTTGCCATTGTGGGTGATGCTTCCATCCGCATTGGTTTGGGTGCTGTCATCGACCGGCTCGAAGGTACCTGTGCTCGCCCACAGGTGGAATCCACCGAGGGCCTTGCCCTCGCCGGTGCCCGAGGGGCCGCCGGCGAAAGAGATGTTCAGCGTGTAGGTTGTACCGCCCTCGAGTTCTTCGGGCAGTCCTTCGAGGCTCGGCACGACCTCATTGCTCGGTGCGCTGCCGTGGCAGGTACAGCCACTCTGTTCAACACCCGAGATGCCGTAGGGATAGGAGGTCGCCGTCGGTGCGACGGCCACGGCGATCAAGAGGACAGCGAGAAGCGCGAAGGTTCGTGAATTCTTCAGCACACGCGACATCACAATCACCTCATTCGTGGACTTCGATCACGGCCGTCATGTAGCCGTGTTCATCGCCACAGTATTCCGTGCACATCAGCAGATGAGATCCAATCTCCTCATGGCTGGGCGTGTAGAAGAGCGTGGTGATCAGGCCGGGTTGAACGTCTTCTTTGAGGCCCCAGTCGTTGAAGAATGGGGCGTGGGTGACGTCATCGGATGTCATGTTGAAGTGGTAGGATTCGCCCGCCTTGAGGTGCACGAGCGGTCGGGTCTTGCCCTCAATATCGATGCTCGTCACCTCACAGATATCCGCATCGAGATCGCCGCAGTCGAAGTCCCAGGCCCACTGGGAACCGGTCAGGTGAATCTCGTGTGCATCGGGGTCTGCGGTCCACATCTCATCGATCGGACCCCAGGCGATGAAGGTCAGGTAGACGATGAGGATGAACGGGATGATGGTCCAGGTCAACTCCAAGGTCAGATTGTCATTCTCCACCGGGAAGACACCCGGGGTGAGGTTGTCGATGTTGTTGTCGGAACCATCCTTGGACCGGTATCGAAGGGAGTGATGACCCATCCACGCGAAGGTGATGACACCGACGACGATGGACCACAGGAAATACTCGTCGAACAGAGCATGGAAAATTTCGCCGCCCGCCTCCATATGATTGTCCTCGCGACGGGCGGCGTGAGGGCGCTATATGAGCGTTGTCTGCCCCCCCCCGTAGGGGGGGTTGGCCGAATCACCCGTTCGGACCGAACTGGAGCGATGCCCTCAAGGTCTGTCATCGCGGCCGAGATGACGATGAGAGAATTGCCCGAAGGGCTGTTCAGAGTCGACGGCGATGATGTTGTTCTCGCCGTCGCTGTCCAACCCGCGGCCAAGCGCATCGGCATCGAGGGCATCGATGTGTGGCGCGGCCGCCTACAGATCGCCGTCAAAGCCGCACCCCAGAAAGGGGCGGCCAACGAAGCGGTTTGCGAACTGCTGGCCGAGGCCTTTGAAATCCCGTTGATGTGCATCGCCATCGTCGCCGGAAAGCGCTCCCGTCACAAGTCGGTTCGACTGCAGGGCGTGGCCGCAGATTCGGTCCAGGCCAGATTGGAGGGATTTTCGGGTGCACAGTGACCGAGATGCGCGATACACCTCGGCGGGTCGAGCGTTGGCTGAGGCGCGGCAGCGCAATCGTCCGACCGCCGAAGGCGGGTGTGGTTGCCCCATCCTCATCGAGGGTCGAAAGGACCGGATCGCGCTGACTGCGATGGGATTCACCGGTCCCATCGAACAGGTCAATCGCGGCTGGGATCAATCCCGTCTCGTCGCCCATCTCTTCGAGACCTATGGCATCCTCAACCGCGTCGATCAGGGCGCCTCGATGATCCTCCTGATGGATTGGGATCGCACGGGAGGACGACTGCAACGAAATATTGGCGAGCGATTGAAGGCCTTCGGCATGCGTATCGATGGCGAGATCCGGATGGAGCTAGCACGGGCGATGAAACCCGAGGGACGAACCATCGAGGGCCTGAAGCCGCACGCGGGCAGTCTTCGCCCGTACATCGATGCGCACGACCCGGATGGGATGACCGAAGAGGAGTGATCACTCCAACCGAATCGAGATGCGAAGATCGAGCGATCCGGTCAACGATTCACGGAGGCGCTCCAATTCGATGAGCCGGGCTGCGAGTTCGTCATGCAGCCTGGTGATCAGGCCGTTCTTCATGCGCACCCAACGCGGGTCGGCCTGTCTGCCCTCGCTGCGCGCCGTCCAGTTCGCTTCGGCCAGTTGAGCCATCTCTCGAGAGATGCGCCGGTGCCAGGACTGTTCGGCATTTTCTCGCAATTCATCGATCAGAGGCAGGAGTCGTCGGCGCTCTCCATCGAGCAGGGCGGCCTCAATGGGCTCGAGTAAATCTGTGATGTCCTCCACAGCAGACGGCTCCCCAATCCGCAGGGTCTCCAGAGCCTCGTGACCATCCAGGTCCAGTGGCAATCCTTCTGCGGTCAGATAGAGCCAACGACGCACGGTCGTCTTCGTGAGGCTGGCGACCGTCCAATCGATGCAGACGCAGTGAACTGCCTCGGGGGGCAGTGAATCGGGTCGGGGTGCGCGCAGGTGGAGCACCGCCTCCACGGGCTCACACAGGTTTCGAATCAACGGATGGTGTGGACTGAGGTAGATGTGCTCGGATGATTCGCGGGCGATCTCTCGGTCGAAGACGATATGGAACCAATGCGGTCCAGACCGTTGTGCGGCCCGGGTGATGATATCCGTCCATCCGACGGTGTCCTGGTCGATGCACATCGGGTCCTCGGCTCGTCGGGCGAGGTGATCGACGATTTCATCGGCCAGCCGGAGCATCCACACACCCGCCTCCGCGGTCTCGTGCAGTTGAGCATCATCGGCGAGTCGATGCATCATCCAACGGCGCAGGTGGTCCGGCAAGATGCCGAGGTCCTTGCTCTCGACCGAATTCCGCAATGCCGAGATACCGGGGTCGGGCCCAACCCACTCCCGCTCCTCGATGGCGCGCTCCTCCAACCACATCTCTCGCTTTTCGAGCAGGGTGAGCACACCGTCATCTCCCTCCTCTTCGATTTGGTCCGCTCGCACCATGCGCAGCGTTGAGGGCCGGTCTAGTTCGGCCCGCGCCACCATGCGCATGGCTTGACCGAGAAGGGGGTCGAGCATGCCCAATGCATCTTCGAAGATGCGGATGCGGTGGTAGAGTCGGTGCAGGATGGCCGCATCGATGGTGCCCTCGACGGCGAGATTGAGGATTTGGATCTCATCGGCGGTTTGGCCGAATCGGTCGAGACGGCCGATGCGTTGTTCAATGCGCATCGGATTCCATGGCAGGTCGTAATTGACCAGGCGGTGACAGTGTTGTTGGTCGAGGCCTTCGCTGCCGACCTCGCTCGAGAGCAGGATGTCGAATACACCGTTGGCAAATCGCTCTCGAACGACATCTCGATCGTCCATCGGCGTTCGACCGGTGATGACCTCGACGCTGAACCCATCTTCGGTTAGCCGGCGCCTGAGATGTTCGAGGGTGGCGTGGAAGTGGCTGAACAGCAGGATGCCACCGTCTGAATCCTCGGCGAGGCTCTCGGCAATCCAGGAGCGGAAGGCGTCGTACTTCGAGTCGACCTCTCCGAGTGCCTCCGCGGCCTCGACCAATTCATCATGGTCGCCCAATCGCCGCAATAAACGGACTTCGACCTCGGCTAAATCGACATCCTCGACCTCGTCCGCAGTGATGCGTTGCCGGGCTTCGGAACGCAATTGGCGTCGAACGTGGCTGGCGAAGGCAGGCAGGCAGGAGGAGGCCATCCGCTCGGGGACAATGAGGGCCCAATCGAATACTTCGCCATCGGGATGGCGCATCTGAATAAGCGTGCGCGCCCATCGACGAGCCGCCTCATACAAGCGCCATTCCTCGGCTGTCAATTCAACATCCAATGTGATGGCGTTGCGCCGCGCGAGATGCCAATCGAGGTCCCTTCTGCGCGTGCGCACGAGTAGATCGTTCAACGGTCGAAGTCTGCGCACCAAATCCGCCAATCGGCGGCGTGATCCCTCGATCCTCTGCTCGGACCATGCCCCTTCATCCTCGACGATCTGGACGGCGTCCATCAGGCGAGGATCACCGGAGAAACCGACGGTATGCTCCAACGCGCGAAAGCGGTCGATGGCGAGCGGGAGATTCGGAACCGGCTGGGAGATGCCATCGAGCACATCGTTCAGCATTCGGGTCGGACCCATCGTGCGGTGGAATTGGTCGAGATTGGGCCAACGGTCCGGCGCGAGCAGACTCAATTGAATCCACAATTCCTCCTCTCGCAGGTTGACCGGCGTCGCCGTCATCAGCACGGTGCGTTTGCTGCGCATGGACAGCAGTTGCACGGCGTCGTGCAAACGGCTGCGTGGATTACGGCAGTGATGGGCCTCATCGACGATGGTCAGCATCACTTCGGGCAGGTGCTCCATCAACCGCTCGAGGGTGGCGGACCGCCGCAGCACACCATGGCTGACAATGATGACGCGCGGTTCGCCTTCGGCGAGACGGCGGACCATGCCGATGAGGCGGCGGCCGCTGTCGGCCACGACCGCATCCAAATCGCCGCGATGGTGCAACTCTTGGCGCCATTTCGATCGCAATGAACCCGGACAGGCGATGATGACCGGGCCGACCTCACCGATCGCGTGCAGCCGACGGAGGATGCGAATCGCCGAGATGGTCTTGCCCAGACCGACTTCATCGGCGATCAGCAGGCCCCGCCACGGAGACGCGGCCAATCGCGCCGCAGGCAGGTGCTGATGCGGCTGGTCCTCCCAGCGACCAAACGCGTGCAACGGGGCGGCATCGAGCGCGGGGGAACGCAATTGCAGATTCATCCAACGCAGGTCAGCATCCAGCCTGTCGGCCGGAGGTGGGGCGGAATCATCCCTGGCCCTGGATGTGGCCATGCGTTCCATCGGCAACTCGGGTGCTCTTGAAGACTCGGATGGGAAACCCCCATCTCAAGGGAGTTCGACCCCGCCCTGTTTGACGGTGTTGAGCACGACATGGGTGACGGTGCGAAGGATGCCATCACTCGATAACACGGTCTTGGACAGGTCATCGAGGTCGGCGCGATTGCGCACGCGCGCCAGCACCATCGAATCGAAATCGCCCGTCACATCATAGATGCCGAAGACGCGGGAGTCATCCGCAATTCGCCGTTGAACCTCCATCAATTGCCCTTTCTCGATGCGAAGTCCACACAGCACGGTCATGTTCCAACCGACCTTCTCCGCATCGATTCTGAGGTCATAGCCTTGGATGATGCCGAGTGCTTCCATCCGCTTCACCCGGTTCGAGACGGTGCCGAGGGCGACGCCGACCTGTTCGGCGATCGAGCGCATGCTGGTGCGCGCATCGTCGAGCAGCACGGTGAGGATGCGACGATCCGTGTCGTCGATCATGCACATCGGTGAATGGTGGCGGGACTTGAACCTATTTCGCCGGTCCCCGGCGCAGGCTGAGGTCGAGCACCCAGCCACCCATCTCATCCACCTTGATGCTCCACTCGGTCTCGATTGCGCTCGTCTGCGGTTCGGGTTGACCGCGCTCGGGCTTCACCTGTACGGCGAAGGACTTCTCCTGACCCGGGGCGAGGTCGACCGATGGAATCGCCTTGGCCAACCGCCACGGCGGAAGAACGCGAACCTCTCGCAGGGTCAGCTCGCGTCGACCGGCCCGAAGCACAGCGACTGGGTTTCCCTTTTCATCCCGACTGCCGCGCAGGCGTGGTAACAGGACCTCTCGTTTCCACTCGGCCTGAACCACCCCGGCCAAACAAAAGATCAGCAGGGCGAATCCAATGACGGCACCCACCCGCTCACCCGCATTCGCAGGACCGGTGTCCAGCAGTGGCATCGGGGCACTGAGCAGGGCGAGGTTTTCCTCGGTATCATAATCGGAGACCAAGGCGATGAAGGTCAGGCGTCCCTCCTGTTGCGCCGCCTCGGACAGGCCGTGGTCGGTGCGCAAAAATTCTTTGTGAACTGTCGATTGTCCGCCAGCGGTCTGGTTGAAGGCGATGGTGATCTCGTAGAGCCGAACGACCGCATTCTGGTCTGGTGTGCGACCGGGGATTTCGACCCCATCCTCGACGATGATCATGCGCAGGATGCCCTTCTCCTCAAGATCGATCTCCATGTGAATGTCGATGGTGACATCGAGTGTATCCGCATCCTTCCACACCAGTGTCAGATTCATCTGGGCCTGTGCCGGCACGGTCTCGTGTTCGACCACCCCACGGCCGTCGATGCCGAAATCCTCGGCTCGATAGGTGGAGGCGGGGATGCCGAGGTCGGTCCCGGCTGGATGCCAAGCGATTCGGATCACATCATCGGTCGGCACCGGTGCATCCTCGTCATCGGTGAAGTGTTCGATGAATGGCGGAATCGCCTCGCTGGATTGCGCCTCGACAAGATCGGCTTTCACCGGGATGGCTTGAACCGCCCATGCCACCAATCCTACCAAGAGCAGACCGACGACGAACGGTGCCCAAGCCCCCGCGCGGTCCGCCTCCATGCCCACTGCAGACAGCCGGTGGCGCATGAAGGTCATCATTCGATGCCGAGCTTCCAAGCCAAGACATCGCGCTCGGGATCGGGCATCATCAGCGAGAGTTTTCCAGCCAACCAAGCGGGAATCAAATTCCCTTCACATTCGAGAAGAACACCGCCATCCCGTTCTTCTTGGAAGGCTTCACCCAACGTGCTCCGGCCCGGTTCTTCATCGCTGAGGAGTCGTCTCACGAGGTCGAGGTCGACCGGGTAGAGATGCTGATTCACCCGCGTTGCCAATCCGTGCAATCCCTTGGACAGCAATCGGTTCCGTTCCTTGCGCAATTTCCACACGGGTTGACCCGCTTGCAGGACGCGCACAGGATGCCAATGCCCGCCGGGAAATAGACGATGCTTTGAGGTCAATCGGGTGGGGGTCCACATCCAGTCTTTGACCGCCTGTGTGCTGATGTGAGCGTAATGACCGCGCCGCCACATGGACAGGCCCTCATCGGACATGCCCCATTCCTCGAACAGGGCCAGGTCCTCCGCTGCTGGAAGACGGAGGTCGTCCTTGCCGGGCTGTCGGGGTTCGATGGGGTTGGGCTCTCGGCCCTCATCCCGCGAATGGGCGCGTGTGGCGCGGGCTGAGGCGTGTTCCGCCTCGGTTTGGGTGAAGGCGGCGATGAAGAATCCGGACCCTTGATTCTCATCGTTCCAGACGCGACGGCAGGACCGCGTTCTCTCGGTCATTCCCGGTCGGGTGATGAGACCCGGGAAAACCGATTTCGCATCGATATCCACGAGTTCCAGCCATGGAAATCGGTCGAGAACGGTCTCGACCACCTGCTCATTCTCGACCGGGTCGATCGAGCAGGTCGAGTAGACCATGCGCCCACCCGGGCGCAGCAGGAGTCCACCCCGAGACAAGATGCCCGCCTGAAGTCGGGAGAGGTGTTCTCCGTGGGCGGGTTGCCAACGGGACCACACATCGGTATTCTTGCGGGTCGTGCCCGTCCCCGTGCAGGGCGCATCGACGAGCACCCGGTCAAATCCGGGCTCGGCAACCCGGGGAAAATGACGCCCATCCTCGCGCACGGCGACGATGTTCAGATGGCCGGCCCGCTGGACGTTGGAGACCAGATGATTGGCGCGGCCGGGATTGGGCTCACTGGCCACCACCAATCCCTCTCCAGCCAGCATCTCTGCGATCTGGGTCGACTTTGAACCGGGGGCTGCACACATGTCGAGCACACGATGGCCGGGTTGGACATCCAGCGCCTGCACGGGCATCATCGAAGCGGCTTCCTGCTGGGTGATGCGGCCACTCTGGTGGAGGGCAGCGATGTTTCCACGAACGCCCTCATCCGGGCACCGGTGTTTCTCCCACGGCAACTCGTACGCACCGCCTGCACCCGTGAACCAGGCGATCGGCTCCGCGCCCATCTCGAGCAACCGCTCAACCGTCCAATCCATGTCCAGACGGCAGGGGTTCACGCGCACGGTTTCGGGCAGACGTTCCGTCGCCGCATCCAGCCATGCATCGACCTCTCCGGGTCGCAGGGATTCGACCAATGTGGCCAGTTCACTCTTCGCGGCATGGGCGCGCCAGTCCGCGATCATCTCACCCATGGCGCAGCCGAAGTGATGCTGCCCTTCAGCGCATCGGCCACGCCCAACCTTCAACGGCCGCGCCCGCAACCCACGGGCGATGGCGGGTGCGACCGAGGTTCTGACGATTGCCCTGCTCGTCGTGCCGCTCGTCCTGCTCGGCCGCGATCAATTATCCCCGCGGGTGCGATTCATTCCCCTCGGCCTGATGCTACTCGCGACCCTCCTCTACGCGCGCGACATCTCGGCGGCAGGTGGTTCACTGACACAGCACCTGTTCGCCGGCGAGGCGGCGGGCATGTTGGCCCTCCTCCTCGGGTTCAGCATCGGATTGACCCGCCTCGAGGGGAATGAGGCGACGCGCTGGGCAGCCCTGTGCTGGGTTTTGCTCCTCGGTTGGAGCACACCATCGGAAGGCTTCGAGATCATCCAACGCGATCTGGTTCGTATCCCAGAACAGGAGTACCTGCTGGATTGGGCCATGATCGGCGTGGGATTCGCCGTGACGACATTCACCATCCCGGCCCTGATCAATGCCGAGATTACCCCGCTGTTCAATCAGATATTCGCCATCGCTTGGGCCATCCTGCTCTTCGACCCGATCGGGTGGATGCTCGCGGGTCTCATCGTGCATCGCCTCGTCGCGATGCGCATCCACGCCGCGCGAGGCGCTGCCACACGTCGCCGATGGATGGGTCTGATGCGGACCTTCTTCCACGATGCATCCATCCTGATTATCGCCACGGCCTTTCTGGCCATGGACGGTGACTTCGCGGCGGCATTGTGGGCGAGTCGTACCGCCGTGGGCTTCGTCTTGCTCTGTGGATTGGTGGGCAGTCTCTTGCCCATCCTTGGCTTTGATGCCAACCCCCGACCCGAGGCGTGGGGATTCCATCTCGGCATGTTGGTCGCCCCCGCACTCCTGCCGGGCATCGCACTCATCGAGCACACCACCCTGCCCGTAATACTGCTCGCCATCTCGACGCCGATCCTCGCCACCCATCCCGAGTTCAGGCCGGACCTGGCCTGGCCGCGAAGGGGGTTGGAGTCGTTGCTTCTCATCGGCTCGCAGGTGGTGGTCATTCTGCTCTTCAAACCGGTGATGGCTCTCGGGCTTCTCCTCATTCCTTGCCTTGTATGGAAGACGGCTCCCGCGGATGAAGAGGAGTGAGAAAACGCTCTTCTCGAACGTTACATTCTCCCGAACGGTTATACCTGCGTCAGTGCGGCTGAACGACCGTAGTCCTTCGGGATTAGAGGATGGGATGGGATATGACAACACAGCGAAAGCCTGCCCGCAGATATGCGGACGAGAGCGAAACAAAGCGAACGAATGCGGTTGAGACCGCAGCCAAATTGACTCAACTGACCGAGCGCGCTCGTCGCGTCGGCGCTTCACAAGGCCCACTCGTGCCCGTCGAAGCCCTGATGACGATCGAGACGGATGCCTGGGTCTGGCAGACCGTCGACCGCAGTGTCCTCGAACTATTGAGCCACCGACTCGTCCTCCAAACCGAGGATGGTCGGCGTCGTGAACTCTTCATGACCAAGGACCTGGACAGTGCCATGGATGCGGCAAGTCGCATCGTCGAATTCAACAACGGTGTCGTGCTCATCGAGACGCTGGACCCCTAAAAGGGGTCGAAAAGTGGGTCCATGCCCAATTCGGCGTCTTGAAATACGAAAGGAAGGTCGGCGGGTCGCATGGCGGTAAAGAAGTCGAAGAAGGGCGGCCCGAACATCCAGCAGGCCGCTGGTCTCATTCGTTACTTCGATGAGGAGAGCGAGGACGCAATCCAGATCTCGAAGGGCACCATCTACTTCGCCTGCATCTCCGTCTCCGTGGTCCTCTACCTCCTGAACTACAACGTGCTCCAGTGGGCATGGGCTCAGCTGACCGGATTCTGAGCGATCGGCCCGTGGCGATTTGATTCGCCCTGCTGAATCTATTCCTCTTCGGCAAGGTCGACGAATGGAATGTCGGCATCATCGACAGTGTGCTTCCTGACGGCATCTTCGGGGAGTTCCTCCAATTCGAGAACCGTGTCGGATAGATCGATTTCATCCGCTTCGATGGCGGCCATCGCCTCCAACACATCTCCGCCCGCAAATTGGGCGGCGACCTCGGTCCGCGGGTCTGCGGAGATGAGGTCGGCTTCGGCGCGTGCCAGCGCGCGCTCCACGCCGGTGGCGGACCGGTCGTGCAGGGCATCGTTGGCCATGTCACATTCCCGTGCTGCGGCATTGATCTCCTCCATGGCCAGATCGAAGTCCCAGCCATCGGGGGCTGTATCCGACAGCGCTGGCAGCTCATCCTTGAGTTGCAGAATCCGAGAACGAACACCCTCAATCGATTCGAAGAGATTCTCTCGACCGCATTCGATGAGCGCTTCCCACGCGTCTTTCTCATCGGTGGCTTTCACGCCAGCCACCTTGGCGAATCTGCCTTTTCGCTTGAACTCCCACGGATTCCGGCCGAGGGACGAGGCGAGATCGAAGACCAGGCGTGCGCGCCGCTCGAGTGGTCCGTCCAGATGGATCTCATTGAGAAAGCAGGAGGCGAACAGGCCGAAGCCCCAGTAGGCACGGCTCTCGATTCTCACCGTCAATTCCGCGTCCGAGACCACAACCGTCCAACGTTGTTGGTCAAAACCGGGCGCATCCGAGACGCGCGGGGGTTCGTGTGCCCCGAAGCAGCGCAGCAGTGCATCGCCGACATCACCGAGGAAGAGACTGCCCTCCGCACCGGGAAAATTGGCATGACGCAGCCGCCGTTCAGCGTCGATTCGCATCTCGGGGTCTCCCGTATACACCTGGGCGTGCAGATGCGATTCAATCGGGTCCAATTCTCGGCTCAGGGGGTCCACCTCGGGTCGGCTCTTAGCACCCGCAGGAAAGAACAACTTCATACGTTTCACTGCCCGTTTGAAATTCGGAGCGGTAGTCATGGCATCGAAGAAGGCCTCGGGTGATGAGAAAGCGGTGGAGAATCTACAGGCGGTTCCGGGGGTCGGAAAGACCATCGCACAGAAGTTGGTCAAGGCCGGAATTCGCACCGTGAATCAATTGGCGAAAGCCAGTGCCAAGAAACTCCTCGCCGCTGGACTGACAGCCAATATCGGGAATCGATTGGCCCTCGCTGCGGGCAAGATGATCGTCAAGAAAGTCACCAAGAAAGCTGCGCCCAAAATCAAGGCTGCGGTGAAGGCGGCGCCCAAACGGGTGGCGAAGACGATCAAGATGGCCGCGAAGACCGCGGCGGCGAAGGGCACGAAGAAGGCGAAGAAAGCCCCCGCGGCCAAGAAAGCCCCCACCAAGCGGAAGGCTGCTGTCACCAAAAAGGCCACGAAACAGGTCGAGGTCAGTTCCAAGACCGTTGCAATTCCGGACTGGAGAGCGAGTATCAAGCGCTGGAAGAACGACGACAGCTGATCAGTTCCCGTCCCTCTCTGCTGCGCGCGCTTTTTGGGCGCGATGATAGATGTCCCGCAGCCCGTCGTCTCTGATTTCCAGATAGACCCGGGTGGTCGCGATGTTGGCATGACCGAGCAGCCGTTGGATGCTGACCAGATCAACGCCCCGTTCGAGCAGGCCGGTGGCGAAATTATGACGCAGGGTATGGGGGCTGAGTTTTGACCTCGGAATGTCGGCTGCATCGGCCAATCCATCCATCAATTTCTGGACGGCGCGCGGCGTCAATCGGCGGCCGCGGCGGTTGAGAATCAGTGCATCCCTGTGCGTATCACACGGGATGTGGCGGGCGGTGATCTGGTCGCGAACCGGGCGGTATGCATCGAGCGCGGCGACCGAGGTTTCGGTGAAGAGCACGAGGCGATCTTTGGACCCCTTGCCCTCGACCACTGTGGCGGAGAGATCCGCCGTATCGACGGCACTGCGATCCAGCCCACACAATTCGGATACCCGCATGCCGGTTTCGAGCAATAGGGTGATGACGGCATTGGCAAAGGGATTCTCACTATTCGATGCCGCCAGAATGAGCCGATCCATCTCTCCCGTCGTCAGGGTTTTGGGCAAACTGCGGCCTCGCTGTGGTCGACTGACCCAATCAGGGACGCGGTGTCCAAGCCATTGGAGAAGGTGACTGACCGCCGCGATGCGGGCGTTGATGGTCGCGGCGGAGAGGTGTGATATCGACTGAACGAACAAATCGAGCCGGCCATTGTTGGGGTCGATCCATCGCGCCACCTCTCGTACCGAGATCGCTTGCAAGGCATCGTAGGAGGGTGGCAGTTCACCGGGCATCACCGTGAGCATGAATTGTCGCGTGCCCGTACTGTAGGCTCGCAGCGTGTGTGAACTCTTTTTCTCACTCGCCAACTGCATCTCATAGCAGCCGTGCCATGGCAGGTCTGCCAAGCGCACCAAATGGGAGGGCAAGCCGAACGGAATACCCAGTTCCGCCTCTGAGAAGGGCGTCCCTTGACGGTGCGAACGGAAGGTCTCCGGCTCATTTCCATCTTGCATATCTGCTGCCGTCCTGTGGCCCGAAGGCCGCTGCAATCCCATCCCCGAAGGGAAATCGCAGTCGAAGGATGACGGTATGAATGCTCCGTCCGCCGCGAAGGATTATCCGCCCTTACGAAGCGTGATTTCGCGGCGCCGGGTGGGTCAGCGGCGGCGATGTCGCCACTGGTGAGCAGGGGGTCGAGCCGCCCATGCAGCCGCGTTTTCATCGGCCATATCCATCTCCCAGGGTTGGGGCTCGGGCGGCGAGGAAATACGCGCATCGATCGTCTGCTGGATGAGGGGGCGAATGCGTTGGTGCAGAATGTCGAGCGCACCGTAGAAGATGAGTTCGTCAGCCTCTCGTAGAATGAGATCCGACGAGGGTGACCAGATGTGGGCGCCAGCCCGCGCGACCGCGGCGACGGTTCCATCCGAATCATAGGTCATCAGGTCGCCGAGACAACGTCCGACCAGTTCGGGATAGCGTCGCACCTTCAGAGACAGCGTGCCATGCCCCTCTTTGGTCGTCAGGAGTTGGTCCAGATCGACCGGTGTGAAAGCATGGGCCTCGACGATGTGGCTCATGATGTGGCCGGCGACGTTGACGCCGGTGGCCTTCTCGATTCCCTCGAGGCCCGGACTCGAGTTGACCTCGAGCAGGAGAGGGCCACGCTCGGATTCGAGCAGATCGACACCGGCGATGTCTAGGCCGAGTAGGCGCGCGGCCTTGCAGGCGATGCGGGAATAGTCGGGGGGCAGCTGAATCGATTCGACGGTGCCACCGAGGTGGAAGTTTGAGCGGAATTCGCGGCCGTGTGCCCGGCGGCGCATGGCGGCGACGACCTTGCCGCCGACCACGAGAACACGGACGTCCCGACCGTGGCTTTCACGGATGTATTCCTGCACCAGAACCTGGCTGCCCTTCTCGAGCAGTTGCCAGGCCAATTCGTTGGCTTCTCGCTCCGAGTGGGCGAGGAATACTCCACTGCCTTGGGTGCCCTCGATCGCCTTGATGACGCAGGGCACGCCGCCGACCTGACGGATGGCGCGCTCGACATCACGCCAATCGCGCACGTATGCCGTGGTCGGCACCGGGATGTGGTTGGCCGAGAGGACTTGGGTCGCGTGCAACTTGTCGCGGCTGTTCTGGATGCCATCACTGCTGTTGGCCACATAGGTGCCCATGCGCTCGAATTGCCGTGCGATGGCCACGCCGTGGCGTGTGATCGAGTAGCCGATCCGGGGCAGGACCGCATCGACTTCGACATTCCACCCCTCGTGGAGGATGCGCCGCCCATCGTTGCCAACCGTGACCGACAACCGCATCGGATCGAGCACATCGACCGAGCATCCGAGCGAGTTCGCCTCCTCGACCAGGCGGCGCGTCGAGTAGAGTCGCGGCCCGCGTGACAGGATGGCGACACGGAGGGTCATGCAGCCTCGGCCCACCCGCTTCCGCTTTGAGTCCTCCGGCTGAAAACCGCGAAGCCGCGCGCCCGCTCACACCCCCGCTCGCGCGCGTGGGTGAGGGCGAGGACTTCAAGGGGCACATCGATGTCGCCCGCGCATGCAGTCCGCTGCCGGACCCACCGGTCCTCCGGTCGCAGGCCCGACAGGGCCACCCGTCGAAGGCCCGAGCGGTCCGCCCGCCACGGTCAACCCAGCCCAGTTCGACCCGCTCGCGGAAATCGAGGATGCCCGCGCCCGCCGCGTCGAACGTGAGGACCGCCTGGAGGAACTCCAGGGCAAGCGAAACAGTGCCCGCGTCAACGTCTACCTCTTCCTCGCATTGACCGTCGTCCTCGCCGGCTTCGCCTTCTTCCCGGTCGCCTCTGGCTATGTAGACGACAATCCGCAATCTGGCATGAGCAAAGTCGAGGCTGAACAGTGGGTCACCGATGGCAATGCCGATGACCATGTCGACAAGATCTGGGACGGTGCAGGTGAGCAATCTGGAGTCGCCTGGAAAAACATCTACATTCCACCGCCGTTGCCCGATATGGGTGACACGAGTGCGGTTCGCGTCGATGTGACCGTCGTCTCCTATCGCTACTCGGGATCCAGCCACTTCAAGGCCGGTCTCTTCGATGGCAATTGTGGCCCCACGCTGCCGGCCCACGAAACCCTGCCAACAGATGCATGGTACCACAGCACGGAGAACTTCTCCGCTCTCGAAACTGTCGAGTTCACCCTCCATGCCCAACCGGGACAGAAGTGCTTCCTGATCGAATGGGATGAGCCGATGGAATCGCAGACGCTGGCGACGATGGATGTCGCTGTCAGCATGTATTGGCCACGCATGATGACCGTGCCCGCAGCGACGATCACATTCCTCCTCTCCGTCTTCGCCTTCATCGGCGCACAGCGCACCGGGAAGGCGTTCAAGACACTGAAGTATCCCGAGGGCCCGGCCGCGCGAAAGATTGAGGAAGATGTTCTCGATGCGGCGGAGGCCGAGCACCGTGGAGAACAACTCGGTGTGCCCGAGGTCGAGGTGGCCGAAGATGCAGATGCCAAAGAGGTCGAAGGCCCGAGCCTGGCCGAGGCTGCAGCGAGTCCCGAACAGGACGACATACCGGGCGAACAAGAGGCTGCACCCGCCGAACAGGAATCCGCTGCCGAGGCCTGGACCGATGAGCAATTGCTCGGTGCGGGATGGTCCCAGGACCAGATCGACGCCATGCGACAAGGCTGAGTCAGCCCGAGAATCGCAAGGCCTGCGTGCTCGGCGGCCGAAGAGGTTGAAAGCGGCAGGCATCGCCATCCTCTCTGAGGATGGCCCATGGATGGAACGGAACTCTCCACCCTGACCGTCGCCGAACTCAAGGTTCTGCTGAAGGAGGCAGGACTCTCGGTGTCGGGTCGAAAGGCGGACCTCATCACCCGTCTCGAGTCGGCCGACGAAGAGGATGTGATGATCCTTGACGAGGGCGACGATGAGCCACAGATCGAGGCGGAGGTCTTCGAACCAATTCTAGATGTTGAGGAGTTTGAGGATGATGAGGTTATCGAAGCCGAGATTTTCGAAGCCGAAGTCATTCAGGCGGCACCCATCCGGGAATCCGACCCGGTCAAAGGCCCACCGTGGTGGCAGGACGGCACCAACATCGCCACCATTCTCGTCGTCGCTCTTCTCGCTGCAGCAGGCGGATGGTGGTACCTCGCCGAGAACGCGGTCGTCTACGAGGTGGCCCCGTCGCGATACGGAGACAATCTCCAGTTCAAGGTCCAGAATGGGCTTCTTCTCGCCGAGGGAGACGAGATGGTCGAATACCTGCGGGACGCGACCGGTGGAAAACTGGATCAGGTTTGCGGGGAGCTTCGCATCGAGTTCTCCGGCGACGGTTCAGCCAGCATCACAGAGGGGACTTTGAGCGATTTGAAGGACCCCGGTGACACTCATCTCAGGGGCGCTGTCATGGCCAATGGCAAGTATGGCCAGATTTGGAATGCCGTTGAATCCAACCTGCGCTATGACCTGACAGCCGACATGTCCGGATTCACTTGGTCCGCCATCGATTCGGACAACTGCTCGCCCAATACCGACTGGTCACGCAACAACAACAACATCGACATCTCGGTCACCCAATGGACCGAGTTGACCGAGAGCATCCCGCTGCGCACAGACACCACCATCGATTTCCGAGATTCGGATGATGTCCATTCCTCCGCCGCCATCACCCTGTTCGGCTCGATCGGTGATTCGTTTGGGGGCTCGAGTACCGTGACGGACTTGATCAACGGTGTTCTGATGCCCTTGCACCCTGTCGACCTCTACGATGTCTTCGGGCTCACCGTGCTTGAAGAGGGACTCACCGGCACGCATGGAAAATGGCACTGGCGCATCGGCTCCACCGGGACCGTGGCCGGCCAAGACGCGATTCAAGTCTTCATGGACCACGCCGAGATCCGCAAGTGTCTCGGACAGGCGAGCATCGAGATGTGGGTGATTCCAGAACAACCGCTGCCAGCGCGACAAAGCGTCGACATCGTGCTCGACGGCCGTGGGGATGGGACGTGCAGTTCGGCGACGAGCCTCGCCGTGGATTACGCCTTCCCAGATGGTACCTTCACCTCTCGATACACCTTGGAACAGACCGCTTTCAAGCGCGGCGATGATCTACTCGACTGGCGGGGAATCTATGCGACCCGACCGATGGGCAGCGGTGAGCCGGATTCGAATGGCCAGGTGCCGTGGAATGCGGGCACCCACATGTGGGACAACTCGACGATGCGGGCGTTCACCCTCGAACAAGCGGTGGCTTGTGTGGTCACCGATGCCGAGAACTTCTCTTTGGCCACCACCGCCCTGAACGGGAATGGATACGTCTTCCGTGCCCAGGACGACCGCTCTGGAAATACGCCGGTCTGGAACATTTCCATCATCTCCTCGACCGATGCGCGTTGGGTGCGCGTCGCCTGGCCGGGGGGCGAGGGTTGCCTGAACTCCGGCGACGGCCAGATCGCTTCGGAGGACCGTCCAGAGCACCAACGGGACCAGATTCCACCCACCCATCTGCTGTCGACGATCGAGGAGCGCATGACCTCCGCATCGCTGTATCCCGACCTGCATCCACAGGTGATGAGTGGCGGTGCGCTACGTGATGATGCGCAGGTCGGCTACACCCTGATTGTCCCCGAATCCAATGCGCTCACCGAACTGATTTCGGGTGATCTTCTCGATGGCAAAGTCACCGTTCACATCGAACGCTCGTGGACCACTGGGAATGAGGACCACACCCTGCGCGCCGCGATGGATGGAGAGAAGGGCCGAATGGGCGGTTGGATTATCGTGACGACGCCCTCCGAGTAGGGGGATAAATCGGCTCAGCCGACCCCTGTCATCCCGTCAGCCTCAAGTGCGCTGCGACTGCGGACGGTTCGGGATGCACGATGGATGAAGAGGAGATTCTTCCCGAGGCGGTGGCGGCCCCGATGGTGGTCGAGTTCACCGAGGAGGTTCTCGAGGGTCCAGCCCTCGATGCCATCAGCAGCGCCGAGCCGCGCGAGGTGATCGAGTTGCCCCGCGCCGAAGCGACGGCGCCGGGTCGCGCCCGCGTCGTCACCGTCATGAATCAGAAAGGAGGGGTCGGCAAGACGACCACCGTCATCAACGTCGCCACCCACCTCGCGCTGCACGGCGTGCGGGTTCTGGTCGTGGATTGTGACCAGCAAGGCAATTGCGCGACCGGACTGGGCATCGACAAGAGTCGGGTCGAACACACGACCCGCACATTGTTCACCGAGCCAGAGCAGGCCGCATCCTGTCGCCACGCCACCGCTGTTCCGGGACTCCACCTGATCGTTGGGGAGCGAAGTCTGGTCGGCCTCGAACAGGAATTGTCGACCCGACTCGGCCGTGAGCGCTGCTTGTCGGAGGGCATCGAAGAATTGCTGCCACATTACGACCTCATCCTGCTCGACACCGCGCCGAGCCTTGGGCTGGTCACCATCAATGCACTCGTCGCCAGCGATGCCGTGCTCGTTCCAGTACAGACCGAATTCTTCGCACTGGAAGGTGTCGCCATGCTCGCAGCGACCATCCGTGAGGTCCGAAGGCGGCTCAATCCCAGACTCGGATTCGATGGCGTCATGATGACCATGCACGCCCCGACCCTTCTCAACTCACAGGTCAAGAGCCAGTTGATGGAAACCTTCGGGGATCTCATCATCGAACCGCCCATTCGACGCAACATCAAGTTGGCCGAAGCCCCCAGCGAGGGCATCCCGATTCACATCCACGCCCCCAATTCGAATGGTGGCAAGGATTATCGTGAATTGGCCGATGCTCTGGCCGAGCGGTGGAATTTCACCCTGGAGTGAATCGGATGGCCGAGAAGCGACGTTTGGGCCGTGGGCTCGACGAACTGATGGCCCAGCACGACCAGGATCTCCCCTTCCTGGACGCCTATGGACCCACCATCGGTGAGGAGGAGGAATCCCCGTCCACATCCGATCAGTTGCGGGAGGTCATCGAACGGTTGCTGCGCTCCATAGGCGACGACGGGTCCAACATTCAGATTCAACCCCTCGATGAGGGTGTCACCATCACCCTGTCTGGCAAAAACCTCCCCTTGGTGCCTTCTGATCTTGCTCAGATCGGCCTCGAGGCGGGCACACTGAACACCAAACGGAGCAAAGCGGTCGTCACCATCGTCCGCTGGGGCATCCCCGCACGCCGTCTCATCGAGCGCATGTGCGAGCATTGGGCCTCACAGTGAGAGAACGCCCCTGACGTCCTCGATGAAGAGATCGGGTGGCAGATTCGGATCGGTCCACACGACCCGCAGATAACCCTCGGCATCGATCAGATAGGTCGGCTGGGTGTGATTGAATCCATAGCCTTCATCCGAATCATCATCAAAGCCGATCGGGTCGACCCCATAGGCATCCAAAATCGGATTGACCGCCTCGGGCGAACCGGTCAGATGGGTCCAGTTGTAGCCCTTGTCCGCGGTCCAATTCTGCATCACACTGGGCGAGTCGTGATAGGGGTCGATGGTGATCGAGACATAGGTCAGGTTCTCCAGTTCATGTTCATCGAGCAGGGTTTGAGAGTATTTTAGCGAGGCCGAGATGATCGGACAGATGTCCTCACAGCGAGTGTAGACAAAGGCCAGCACGACGACCTTGCCATGCTGTTCCTCCATCGACCACAGCTCACCATCCATCGATTCCACGGTGAAGATCGGCGCCCATTGGTCATCGGGAATCTCGGCGCCGTTCCATGGCGATTCAGCCTCCTCAACAGGCTCATCCTCCAAACAACCAGGCAGAAGCATACACAATGCGAGCAAGGCGGCAATCAGCGGTTTCATTCTTGCCACTCCAGAATCTCATCGACGTGTTTTCGTTCAATATTCGGCACCGTCGCATCCGAGGATGGATAACCCACGGGCAGCAGCAGCATCGCGTGCTCGTGGGCGGGCCGGCCGAGCAGGTCCCTGAGGAAGCCCATCGGCGAGGGCGTGTGGGTTAGCGTGCACAGCCCCATGGTATGGATGGCAGCGATGAATAGACCGGCGGCGATGCCACAGGATTCCTGACTGTAATAGGTCGGAGACTGCGCCCCATTCTCTCGGATTCTCTGTGAGTGTCGGAACAGGACGACCACCCACGGCGCATCGGTGATGTGATCCTTGACGAAGTCGGTTCCCAGCGGCTTGAGCACCTCGGCCCAGGCATCGGGAATCCGCTCCTCGTAGAATCGCTTCTCCTCGGTCTCCGCCGCATCTCTCAGCTGTTGTTTGATGCTGGCGTCAGAAATCGCCACGAAGGTCCAAGGTTGCAGATGGGCGCCGCTCGGTGCTGTTCCTGCCGTCTTGACGGCGAGTTCAATCAATTCTCTGGGAACCGATCGCTCACTGAAGTGACGCGTCGTCCTTCGGGTCTCCATCCCATCATAGAACGAAGATGCATCCTCAAGCATCTGCTCCGCGGTCTTCTCGTGAAAGACGAGCGGCACGAAGTCGTCCATCCAATCACCGTGCAAGACTGCCCATCGGATCCCACGGCGGAAGCACGTTGGGTTCCCCGGAGAGCGCAGCGCGCATCTCATCGGTGAGATACTTGGAGGGCGCGGCAATCTCAAACATGTATTCGTCGAACCAGTTGTCATTCATCGTGTAATAGCCCTTGATTCCGGACTTGTCACTGCCCCACGAGTTCTCGACCCGCCAACGGCGGGTCTCGCCATCCACCACATCGACGCCGGTGAACAGCATGGCGTGGGTCATCAGGGTCTGGTGATGTTCCAGACGTTGGGCCTTGTCCAAGCCGAATTCGACGCCATAGAGCTTGTCAAACTCGAACAATTCCGCATCCCAGAGTCCGCGCTGTCGGTGCATTTGCTTGCCGACATCACAGCCCATCCAAACGGGCAATTCATCCTCGAGCATGGTTTGGGTGATCGCCTTCATCTGCTCGATGCTGATGTTGAGATAGATCACGGGCGGGCCGTCGACGACATTGTTCAGCCATTCGACGGTATAGGTCTTCATCTCCGGATTGCGAGGGTCGTGCACCAGGCAGACGAAGTCCTCGACATCGTCGACGACGAACTTCTCAACGAATTGCAGCGGGGTCATCTCGCCCTCGCGGTGGAAGTCGCCATCCTTGTCTCGCCACTGCCAATCAAAGGACTCGGGCGGTGTGCCGAGGTGGATGCAGAGCACGCGCCACACGTCGTTCATCCGAGCCGCCTTGTGGTCGTTCAATGCCGACGCAGATGCACCATCTGCAGCCATGCCACGCAATTCAGCAGCGGCGGCTCGCAACAGGTGCAACAGAATCTGATTCATGCGACGTGTGGCCGAAGAGGACTTCGATTCGGGATAGGCGGACTTCGGCACCAGACCGTGCTTGGTCAGCAGGTTCACCGCCATGTTCCACTGGCCGCCATCATCGATGGGCCCACCCAATAGGAAGGCGACCGTCCGGTCATCGATGGGTCGGTCTGCGGTCTCGATCATCGCGTGGAGGAAGTGGTTGGCGCGCTCGAACTTGTCCCAGAAGTGGATGTGGGCTTGACTGAATTCGAACTCCTTCAGCCCCATCTCCTTCATTGTCCCGACCCGGAAGGCATTGAGCATCGCGAATAGCCAGCAACGCCCACTGCTCTTCTGATTGGTGACCTTCCACGAATCCAATTTGGTCGAAAAGGAGTGATCGGTGGCGGCGACGATGTCGCGGTTCAGCGCGACCTCGAGCACATCGGTGGTCGTCACAGCATTCTGTGCGACCTTGGCGCCACCATCGGCAGCGAAATCCGCACGAAGCTTGGCGATTTGGTCGGGCAAGATTGCGCTCATGGCTCACCTTTGGTGAGCCCCGCCGCTTAGTCCTCTCGCTTGGCCAACATCGCTGCGCCAAAGGTGACGGCGATCCCAGCGAATAGACCGAGTGCGGGAACCCCATTATCCTCGACGTCCGGGTCGGGACAATTGTTGCCACCGCTCTCCTCTCCCGAGACCCAGCAGTCGGACCAGACCTTGGCACCCTTCGAGAATCCCTGCTCCGGGAAGCGTTCGGTATCCTCGGCATCGGGGTAGGTCAAGACGATGTCATAATTGACGTAGGAATGGGTGTCGACCGGCGTCAACGTATCGGTCCACACGCCGTCGGTCTCACTCATATTGAACAGTTCAGGCGGATAGCAGACCCCGCTGTTGATGCATTGCTGAACGGTCCATTGCACGGTGGTACCGTTGTTCTTCGCCGTCTCGTTCAAGGCCACCGTGATGGTGAAATCGACCCCATCGGTCGAGACGCTCGGCGTCGAGAGAGAATCGATCGGTGTCCCCTCGACATCGATGGACTGATTGACACCGGATTCGGTGGCTGCGGCAGCAAACGGCATCAGCAAAGCCATGGCCATCCCGAGCACCCAGAGCCTTCGCATCATGTCTAAGCCTCGCACGAGTCATAGAAGAATGATTTGGCAATCATCCCATGGGGGTGCATTCATCAGCCGCCCGCCAAATTCAACGCCATGAAAAATCGAGTCCGAACAGGAATCGGCGTCACCCTCGTCCTCTGCATCCTGATCCAGGTGGCGATTCTCTACCCCACAACCACCACCCTGAACCAGGCCAGTGCCCCCATCGATGAAAACGTGGAATTCACCATCGAACCGCTGTTCGGCGCCACCGATGCCGATGGAAAAATCGCCGTCACCTTCCACTGTCAAGTGGTCGCGGATCATGGCGACGGTCGCGCCGAATGGTTCCTCATCCAAGGCAACATGGAAATCCACAGCCTCGAGGGTGGAAATGGTTCAGAACCCTGTGGAGACGAGTGGCGCCTTGAGCCCGGCACCTACAGGCTGAATACGTTCAAGACCGATGGAATACGCGTCGAACAATCGATTGAAATCCACACGATGAAAGCGGCCTCCGACGACCTCGGCGGCGTCGCACTACTCTTCGGGCTCCTCGCCTTCGCCAGGGCGAAGGATTAGAGTTCGAGATCCCACAACTCGTCGCCGACGTGGTGCAGCATCTTGACCGCCTTGCCCTGGGTCGCTTCAACCATCTCAGCTGAGGATCGCGTCGCCCAGCCGATGGCCAACGGTTTCCCGTGGTTTTGGTCTCGAATCCAGATCAAATCACCTTCCTCGATACAATCGCAGGCCGCGTGAATCCCAGCCGCCATGCAATCCGCACCATTCAGCAGGAACGGAATCGCCCCGTGGTCGACCTCGCACCATTTGCGTGTGGGCGACCAGGCCAAGATACCGCGCAGCGTCGGGAAGGCAATCGTCTGCCCAGCGGGAGATTCGACCTGCATGCCGAGCGGATTCTTGTCGACGATCAACAGGTCCCAAGGCCCGAAGTCGGCGGTCTCCAGAAAGGCCTCGGACAGATCCGTATCAATCCCCAAAGGAATCGTCAATCTCTCGATCAGCGCCTTGAGCTTCTTGTGGCGCATCGGCTTGCGCGCCTTCAGCTTCCAGTCCTTCTTCGCCACGATATCTGGGCGGCGCATCTCGCCCCTCAACCTTGCGCCGCCGGATTCATCACTCTGCAGCGGTTCGGCGGTCCATGCCGAGCGTGTGGTGTGCATTGCGAACCTTCGCTTCCCACGCGGCGGAACTGGGCAATGCGGAGCCCGCCGCACCTCACTTTTTCCTCAAACCTTGGGCCGCGTTGGCCCATCCCCCGGACGGCTGTGAAGTCGAACTTCCCGCCGGTGTTCACCACGAGGTCGAACTGGTCATCGAACTCGTGAATCATCAACTCAGCCGGGTGGCCATCGGCCTCGACCTGACCGACCGTGCCCTGCAATCCCAAGCCAAGGCTGAGGGCATGCCGTGGACCCGCGCCAAGGGATTCCGCAACAGTGCGCTGCTGGGTGAATGGGCCGAACCCCCTGTCGGATTGAACTCGATGCGGATCGAACTCGCCATCAATGGCGAGCCACGTCAGGAAGCCTCGATTTCCGAGATGTCCTTCTCGCCCCTCGCCTTGCTGGAGTCTCTGGGAGAATGGGCCCCCTTGGAGGATGGAGATCTGCTGTTCTGCGGCACGCCTTCGGGCGTTGGAGAGATTCACCTCGGAGACGAACTGCATGCGCGCCTCTTGCGCGAGGACGGAACGGTGCTCAGTGAGTTGCGTTTCACGGCGGCACCGCTTCGTGCAGATTGAGCGCGGCGCGCGCCTTGTCCACATCATCGACCGAGAAGGCCAGTTCGGTGTCTCCACGGTAGCGTGAGAGGACGTAGATCGACTGGATGTTGACGCCGGCGGTTGCGACCCGCTCGGCGAAATCCGCCAGCGCGCCCGGCTTGTCCGGCATGACCAGCGTCAGCAGTTCGTTGACCGTGTAGGGGACGCCGAGCGCCTCGAGCGCGAGGCGTGCTTCCATCACCTGATTGGTGACGATGGCAACGTTCGGTGCGGCGCGCCCAATGGCGCACAGCGTCAGGATATTGATGCCCCGGTCGCTGAAATCTCGGGAGACGCGGGCGAGCTGGCCGGGCTCGTCGGTGAGGGCCATGGAGAATTCCATCATCATGGTGAATCATATCGAACGGGCCATGCAGCGGCTATTAGCCCACCGGACGTAGAACCGGTCTGCATCGCGGTCTTGAAATAAGGGGAGCAGGTCGGCCGTTCCCCAGAGGGAACCATCATGGCACAATGGCACGGCATCTCCCGACGCAAGCCGACTGGCGGACGTCTCAAGCGCCCGTCCGCATACCGCGGAAAGCGTCGCACAGAAATCGCAACGGAGAAGCAGTTCTCCATGATTGGCGAAACCAGCCGCAAGGCCTACCGAAAGCGCGCCGGTTCCCAGACCGTCCGCGTCCTGTCAGACAACGTGATCAACGTCGCTGACAAGAAGACGGGCAAGACCGTCGTCGCCACCCTTCAATCCGTCTCCGAGAATGCAGCCGACCCCAACTTCGTCCGCCGCAACATCATGACCAAGGGCGCACTTGTCGAGACCGACAAGGGCACGGTGCGAATCACCAGCCGCCCGGGCAGTCACGGCGTCATCAACGGCGTCCTTCTCGAGTGAACAGGTTCACAACGGGTGACAGCCCCCCACATCTCGGAGGCTCCGAGATGGTGAACCACCCCGACCGCATCGTCGTCTGGCCTGGATACTTCGACATCAAGACGAGCCGACGCGCCGGACGGCGCGTCTCCAAAGACCGCGCCATCGCCGAACCGACTCTCGACGGGCTCGCATTCGCCGCCCGCGCTGCGGGCATCAAGAAGATGAAGCGCGAGGAGAAGACCTGCCATCCCTCCCGGCCCCATGTCAAGGAAGGCCGGCTGTGGATCGCCATCGCCGATGCGCAGAAGGCGACTGGTGCTGAATCCAAGGAAGGCATCCTGCAGGCCATCGGCTCGGCCTGGAAGGATCAGCATCATGACGCCAAGGCGGTGGAGAAGGCCGCCAAGATCGCTGGGCCGAAGGCGGGGGACAAGCGCGGCCGCAGCCAGCGAAAGGCTTCGTTCAAAGGCGCCAAGGGCCGCAAGCCCAGCGAACGCCGCAAGCGCCGCAAGTGAACCTCAGCGTCCGTATGACGTACAGCTCTTCGTCACGCAGACGAAGTTTATTTTCTCATTTCCACACGCTCGACACGTCGGCGCCTCACTCACTCGAGCTCGATTTGGGGGAGTGGCACGGCGCGGACCCAGCCGAAGAGGTCGGGCTTATCCTGGGTCTGGATGCCGGTCAATGCATCGTAGATCTCGCGGGTGACCGGCCCAACCTCGTTATTGCAGTACATCGTGCAGGTATCGCCTTGGCAGATAGCGCCGATGGGGCTGATGACTGCGGCTGTCCCGGCACAGAAGCATTCGTCCGCTTCGAGCACGAACTTGATGGGCACCTTCTCCTCGATGACCTCGTAGCCCTTGTGACGGGCGAGATCGATGATGGAAGCTCGGGTGATGCCGGGCAGGATGGTTCCTGTCAGTTCCGGTGTGTAGATGGTGCCATCCTTGACACAGAAGAAGTTGGCCGCGCCGACCTCCTCGATGTAACGGTGTTCGGTCGCGTCCAGATAGATGATTTCAGCAAACCCTTCTGATTTTGCGCCCTTGGAGGGCATCATGCCGGGCGCGTAGTTGCCGATTGCCTTGACCCCGCCACTGCCACCGGGGCAGGCGCGGTGGAATTCATCGCTGACCTTCAGCGAGATGGGGTGCATGCCGCCTTTGAAGTAGGGTCCGACTGGGCAGACGTAGATCATGAAGGTGTACTCGGGTGAGGGTGCCACGCCGAGGATGGGACCGGTGCCCCATAGCACGGGGCGAATGTAGAGCGCGCCCTTGCCCGTGGGTGGCACCCAGCGGGCATTGGCCGCGACGACCTGTTCGACGGCGGCGATGAACATCTCTTCGGGCACCGGTGGCATGCCGAGTCGTGCAGCGCCCGCCTGCAGGCGGGCAGCATTGCGCTCAGGCCGGAACAGAACGATCCCCCCATTGACGCTGCGCTGGGCCTTCATGCCCTCGAACAGGCCTTGGCCGTAGTTGAGAACCCCCGCGGCGGGCGAAATCGTGATGTCGCCATAGGGCTCCATCTCTCCATCTTGCCATTCCTCGCCCAGTTTGCACGTGGCGACATACATCGTATCGGTCGGTGTGAAAGAGAAAGTGAGCGAGTCCCAGTCCAATTCTCCAGCCATTTCCTGACCCCTACAAGGGCTGAACCATGGGGGTGGTTCTCAACCCTTGCGCAGGATTCGGCTCTCACAGTGGATTCGGGGCGTCATCCCCCATAGAGTTGAAAGACGCCCGCTGTGAACATCGGTTCGATGGTCGCCGAGGAGGGTTGCATCGTCGCGGGTTCCTACCAGTCGATGGGACGCGAGACGGTGGTCGAACTCTGGTTGCGCGCACGCGAGGGTCATTCCACCCTGTTGCTGGTGCATGGGTTGCGCCCGTTCCTTGAGATCGCAGTACCGGGCCGGGCCGACACGGTTCCGAATGATTTGGAACAGCGATTGGAAGCGGTTCGCGGCATGAGGGATGTGACACTGCTTCACGAACCGGTCGAGAAGTGGACCGATCTCGGGATGAAATCGCACTGGAAGGTCGAGGTCATCCAACCCTATGTCGTGCCGAAATTGAGAGAGGTGCTGAAGAAGAGTTGGGAGGTCAGCAGCGCGGACATCATCTTCCCGCAGCGCCTCTTGTTGGACTTGGACCTCGGGCCCCACATCGCGTGGACCGGCGAGATTCTGCCCGCCGATGGGGATGCGATTCGAGACGCCGGCGGGCGCGGGCTCTATCCCACCGATCAGGTGGCGCGCTGTCACATCGATGACCTGTCCGCAGTCGAGCCTTTTGCCGCGCCATTCGTGACCTTTTCATTCGATCTGGAGACGAGTATCACCGGTGGACAGATTCTCTGTGCGGCGGCGGTCGTCCAGAGAGGCGGGTCGAGCAAGACCCACACCTTCGATGGCGAAGAGCGGGATATTCTGGAGGGCTTGACCCGCTTGGTGCGCGAGTCCGACCCCGACATCATCACTGGGTACAATATCGACAATTTCGATCTACCCAAGATTCGCGAACGGATGGAGGCGCTAGAGGACCGCAGAGATGTGTTCAGCCGGGCCGCCTTGGCGGGCTGGTCTCGCATTCCCGTGACCGAGGATGCGTGCAAGAACCGCAAGCCGATTCTTGCGGAACGGGCTGTGAATCGGGTCTGGCGCATGGCGGGTCGTTGTGTGATGGATGCCTGGTGGCAGGCGCGCATGACGCTGAAGCCGAAGCGTGAGACGCTCCGCTTTGTGTCGGAATTGTTGTTCCCGGACCGCGAGGACCTGCGCAAGATGGATGTCGATGCTTCTCGGATGGATGAGGAGTGGGCCGCGCGTCCGGATGTGGTTCTCGAATACTGTGCCAAGGATGCGCTGCTGCCCATCGAGATTCTCGATGCGATCGGTGCGACCGTACGCAAAGAGGCCTTGGCCGCGGTCGCCAAGGTGCCGCTGGAGACCGCGGTCGGCGGGTCGACCAGTCAATGGCTGGACAGTCTGGTGATCCGCCTCGCCGACCGGGAGAATGTCGCCGTGCCGATGACCCGACGCGGCGGTCGGTCCGATGCCATCACCGGCGGCTATGTGCACGAGGTCGAGGCGGGCCGCTATCCATGGGTTGCCGTGCTCGATTTCAAGTCGATGTACCCCTCCATCATGATCACCAACAATATCTGTCACACGACCCGCATCGACAAGGTCGAGGCGGATGTGGCCTTCAATGAATCACCGATCGGCACGAAATTCCTCAAACGCAGTGAGCGAGAGGGCCTCGTGCCGAGATTGCTGCAGGACCTGATGGACCAGCGCGACCACCACAAGGCTGAGATGAAGCGCGAGGGCTCGGACGTTCAATTCCACGATCAGATGCAATATGCTGTGAAAATCCTGATGAATTCCTTCTACGGGGTCTTCGCCTCGGCCTTCTACCGCTTCACCCACCCCGACATCGGGTCGGCCATCACCGCTTGGGCGCGCTCCAACATCAAGCAGATCATTCAGGCATTGGAGGATGAGGGCACCCCGGTCGTCTATTCGGACACGGATTCTGTCTTCGTCTCCGCACCTGAGGAGGGCCGAGAGGCCCTCGTGGCCTTTGGCCACGGATTGGCCCAACGATTCACCAAGGAGGGTGCGGAATTGGAGTTTGAGAAGGGCTTGTCAGTGTTCTTCTCACACGGCGCGAAGAAGCGTTATGTCGGCCGGGTGGTCTGGCCGGAGGAAGAATTGCTGATCCGAGGCTATGAGGTGCGCCGCACCGATTCCTTCGATCTATTGAACCGCACGATGATGGGTACCTTCGAGCGCATTCTCGACGATGAGGAAGAGGATGCGGTCCAACACGTCCTCGGCCTGATCAAGCAGGTCAAGGCCGGCGACGTCGATGTCTCGGACCTGGTCATCAGTCGGTCCTGCAAGGGCAAGTTGCGCAAGGATGGAACCGTCGATTTCTCGGTATACTCAAATCCAGATGGATTGCCCTATGTGCAGGCCGCTCGCAAACGCATCGAGCGCGGCCTGCAGTTCACACCGGGCATGAAGGTGTCCTACATCATCACAGAATCGAGAAATAGGCCGTTGACCGTCGAACCCTGGCTGGTTTCAGAGACGGGCGATGACCCGCCTGTTCCTGACTGGAATTTCTATGCTGAACGGCTTGCCCGGGCCATGGGGCGTATCACCGAAGCGTATGGTTGGAAAGCGGACGATTTACTCAAGGGAAACCGCCAGGCAAGTCTGTTCTCTTTCTGACGCCATAGGCGTCCATCGCATCGAATGATTGATGATGGTCGAGTCCATCCTTCAGGTCGATGCGCCACACGTTCGCCGTCCTCGGCCTCCTGCTCTTCATGGGTGCAGCCCTCTCCGGATGTCTGGGTTCTGTGTCCAGCAATGAGAAGCCGTCGATCTCGATGTCAATCTCACCTTCGGGCACGGTCAAGGTCGGCGATGAGGTGACCTTCGATGCGACCGGATCCTCTGATGACGGGGGTTCTTTGACCTATGACTGGGACTTTGGCGATGGCCAGACCTCGACGGCGATGACCGTGAAACACACCTTCACCACCGAGGGGACATTCACCGTCGAACTCTGCATCAGCGATGGGGATCTGGAAACCTGCGAGGAGCGTCAATTGACCGTCGCCTCCGCAGATGCCGTTCTGCCGACCGCATCCATCACCTCCTACAAGGATGACGACTGCACCGGTGATGGGCCGGGCTCAGGCACCCACATTCTCGCGTGGATCTGCGAGGAGGAGAAGGATTCCAGCGATACCGTGATCACGGCGACGACGACCATCCAACTCGATGGGTCTCCCTCCTCCGCAGGCGATTCGAGCGAGTACCTCACGGGATACTCCTGGGACCTGAATGTCAATGTGGACAGCGATTCGGATGGCGATGCTGCCAACGATGAGGACCTGACCGGCGAGACGGCGGAGTGGACCAATGTCGGACCTGGTGAGTATAGTATTCGCTTGACGGTGACGGATAGTCAGGGATTCACCGACACGGATGACATGGATATCTACATCAATTACCACGGCATTTGGGCCGAGTTCACCATCGATGGAAACAACTCAAACAACGCTGTAGAAGTCGAGTTCGGTTATCCGGTCGGCTATGACTCGGATACGGGCAACACGATGCGTTATGTCAAGATTCAGCTCACCTACCCGATTAAGGATGATGATTGGTTGATCGGTGAAGGCGACAACCGGCTCGACGTCTATGCGTACAACGCGACCGGGGAGGAGGTCGCGAACTCCACCTACTTGGGGGATGATGACCGCACGGCGGGCGATTGTAGCGATCAGGATCGTTGCGTCGAACTGCGCCTCGGACCGCAACATTTCCGCAATTATCTCGAGGGCGATTGGACCGTGGATCTGGTGAATGAGAAGTTCCAAGACACCACGGTGAAATCATTCGCGATTCTGCTCGAATACAAGTGAGCGCGAATCCAGTGCCCTTTCCGTTGGGGATTGGTTCATATATGGATGTCCGGTCGGCGGGACGCTCAAAGGAGTGATTATCTCATGGGATCGCAGTGGGAAGACAAGAGTAAGCCGCACTTGAACATCGTATTCGTTGGTCACGTCGACCACGGGAAATCGACCACTGTCGGTCGACTCCTGCTCGACACAGGCCACATTGAACAGCACGTCATCGATGGCAACGAAAAGTTGGCAGCCGAGATGGGCAAGGCCGGATTCGGTCTCGCCTACGTGATGGATGGCCTGAAGGAAGAGCGCGAGCGTGGCATCACCATCGACGTCGCGCACAAGGAACTCTTCACGCCCCGTTACTACTTCACGATCATCGACGCGCCGGGTCACCGTGACTTCGTCAAGAACATGATCACGGGTACCAGCCAGGCCGACGCCGCAGTCCTCTGCGTCGCGGCCAACGACGGTGTCAACGCCCAGACCAAGGAACACGCCTTCCTCGCGCGCGTTCTCGGTGTCAAGCAGCTCATCGTGAACATCAACAAGATGGACATCTCCGGTGTCAGTTACTCCCAAGACAAGTACAACACCGTCGTGGAAGAGGTCCAGACCCTGCTGAAGATGGCGGGCTTCAACCCGGCCGATGTGCCGATGATTCCCTGCTCGTCCTTCCTCGGCGAGAACCTGTACAACAAGAGCGAGAACATGAGCTGGTACTCCGGCCCGACGCTCTTCGAGTGCCTCGACAAGATCGAGATGGGCCCCAAGCCCACCGACCGCCCCCTCCGCCTGCCCATCCAGGATGTCTACAAGATCAGCGGCATCGGCACCGTTCCGGTCGGCAAGATCGAGACCGGCGTTCTGAACGCTGGCAAGACGGTCGTGTTCAACCCCAGCCAGAAGTCGGCTGAGGTCAAGAGCATCGAGATGCACCACACGATGGTCCAGAAGGCAGAGCCCGGCGACAACGTCGGCTTCAACGTCCGCGGACTGTCCGCGCAGGACATCCGCCGTGGCGACATCGCGGGCTACGCGGACAACGAGCCGTCCTTCGTGCGCCACGACGAGACCTTCATCGGTCAGATCCAGCTCATGGACATCCCCAAGGCGGTCGCCGCGGGATACACCCCGGTCTTCCACGCGCACACGGCTCAGGTCGCTGTCCGCTTCGTGGAACTCCTGGAGAAGACCTCCAAGGCTGGCAAGGAGGCGAACCCCGCCTTCCTCGTGACGGGCGATGCATGCCTGATCCGCTTCATGCCGACCAAGCCGATGGCCATCGAGCAGATGGACAAGTTCCCCGAACTGTCCCGCTTCGCGATTCGTGACATGGGCAAGACGGTCGCCGCCGGCGTCTGCATGAAGATCGAGAAGAAGTGAGCCCCGCTCACAACGACAAGATCCAGAGACGCTGACGGAAGTGAACCGAAATGCCTGTTGTCACCACCATCAAACTGACTGGCGAGAACCACCGCGACGTCGATGACGTCTGCGGCGCGATCCGCGACATCAGCACCAGCACCGGAGTCAAGCTCCGTGGACCCATCCCTCTGCCGACCCGCCGCTTGGTCGTCCCCTGCCGCAAGGCACCGGACGGCGAGGGCAGCGAGACGTGGGACCACTGGGAGATGCGCATCCACAAGCGTCTCCTCGAATTGGTGACGAACACGGCCAAGGATGAGACCGCGCTGCGACAGGTGCTCCGCATCCCGATCCCGGACACCGTCACCATCGAACTCAGTCTGCGCAACGTCGCGTGAGATGAGACTGGCCACTCACTTGAGTGGTGCTGCAGCCGCGAATCCCGCGGCGATGAGCGTCTCTGCGAACAGGCTTGCACAGTGATGGACATCCCCTTCGAAGAGTTCGATATCCTCACCATCCTCATCGATCAGCGGTTCGGGCAGATTCTGTAGAATCAAGATGCGGACGAGGGAAGTGGATTCGGAGAGTGGCTCGGCCTCGACCTCGGCTTCGAGAATCTCCACTGGCATATTCTCAGAAATTTCAGGAAAACCCTCGATCAGAGCGACGCGGTCCTCGTCGTCAAAGTCCGGGTCTTGCCAGACCTCTTCCCCCGCAGACAATGGGGCTTCGTCAACGCTCGGCGGTGCTTCGCCGGTCAGGCCTCCAGGTCCATCGACGAAGGCATCCAATTGGGCATTGCACGCCGGCGTGGCGATGTTGGGTCTTTCACTGGAGAGGACCCCTTGTTGGAAGACCTTCCACGAGACGTTCTGCTTGTATTGCTCGATCAGTTCGGCAACCCCTGCGTGGAAGGCGCGCTCCGCCCCATCCTGGCGCTGCCAATCCAAGGGGACGAGATTTGCCTTGACATCGGGTGCCGCATCCCCAAAGGGGGTGCTCACGAGGTTGGTGAGTGCGGCGTGGTTGACGAATGCCGTCAGCCGGTGTCGGGTGAGGTCGGCGATGGTGCGCCGAAGGTTCGACTGTCGTCGCGACAGGTTCTGCGCCCGGGCCGACCATCCCTCGGTGCGGCCGATCTCGGCCAGTTCCATCTCAATCGATTGGAGCAGATGCGAACACATCTGCCAGAAATCAGGGCGGGGGAGGTCGACGGGAAGGGCACGTTTGGTCTGTTGCCGAAGAAGCGCATTCAATTGCGCTTCAATGGCCGACAACTCCGGCCCAGACATCCGCTCCTGCACCGTCATGCCGTCCACCGCGAACCCATCGTGACCCGGGCCGGTTCTTGAACCAATCCGACGAGCCGCGCCCCTCGACCGCTTCACAGACCGCCGTGGCGTTCAAACCCTGCACGGGGGGTGGCCAGCCACCGGAGGCGAGGCCATGCGAACAGCGATCCTTCTCGTGTTGCTCATGTTGGGCGCACCGCTGGCCGTCGCAACCGAGTCTCCGTACATCGGCGATACCGAACTCATCGTCCAGCCGATCGGCGATGGTACGATGGTCAATCTGACCGAGGATGCCTTCGTCGTGCCGGCCAACGCCACCATTCTCGACGGCTGGGTGAACATCTCAACCGGGGCCAACGGCGACGGTGGAACCGGACGGCATTGGTTGGCGGATGACCCGAACCTCAACTTCAGCCACGGCAACTTGTCGGATGCCTCCATTGAGGTCTTCGACAACGAATTGACCCTCGGCGTCAACCAAACCGTCGGCCGCCTCGACGACCTCGAATCGCTCTCCCTCCGCTTCCAGCGCTATACCTCAGGCGGCAATGTCGACGTGTGGCGCATGGCCGAGCCGAGCCAATTCAACGGCCCACTGGCCATGAATTACAGCGCCAGACAGGCTGCTGGGGGCCTGATCCCTGCACTTGCACCCGACGGCGCCCTGATCGCTGCCACACTGCCCGAGGACCCCTTGCCTGCGGGCACGTTCGCTTGGATATCATCCACGGCGAGCGCGGTGCCCGTCATCGCGATGGACTGGATGATCTCGTTCAATCACTGGTACCATCTGCACCACCTCAACGCCAGCACGGGTTCCTCCGGTGCCTGGCTCGAGGTCAGCCTCGACAATGGTGCCACGTGGAATTATGTGACCCCCGAGGGCGGATACCCAGCCAACATCTCGACGACCGCGCCGGTTCCACAGGGTGCAGCCGGACCCGGCTTCGGTGTCTTCGGCGGACCCAATGCGTCGGGCTGGGTCAACTCGACCTTCGACATCTCCAGCCTCCACACGCCTTCATCGACCAACCTGATGCACCGCTTCGTCGTCTGGACAGACCCCTCCGGTCAGGTCGATCGACCCGGTTGGTATGTCGATGAGGTGACCCTGTCCAATCAGGGCACCACACCCGGTTCGTGGTTCCATGGCTCACTCACCGGAGAATATGCGGCGGATGCACATGCCCAACTGACCCTGCCGCTGCAACTGAACATGAGCGGGGGAACCAGCGGTGCGTGGATGCTGCGCTACTGGACAGATTTCGACCTCGAAGGAGGTTCGTGGGACAAATACAAGGTGCGCATTTCCAATGACAATCTTTCCTGGCATCGCTTGTCTCCCGTCGGTGGAATCCCCGGACCCAACGGCCTGACCGTGGGTGGGCGGACCATCATGGACGACACCGGCGGCTGGATCGAGGTCGCCCACCCCTTCCCCTCCTCGTTCACGATTCCCGCCAATGGCAGCGTCATGATTCGCTTCGAGGTCGAGACCGACCAGATGCCCTCCTCGGGCTATGGCAATGCCCTCGACCCGCCCGAGGGCATCTTCATCGATGATCTCAGCATCACCCGTACCGTCGGCGGTGCGACCAGCACCCGCTGGTCGGACAACCTCACCACGCCCGCCGGTGGCTGGCACGGTCTGTTGACCGGCGGCTCTTTCGACCAATGGCAGCACCTGACCGGGTGGGGCAATAACGGGCCGAGCGAATCCACCTGGTCATTCGAGAATGCCCCCCGCGTCGCTCTGGGGTGGACTGTCGACACCGCGCACGGACAACCCTGGGCCTTCGGCAATATCTCCAACGCCTCCGGCTGGGGGCCCAGCGCCTGGCCGAGCGGGACCACAGGCGCGGCGATGGGCCTCGACTTCCGCCACGCGGCCAACACCTGGACCCACCTGATCAGCCCCGCCTACCACATCCCGGTCGGTGCCAGCGCACGGGTCACCTTCGACCACTTCATCTGCGCCGAGGCCGGCTGGGATGGCGGCGTGCTCTACACCAGCATCGACAACGGCACAACTTGGCAGATGTACGGTCAAGAAATTCCGGATTTCTACGATGTCCAACACTGGAATAATGCCCAGTCCCCCCTGTATCAGAAATGGGTCTGGGACGGGTCCAATCAGAAGGGGGGCGGCTGTCAAACGAACAAGTCATTCACCCATGTCGAAGGGGATCTGTCCTCCTTCGGTGGCCAAGACGTGATGCTCCGTTTCTCCTTCTTCTCAGACACATTTTACGAATTCGACGGCTGGTACATCGACGACGTCGGCGTCATCGTCGACTGGTTCGAAACCAACGGCACCTGGACCAGTGAGGTCATCCCGGGAAAGATGTGGACCGAAGCCGGGAGTTTGGACATCGATGCGATGGTGCCCGATGGGACCTGGGTCCGTGTCAGCGTCGAGAACTCTTCACGGTTTTATGGGGGGTCGGTCGAGAATGAGACATTCCCCGTGGTGTTCCGGGGCGTGGATTATCGAATCCGTATCGATTTCGGAACGACGAACCATCAGCTCACACCTCGGATTCAGGGACTCCACCAAGGCGCTGTGCGGATATTCAGCGCTGCGGATGGGTCGAATGGGTGGGGCCTCCCCGCTGAAGTGAATCAGAATCGGTTGGTCGGCAATGTGACCAATCCAACATTGAACACCCAATCCATCCCTGCCGATCCGGTCTTCGGCGCTGCGCCCATCGAGGCGGTCACGATCTCGGCCGACGCCGCAGGCGCCCTGTTTGAAATCACAGATGGGCAGGGAACTGTGTTGGTGTCTGGCAGTTTGACGAATCGAACCATCCAACTTCCGCACGCCGTCGCAGTCATTCGTCCGACCATTTCTCTCCAACCTGGAGGTTGGATTCGCCATGCATCGTTCACCGGCCATCTCGGGGCGCCGATGACATTTGCCAGCGTCGATATCGGTGGCGATGGCACGGAGGATTGGAGTTGGCCTCCGGCAACCCCGTTTGGCGCTCTCGGTTCATTCGGCTGGATGACGGGTGAAGTGAATCACGCCCGTTCTCAAGGGAGTCCTTGGGCACCGGACCCCGCATGGGTCACCGACCAGGCGTGGCTTTGGTACGCGCCGGTGAACCTTTCATGGAATTGGCCTGGCGGGGCGACTCAAACGATGACAGCGGGTGAAGTGCGATTGCTGGAGCGCTCACCCGACGATATTCAGAACGTGAATCCATCCATCCAGCTCGATCTGTATCACATCGGCAGCACATGGGAATCCACCTTCACAATCAATGGTCTCGGCCCATCCCTACGCGGGGTGCAGGCAGAGGCGATCAACGGGACGGGCCCAGGAACGATGGTCTCCGGTGATGTGCACATTCCCATCGTCGTGAGCGCAGATCAGGGCGGTGTTTCGATCGAGGGAAGCGTGAGCCATGCCCAACGGATCACGAATGGCGTCGTTTGGACCCCTGTGGGCACGATGGTGCCCGACCAAGAGGTGACGATCATCACCGAGCATCGCCACCTTTTCGACCGAAGTCTGTTGGACACAGCGATTCTCCGCATGCAATCCAGTCAGGGTGTGGCCATCGAGGTCCACATCTCAGAACTGGCCACCCAACCCGTCGCCATTCAGGTATTCGGGGCCGATGAGATGACCTTGATCGACGTGAATATCACCGAACTGGGTGGTGACGGCTATCGCATCATGTGGACGATGGCCGCGCAGTGGGCCTTTGACGATCAAGATTTGATCGAGGTACTGGCCGAGGCCATCGAACCGGACGGGTTCACGATGGGTCCGGGTCATGGACAGATTGGCGGATCCAATCATCAGGCGATGGAGAATGATCTCGAGGTCGTCTCGTGGGAGGTTCGCGACGAAGCGGGTCGCCTCTTGTCCAATGCCTGGGATGCGCGTTACCCACTGCATGCCCGCGCCGGTTCCACCCTCGATGTGACAGGCGTGGTTCGTTTTGAGGGCCAAGCCGGCATCCACCCGACAGTCGATGCCTTCCGTGTGGCATTGGAGTCGGGAACGACACAGACGCTCGGCATGAGTGGGTCTGGAGGTGGCTTCACAGCGAGCCTTGACCTGCCGTTCACACCGGGCAACATCACCCTCTCCCCTTGGATTCTACAGATCGGTCCTCAGGGCGTCCCCTCGCTAGGCGCTGTCGATGCATCGGGTGGCACGCTATCGGTCGAGGTGCGCATCGATGATGCCCCGCCGTCGCTCGGCCCGCTGATGATTCACACCCCTCTGGGTGGTCAGTCTGCGGATGGCAATATCCTGTCTCCCAATCGCTTGTTGCCACTGTGGATCGAGGTGGCGGATGCTGAATTGCTCGAGTCCTTCGTCGACCTTCGCTGTTGGTTGGAATCCCATGATGACATGGATGGGGATGGGGTGCCTGATGAGGATGAATACGGCCACTCGAACCAGTTCATCGGTGGCACGCCGCGGGGGATGATTCGGGTGGATTTCCCGGCCATGAGTTTGACGGGCATGGAGGATGGAGACCGGATTTCCTGCTTCATGGAAGGGGCTGACTTCGCTGGATATGCCTTTGTCGGGGCCGGTGGCCCTGGTTTTGATGCCGACCTTGCGACGATGACGGTCGAAACCCAGCGCCCGACCCAGGTCAGTTTGCCCTCGATATCGCTCGACCGGCATCTCGACATGTCGCTGTTACAGGCCAGTGCCCACACTTTTTCGTTCACCCTGATCGATGGAAATGGCATCGAATCGATCGATTCGATCGATCTGGATCTCGCTGGCGATGGGCGGGGTACCTTGCATTATGAGCCGCTCCTCGGCGAATTGAGTGCACCGCCCGGCAGTGAATTGATTCCGCTCGGCTCAACTGTAGAGTCGTTGGGTGATGATGCCTATGCGGTCGCGTTGACCTTCGCCATCGGATTCAGCGCACCCGAGGCATGGCAATCGGGGGCCTGGGTGCCCGATTTGGTCATCACCGAGGAGGGAGAGATGGTCTCCAGCGGTGCCCTTGACCTTGATCATCTGTCTTGGGCGCTCGACCATCGGCTGCGCTGGGTGGTCGACGAGGTGACGGATTTGACCGCACCCGCGATGCCCGCCTATGAGAATCGCGTCAATCTTCAACCCGGGGATACAATCTCGCTCTCGGCCTCCGTTGTACACCGAGAAACCGCATTGCCAATCGTCATTCCATTGCCCGATGAGGATGGCATCACCCTGTCGGTTCTCGGTGGCATCCTCCCTCGTGAATTATCACTTGACATCGATGAGATCGGCTTCAGCACGACGCTTGAATTTGAATCGGGCAATTGGCCAGGTCCGTTACACGACGTCCAGTTCGGCCTGACCAACCGCAGTCGATGGAACATCAGTTTACCCGACCTCTCCTTTGAGGTCGCCATCGATGACGTGGCGCCGCGCATCGAATTCCAGACGACCAGCTTGGTCCAGATGCGTTCCGATGCCCTCTCCGGTCAATTGGTCTCCTTCTCTGTCGAGGATGCGGGTGGCATGGGCGACCAGTCCGTCAACCTGCAGTGGACCTTCCGACGGGGCGGCATCGAAGTCGCGGGCGCACAGGGTGAGATGGACTTGGGTCTCGGTGTGCATTCCGATGGATCATGGGTCTATTCGGCCTACGCCGACTTCACCCCACCCCTACCGCTCATGGCGGGTGATATGCTGCTGATTTGGGTGGAAGCTCAGGACCTTGCGGGCAATTCGATCGAAGGCTCCGGCAGTGCTTCCGCCCCCCGCGTGCCCTATCTTGAGGTCATGCACTTCTCTCCTGAACTGACCTCGGTCTGGGTCAACCCGTCCGAGCCCGAGGTGGGCGACATGGTGCGCGTCGATGTCCGCGTGACCAATAACGGAAATTTGGCCGGCATCCTCACAGTGGGCCTTTGGGCGACCGAACCTCAACCGAATGGCGCGGACCAGATTGTCGAACTCGGTGAAGTGAATCTTTCCTTGGACCGTCATGAGGCTGTATTGCTCACCTTCGAATTCGAGGCATGGCGAGAGGGCGATCTGCAGGTCTACCTCATCCTCGATGACAACCCCGATAACCGCATGCCGGTGGATGTGCCGCCAATCCGGGAGGAGGGGGCGAGCCTGTCGACGCTCGAACGCATCTTTGGCGATGGCGTATTGGCGCTCGGACTGCTCATCATCGCTTGCCTTGCCCTCGGCTTTGTCGGCGCGATATTCTACATCAGCCGCAGGGATGTCGAGGACGAATATTGGCCCGAGCCGCCCGAGGTATTCCCCGATCAAGTGCCGCCACCGTTGCCCCCCGGTTTGGATGGGTCGGCAGAGGAAGAGTGAACACCACCAAGCGATTCGCGAGGCCACTGCAGGGGTTCCCGAGTGGTCAAAGGGGGCGGGCTCAAGATCCGCTGCCAAGTGCTTCACAGGTTCAAATCCTGTCCCCTGCACCAATTTAATGTGGTCAATCAAAGTCTTCATAATGACTACAATAGTGGCCCATCTCATGGCGAAGATCAAGGCGAATGTCTGCGAGTGTGACTGCAAGATGAAGCGACTCTACACCCGTGCCGAGGGTGGCAAGGGCTGGGATGCCCGTGGCTGGCTCTGCGATTGCGGTTGCGGCTGCATCTGCTTGGACGAAGGCGAGTGGTCGATCATCGAGTGCGACACCGGGTGCTGCGAGCCCGATCCGTCTTGTTGTTGACCAATTGGGAAATTGATTTTTCAATTGAGAAATCCCCAATCATTTCGATTTGTCTTGACAACTTCAGCGAATGCCTTCACAGCGAGGTTCAAACCAGATTCGTTGTTCGCTCGACGCGATGGGGGCGCCAGATGACTTCATCCTCGTTGAGGATGAGTACGAACCGAAACCGGTGGATGTCGAGGTCACGACGCCAGCCAAAGCACCGGCTGAAAAAATCCCGGTCAAGCAACGGTTCGCCGGGCTGACCTCCCGTTTGTCAAGTCAGGTCGACCAAATCAAGGATCGATTGAAGCCGCGATTGGTGGATATTGAGGTCGAAGCAACCGCCGAGGCCGAGGTCCTCTCCTTGGAGATCGATGGGGTCCACACCTTCGACTGGCCGTTGAAGGGAATGGATTGCCCCGATTGTGCAGCCAAGGCAAAGCGAGCGACTGAGAGGCTGCCCGGCGTGGAGGAATCACAGATTTCCGCGACCATGGGCACGGCGTCGATCCGCATCGATCTCGGTGCAGGCCATACCTCCAAGGTGGCGTCGGTGCTGGCCAGCCTCGGCCATGAACCCGACCTGCCCTGGCAGCGAATTCGAGGGGTGACAGCCAGTGGTTTGTCGACCCGGCACAACTTGCATCGAAATGAGTTGAAGGCGCTGTTCACCCAGATTCCAGGTGTGCTCAATGCGCGCTTTGAGGATGCCGCGGTCCACATTCAAATCGTCCCCGATTTGAGCGCGGAACTGCGGGCCGAGCAAGAGGCTGGATTCCTCCGAGTCCTCGGCGTGAGTCCATCGTTCAGCAAGGTCGAGGACGATCGGCTCGACACCGCCCAATGGCGCTTGGTCCTGACCCTTCCCGCCGTGTTACTGCTCGGCATAGTCTTGTTTGCGGGGGACTTGAATCCGAATGTCCTCATGGCCCTGACCCTGGTCGGGGTTGCCCTGTCCGGCTGGCGCATGTTTGCCGAGGCCTGGGCCGGTCTTCAGAATCGCGAATTGGGCTTCCAATTGCTGACCTCATTGGCCGTGCTCGGCGCTCTGTTCGGCGAGCATTGGTCCGAGGCGCTGATGGTCGCGATTCTCGTCGCCGTGGCCTCCCATATGGAGGAGGCTGCCCTCAAGAAAGCGCGCGAGGCCATGCAGGGTGGCTTGGACCGATTGCCACGTCGTGCCCGTCGAATCTCAGCACCGAAGGCGATCACCGGCATCATTCTCGAGAAGATATCAACCGTCCTCCCCATATCAACGGATGTTCACGAGGACGAGGATGGCATGGTGCCGATCGACCTGCTAGAAGTGGGCGACCGCGTCGAGGTTCGAAGTGGCGAAATCCTGCCGGTGGATGGCCTGGTCCTCGAGGGCATCGGGTCCCTGAATCGGGCACCCTTGACTGGAGAGAGCATCCCCATCCGGGTCTCCAAGGGAGATGCGGTGCACGCGGGTCTGGTCCTCGACCGCGGCCCACTCGTCATCGAGGCGACGGCGATCGGTGCAGCCACCCGCCTCTCAGGTCTGATCGATGAGGTTCGCACCTTTCGCGAACGCCCACCGCGCATACAGGCGACGGTCGAGAACTTCTCTCGATGGTGGGTGCCGACCGTGTTGATCGGCGCCATGTTCGCTGGCCTTGTGACCGGCGACATCCGCATCATGCTCCTGCTGTGGGTGGTCGCCTGCCCGTGTGCCCTTCTGCTCGCCGCCCCCGTGCCTCACGCTGCGGCGCTGTCGACCGCGTCTCGGTTTGGAGTGGTCGCCCGCGGTGGAGATGCTCTCGAAGCCGCAGCGCGCATCGACCTCGCCCTTCTCGACAAGACCGGCACGCTGACCAGCGGTCGGCCGAAATTGGACCAGATCATCGTCGCCGGCATCGAGCGAGATGAGGCCGTCCTGCTCGCAGCGGGCCTCGAGCAGCGCTCCAACCACCCCTATGCATCGGTCATTCTCTCAGAATCTGACCAAGCCTTCCACACGGTGGAGGGCCTGACGGATGGTCGCGCGGGTGTCTCGGGCACACACCAAGGAAAGACGGTCATGTTCGGCCGTCAGGATTGGCTGGAGTCCGAGGGCATCGACATCCCAGCCGTTCTGCTGAAGAACCTCAATTCTGACCACGGACTATCCCTCTTGGCGAAGGATGGAACGGCCGTCGCCGCCTTCACCTTCATCCACGATGATCTGCGGCCGGGAGCCGCGGAGATGATTCACGACCTGCGCGCGATGGGGGTGGCTGTGGAGTTGCTCTCCGGCGATGCCCAGCCCGCGGTCGAGGCCCTCGGGCGACTGGTCGGCGTGCCCGCCGCCCATTGTCGAGGAGAGATTGACCCCGAGGGCAAAGCCATCTGGGTCGAGCGTCGCAGCCAGGGCCGCCGCACGCTGATGGCCGGAGACGGATTCAACGATGCCGCCGCCTTGGCGGCGGCGGACATCGGCATCGCCGTCGGCAGTGGGGAACAGGTCAACCTCGACGCAGCGGACGTGCTGATTCCCGGCGAGGACCCGCGCGCGATCACCACGCTCATCCGCCTCGCGCGTCGCACCCGCGCCGTCGTCCAATTGAACATCGCGATCTCAGTCTCCATCACCGTCATTCTGGTGCTCGGCGTACTGATGGAATGGCAGACCAACCTTGCTGTCGGTGTAGCAATTCACGAGGCCAGCGCCTTTCTGGTCATCCTCAACGGTGCCTTCGTCGCCGTCTCTGGCAATCGCCTCAAGCTGGTCGGAGAAGTCTTCTCAGACCTCTTCAACGACTATGTGAATGCCTTCGCAATGCTGCTCTCAAAGCCGCAGCCGCGCTCTTGATATACGCGGATGGACCGAAGGTGAATGGAGGGGAACCCAGTGAGCAAGATTCGCATCGACGGCCGCACGATGGCGCTCTCACATCCGACCCGCCGTGCCTTGTACGACGCGCTCCTCGATGCCGATGAGATGTCGACGGTACAACTCCAGAAGAGCACGGGCGTCACCCGTTACCACCTCTATCACCACCTGCAATCCCTGCAAAAGAACGGCCTTGTCGAGAACCATCGCGACGAGGGTCGTGCACGCTGGTGGCGCGTCACAGAACGGGTCGAGACCGGCGCCTCACCGGCACCGGATTGGGCCCATGATCTGCCGCTTGAAGCACGAGAGCTTCTGGCCGCAGGCGCCGAGGTCCACGTCCTGCCGATTCCCGATTCAGCCACCGACCGCATCGGTGCCAAGAAGGCGATGGAGGAGATTGCATCCGCCTTTGGAATCGAACTCGATATGGCCTTCACCTTCATGCCGAATTCCATCCTTGTCATCGGCCCACCACGACGCGTTTGAGAGGGATTCTCATGACCGATGAAACGCTTGAAATTGAATCCAAGGTGGCGCCACCCACCGTCAACTGCCCGAATTGTGAGAGCATGCTACCCCACCGCCTCGGCGAGATCACCTGCGGGGTCTGCACGGCGGTCTCACGCATCGATCACGCGCCCACGCGCGAGGACTGGTTGGATGAGAAGGTCGGCTGCCCCACCTGTTCGAAGGTCCTGCGCGTCGGGGTCGATGAACGGCCCTGCGCCCTGCGATGTTCATCCTGTGAAACCGTGTTCAAGGTCGGCCGCAAGGTCGTCAAGGTCGAAGTCGTCTGCCCGGCCTGTGAACGCACCCTCCGCATCCGCCCGCGACCGGGCACGCGGCGATTGGATTGCCCCGCATGCTCGGAAGGATTCAGCGTCACATTCTGAGACACATCAGCAGGGCGAGGATTGAAGCCCGGAACCACGGCTCGCTCATCCCATGAAGACCACCTTTCGGTTGATGGGAGTCGCCGATTGGATTACCCTCGGCAATGGATTGCTCGGCACGCTCTCCCTTCTGTTCATGATTCTCGCCTTCGATGGATTCGCCTCCAAAGATGACAGTCACCTGGCCGAGGTCTACATTTGGTTGGCGATGCTATTCATCCTGCTGTCGGCCATCGGAGATGTCATCGACGGTCCCATCGCACGTCGATATTCCAAGCGAAGATACCTCGGTAGTTACCTTGATCTGATGTCGGATTCAGTCTCCTTCGGCGTCGCTCCAGCCCTGCTCGTGTTCGGCATGTTCAGCCGCTGGGGAGAGGCGACACCCTACTGGACGGTGCCGCTGGCCATCGCATGTTGTTGGGTCGTCGTGACGGCGATGCTCCGCCTGGCACGCTTCCAGTACGAATCCGATGAGGAATACCCCTGGTTCCATGGCATGGCAAGTCCGGGCAGTGCGGTCATCCTGCTCTCGCTCGCCGGTTTGGTGTGGGTTCAACCCGAAGCGCTGGGACCCGCACCGTTTGAGTGGAGTTTCGGTGTGGGTGATCACCCCGCGCTCGATTGGCTGATGTTTCCCGGCTGCATGTTTGCCGGGATGCTGATGATCTCGGACCGTCGCCTGCCCAAGCATCGCGGTGGTTGGGGTCTGAAATTGACCATCGTCATGTTTCTCTCCCTCTTGTTCGCCGTCTCCATTCAGGTGGCGGGATACAACACCGGAGATGGCGCGATGGCTTCCTTCGTGCTCTTCGCCATCACCCTCGGACTGCTCATCGCCCACGTCATCTTCGGACCGACAATTTGCGATCGGGAATGGGGCTCATCCGAAGACCAGATCGAGGGCACAATGGAGCGAATCCTCGACACTGCGGACGCCGTTCTCGGCATCGTTCACGAGTCGGAATGAAGCAGGTCTCGAACACCCCTCGAGGGGTCGGATAATCCGCCTTCGGAATTTGTTCGAACCTGTGTCGGTTAAGTATCAGGAGATTGCGAACATGATACTGGGGATGGGACCCTTGAGTGTTAGCAGGGAAAAGTTGTCTGAATTGAGAGCACGGCTCACTGCAGGTGAGGCCGACGCGACAGACCTCCGGTCCTTGCGGGCCGAAGTGACGGCGGAAATTGCCCCCTCCGTCGACGATGTCGTCTCTTTGGACGCCCGACTCAAGGATGAACGCCGCATGCGTTCCTCGATGAAGCGCGAGCGCCGACTCCGACTCCAGGAGCAGGCCGAGCGCCTTGCGGGCATGAAGGGTGCCTTGGCGAAAACCGTCGAGATGCAGACCGAGGGTGTCCTCGCTGAGATCGAAGCTGAACTCCGTTCCGATATGGATGTCGAACTCGAGCGACTCGAGCGCGATGTTCTCGAGCGCGAGGAATCAAGCCTTCGCGACGAGATGAAACTCCGTCTGGTCAGAGAGGAGGAATCCATTCGCTCCCGCCTCGAACTCGAATCCACCCGCCGACTCGAATCCCGCCGCGAACAACTCCATGGTCAACTGAAGGAGGAGATGGACACCGAATTCGGTCGTCGCCGTGCCTTCCTCGAAGAACGCCTCGAAATCGAGGCCGCCCAGGAGATGCAAAAGCAGATCCGGGATATCGAGGATCATCTGAAGTCCGAGATGGCGGACCGCCTCGATGAGGAGGAGACCGCCCAGGCCCGACGCATCGAAGATGCGCAGCAGGCCCGCCTCGCCGAACGTGAACTCCAGTTGCGCGATGGCATTCGCCGCCGCCTCGAACAGCAACTCCGCCAACGCCTGCGCGAGCGCGAAGCCCGCCTACGCGCGGAATACGAGCGCCGCGCCCACCGTCTCGAAGAGGAAATTGCCCAGGAATTGGCCAATGAACTCGAAGTCCGCTTGACCTCGGAGACCGAACGCCTCGAAGGTCGGATGCAAGAGGATCTCGAACTTGCTGTGGCCCGCCGCCGCGAAGAGTTGCAGTCCTCGATTCTGAAGAGCCTCGACTCCGAATATGGCGAGCGCCTTGCCCTGCGAAAGCAGCGGTTGAAGGAGCGCTACGATGTCTCGTTCTCCCACTCCATCGATGAGATCGACCGTGCACTCCACGCTGAATTGGAGGACAATGTCAGTGAGCGCATCAGTGCCGAGTTCGACCAGTACAAGGTGGACCGCGAGGCGGAGATTACCCAGCACCTCTCCCAATTCCGCCACGACCGCGAGATCGATTTGCGCGATCAACTCGATTCACAATACGATTCCAAGCGGACCGACTGGGTCGGCCGGATCGAAGCTGAGTACGACGCGCGACAGCAGGCAGCCGAGCGTCAGATCATGTCCGAGATCGATGCTCGCGTGCGCAACGAGCGCATTGCACAGGAGACCAATCTCGACCTCATCAAGCAGGAGACCAGCCTCGACCTCGAGGTCGAGATGGAAGCCCAACTCGCCGCCTTCCGCGCCCAGAAGGAGCAGGAGGTCACAGACCAACTCGAGCGCCAGGTCGCCAAGCGCGAGGAGATTATGCGCAACAAGGCCCTCATCGAAGTGCGCCGCAAGGAAGCGGAGATTCGCGCCGAGATCGAGGCACAACTCGCCATCAAGCGCGCCGAGATTCGAGAGCGCCTCAACCAGTTGGAGGCCCGCGCCGAAGAATTCAGAACCGCGGCCGAGGAGAAACTCAGGGTCGAACTGGAGAAGGGCCTCATCACAGAGGATGATCTCGAGGCCGAAGCCCAACTCAACCAAGCCGAGGAAGAAGCCGAACTCGAAGGCCAAGCCGGTCGCGTCGACCGTCGCCAGGCCTGGATGGATGCACTGGGTGGTGCCAAGGGCCAGATGCCCGGCACCGCGGCGGGCACACCGTCCACCCTCGGTGCACCCACGACAGGCCTCGGTGGCCTGACGAGCCGTCCCGGCGGACTCGGAGCCCCACCCGCACTCAAGGAGAGCGACGAGGGCCCACGCACACTCGCAGCGCCCGTCCGCTCGCCGATCATCAAGTCTGGTGGCCTCGGCGGCGCCCTCGGAGCACGACCGGCCGGTGGTCTGGGTGGAGGTTTGAGCGGTGGAGGCATCCAGCCCGTCCACAAGCCGATCGCCCCGAAGGCTCGCGCCATCGCACCCCCCTCGCCCGAACCTGCTCCTGAGCCGGTCGCTCAGCCCCTCGCCGCTCCGGTCGCTCAGCCCCTCGCTCCACCCGTCGCGGAACCGGTCACCGAGCCCGTCACCGAGCCTGTCGTCGAACCCGCGCCCACCATCGAAGAATCCGAGGAGGAATTCGACGCTGAACCCGAACCCGTGGTCGAGGATACTCCCTCTTTCACGAAGACGATTCTGGAAGCCATATCCGCTGACACGGTGGCCGAGACGGCTGTCGAGGAAGAGCCCGACATTGAGGCCGCCACCAAGCGCGGTCCGCCCGGCGGTGGCCGTCTGGTGCGCGAAGGCGCGCCCGCACAGCCGAGTCAAGGCCCACCCACCCGCGGCCCACCTGGCGTTGAGGTCGAACCTGTCGTCGAAGTGGAGGAAGAGGAGGCCGAAGAGGTCGAACCCGACCTTCCGGTACTCACCCCAATCATGCGGCCCGTGCTCAAACCGGCCGCACCCGGCACCCGCAAGGTGCTCGAACCGATGGATGTCGATCGACCCGTCCTCACCCCGGCAGAGACCGCGCCTGCGACCGCCGTGCTGAAGCCGGTCAGTCGCTCGGTTCTGAAGCCGGTCGAGTCCGCTGAAGCCGACGAAGAGGAGTGATTCACGCACCCCTAGGGGGGTGCGGGTCGAGCCATGAACCATCGATGCGCTCCTTCAAAGGGGAATCGGGCGTCCCGAGTCCCATGCGCGCGCGGACAATCACCCTCCTGGTGCTCCTGGTCACAGCCCTCCTGCTGCCGATGGCCCCTGTGGTCCATGCGGAGCTGGAGGAACTCGGTCATGCTGGCGATATCGCTGAAGTCGACGGCTCCGCCATCGGTTGGTGGGCCCAATCCAACGGCAATGTGCTCGTTGCGACCAGTCAGGGCGTGGTCACCTCCTATCTCGTTCTGGCCAATGGAACCTACGGCGAAGTCTGGTCTGTGAACACGAATACGACCCTCTATGGCGCGGCTTGGAACCCGGCCACTGAACGCCTTGCCCTCGGCACTTCTTCGGGAGCTTCGGTCGTCTCAGTCGCCTATCAGGAAGTGATCTATACCGTCTACATCGGCTCGGATGCCGACGGACTGACCTGGGACCGTGATGGCGATCTGTGGATCACCAAGCGCACCTCCAAGCACGCCGTGGAATTCACCGATGAGACGCCCTCAGGCGTGTCGACGAGCAGTCATAACAACGGCATCACAGACGTCATCGCACTGGGAGATGGCAACATTTTGACCAGTGGGCGCGACAAGGTCATCCGGGTCCATGACGAGAATGGATCCTTCGTGAACGTCGTCACCAATTCGACGTCGGCACTGATGAAATTGGGCGTCAGCGAAGACGGCTCCAACCTATTCTCACTGACGGATAACTGCCGATTCGATGTCCACAACGCCTCCTCGTTCACCCGCACGCACAGCCTAAACCTCTGCTCGAATGGGCAGGGTCGCTCGATGCACCAAATGGGCGACCGTCTGATGATTGGGATGACCAATGGGAAATCTTTCTCCATCGATTTGTCAGACATGAGCAAGGATCAGACATTCTCCGTGCCCGGAGAGGTCGTCGGCTTTCGCAACACCTCTGGTGATGGTGTCCTGCTCCTGACAGCGTTCAGCAGCAAATCCGAGATTCACCTGCTAGATACGGACCGCGACAACGATGGCGTCGTCGATGGATTGGACCACTTCCCAGACGATGCCACACAGGACACCGATACCGATGGCGACGGATGGGGCGACGATGCCTCGGGCAACAATGCGGATGCTTTCCCGGCCGATGGGACACAGTGGAGCGATCAGGATGGAGATCATCACGGTGACAATCCATCCGGCACAAATGCCGATCAATTCCCAGAGAATCCGGACCAGCAGACCGATTCTGATGGCGATGGCTACGGTGACAACAAGCGTGGCCAGGACGGTGACAAATTCCCTGATGACAATTCCCAGTGGGCGGATACGGATGGCGATGGCTATGGTGACAATCAGGAACCCGGCGCGACCGATCCCGATGCTTGCATCTCGAGCCCCGGCGCCTCAAATCGCGACCGACTGGGCTGCCAGGACACCGATGGCGATGGCTGGTCGGACCCCATCACAGACGATGAAGCACATCCGCATGGGAATGCGGATTCATTTCCGACACAGGATTCACAATGGCGGGATACCGACGGCGATGGCTACGGAGACAATCTGAGCGGTCACCGCGGGGATGCCTGTCCGGCAATGGCCGGCACGAGCACACGCGCGCTGATGTATGATGCAGGCGAGAATCGATACACCTGGATCTATCGATACGGCTGCTTCGATGATGATGGCGATGGTTATGATGACAATACGGAATCGACGTATAACGACTGCACGATGACGGACAATCGCACCGAGTGGTTGGACCACGACCGTGATTGTGTCGGCAGCAATTCCGATTACAACGACACTGACCCCGATGTTCAGACGCTGGAGGAACACTGTGTCAAGCACCCGGATGACCGGAGTACATGCGCCGAGGAGTACAATCCGGATGCAAATTTGGACAATGCGACCGCGCCCGGGGAGAAGGAGGTCGACACCATGGCGATCGTCAAAGAATTCGCCACCTATGCCGGCATCATCGTCGTCGGCATGGCCGCGGCCCTCCTGTTAATCGTCGGCTCACTCAGAATGCTCGGCGCCGTCAGTGCCAAGCGAAAACCCGATGCCCAGTATACCCATCAGGACGCGACCCGCGAACTCGATGCCTGGGAAACCGGTGATTCCTTCGAGACCCGCGGTGGAATCGATGATCAGAAGGGATGGGGAGACGAACCCATCGGTGACGCTTCTGAAGAAGTTGAGATGGACGACCTCTTCGCGATGGCTGAGGACCTTGCCGGTCCTGCGCCGGAGCCCGATTACGCCGCCGGCGAGATGATCGATCCGGAGGCTGGAACCGATGAGGTTCCAGAGGTCGGCTCTTTCGAGGATCCCACAACCGAGGACACTGCCGAAGACTCAACCGAGGAGCCTCCTGAGCCCGAAGCCGACCCCGAGGAAAAGACCGCACCGGCCGAAGCCCCGCCTCTGCCTCAGGGTGGTCTACCCGAAGGATGGACCACAGAGCAGTGGCGCTGGTATGGACACCAGTGGTTGGAGAAGCACGGCGGCGATTGAGCCACTCAGGTTCAGTGGAAGACGACCGGGAGGTTGTTCCGCAGTGTGGCATATTCCGAGCCGGAGTATGCGGCGCCCGATTCTTTGAGAGCGGTCGAGATCAGCCACAGCAGGTCGTTCCAATCCTGGGAGCCGGCGTGGAGTTCAATCTCGTTTGAAGCCGCGAGATCGAGAAGAATTCGCGCATTGCTCCCACCGTCCATCAAACCGCGAAACAACGTCGCGGCATTCACGGAATAGGTGGGCGGTTGTCCTCGCAATTCAACCACCGTAAGGGGAGTGGCCGAGGCGTTCGACGAGGGCTTCGACATCGGTATGGCCGATCTCTCGCAATCGATTGCGAAGCTTGTCTGCCTCTGCTTTCAGCTGTGCCATTCGGTACTCTTGCAGGACGGCCTGCAGCAAATCATCCACACTCCGATGGTTGCCCATCGCGCGCATTGAATTCAATTGTCGCCTCACCTCGAAAGAGACGCTGACGGAGGTCATGTCTGGGGAACCCATTTCTTCACCGACGGGAAGCCTTTGCCCGTCGACTTTGAGAGTGTCGGTCCCCTGCGGCGACTTCAGCCCGTTCGCAGGCGATGTTGGCGCAGGCGGTCGGGTTCTCGGAAACCGTATTTCTTGCGGATGCTGAGGACCCTGTGGTGGGCCTCTTTCGCCAATGCCCAGTATTGTTGACTGCCCTTGTTCGAACGGGACGGCTTTTTCAGAATCACAATCGGTGCGCCGTCCGAAGGGGCGGCGGCAATGTCGATGTTGCGCGGAATCACAGTCTTGAACACATACCGGGGGAAGTGTTTGCGAACCTCATCGGCGACCGAGTTGCACAATTTGCTTTTCTGGTACATCGTCAGGGCGATGCCGAACAGTTTGAGATTCGGATTGATACGGCGCTGAATCAGTTTGATTGAATTGATCAGTTGGCTCATGCCTTCAAGCGCATAGAACTCGGTCTGCATCGGGATCATGAACCAATTTGCCGCCGCCAGCGCGTTGATTGTCAACAGACCGAGACTCGGCGGTGTGTCGATGATGATGTAATCGAATTCATCCATCGCCGGGCCGAGGCCTTCCTTGAGGCGGGTCTCTCTGCCGATGCGCGTGGCCAATTCGATCTCGGCACCGGAGAGTTGGATGTTGGAGGGCAGCAACCAGAGGTTCTCCACCTTCATCGATTTGGGCGGGGCCTTGTCGGGGTTCGTCTGTCGCCAAGCCTGATGCATCGAGTCCGTGATAATCTCGGGCGCGATCAAGTAATCCTCGATGATGGGCAATTCTTCTCCAAGATCGTTCATGAGAAGATCGTAGACGGTGCGATTCAATGTGCTCTTGTCGATGCCAAAGGATGTCGAAGCATTGCCCTGTGGGTCAAGATCGACCAGCAGCACCTTGGCCGGTGGAAATCCATTGGCTGGATCGCCTTGGGCCAGTGCGGTTGCTACATTGACCGCGGTGGTCGTCTTGGCACAGCCACCCTTCTGGTTGGTGACGGCGATGACCATCTTGTACGGATTCATGTTGTTGCCTCCGCGGGATGGTGGGGTCTCTGCCAACCCCCTCTTTCAAACACTCGGACAACCGGGCCTTCGGCCCGGTGATTCCCAGTGATCACTGGATGACGGGCACGGGAACTTCGGAGAGGATCTTGCGCATGATGTGCATGCCCGTGATGCCTCGAATCTTCGCTTCGGGCTTGAGCAGCACACGGTGGCTGCAGACCTGAAGGGCGACGCGCTTGATGTCGTCGGGAATCACGTAATCTCGGCTGTCGATTGCAGCCGCGGCGCGACCGGTCTTGAACAGCGACTGGCTCGCACGAGGCGAAGCACCGGTGATGACGCGGTGGTCTTCACGGGAGCGCTGGACGACCTCGACGATGTAGGAGAGGATGGCCGGGTCGACGTGAACCGTCTCGAGCGCCTTCTGCATGGCGACGACCTTCTTGGGCGAGGTGATCTGCTGCACATCGTGCTCATCCTTTCCTCGCAGCTTGCGTCGGGCGAGAATCGCCTTCTCCTCAGCGCGGTCCGGATAGCCCATTGACATCTTCATCAGGAATCGGTCCATCTGTGCCTCGGGCAGGGGGTAGGTTCCTTCCTGCTCGATCGGGTTCTGGGTCGCCATCGTCACGAAAGGTGCGGGCAATCGGTGGGTGATGCCCTCGATGGTGACCTGCTTCTCCTCCATCGCTTCAAGCAGAGCAGCCTGCGTTTTGGGCGGTGCACGGTTGATCTCGTCAGCGAGCAGGATGTTGGTGAACAGAGGGCCAGGGCGGAGTTTGAACTCGCCGACCTGCTGGTCGTACATGTAGGTCCCCATGATGTCCGAAGGGAGCAGGTCAGGGGTGAATTGCACACGCTTGAACTTGCAACCCAATGCTCTGGCGAAGGTGTTGGCGAGCAACGTCTTGGCAAGGCCGGGGAAATCCTCCAACAACATGTTGCCGTTGGACAGAACACCGACCGCGACACGGAGCAGATTCTCTTCCTTGCCGATGATGACCTTGGCGACCTCTCCCATGAGTGCGTGGGAAATTTGACTCACTGTTGAAATGAGGTCCTTCGTTCGGCCTGCGCCTGCTGCCTGTGCCATCCCTGCTGCCATGGTACCACCTGAGGTGTTGAATCCGGCTTTGGACCCGTCGGATTCGTACTTCAACGTTGGGGGCCCAAGGTCGCCGGTTGATTCCCGGTTCAGTAGCCCCAGAAGTGGTCATCCTTACGGTGCAATGTGGTCAATTCGTCGAGCACATCCTGCTCACCTGGGGTCAATTCCAACTTGCGCAATTTCCGGGCATGGCTGGCCGGTACGTCGACCAGAAGGGTGTCCTCCTCATCGATGCCGCGCCCGACGGTCGCGCCTTGGATGGCGACAGCGACCTCATCGCCTTGCTTGGCCTCCTTGATGCTGGTCTCCCCACTGCGGATCGACTTGACCTGACCGACACTTGCGCCGTCGCGGGTGAGCAGGCGTTGGCCGACGTGAAGTCGGCCGCCGAGAATGCGAACGCCGACCACAGCGGGCCCCGAGCGTCGGAAGATGTGGTCGGCGAGGATGATCAGTTTGCCGGGGTAGACGAGGTGCTCCCGCTTCTCATCCTCGAGTTCCTGTTTGCGGGCCTCGGTCCATTCCTCGAATTGGTCGAGAATGTGGTAAATGACATCCGAGCCGATGTGGACCGCCGGGCAATCCTCCTTGGCGAGGTCTTCGGCGGTCTCGATCTGGACCGAGGTGCTGAAGGCGAGGATGGCGCGGTGCATCGGGTCTGTGGCGTTCTCCGCCCCACGCAGGTCGCGCTTGTTGACCGGTCCGATGCCGGCTGCGCGAATCGGAATGGGATTCTCCATGCCGCGCAATTCGAAGGCCAAGGCCTCCAATCCACCGAGGGTGTCCGATTTGATGACGATGCCCTCCTCATCCAATTCGATGCTGATCTCAGATTCCTCGGCCGCGGCATCGTAGGCCGCATCGCGTTCATCCTGATCATCGGACAAAACGCGGAGCGTGGTCCCGGCGAGAACCCCTTCAAGGTCTGGCGCGGCGAGTTTGAGGCCGGCCGCGGCCTCGACGGATTCGATCGCATCCCAACGGTCGCCCGCATCGCGCATCTCGGCCATGCCGCGGGGCCGGAACAGGCCGCGCACACGTGTGATGCGTGGGCCTTGATCTGTGGCGATGACGATCTCATCTCCTTTGCGAATTTCACCGCGGTAGAGGATGACGTCGAGCGTCTTGCCGAGCCCGCGCTCCTCCTTCATCTCCAGCACGGTGCCCTCGGAGGCGCCCACCACATCGGAGAGCTGCTCCTCGAGGAAGCGTTCGGCGAGGCCAATGGTGATGGCGAGCAGGTCTTGCATGCCCTCTCCATCTTTGGCAGAACAGGGCACCATCGGGATGTTTTGGGTGAAGTCGGTGATGCGACTGTAGAGGTCGAGGTTGAAGCCGTGCTCGGCGAATTGACCGACCAATTTCCAGTACTTTTCCTCGAATAGGCCCTGGGCATATTCGTCCTGGTCCTTCATCGCCTCGGCTGCGGAACGGCCCGCAACACAGTGCCAGCCATGGATTCTGTCGACCTTGTTGGCACAGACGACGAACGGTGTCTTGGCCTTCTTGAGGATGCGAATGGACTCCAAAGTCTGAGGTTGGCAGCCTTCCATGATATCGACGACCAGAATCGCGATGTCGGCCAACGAGCCACCGCGGGTGCGCAGGGTCGAGAAGGAGTGGTGGCCGGGCGTGTCGATGAATAGCAGGCCGGGCGATAGGAATTCCTTGCCCCCCATCAGCGGCGCGCACAATGCATTGAGCAGGTGGGCTGGCACCTCGGTCGCGCCGATGTGCTGGGTGATACCACCCGCCTCGCGGGCCATGACGCTGGCCTGACGGTCTTGGCCGAGGCTTCGAACGTGGTCCAGCACACTGGTCTTGCCATGATCGACATGGCCGAGGACGGCCACAATCGGCTGTCTTCGGCTCATATCCACCATGATATCACCACGGATTTCTCAATTGAAAGAATCAATTCCCCAATTGGAGAGTCGACTCACTCGTAAACCCAGGTCTCGTGGTTGGGCACCCAGTCGTTCAGGCCGTCTGGGAACCAGAGGCCGAGTTCGAAGGCGGCGGTGTCCTCACCGTCGCTTCCGTGAATCAGATTGTAGCCCATGTCCATGCCGAAGTCGCCACGGATCGTGCCGGGAGCGGCCTCTCGACCATTCGTCGCACCGATGAGGGTACGGCAGACGGCGATCGCATCGACGCCGGTCCAGGCCATCGCGACCACGGGACCGGAGGTCACGAACTTGACCAGACCGGGATAGAAGGGGCGCTCCTTGTGGACCGCATAGTGTGCCTCGACAATTTCGAGGCTCGGCACGATCGACTTCAAGCCGACCATGCGGAGGCCTTTGGACTCGAATCGACCGATGATCTCGCCCACCAATCCGCGCTGCACGCCGTCGGGTTTCACCATCACGTAGGTCGTCTGCATCATTGACACCGATGCGGCCGACCGGACACCCCTATTTCAGGGCGCCGGGGACAGAGACGGGCTTCAGAAGCCGCCCTTGACGTAGCGGCGGGTCCACTTGACCTTGCGAGGGTTGCGGCCCATCTTCATGTTCTTGCGGGCCTTGGAGTCCTTGAACCAGAGAACGGTCCCATCGCGCTTGACGAACATGACGCCAGTGCCGGGCTCGATCTCCTCGCCGGAGAAGTTGCAGATGCGTCGCTCAGCCATCCTTCTCACCTCAGCGAGTGTTCAGCTTGCGGGCTTCTCGACCCGTGTCGCGGAGCATCAGAATGTCACCGAGCCGCACGGGACCGAGGACGTTTCGAGTGATAATTCGACCCACGTCGCGGGGATTGGGCGCATCGTTCACGCGCACCTTCACCTGGGTTGCCTCACCGGTCATGCCGGTACGGCCAACAACTTCAACGACCTCTGCGGGCCAGCCTTCTTGCACCATACGAGATTCCTCCGTATTCCTGCCTCAGGCTCAGTTCAGGGCGTCGGTGTGACCTTTGACGCCTTTGTAGGCATCTTCGGCACCCTTGCCAATTTCCATCAGAGCGATCGCCGCGGTCTTTGCGCCGACGTTCATGCCCGCTGCCTCGGCGAGGTACGTTTGGTCCTCGACATAGATGAACGGGATGCTCTTTTCTTTGCAGATCAACGGAATGTGAGCCAGTAGCTCAGCAGGGTTGACGTTTTCAGCCATGACAACGAGCTGGGCGGTGCCTCGCTCTGCTGCCTTGGTGACTTCGTTGCTGCCCTTCTTCAGGCGGCCATTTCCGTTGCCGACAAGCTTGACAAGCTCGTAGACATTGTCTTGGACGTCTTTCGGGGTCTCAAAAGCGATGTGTACAGTCATTGGATTCACTCCTCATGTTGGATAAGCCGCCGCACGGCGTATCCTGTATAAACGCAGCGGAAGCCCCTACGGGGGATACCCAGCCTCAGAGCGTGCGTTCGATGATGTCACGTACACCTCTGGCGAGGGCGGGAGCGCCGCTCACCACCGAGCGCGGATTGGGCAGAGAATCGGTGGCGTGCACGCCATCGACGTGTGCCGCCAGGCGACTGATGGCCCCTCCGGTGAACAAGCCGTGGGTACAGGCGGCATGCACCGCCTTCGCCCCTTGACTGCGCAGGGCATCACTGGCCTTGCAGATGGTGCCGCCCGTCGAAATCATGTCGTCGACGATCGCCACAATCGCCCCATCGACATCGAGATCCTTCGCCGTAAGCTCGATCGTATGGGCATCGATGCGTACTTTCTCCAGGTAGGAAAATTTGCAGCCGATCGCCTTCGCCACATGGGTCGCCCGCTCGATCGCACCCTTGTCTGGGCTCAACACGAAGTCCGGTTGTACGGTCTCCTGCAGGTGCTTCGCAATCTCAGGCATGCTCGAGACGAATGAAACGGGCACCGCAAGGTCCGCCAACACCGCAGGTGCGTGCAGGTCGAGCACGACCATGCCATCGCAGCGGCGCGTCAACAGGCGCGCCAACAAGGCAGCGGAGACGACCTCGCCGGATTGGAAGCGCTTGTCCTGGCGAGAATAGCCAAAGTACGGAACGGCGAGAATGATGCCGGGCCCCGCCCCCGCCAGTGCTTGGTCGCCCTCGCCCTTCAGGTTCTCCATGTCCCCGCTGCGCACGTCGTGGATGCACTCCAGCATCAGCAGGGCTTCGACGATGCCCGAATCGGGGAAGGTGGTCGCCACCACGACGACGGGTTCGCTACGGATCGATTCAATCGATTCCTGCGGCACCCGCACGTAGCCTTCTGAATCCGGGAATCGGCGCACTTCGAGCGGATGGTGTTCCCAGCCGAGTTCGGCGGCGAGTGCGGCGGCGAGGTCCGGGGCGTTGCTGCCGGAGACCACGGGCATGGTGAGGGGCCGGTGCCGGCTGTTCATGTTGTTTCCCATCCAACGCCGGACAGAATCCGAGTGGAATTCAGCACTTTGGCGGGGCCTGTGCGCGGGGGCTTAGAATGGCGATTCAGGGTTCTTAGTGACATCGTTGGGTTTGGGTGAGGTGCTTCTTGATGCTCTGGACCTTCGCGCGCTGCAGGTCCAAACCACGGAACTGGCGGCTGTATCGATAAGAATCGTTCAGCCAGTTCCCGGTTCAAACCCGCCTTCGTCCACGCTATGTGGTGATGAAAAGTGGACGAGGCAGGATTTGAACCTGCGACCTCCCGGTTATCAGCCGGGTGCTCCAGCCAACCTAAGCTACCCGTCCAGAGCAATCCGGCGACCGAGGTCCCCGAATTAACGATGACGGTTGCGCTCAATCCTCGAGGATGCCCTCGTTGATCTGGATGTAGCTGGGCAGGTTGCGCAACTTCTCGTAGGTACGGCTGAGCACTACCTCATCCAGACGGGCGCGGGTTCGCGCCAGCGAGGTGACGGGGATGTCGATGGTATCCTCGAGTCCGTAGCGTCGCTTGATCGCGCTGCGCAGCTTCACGGTGATGCCGCGGTAGGTGCGCTTGACCTTGACCAGGCCGATGACGACGCCGAGTTCCATGCCGTCGTCGTCGAGCACCGCGCGGTCGAGAAGTTCGTCCGGAGCGTAGAGTTGCTCTTCGATTCGCACCGTGTTGCGCCAGCGCCGCTGGAGTTCGCGCATCGACTTGGAGAGCTTGACCGAGCCATCGTCCTGAATCGAGTGAATCAATTCCTTGGACAAGGGCGCGTGCTCCGCCGGCTTGCGCATGTATTCCTCTGCCACGTCGGGTGCGACCTGGAGCCGCATCGAGCGGACCCTGTCTTCGTTCGGGTGGTATCTTTCCCCAACAATCGTCCCGACGAGGTTCTCCCCGACGTAGACTTCTCGCTGAAGAAGCTCTTGAATTCTGTAGTTATCGTCTGCCATCAATCTCATCTCCTGTGCAGTATCCCATCCTGCTTGTGGGTACACGGGGCGATTGGGTTCATAAAGCATCTCCCGAACAAGATGGATTGGTTGTTCAATTGAAAAAGGCTGATAATCGCTAGTTCTCCAATTGAACAATCGAAAAGGCGCCCACTGTACACTTGTTCATTTTTAATTGGAAATGGCTGATAATCTCTCATTATCCGCCAATAGGGGAAATGACTCCGAGCGCAGGGGTGGAACTGGATTTTCAATTGGATTATTTTTTTGAACTATCAGCCTGGTTGACCGCAGTTGCGGCGAACCTTGATGTGGGGCTTGCGGCTCCAACCGACCATGCTGGAGAGGCTGAACGGGATTCGAGCCACAGCCGGCGCCGCGGTGACGACCGGGCTTTCCGATGCGGTCATCGCATCATTCTGTGAGGCCGACCCGAGGTTGGTCCGGGCGATCGAGGAAGCGTGCGAGGTCCAAGCCAGGATGGTCGAAGACCTCGGGGCCGACTTCCTCGGTCAGGATGAGGCCGACCTCGCCAAGGCGGTTCAGGCCGATTACGTCAACTTCTATTCCACTGCGACGGTCAATCCCTACGTCGCCTTGGCTGCGCGTGGCCCATGGATCATCACCACCCACGGTGCGGTGCTGCACGACAATGGCGGCTACGGCATGCTCGGCATGGGCCACGGCCCCGACGATGTGATTCACGCCATGTCCCAGAACTGGGTGATGGCCAATGTCATGACGCCCTCACTCTCACACAAACGCTTGGCGGATCGACTTCGCCGAGAGGTCGGCCACACCCATGGGGGCTGTCCATTTTCCCACTTCATCTGCCTGAACAGCGGGTCTGAATCGGTCACGCTCGGTCTGCGCATCTCCGATGCGAACTCCTTCAATTTGACTGGGCCAGGTGGACGACACGAGGGCAAACCGATCAAGTTGCTCGCCATCGAACAGGCCTTCCACGGGCGCACCGGACGCCCGGCCCAGATCTCACATTCCTGCAAGGAGGGCTATGACAATAATCTCGCTTCCTTCCGTGACCGGGACAATCTCCTTCTGGTACCGTCCAATGATGTCGGCTCGCTCGAAGCGGTCTTCGCGCGCGCAGAGTCCGAGGCCTTCTTCATCGAATTGATGGCCATCGAGCCTGTACAGGGCGAAGGCAATCCGGGCCAATGCGTGACGCGGGAATTCTACGATGCGGCACGTCGACTGACTAAAGCCCACGGCAGCATGCTGCTGGTCGATTCCATTCAGGCCGGATTGCGCGGCCAGGGCTGCCTTTCCATCATCGATTACGACGGATTCTCCGATTGTGAGGAACCCGATCTTGAGACCTGGTCCAAGGCGCTGAACGCCGGCCAGTATCCGCTCTCCGTGGTCGGCCTATCCGAACGGGCTGCAGAGCTCTATGTCGTCGGCATCTACGGCAATACGATGACGACCAATCCACGCGCCCTCGAGACGGCCATCGCCGTGCTCGACAGGGTAACGCCCGAACTTCGAGTGAATATTCGAGAACGCGGGGCCGAACTGGTGGAGAAGTTGGCCACGCTGAAGGCTGAGTTCGGTGATGCTGTGGTCAAGGTCCAGGGCACCGGCCTGCTATGCTGCATCGAACTCAATCCAGAATCCCTGCCCGTCACCGGCTTCGGCAATGTCGAGGAATGGTGTCGTACACAGGGCCTCGGTGTGATTCACGGCGGCAAGAACGCCTTGCGATTCACGCCTCACTTCAACATCACAAGCGCAGAGATCGACCTCATCGTCGACCTCGTGCGCGCTGCCTTGGCCCACTTTGTGGGCCCGATTGAACAGGTCGCGTGAGTTCGATGTTGGAGGTCCGCCTCCACGATGTCTACACGCCGGGAGGTTCCGACCTTCTCTCCGAGTGGGTATTGTCGGTGATGCGGGGCGGTGAACCCGAGCCCACCGATACGATTCACCATTGGGTGTATCACCGCGATGTGGAGAATGCGATCGCTTTGCTGGAATCCAAGGATGTCGAGGGTGCCTTCGATCTGTGTGGGCGCAGGGCGTGGACCCAAACGATGGTGGTCTCTGAAATTGAGACGCTCTGGCGTCGATATCAGCACGCGCTCAATCATACCCATTCGATCGATTCGCTGAGTGAGGTACCGAGCCCCGCCGCCGTGACCTACACCGGGGAGCGCAGGCGGCCCGACCTCGGCCCGTTACACGATGCTCTGATCGCCTGTGGCAGCGATGGATGGCGGCCGATGACGGCGATGCGTACCGGCATCATGGAGTGCATCGCCCGCTCAATTGAACAGGTCTGAGCCGAGCAGGGGCAACAGAACCGACGCATCGCCTTCAACGGTGACATGGGGCGCCTCGGGGCGAATCTTCCCCCACGAGATCGCTTCGCGCAATCGGGCACCGGAGAGGCTGCCATCGTGTTCGGGTGCGGTCGTGATGCCGACGGCGCTGTCGAGTCCATCGCGGAATTGATTCCACCAGATGACGTGGTGCTTGGATATGCCACCGCCCACCATCAGGGCATGGCTCTCAGCACAGGTCCAGGTGAGGTCGGAAAGAATCTGCTCATCGGCGAGAAAATCGATCATGAAGTCGGGTGACTTCTGTCTGTGCATGAACAACTGCGCCCCGATCGAGCCATCCGACAAGCCCGGGATGACGATGGGAATGCGGTGCTTGGCCGCCCAGTGGAGCAGGCTGCTCTCATCCTCGATACGGTCACCGAATGCCCAGCACAATTCGATGCTGCCGAAGCCCAGCCAGGGGTTCTCAGGGTTGGATTCTCGGCGCTCTGCCTCGATCTCCTCCAACCACGGTAGGACCGACTTCTCGAGGATTTCAGCGTAGCACTCGTTGGGCACGATGACATTGCCGAGGCGATTCAAACCGGCCTCGCCGAGTTCTACATCATCCAATTCGAAGGAGCCGTGAAAGTAGTCCTGGTAGGTGCGGGCAATGTCGTGATCGAGCGTTCCACAGGTGGTGATGATGACATTGTAGGCCTTGCGTCGAATCGCCTCAACGAAGAAGCCACGCGTGCCGGTCGCACAGAGACAGGCCGGGAAGGAGAGCCAGTTCAACACGCCCTCCTCACCTGACTTCGCCATTGCATTTGCGAGAATGTCACGCGCGTGCGCCAATTTGGTCGCTGTGAAGCCGCCCGCTTTCGACATCTGGTCGATCAGGGAGGGCACACTCTCGATGTCAGAGAATACGTAATCCTCGACGGGGACATCGAAGTCATCGGCATCGAATGGCATGGGAACGGCCCGGCCAACCGCCTTCTTATCTTCAATGCGAAGGATTGAACTTCTCAATTGGTAGTTTCGTTTTCCAATTGGATTATTCTATCTCTAAGAGTGGCTGCACGCTCGAATTCAAGCCGTGCCGCGGCCGCATTCATCTCATTGCGCAGGCGTTGGATGGTATCCTGTTCGGGGAGATCATCGACCCACGTGGGTTGACCGACGTTGGGTGTGACGCCACCACCGCCACCACCACCGACCAGACGCTTGCCGCCGGACACGCCCTTCCCTGCCGTGCCCGCCAGCAATTGATCGGCCTCGATGCCCATCACTGGCAGGGCCTTCTGAATCGTTCTCGGTGTGATGCCGTTCCGTTCATTGTGCGCCATCTGCCGCTCGCGTCGTTCGATGGTTTGGGTGATGGCGGATTCCATCGCGATGCTCAGTCGGTCCGCATAGAGAATCACCTGACCATTCTCATTCCGAGAGGCGCGACCAATGGTTTGCAATAGACTGCGCTCATTGCGGAGGAATCCCTCCTTGTCCGCGTCAAAGATGGCGACCAGGCTGACCTCGGGAATGTCCAATCCCTCACGCAGGAGATTGATACCGACGATGACGTCGATATGACCCAGCCGAAGTGCCTTGATGATCTCGCTGCGCTCGATCGTATCGATCTCAGAATGCAGGTAATGGGCCTTCACACCCATGCGCTGCAGATAGTCCGCCACCTCCTCGGCGAATTTGATCGTCATCACAGTGACGAGGGTGCGCTGGTCTTGATCCACCCGGAGATTGATCTCATCCAGCAAGTCCTGGATCTGTGCCTCGGTCGGCCGGACCTCGATGGAGGGGTCGAGCAAGCCGGTCGGTCGAATCTCCATGCGGGGGATGCCTTCGATGGTACCCAGTGCATCGATGAGGAGTGGCTTTCGCTTGGCCTTGGGGTCGGGTTCATTGAAGGTTTGACCGGTCACTTCGCAGAGTTGTCTCAACTCCCGTTCGCCAGGTGTTGCAGACATGTAGAGCACCTGGGGCACGAGGTCTTGGAATTCCTCCCCCGTCAAGGGTCGATTGTCGGCTGCAGAAGGCAGACGGAAGCCATGTTCGATGAGATTCTCCTTGCGCGCCTTATCGCCGAAATACATGCCTCCCAACTGCGGTAGGGTGACGTGGCTCTCATCCATGACGACCAAGAATTTCTCCTTGGACCCATGAAATGTTTTGGCGCAGGCGGCGAAGAAATCCAGCAGGCAATAGGGGCGTTGGCCGTGCACCCTGCCATCGAAGTGCATCGAGTAGTTCTCGATGCTCCGGCAGTGTCCAATCTCCCGCATCATGTCGAGATCATAGTTGGTTTTGGTTTCCAATCGGTGGGCCTCGAGGTCTTTGCCCTGCTTCTCGAAATGGTCGATCCGTTCCGAGAGTTCATGCTCGATATCGCTGAGCGCCTGCTCAAATCGCTCGGGACTGGTCATGAAGAATTCCTTCGGGTGAATCCAGGCCTCCTCGACCTCATCCAGTGGTTCCCAGGACACGGCCTCACAGACCTGAATTCGGGTGATGCCATCCAAGTCAAATCGGATTCGAAGCGGATCGTCTCGCGAGGGCATCCACAGGTCGAGCACCTCGCCTCGCAAGCGGAGCTCCCCTCTGTTGATCTCTCCATTCACCCTCCGATACTGGAGGCCGACCAATTCCTTGACGACCTCCCGAGGTTCGACCTCTTGACCGACGTGTAGGCGCATGTGCTGTTGCAGGAAAGTCTCCGGCGGATTCAGGCCGTAGATTGCGGAGACGGTCGCGATCACGAGAACGTCGGGTCTGGACACCATCGAAGCGACCGTGGAGAAGCGTTCCTGTTCGATTCGCTCATTCATCGAGAGTTCCTTCTCGATGTACAGGTCGCGCTTCGGCATGTAGGCCTCAGGCTGGTAGTAATCATAGTGGGAAACGAAGTATTCGACGCCATTCTCGGGGAACAATCCCGACATCTCCTGCCACAATTGGCGCGCCAGCGTCTTGTTGTGGCTGAGAATCAATGTGGGGAGATTCAGCGATTCGATGATGTTGGCCATGGCGAAGGTCTTGCCCGACCCTGTGACGCCCAGAAGCACACATCTTGACTGTGAATCATTCAATTGAGAAAGCGTTTCTGCAATTGCACTTTCTTGGTCGCCTGCGGGCTCATATTCGGCATGGAGCCGAAACCGTGCGATCGACGGGTCCAGGTGCGCCGCTGCGGCACCCGCCAATGCCTTCGACAGGTCGAAGGGGTCGACATCCTCACTCATGCGGCGAGCAGCCCCCCGAGCAGTACCCATCCCGTCGCGATGCTGACGTGGAAGAAGGTCCGCTGGTAGGATCTGAATCTCTTCTCCGACAGGATGACGCCGACGTTCAACAGCGACATCAACAACGCTGCGCCGAGAAATGTTGCACCATCCGTTGGATTGGCGATGGCGAACAAAGCGAACCAGACCAAGGTCAACTGAACCGAGGTGCGCAGGGTGTGCTGTTCACCAAATCGAGCCGGGAATGAATGGATGCCGTTTGCCCGATCATTCTCAACATCCATGCGCGCATACTGAATATCAAAGGTCGCGATCCACACCATTACGCCCAGTGAGATGCACAGCAGTCCAGGGTACCAAGACAGCGATGAGATCTCCCCCGTGATGCCGACCCAAGCGCCCGCGGGGGCGAGTCCGAGACACAATCCGAGCCAGAGGTGGCACAGCCATGTCCTCCGCTTGAGATAGGGATAAACGACGAACGCCGCCACTGGAATCGGTGAGAGATACAGGGAGAGTGGGTTGAGTTTCCACGCGCCTCCGAGCAGCATGGCGAGGAAGACAGCGCAGAGGATCCAAGCGGTTTGCAGGGACATCGTCCCCGCTGCCAAATGACGCTCAGCGGTCCTCGGATTCTCCGCATCGATATCGCGATCGATGATGCGATTCAATCCCATCGCGAGTCCGCGCGCGCCGACCGCAGCGACGAGAATCCAGGCCAGCTGAATCCAGGTCGGGTCACCGGCCATGATCGCCCCGATGAATACGAAGGGAAGCGAGAATAGGGTGTGCTCGATCTTGACGAACTCGAGGATTTCCTTCATGCCCACGAGCGCACCTCCGCCTCATACCATGCATCGACTTTGGCTTGGACATCAGGGTCGTGTAGACAGACGGCCGGCCATCGTCGTACACTCGCCGTCTGGTTGGGAATCGGTGCGGTCGCGTCCCAACAGACGCGCCCATCTTCGATGTGCAGGTCGCGGCTGACTTCGAATCGACAGAAGAGCTGCCAGAGCAAGGTGCGCATCAGATCGGGAGAATCGAGGTCGACCTCATCATCGGTGATGAATAGCCACCTCAAATTTCCTTCAACATCCAATTGGTAAATTGATTCTCTCAATTGAGAAATGTGTTCCCTCTGTGCGGCTGCAGCCTCTTCATTCATTTGATCGGTATGGGCCGTGGGATGGGGTCCATCGGTGATGTGGGTCGTGACGACAAGCATCGAAGGCCGAATCCATCGATGATTTCCGGGTGCCTCAAAGGAAGCAGCAGGTTGACTGCGTGCTGTCGAGGCATCGATGAGGAGTTTCGAATGCAATCCCTCCACAGGTGCAGCGTGGGCCAATTGGTCGGCCACCATGCCATCCAGCACGACCAGATCGGATGGAATCGATACGTTCTGATCCAGAATATTGAGCAGAGCGTTGAGATCCTTGACCTGATGCTCTGCTTGGGTTGCGACGATCGTCTTGAGGAACATCATCTGGCCCGCACCCCATAGACCGAGGGCGGTCTTGCGGGCTTGAGCCGGGTAGCGGGATTTACTGGCGACGATGGCGAGGTTGTGGAATCCCGTCTCGAGAGGTAGGAAGAGGTCGACCACGTCACGGTGTTGGAATCGCAACACGGGCAGGAAGGCATCCCCGATCGCCTCGCCGAGGTAGCCATCCTCCATCGGCGGCTTGCCGACAATCGTCATCGGGATGACGGCATCCTTGCGGTGGGTGATGGCCGTCACATGGAGGACTGGGAACTCTCCTTCGAGGCTGTAATGGCCGAAATGGTCACCGAACGGACCTTCGGGCCGTGTCTCGCCGGGCACGGTGTAGCCTTCGATGACCACGTCTGCCTCGGCCGGCACCCACAGGTCCTGAGTCAGGCATTTCGTGATGCGCAGCCGCTTCTCGCCGAGCAGTCCAGCAAACATGTACTCCTCGAGATTGTCCGGCAGTGGTGCGATGGCGCTGAACATCACTTCCGGCGGTCCACCCAAGCAGATGGCGACCGGCATCTTGCCATCGGTCGCATCGGCATGGTCCGCGCCATGCTTATGCATCTGCCAATGCAATCCAACCTCCTTGGGGCCGAAGATCTGGCCCCGGTACATGCCGAGATTGTGCTCGCCGCTGTTCGGGTCCTTGGTGACGACCAACGGCAGGGTGATGAACGGCCCGCCATCCATCGTCCAAGTCGTCGGAATGGGCAACCGCGTCACATCGGGATCGGCCATTCGCACCTGTTGACAGGCGCCCTTCCGGACTTTCTTCGGCGGTAGAGACAAGGCGCTCTTCATCAGGGGAATTGCCTTCCACGGCCGGCGAACGAAGGTGCCGATATCCGGCTTCATCAAGGCGGTCAATCGGTGACCGATGTCAGCCGGAGTCTTCACCCGCAACGATTGCAGTACACGGCGGCGTGTCCCGAATATGTTCATCGCCAGCGGGAATTCAGAGATCGAGCCATCCGCCAAAACCGGCTGCTCAAAGATGACCGCTGGGCCCCCGTTTTTGACGAGTTTATCAGCGATACAACCCGCTTCGAGGTAACAGTCCACGGGATGCTTGACACGGATTAGGTCCGCTTTGTCCTCCAATGCCCGGAGGTAGCGTCCGAGTCGGCGCCATCCCATGCATGGCCGGGGACGTTCCTCCTATGAAATCCCGGTGCCTTAGGCACCGTGTCATTCAAGGCCCGGTTGCACAGGATGCCTCTCGATGGCGACCGCTTGTGACGTGCTCGTGATTGGCGCGGGCCCCGGTGGCGGCGCTGCGGCACTGCACTCAGCGCGCGCTGGATTGAGCGTGATGCTGATCGAGGACCACGCCGAGATCGGCACCCCGGTCCACTGTGGCGAATGTCTGTCCGACCTCGCGGTTGAGAATTTGGAGTTGGACCTGCCCGAGTCGGTCATCTCGAAGCGGGTCGACGGCATCCGCGTCCTTTTCCCCGACGGCACGGCCAAGTTGCTCTCAGAGCCCGGCTATGTGCTTGAGAAGCACCTGTTTGAGCAGTGGATTGCCGCCGAAGCTGTGGAGGCGGGCGCGACCCTGCACCTTGGTCACAAGCTGCAAAGCATGGAGAAAATCATCACGGATGGGACATTCAAGGGCTGGCGGTGCGAGGGCAAGGGAGACTCCTTTCCCATCGAAGCAAAGATCGTCATCGATGCCTCTGGGGTGGCGGGCGTCTGCTCCAAGTTGCTGAAACTCAACGAGCGACCGAAGGTCATCGCCGGCATACAATACGAGATGCTCGAGGTGCCGTCCGATGGCTATCTCGACTTCTACATCTGGCCTAAATACGCCAAGAAGGGCTATCTCTGGATGATTCCAAAATGCGACGGCCGCGCCAATGTCGGCCTTGTGAGCGAGGACAAGAAGGGCTTGGTCAAGTCCTTGGATGCCTTCATCGACAAGACCCATTTCAAGGAGCTCAAGATCGAAAATCCGCCGTGGCGAGAGGAAGGAAAATCTGTCCGTGGATTTGGCGGCACCATCCCCATCTCCGGTCCGCATGCGAATACCTACGCCGATGGCCTGATGCTCGTCGGGGATGCGGCTGGATTCACCTCGCCGTTGTTCGAAGGCGGCTCACACCTGGCGCTGAAGTCCGCCGTCTTCGCCGCCGAAAACGCCGCCCGCTCCATCGCCTACGACGATCTCTCGGCCGAGCGCATGTCCGTCTATCAGGACCGGTGGAAGCGAGAATTCCCACCCTATGCAAAGATCCTCAAAGGCAAGACTGCGCTCTACAATCTGACAGATGAAGAGATGTCCATCATGGGGGGCTGCTTCCCGCCGGAAATGGGCAATATGGGCATCAGTGGCAAATCCATGATCGGTGTTCGCCTGTTGATGCGAAAACCCTCTCTCCTGTTCAAGAAAATCATCCCCGCGATGCTCGCCTTCGGCTACAGCCGCGCCAAATATTACGGGTGGTGAACCCGATTCGACAGGTCATCGGCTGGCTGTTGATGCTGCCGTTCGCGTTGTTATTGGTGCTGTTTCTCATCGATGCCTCCTCCTTCGAATATGTCTGGCTGCACGGTGGGTCGGACCTGCCGCTCGCCTATCGGATCAGCGCGCTATGGGCGGGTCGGGCCGGCCCGTTGCTGCTGTGGGTTGCGATGCTCGGCGCGCTCTTGCTCATCGATGGACAGAAGCACGCGTCGGAGTCTGCAGACCAACATACATTGCGCATTCGATTGTTGATCGGATTCTCTTCGCTTTTGCTCTTCATCGGTTTGATGTTGGACCCCTTCAAGGCGACACCAGCCGGCATGAGCGAGGGGATGAGACCTGGCTTGAACGCCTTGCTGCAAACCGATTTGATGGTGATTCATCCACCGCTGGTCTTCGCCTTCTACACCCTGTGTATCGGGGTCGGATTGCACGCCGTGACAGCGATGCTCATTTCGGGCGCGCCCGCGAAGGACCGCATCCTGCACCTTGCGCGCCCCGCCCTCTTTGTCGGCACATTGGGCGTCGGTCTTGGTGGACTGTGGGCCTACACGGTACTCGACTGGGGTGGGTATTGGGCCTGGGACCCGGTCGAGACGGGCTCTTTGATGCCGTGGCTTGCGCTCATCCTGCTGCTCCATTTGCGGTTGCCCAAAGGGATGTCGAACAAGGATCATTGGTTCATCGGGCTCGGGACATTGCCGGCCTTTTTCTCGGTCCATGCCACCCTCATCACCCGCGCGAACGGGGTCTGGGCTAGCGTCCACGCCTTCGTCGCGAACAAAGCCAATGCGCAAGACCAAGGCCCAATCCAGCGAATTCTGGAAATTGGGGTCGGCAGTTCGGAAGGGCTTGAGGTCCACCTCTATCTTCTGATTCTCGTCGCCATCATGTGGTTGACCATCCGACATCTCGCCGGCACAGATCGTGAATGGGCGCCGGTCTCGATGCTCGCCGGTGTTGTGCTGGGCTTGCAATTCGGCACCCTTGAGGTCGGTCTATTGGCCGGCGTTTTCGCCTTCTTGATGTGGAGCCAACGCCATTCGAATGAGCGGGGGATTTGGATGGCGGCCGGCGTCGTCCTGATGCTGTTCAGCGCCTGGGCCTTCCTTTTGCCGAGGGCTGAAGCCTTCGTCGGCATGGTACTCTTCCTGCTCCCTTGGATGATCGAAAAGGATGCCGAAGACGCCGTCTTCGATTGGGCGGATGGTCGATGGCAGCAGCGCGTCGTCCTGTGGGCACCGCTGGCGATCGGCGCGCCCTATCTCCTGCTGACCTGGTTGCTATTGCTGGCCGAGGTCGATGGCACATCGCTGGCCTGGCACGAGATGTTCGGCCTGCCGCTGATCTGTCTGGCCGCGTTCGCCATGTCCGTCTACGCCTGGCGCAAGGTGATCGAGCCGAGACATGTTCCCACCCTCATCGTCGGATTGATTCTCGTCGGCTTGTTGTTCGGCGCCATCTTTGGCAACCATCTTCCCGGCGATGCCGACCATCTCTTCACCGATTCCATCACGCGTGGAATGGTGGCTGGATTCGCCCTGCCGATGCTCGTCTTCGCGATGCCACCGATCGCTCGTTTGGTGTGGGTCCGGGGCGGGGAATTCAACCTGCGCCGCAAGCCGTTGCAGTTGCGCCGCATGGCGATGCATATCGCGCATCTGGGCATCCTGCTGCTATTGGTCGGTCACGTCTTCACGACGACGTTGGTCGAGCGCGGCGATCCGAGTCACGTCGTCATGCTGCCGCGCGATGCGCCGATTCAACACAATGGATACTGGTACACCTTCACTGACCTGACGGCGACCGAGGACGTGGAGATCGGCGACGGTTTGATTTCGGTCACCATTGAGATTCGTGAGGAGTCGGATGGACCCGTCATAGCCACGCTCACGCCGGGCATGACGCGATTCGACGCCGGCAGCATTTCCGCCCGTTCCGAAACCGACACCTGGATCCGCCCGCAAGGCGATCTGGTCATCATCTTCGATCAGAGTCAATCCAACGTTCTCGGACTGACCTCATTCATGCAATCCGGTGAGGATGTCGACCGCATTCGGGTGACCATTTACGACCTGACGGGCAGCCACATGGTCTGGGCTGGCTGGATTCTGACGATGATTGGCACCTCGCTGAATTGGCTCATGGTACCATCGATTTCCAGAGATGAAGAGGAATGAGCCCTATGGGCTCGTCTTGACGGCAGCCAAACCGCTCATAAAGGGGGAGTCGGTCGCCGGGCCGCCCACAACTGGGCAGGTGTCCCCCCCATGGAGAACGGTTCCATCGTCCACATCGACTACGACCTGTACAATGCTGAGGATGAGTCCCTCATCGAGACCACCCGCGAAGAGGTCGCGAAAGAGGCCGACAAGCACGAGGAAGGCCGCGAATACACCCCCCTCATCACCGTCATCGGCGACGGCAAGCTGATCGCTGGCTTCGAGACTCACCTGCTCGAGGCAGACGCTGAGACCGACTACGAATTCGACATCGCGCCCGAGGATGGCTATGGCGAGCGCGACCCCAATGCGGTCGAGACGATGGGACAAGATGTCCTGTTCCGCTCTGTCCGCGATGCCGAAAGCCTCGCCATCGGCGGCCCCGTCGAAATCAACGGCAAGAACGGCGTCCTGAGGATGATCCGTGCCGGTCGCGCGCGCATCGACTTCAACCACCCGTTGGCCGGTCGCACCCTGCGCTACAAGTACCGCATCGTCAAGGTCATCGAAGACCGGGAGGAGAAGGTCACGACCCTGCTCGAGACCAATACCGGCCGCGATGGCTTCGAGGTCTCCTTCGATGGAGATGACCTGACCATCACACTGCCCGAGTTCGTCGCCTACGACCAGAACTGGGCCTTCACCAAGTTCAGCCTCATCCGCACCCTGCGCGACCACGTCGGCGTGCAGACAATCGTGTTCCGTGAGGTCCACGAAGCACGCCAGATCGGCGAAGAGGAGTGAGTCGGTCGCCCCTTCGGGGCGAATCGCTTTGAAGCGAGACCCTGAGCGGGCGCCATGTCAGAGGCGAGTCCGCTCATCAGCGAGACCCCGCTGCCCGCGAATCGCTTCGCTTTCATGGAGCGGGCGGCCCTCGCATTCATTCTCTCCGTCACCGTGCTCTTCATCGGGGCACTGGCCGGCGCTGAGGTGGCACCGGGGAATGGATTGACCGAGGTGGTCGAGACCTACTTCCTCGATCCTCACAGCACCGATTCAACCGCCGGAGATGCGGATTACAACACGGTGGACACCGTCGCCTATTCTCTGCTACTCGTCTCATTCGTCATCCTGCTCTCAGCATGGCTGCGTCACCTCGGTGTTGCGGCGCGCGATTCGACCATCCTCGCCATGCTACCGTGGGTGCTGTGGGCGGCGATCGGTGAGGTCAACGAGGACGCGGGCCTATTCGCTTCCGGCATGGGCGAATGGTTCGTCTCACCACTCATCCACTTCCACATCGCTGCCTGGGTAATCGGTGTGGGTTGGATGTCGCACCGCGCGGCCTCGCTCTCCGAGATCGAATCGCGCACCGCGGTCACCCAGCTGTCCTTCGTGCTGGTGTTTTTGCAGACCATGATCTTCCTGCCCCAGTTTTCCCAACACTGGACCCTCTCGCTGACTTCGCCGATGCTGTGGGCGCCGATCATCGGTCTGATGCTGGTGGTGGCCATCCACCCGCTGCTCGAATGCTGTTCCTCGATCGAACAAGGACTGCTCCAGGTGGGAATCGGTGGCTGTGTAATCCAGCTCGGTGGCTGGCTGATGATGTACACAGCGCCGCTCGCCGGCATGAACCCCATCTCGTTGTGGCCGATGGCGCTGGTGCTCTGTGGGCCGCTTCTGATCATCATCCCGCTGTATTTCTACGGCCGACAAGCGCGGGATGACCTGCACCACATGGGCCTGTCCCCGGGCATCATTCCCGAAGGCATCACCATCGATGATTGGGAACGACAGAACTCCTCGACCTTCGAGCGACTCGAGGCCCTCAGCCCACGCGCTGTGCTCGGGCTGCCTCTTGTCCTGCTCGCCATGTATGGGCAGATGGTCGATGGGCTGGCAACCTCGGTGGGTGTGGAGTGGTTCGGCTACTCTGAGAAGCACGTGCTGTCCGAGGATGTGATTCAACTCGCAAACTCCGCCTATGGCTTCGGTGCGCTGAAGTTCGTCCTCGCCGGGCTGGTCTGGTGGATTTTCGCCTCGGCTCGATTCGAGCACCGCCACCGGCACCTGCGCCTGCTCGTCCTCCTCTGTCTGCTCGTCGTCGGCCTTGCGCCGGGTCTGCGGGATGTGTTGCGCATGACCCTCTCGGTCTGATGCGGGCGAGCGTTCAAGGGCGGGCACGGATTCGCACCCCTTGAGGGGTGCGCATGGATCGACTACAGACCCGGGTCAACAGCGCCGACCCCCTGTTCAAGTCCAATCACGCCCACAATAGCGCCCTGCTCGCAACGCTCAGAGAGCGGCTCGAAGCGGTACAGGACGGCGGCGGCGGCAAGTATGTCGACAAACACCGCAGCCGCGGAAAAGCCCTGCCCAGAGAACGGATTCAAGCGATCTGCGACCCCGGCACACCCTTCCTCGAACTCAGTCCCCTGGCGGCGTTCGAACTCTACGACGGTCGCGCCTCAAGCGCTGGATTGGTCACTGGAATCGGCATGGTCCACGGCCGTGAATGCCTCTTCGTCGCCAACGATGCAACCGTCAAGGGCGGGTCCTACTACCCGATGACGGTCAAGAAGCACATCCGGGCTCAGGAAGTGGCCAACATGAACCACCTCCCGTGCATCTATCTGGTCGACTCCGGGGGTGCCTTCCTCCCCCTGCAGGACGAGGTCTTCCCCGACAAGGAACACTTCGGCCGCATCTTCCGCAATCAAGCCGTGATGAGCGGCAAGGGCATCCCACAGATCGCTGCGGTCTGTGGCTCGTGCACCGCCGGTGGGGCCTATGTTCCGGCGATGAGCGATGAGTCGATCATCGTCAAGGGCAATGGCACCATCTTCCTTGCCGGTCCGCCTCTGGTCAAGGCCGCGACCGGCGAAGAGGTCAGCGCCGAGGACTTGGGCGGGGCGGATGTTCACACCGCCCAATCGGGGGTTGCAGATCACTTCGCTGAGGATGAGCCGGCGGCGCTGCGCATGGTGCGCAACATTGTCGAGAATCTCAACACCGGCGTCAAGACCCGGCTCGAGGTTCACCCCGCAGAGGAACCCGCCCATGCGCCCGATGAGATTCTCGGCATCATCCCCGAAGACAATCGCACGCCCTTCGATGTCCGCGAGGTCATCTCACGCATCGTCGACGGCAGTCGATTCCACGAGTTCAAAGCGCGATATGGACCGACCCTGGTCTGTGGCTATGCCCGCATCCACGGTTATCCGGTCGGCATCGTTGCGAACAATGGTATCCTGTTCAGTGAATCCAGTCTCAAGGGCGCTCATTTCGTCGAATTGTGCGGCCAACGCGGCATCCCGCTCATCTTCTTGCAGAATATCACGGGCTTCATGGTCGGCCGGGAATACGAGGCCGGTGGCATCGCCAAGGATGGCGCCAAGCTGGTGACCGCGGTCTCCTGTGTGCCCGTACCGAAGTTCACCGTCATCATTGGTGGCAGCCACGGGGCGGGCAATTACGGCATGTGTGGCCGGGCCTACGATCCTCGCTTCCTCTTCATGTGGCCGAATTCGCGAATCTCGGTGATGGGTGGGCCGCAGGCCGCGGATGTGCTGGCCACCGTCAAGCAGGATCAGCGGGCCCGAGAGGGACTCGAACCGATGAGCACAACGGAGTGGGACGCCTTCCAGAAGCCCATTCTCGACAAGTACGAGGAGGAGGGCAGCCCCTACCACTCGACCGCCCGTTTGTGGGATGATGGCATCATCGACCCACGCGATACAAGAGATGTTCTCGGGCTGGCCATCAGCGCCAGTCTGAACGCGCCGATGCCCGACACGAAGTTCGGCATCTTTAGAATGTGAAAGGAGCAATTGAAATGTCAAAAACTGCAATTGGAGATTCACCGCCTCAAACCGACTTGGTTCAATTGGAGATTGAGGGCCCCGTTGCACGCATCACGATGACGCGTGTCGATGTCTTCAACGCCATGAATACCCAGATGATCAGCGAGCTCATCTCTCTGTTCGACTGGACCCGAGACCGTTCGGTGGGCAGCACGGCCAGCCTGGTCGACGCTGCGGGCGCTCCCTACCTCAGGGTCATCGTCCTCAGCGGTGCAGGGAAGCATTTCTGCGCCGGTGCCGACATCAACATGATGCGCGAAGCGGGCGCCAAATCCGCCGAGGAAAACCGTGAGGATAGCGAACGACTCGACCGCCTCTTCAACAGCCTGTGGGCCCATCCCTGCTTCACCCTCGGACAGGTGCAGGGCGTCGCCCTCGGTGGCGGCGCGGGCCTGATCGCCTGCTTGGATCACGTCATCGTCTCAAGCAATGCTCGCATCGCCCTGTCGGAGGGAAAACTCGGCATCCTCCCCGCCGTCATCGGCCCCTATGTTTACCGCAAGGTCGGCAGTGCTGAATTCCGTCGCCTCGCCATGCTCGCAGGACGAATCGATGCGGAGGAGGCCCTGCGAATCGGATTGGTCAATCAGATCGAAGGCTCCGGCAGTTCAGCGCTCGAAGAGGTGCTCTCGACCGGCCCGATGGCGGTTGCAGAAGCGAAGAAACTCACCCTCACCTTTGACCGCTGGACGGGCACAGATGAGGAACTACGCACATGGACGCTGGACAAGACCAGCCAGATGCGCGGTGGTGAGGAGGGCCAGGAAGGCCTCGCCTCCTTCATCGAGAAGCGCCCCGCGAATTGGAAGCAGGAGTGAATCCACGATGGCGGGCCCGGATTGGATGGAGGGCGCGCCGCGTCCCATCTCCAAGATTCTGGTCGCCAACCGTGGTGAGATCGCCTGTCGGGTCTTCCGCGCCTGTGCAGAATTGGGCATCGGCTCGGTCGCCATCTATTCCGAAGCTGACCGCGGGGCCATGCACCAACAGATGGCCGATGAATCCGTTTTTCTTGCCGGTGACTCCCTCGCAGAAACCTATCTCGACATGGAGAAAATCATCGCCTCTGCCTTGGAATTGGGCGTCGATGCCATCCATCCCGGCTATGGCTTCCTCTCGGAGAGAAGTGGCTTTGCAACCGCGGTGAAGGAAGCGGACCTGGTCTGGATTGGACCGCCGACGCGGGCCATCGATGAGATGGGTGACAAGGTTCAATCCCGCCGCGCCATGATCGCGGCCGGTGTGCCGGTCATTCCTGGAGAAGAACTCCCCTTGGAAAACCCCGACGACATCGTTGAGGATCTGGTTCGAGCCGCGACCAGAGTCGGTTATCCACTCCTTCTCAAAGCGAGTGCGGGCGGAGGTGGCAAGGGCATGCGCATCGTGCGCGAGCCGCGCCATCTACAACGTGAATACGCCGCTGCGAGCCGAGAGGCGATTTCCTCCTTCGGCGATGGCACCGTCTATGTCGAGCGTCTGCTCGAGAAGTCGCGCCACATCGAGGTACAGGTTCTCGCCGATACAGCGGGCAACGTCGTCCATCTCTTCGAGCGCGAGTGCAGCATCCAGCGACGCCACCAGAAGGTGGTCGAGGAAGCGCCATCGCCAGTCCTCTCGCCAACACAGAGAGAAGCGATGGGCAAGGCGGCGGTCGAGGCCGCGCGTGCGGTGGATTACGAGGGTGCAGGAACCGTCGAGTTCCTCCTCGGCGCAGATGGCGACTTCCATTTCCTTGAGATGAACACCCGGCTGCAGGTCGAGCACCCGATCAGCGAATGCATCAGCGGCATCGATCTGGTCGTTGAACAGATTCGCGTTGCATCGGGCCTTCCCCTCCCCTTCGACCAGTCCGATCTATCGATTCGAGGACATGCGATCGAGGTCCGCATCTATGCCGAGGACCCGGCCAATGGATTCCTCCCCGCCACCGGGCCGTTGGCGATGTTCCGCCCACCCGAAGGCCCCGGCATCCGATTGGATACTGGCGTGCGCGAGGGCGATGCCGCGACTATCGACTTCGACCCGATGCTCGCCAAATTGATCGTCCATGCGCCGGACCGAGATGCTGCCATTCGGCGCATGAAGCGCGCCTGTGAGGATTTCGTCCTTCTCGGCACGACGACCAATCTTGGATTCCTCGTCGACATCATGGCTCATCCCGCCTACCACGCCGGGGAGACGACGACCGATTTCATCGAGGTCCACTGGCCGGATGGATGGGTCCGCAACACGTCGACTGAAGCGAGGGAGGTGGCCACCGCCGCCGAACAGCTCGGCTTGGCACGCAAGGCGGTCGTGGGCGAATCCGAGGGTGGCCGCGGCAGCCCGTTCAATCCCTTCCTCTCCCTGCGCAGGAGCTTTCCCTGAGGTGACCTGATGGAAATGAAAGACAGTACGGGAACGGTCCACGAGGTGGATGTTGATCTGGACCGCATCGACGTCGATGCAAGACCGGGTCGGCTCTGGTTGGATGGCCATCTCGCCCACGTCGCCAAGGTCGGCGATGATTGGTGGGTCCACCTCGACGGGCGGATCGAGGTCCTGACCGTCGTCGAACAAGGCGCCGGTGGGGGCGGAGATGACGGCGGCATGACCGCACCGATGCCCGGCAAGGTGCTCGAGTTGCTCTGCGCTGTCGGCGATGTGGTCGAGGAAGGCCAGGCCCTGCTCGTCATGGAGGCGATGAAGATGGAGCACCGAATCGCAGCCAATCAGGCTGGGACCATCACTGACATCCATCACGATGTGGGGGGGCAGGTCGCGGCTGGCGCGGTTCTCATCGACATTGAGCCCGTCGAAGAATCCAATTGATGAAATTGATTCACCAATTGCACTTTTCAAGAATTTCTTGGCCACCCATATAGGGCTGGAGGACATCGGGCACACGCACCCGCCCATCCTCGAGTTGATTTTGCTCCATGATGGCGACCAGCGCACGGCTGGTCGCGACCGCGGTCGAGTTCAATGTGTGGACCGCGGTATGCGTATTGTCTGGCAAACGGAATCTCATCTTCAGGCGGTTGGCCTGATAGTCGGTGCAATTCGAACAGGAGACGACCTCCTTGAACTCGCCACGCCCGGGCAACCACGCCTCGAGGTCGTACTTGCGCGCCGCAACCGTCCCCATGTCCCCTGTGCAGATGTTGACGACCTCGTAATGCAGGCCGAGCGCATTCCACAGGTCGACGCAATTGGTCAGCAATTCCTCGTGGAGGTCCCAGGAGTCATCCGGATGAGCGATGATGATCTGCTCGATCTTGGTGAACTGGTGGACACGCCAGATGCCCTTGTCGCCCTGGCCGTGCGCACCCACCTCTCTGCGGAAGCAGGGGGAGATGCCGACAATTTTGATCGGCAACTGGGTCACATCGATGACCTCATCCATGAACATCGCCGTCAGCGGATGTTCGCTGGTCGCGATGGTGTAGAGCCCATCGGGTTGGACATTGTACATGACCGATTCAAAATCGGCGAGGTCCGTGACGCCCTCATACGCCTCTCGATTCATCATCATGGGCGGCTGGACAAAGGTATAGCCACGGCCGCCGATGAAGTCGACCGCATACTGCTGCAGGGCGAGTTCCATGCGCGCAAGGTCACCCTTGAGGAAGTAGAAGCGACTGCCGGCGATCTTGGCTGCCCGCGGCAGGTCGACCCAACGATTGACCTCGATCAGGTCATTGTGGGTCTGGGGTGTGAAGTCGAAGGCCGGCTTCTCACCGTGCAGACTATGCTGCGTATTGCCGCCCTCATCCGCGCCGACGGGAACATCCGCATGCAGGATGTTTGGAATCGACATGCGCAGTCGATCTCGCTGTGCTGCGTGGCCTTCAGCCTCCACCGTCAGCGCCTCGATTCGGGCACCGATGCTGTCGACGGCCGCCTTGACCCGTTGAAACGCGGCATCATCTCCTGCCTTCTTGGCGGCGCCGATCTCTCGGGCCGCTTCGTTGCGCTCCTTGCGGAGTTGAGAGGATGCATGGCCGGCTTTCTTCCAAGCCTCGTCGAGGCGAATCACCTCCTCGATCGCATCGTGGGCCAAGCCACGCTTGTCGTGGTCTGCCCGGATGATGTCGGCGTGGTCACGGAACATCTTGATGTCCAACACGGCGATTCCTCCGGTTCCTACGGAACCGCCTCTGGTGCTTGAAGATGCGGGCGCCTCAGAACAGACTGACGTTGAATACGAAGGCGGCGGTGCCGATGAAGTAGGCCGCCGAGACGAAGTAACCGAGAATCGCACCCCCGTTGAGCAGGGGCAGTCCAGCCTGGGGCCGACCGCGCGCAACATAGGTCATCAGGAAGAGGTAGCCGAAAAGGCCGCCGATCATGGTGCCGATGGCAACCCAGGTCGAGGCCGCGTAACCCATCGGGCCCGCAATTTCGGGCAGGAAGGTCATCGCCGAGATGGACAGCATGCCCGGGAAGATGATGTCTCCCAGACCCATGAACATGGCCTCACCGCTGGACTTCTTGGCCGGCCTCGGCATCGGTGCGGCATCGACTGCATCCCAATCCGCAGAACCATCGGTATTCTCGGGTTTCTCCGATTTCTCCGCCATCACCTGGTCTCCCTCATCGAGGAAGGAGTAACTCGTGTCCTGCGGCGCCACCAGTAGAATGGGAAGTTTGAGCCCGATCATCGTGTCCGCCAATTCCAACATGTGCTTCGACTTGTAGACCGCCCAAGCGTCATAGCCGGCTGCGAGGACCATGAAGAGCATGATCAGCCAAGGGACGAAAGAGACACCGAGGATGGTGACCACACCCGCGCCGACAAGAATGCCCACCGCGTTCACCACATACCATTCGGGGAAGAGGATGAGCAGGGTCATCAGGGCGATGGCGATGAGTGCTGTCGCGATGAGGGATGGCACGATGTCGACCTGATATGAGGTGAATGTCGCCGCCGTCCATTGGCCGTCCTGCTCGATGATGAGCTGACCTTCTCCACCACCATCATGCAGAGTCATCATGACGCGAGCCGTGCCGTTCACCTTCAGATTGTGCGGTTGTTCCGACAGGCTGTTACCCATGAATACGCGCAGGGAATCTCCTTCGATGACCCATAGATCATTGCTGATATTGCCACAACAATCGGCGAGGAGGAGGGAGCGGATGGGTTCTTCCAAGGGCATTTCGAAGGCCGAGTCGACGCTCGCATCCTCGCCCACGGACCAGCCGCTCACATGACCGGCCGAGGTGCCGAGCACGAGCACGGGGGCATCAGCGATATCGTCGCCCGGTGATGCACCCCAGGCGACCGACAAAAATTGTTCATCACCGGACAGGCTTTTCTCCCAAACCGTGTCGACGAGGTCGCCGAATTCAACACTCGCCGAAGCCTCGGTCGGATAGACGACCATGCCTGCCCATTGGGTCGAGACGATGAGGAAATGATCTGGCCCGATGTCGCGAGAGAAGAGGATATTGTGGCCCTGAAATCCGTCGGGGAAGGCACGCACCCACGTGGCACCTTCGCCCGTGCATTCACCCATGTCCGCGTCGGTATCCCGGACATGGCCAATCGGATGCATGATCTGTCCCATGATCGCCCAATCCTGAGCTACGTCATCCGTCCCGTCGCAATTCTCCCAGTCGTCCGCGACCGGTTCATAGCGCAGACCGAGGTTGCAGTTCATCGAATGGTCATCCTTTTCTTCACCGGTTTCAGCATCGATTAGCACCCACCGCGTGCCACCGCACATGACGATGCCATCGGCGGTGGTCGAAACCTGGGGGAGATAGAACGTGCCGGGGTCGGGCGTGATATCGTACGACCACAACACTTCATCGCCGCCATTCTGCATGCGCATGATGCTGCCATTCTCCGCACCGGAGGTATCGTGAATCAAGAAGTCTGAACCCCCGTCTTCAACGGATAGAATCCAGGCGTCGTCGACACCGGTATCCTCGCTCGGCATCGGCGGCATGTCATCGATCAAGACCAACGTTGCAAAGGGCAGAATCGTGTAGCACATCGCCAGTGTGAGCACACCGAGCACACCCCAGCGAATGAAGCGCTCCATGTTGCGTCGCGCCATCCAGATGATCAGGGCGGTGAAGGCGAAGATGAAGACCAATTCCATCAGGACGAGGCTCGCCTTTGTCGAACCCGCATCGCCGAAGGCGCGCAGTTCGTCGTGGTCGTAGAAGTCCTGAATCGACATTGCCAAGAGGATGGTGATGATGAACATCACCGCCATACCGGTCATCGCCGGGGCCTGTTCGCGGAGCGCGGACATCAGGGGTGGCTCAGCGCCTCGGCCCGGCCCATCGGGTCGCTCTGCACGTCGTTTTGCGGCGAATCCGTCTCCCGACATGCTCGGCGCGACTCTCAAAGGCCATTTCAAGGCGACCGTCCACCGGCAAGGGGAGGCGCGCGGATGGAGGTCGATGTATGGGATTGGCTCGATGGTCTGAAGACCTTCGGAATGCAACCGCATCTGTGGACGACCTCGACGCTGTTGACGCGTCTGGGATTGCCGCAGCAGACCTTCCCGGCGATTCACGTCGCCGGCAGCAATGGCAAAGGGACTTGCTGTGCGATTCTCTCCAATGCCTTCTCACTCTCCGGCACGCGATGCGGGCTGTTCACCTCGCCGCATCTGATGAAGGTGAACGAGCGGGTCCGCATCGATGGCGAACCGATCACCGACGAATTGTTCGCCGATTGCCTGCAGCGAATTCACGACGCCTCGATGGAGGCGCCCGTTCAGGAACCGACCTACTTCGAGGTGACCTTTCTGGTCGCCATGCTCGCCTTCGAGGTGCATGAGGTCGAACGCGCTGTGGTCGAGACTGGCCTCGGTGGGCGATGGGATGCGACACGATTGATCGAGGCGGATTGCTGTGTATTGACCGAGATCGCGCTCGAACACACCGAGGTTCTCGGCGATACATTGGCCGAGATCGCCACCGAGAAGGCCGCCATCGTCCGTCAGGGCCGTCCCTTCATCGCGACATGGTCCTATGACAAGGGGGCGCGAACGGCGATTGAGTCGGCGGTGCGCGACCACGACATGGCCTGGTGGTGGCGCGCAGATCGTCGCAAGGGGATCAAATTCTCAAATGCGACCAAGGCATTCCGACCGCTGTCGAAGAAGGAAGATTTCGACGGTTGGATGCCCTATCAGCAGGAGGCGGCGATGCTCGCCCGAAATGCGCTCTGGGTGATGGGTGAAAAGTTGGCTTACCAAGAGGTCGACCGCGCCGTCACCCACACCAATTGGCCCGGTCGCATGCAGTGGATTGACCTCGATCGAATCCCATTGCTGCTCGAAGCGGCCCACAACCCGAGTGGCATGGCGCGCGCCTGTGAGCAGATTCGCTTCCAGAAGTCGCGCGACATGGCACCGATGCCCGGCGTCATCATGCTCGGCTGCACCACCCAGAATGACCTCGGCATCTTCCTCCAACCTCTGGTCGAATTGATGGTCGAGGGCAACATCGAACATGTCTTCATCACCGAACCCTCAAACGGCCGCAAACCTGCGGTCGATTGCCAGACCCTCGCCGCCGCATTGACCGAACAGGGGGTCAAGGCACAAATCGAGTGTGACCCGGATGTCCATGCGACCTGGCACGCCGCCCAGAAGAAAGCATTCGAACTCGATGAGGAGACCCCGGTTCCTGTGCTCTGCATCGGGAGTCTGTATCTGGTCGGAGAGATGCTGAATGTGATCAACATCCTCGATGAGTACGACTTCAGCAACATTTTGATTCCACCCGATGGCGAGGACGGGCTCGACCCCATCCCGTGAGAAGCCTCAAACGCCGGGACCTTCAGGCAGGGAAGGGTGAGTGGATGAGTGAGAAGTGGGACCAGAGATTCCTCGCCTTGGCCGACCATATCTCGGGTTGGTCAAAGGACCCCTCGACCCAGGTCGGTTGTGTCGTGGTCGGTGTCGACCGGGAGATTCGCAGCACCGGTTTTAACGGCTTTCCGCGGGGCATCGCCGACGATGCAGAACGCTTGGGTGACCGCGAGAAAAAGTATCCACTCATCTGCCATGCAGAGGAGAATGCAATCATGCACGCGGCCCGCATCGGATTGGCTCTGAAGGGATGTACCGCCTACGTGACCTGGCCCCCGTGCACCCGTTGTGCCCGCTCCTTGATCCAGGCCGGGGTCATCGAGGTCGTCTATCCCGCAGCGAGCGAAGTGCCCGAGCGTTGGAAGGATGATTTCGACCTCTCGACCCGAATGATGGGTGAGGCTGGTCTCAAGATTCGGCAGGCCTGAGCAGGGCTTCCAAGGCTTGGTGAAGTCCGTCGAGCTCTCCTTGGTTATCGATCAGGATGTCGGCGAGAGCCGCCGTGGCGTCGAGGGCTTGACCGGTGTCGTCCGCGGCGATGAGTTCGGCTTCCTCCTGCGCGACAAAGGTGTCCCAATCCGTGGGGTCTCCATCGCGACCTCGCGACCGAAGCCGTTCCCATCGAACCTCACGTGAGGCTCGCACTTCGATCAAGCGGAAATCGGGACGGATGCGCAGCGCTTCGACCTCGGCGGGTGTGCGGATGGAATCGATCACAACCTCGTTCGCTTCTGCGAAGCTGTCGCGCAACATCTCGGCGAGGATGCCCGGTCCACCCTCG